>ERZ761603.349-NODE-349-length-39581-cov-38.736250_pt1 | contig 39581 bp, 28 predicted proteins | sample MGYA00511879_ERZ761603 | MGnify/ENA primary metagenome ERZ761603 (study PRJEB28899, sample SAMN02850040) | bioreactor sludge metagenome | biome: EBPR Sludge; feature: EBPR Bioreactor; material: flocular biomat | place: Australia: Thorneside Wastwater Treatment...
GCACCTCGTTGACCAATAGTTGCACCTCGTTGACCAATAGTTGCACCTCGTTGACCAATAGTTGCACCTCGTTGACTAATAGTTGCATCTCATTGACCAATAGTTGCACCTCGTTGACTAATAGTTGCACCTCGTTGACCTCAACGAACAGTAACTAAGGCTCAACGAACAGTAACTAAGCCTCAACAAACAGTAACTAAGCCTCAACGAACAGTAACTAAGCCTCAACGAACAGTAACTAAGCCTCAACGAACAATAACTAAGCCTCAACGAACAGTAACTAAGCCTCAACGAACAGTAACTAAGCCTCAACAAACAATAACTAAGCCTCAACGAACAGTAACTAAGCCTCAACAAACAGTAACTAAGCCTCAACAAACAGTAACTAAGCCTCAACGAACAATAACTAAGCCTCAACGAACAGTAACTAAACCTCAACGAACAGTAACTAAGCCTCAACGAACAGTAACTAAGCCTCAACGAACAGTAACTAATACAAATACCATCTCTATTTTCTTTGCGTCTTTGCGTCTTTGCGTGAAATCTTGCCCATTAGCCGGCAAATATGTCATAAGTTTGAATGGGGTGGCAGTACCTAAGTAGTTACAATTTACCTTACCTTGTGCACTCAAACAACCCATACTACAATGGCAGCACAGTTTACTACTACCGGCTACCTGCTGGCGTGGCTGGTGCATTTATTTACCGCATCGGGCATAGTGGCCGGTTTTTTGGCGCTTACGGCAGTAGCCGCTCATGATTGGCGCATGGCTATGTTTTGGCTTTTGGTAAGCCAAATTATAGATGGCATAGATGGTACTTTTGCCCGACTTTGCAGGGTAAAAGAAGTACTGCCCCATTTTGACGGTAAAATGTTAGACTCTGTTATAGACTTTGCCACTTATGCCATTATACCCGCTTATTTTATGTATGAGGCAGATATGGTAGCGCCGCAGTTTAGGTTTACCATGGCAGCGCTGGTACTGCTTACCTCAGCTATATATTACGGCAAATCGGGCATGGTAAGCCACGATTACCATTTTGTAGGGTTTCCGGTTATGTGGAATTTAGTGGCGTTTTACTTCTTTTTTGTCTTTAACTTAGGTTATACCCTAAACCTTATTTTTATCTTAGCCTTTTGTGTGCTGCACTTTATACCGTTTAAGTACTTATACCCCAGCCGCACCACAGCATTTAAATACCTTACCATAGCAGTAACCGTGGCGGGGTTGGTGTGCAGCGCCCTGTTGGTATATTTATATCCGCAGGAGCTGCCGGTGGTGGGTTGGTTAAAAGGAGTATCGGTAGCCATGCTGCTGTATTTTGCCGGCATGACCGTTTACAAATCCTTTTTTTACACCACAAATTCCGGCTTTCGGAACTTTTTGCCCCCAAAACGCGTTTAACAAAGCGTATAACGCAACAAAAGCCTAACACCAACCACATTTTTTTTGCCCAACTATTGCGCAACTAAAAAGTTGGTCTTACCTTTGCGCCGCTAAATGCAGATTGACCCATGGTGTAACGGTAGCACTACAGATTTTGGTTCTGTCTGTCTAGGTTCGAATCCTGGTGGGTCAACTTACAAAACCCCTTGCTTACTTACAAGCAAGGGGTTTTGTAGTTTAATACCCTGCTGTTGCCGGCTTACACCCTCTCACTAATGCCTCCAATTACAGCAATCTAAACCTATAAATTATACACACGCAACGTTACTAAGCAAATAAGCAAATAAATAGCTTATCTTTACACGTCAAAAACCATAATCTGCACTAACCAAATCCTATTTTAAAAACAACCATTACCACCTTGAGCTTTACCAATTTTGACCTGCACCCGCATATTTTAGAAGGCATAGCGGCCATGAATTACACCACGCCCACGCCCATACAAAACCAAGCCATACCGCCTATTTTAGAGGGTAAAGATGTAATAGCCTGCGCACAAACCGGCACCGGCAAAACGGCTGCCTACCTGCTGCCCACCATTCACCACCTGCTTACCCGACCCCTAAATGCCCACCAAATAAGCACCCTCATTATTGCTCCTACCCGCGAGTTAGCCTCGCAAATAGACCAACAGGTAGAAGGTTTTGCCTATTTTACCGGCATCAGCTCACGCGCTGTGTATGGCGGCGGCGATGGCAGCGATTTTGAACGACAAAAGAAAGCCCTTGCCGCCGGCGCTGATATTATTATAGCTACCCCCGGCAAACTGCTCTCGCACTTAAACTTAGGGTACGTAAAAGTAGAACAACTCCAACACCTCATTTTAGACGAGGCTGATAAAATGCTGGATATGGGTTTTTATGACGACATTATGCGCATTATTAGTTTTTTGCCAAAACAACGCCAAACCCTGCTGTTTTCTGCCACCATGCCCCCCAAAATAAGGGAACTTACCGCCCGCATTATGCAACAGCCGGTGCAAATTAACATTGCAATAGCCAAACCTGCCGAGGGTATCCTGCAAGCAGCTTACCTTACTTACGATAAGCAAAAACTATCGCTCATTCAATCATTGCTGCAAGGCAAAAAACTGCGCAGCGTATTAGTGTTTGCCGGCAAAAAAACGGAGGTAAAAAGCATAGCCGCCGCCCTCAGAAAATTAGGTTTTAAAGCCGCCGACATACAATCTGACCTGCCACAGGAAGAGCGCGAAGAGGTTCTGCGCAACTTTAAAAACCGAAGCCTCCAAATTTTGGTAGCTACCGATGTGTTATCAAGAGGCATAGATATTGATGATATAGAACTGGTTATTAACTATGACGTTCCCCAAAATGCCGAAGACTATGTGCACCGAATAGGACGAACCGCCCGAGGCGAGAATGCCAGCGGCGTAGCCCTCACTTTTATCAATGAAAGAGACCAACTGCGGTTTTACAGTATTGAGCAGCTCATAGAAAAAGTAATACAAAAACTTCCGCTCCCCGCCCACTTGGGCAGCAGTTTTGAGTATAACCCCAAAGGCAGTAGAGGCAGCAACAATAAACACAGCAGCGGTAAATCGTTTTCGGGTAAAAAAACGGAGCAAAAAGGTAAAAAACCAACGCCTAAGCCCGAAAACAAATCTGCTGCCCCCCAGCCCGATGCCCAGCCTATTACCCAAAATACACCCCAAAAAACCAATAAACCCAAAAGAAAATGGCGACCTAACCGCCCTAAACCTCCTAAAACCGACGGGTAAATCTATGGCTAACCATTGGCTAAAAGCACTATGATAAATTTCACTAAAAGCCAATAAAGCCGCTACATAGCACAAAAACAGCGTGATGCAGGTAAAAAAATGCCCAACAGCCTTAATTTTACGCAAATTTACCGTTTTATGACTCATTTATTCCTGCACATAAAAGATAAGCCCTATTTTTCACAGCTAATGTATCTGTTGTTTCTGGTACTAATTTGTTACACCTTGTTTAGCTTAATGCAAATGCTGGCGCTGCTGCTAATGGGTTATGATGTAAAGGGCATAGAGCAGATGCTTGATAATATAGATGCCGAAAATATGCCCATGTTGAAAGTTATGCAGCTCATTAGCACCATAGGCGTATTCATTGTACCGGCGCTTATGTTTTCTTATTTGCAAACAGGCAAGGCGCTGGGTTATGTGCCGGTAAAATTGCCGCTTAGCGCCCGTGCTGTTTGGCTCACCATATTGGTTACTATATGTGCGCTTCCACTGATGTCGTTTTTTATGGAGCTGAACCAATCCCTGCGGTTGCCTTCGTTTTTGGGCAGTGTAGAAGAATGGATGCGCCAAACCGAAACCAAAGCCGAAAAACTGACCTACTTGTTTTTAGCCATGCACAGCCCCATAGATTTGGTGGTAAATTTAGCGGTTATAGCGCTGTTTCCGGCAGTGGCAGAAGAGCTGCTGTTTAGGGGCTGCCTGCAAAAACTATTAGTAACGTGGACACAAAAGCCGCATTTGGCAATTTTTTTATCGGCAGCATTATTTAGCGCTTTTCATTTGCAGTTTTTTGGGTTTATACCGCGTATGCTCATCGGGGCATTTTTAGGTTATTTATTTTATTGGAGTGGCAATTTGTGGTATGCCATTATTGGGCATTTTATTAACAATGCGCTTCAGGTGGTAGCCTATTATTTTACCCAAAGCAGCGGTGCCGCCACCACTGCACCCGATATGAAAATAACAGAATCGTTACCGTTATCCAGTGTTTTGATAGGTGCAGCGTTGTTTGCGGGTAGTTTATACCTGTTTAACCGGCAGTTTAAGCCAACACCACTTCTTATGGCAACAACCGGCTATAATAATGAGCCGGAGGCAGAACAATAACAGCAAGAAATTTTACTGCCCGATGCAATAACCCCGTTGTTTGCCAAAACTTGCGTACCTTTGTAGCTGGTTTTTTAACCCCGAAAAAGTACTTTATGAAAAAAATAATGTCAATTTCTGTTTTACTGTTGGCTTTGTTTACCGCTTGCACCGGTGGAGGTAATCAGCATGGTAACAGCAACATGGGTGGCACCGCTGCCGATAAAGGCATAGAAGTACCCAAAGAAATGCTGGCTACTACCAAAGACTTGGTATGCGGCATGAGCTTAGAAACCATAGCAGATACAGCGGTGGTAAATGGCAAGGTTTACCCATTTTGTGCCAAAGAATGTAAAGACGAATTTAAAGCTCACCCCGAAAAGTATGTAATAAACTAAAACTTGCTTTTTGCCCTGTTCTTAAAAACGCCGGTTGATGCTGCTTGCAGCCCAGCCGGCGTTTTTGTGCTAAATAAGCAATTACACTCCCAAAAGCGCTATTATATCTTGGGCAAACGGGCAAGGTTGATTTTTTTGTTGTAATTTGGCAGCGCAATTTATTAAGATACCACCCAAAAAATTAACTATGAAAAACAACATCAAACTACTCCTAATGGCAGTTTGCATCTTAGCAACCGCAAGCCAGTATGGTTGTAAAGGCAGCAAAAAAGCACAGGCAAAAAATAAAAAACCCGCTACCGAAACGGGTATAATGCCTAAGCCGGAACCAGCCGCCACTGCTACCTTTATGGGTTATACGCGTGAGCAAATTTACTTTAAGGTGCAGGTGGGGGCATTTGCCACCCCATTAGCAGAAAGCGACCCATTTTTTAGCCGTCTTGCCGGTGAGGAAGTAAAAATAGATATTTCGCCGGCGGGGTTATACCGGTACTCTGTAGGCAGGTTTACCCAATACACACAAGCAGAACAAGCGGTAGCAGAACTCAAAAAGCGGGGTTACGAAGATATATTTATAGCGGCTTATGGCAATGACGACAGACGCATAGAAGCCCACATGTCGGGTATTTATGAGTTTTTGTATGGTAAATCGCCCGATTAAGGGCAGAGATGGTCAATTATAATTAGTCTCTAATAAATGTCCGATATACCGCGCTGCAAATTGTTTCCCCATTCCCAATAGCTAATCCCTAAAAACTTTCCCCCAGATGTTTGAACAGTAACGCATGCAATCTGTTTTGAGGCAAAAAGTTCTTTAAGTATTGGCGTCAAATTGAAAACTTCTTGATACCCGATACTAATTACAAGTGAACCTTTTTCTGCAAGTATTTTGTGCAGCAATTTTAGGCGCGGGTACATCATACAAAGCCATTTATCGTGTCGGCTTAGGTCCTCGCTTTATTTACCTACCACTTGCCCCAGCACTTTTTAATTTTTGGGTCGTTCACATTGTCGTTATACACCCAGCCTTCGTTTCCTATGTTGTAGGGATGTTCTATGTATAGGCACTTTATTCGTCCTTCGTATTCGGGCAAAAGGGCTTTTAGGGCTTCCAAGTTATCGCCATGTATTATTTTTTTTTCGCTAACGTACTCCAAACCTTCGTTAATAGAGGCGGCTTCTGTTTGCGTGCCGTTATCAAAAGTGTATTTGTGCTCCAGTGTTTTAAACGGCACATCTAAGTGGTGATTGATAACTTTATCTTTTCCTATTCAGTGCAGTGTTGGCATATTTAAGCGCTTATTTAAGTTGGTTTTATTGGCAGCAAAGTTACTTTTTACGCTTTGTAATTGTTAAAAAAGCCCATGAAACTGTACACTGCTAAGTAGTTGGGTATGGGGCGGGTTTTGTTTTTTTTGGGGTTGTTGCGTTTCAAATGGTAGTTTAGCGCTCATTTGGGCTATACAGGTCATAAAAGTAGCTGTTTTTGCAAAATTTTACCCCAGCAAAGCATCAATTGGCGTTTGTTTATGCTGTTTAGCCGGTAGTTAGGCAGGTTGCTATGAGTTGTTTTGGGCAGGGTTTGTGTAGATGCCGGTAAAGCGCTGCCTAATGGGGGGGAGAGTTTGTGCTTCTTACCCTTTGGGTGCAACGGGTTAATGAATATGATAAGTGTATGATAGGGAGTATTTTTATTGCCCGATGTTGCTGGGCTTTATAATGTAGTTGGGCATTGTTTCCACCATTACCAAACACCCGCCCCATATAACTCATTACTCACCTCATTTTCAGACCAATACACATTGCATCTATAAAAATCTAAAAAGTGTAAAAAATACACGAACTATTTGCGGAAAAATTTCGTTTTGCTAAGTGTAATTGATACACAAACCTTAAAACTTCAAAACTTCAACACCATGAGAAAGAAAAATGCCTTGCTGGTAATTGACGCTCAGTACGATTTTTGCCATCCTAACGGCGCATTATATGTGCCCGGCGCTGAAAAAGACATGGAAAAGCTGCGCGACTTCATTTTGAAAAACAGCGCTTTTATTGACCACATTTGTGTTACACTTGACTCGCACCCTGTAAACGACATTTCGCACCCTTCGTTTTGGATGGATAAAGACGGCAAGTTTCCGCCGCCGTTTACCCAAATTACCGCCGCCGAAATTAATGCCGGTAAATGGACTCCCCGTTTTTCGCCTCAAGAGGCTATTAAGTATGTAACCGAACTGGAAGCCCAAGGTCAGTTTCCGCACTTTATTTGGCCCGAACACTGCCTTATTGGTTCTAAGGGGGCTGCCCTGCACGATGAGCTGATGAGCGCCCTTGTTAGCTGGACACGCGCCGGTAAATGGTATCAGGCAGTAGCCAAAGGTACCTACCCGCTTACCGAACACTTTGGTATTTTTATGGCACAAATTCCGGTGCCCGACCGACCCGAAACGCAACTGAACCAAGGTTTGATTCATACTTTGGAAAATTACCAACAGGTGTTTTTAGCCGGCGAAGCTAAATCGCATTGTGTGGCTACCAGCTTAAAACAGGTTATGGACTATGCTCCTGCCCTTGCCCAAAAATTAGTAGTGCTGGAAGATGTGATGTCGGACGTGCCGGGATTGGGGCATTTGGGGCAACCTATTTATGAGGCTGCCCGCCAACAGGGTATCCGTTTTGCCAAAGCTGCCGATGTGGTGTTGGATTGAAAAACATAGGGAAATTAATACGAGTAAAAACTGTCGCTTTGCTGTTTGTTTTACCAAAATTAATTTATCAACTTTTCACAATAAAAATAACTGAACCATGGAATTATTTAAATTTTCTGACATTGACTTTAACCTCAGTTTCAACAATTTTGACCCCGAAAACATACAGGTTGACGAAACCATAAACGCGGTGTTTGTGGTAGATGTTTCGCCCAGCGTAACTGCGTATATAAAGGAGCTGAACCATGCCCTAAACGATTTTACTGCTGCCATGCAGCAATCGCATATTGCCGATAGGCTGCTGGTTTGCACGGTTGAATTTGACGAAAATGTAAGGGTAAAAAGCGGGTTTCAGCCCATTAACCAAGTGCCGGCTTTTAAGTTTAAACCCGCTGGGAGTGGTACCGCCCTGTATGATGCTACGCTTAAAGGCTTACAGATAGCTGCCGATTACCGAAAAAATTTAGAGGCATCGGGCGTAAGCGCTAAAACGCTGCTGTTTGTTATTACCGATGGCGAAGACAACAGCTCCAGCCAAAAGGCAGATGCGGTAAAAAAAGCTTTGCAACAAATTATGGCAACAGAAAGCAATGCTTTTTCATTTGTTACCGTTTTGTTTGGCGTGGGCAATGGCGCTTCATTTGCACAGGCAAAAAAGGATATGGGTATTCAGCATTTGGCTCAGGTGGGCACATCGGGAGCAGAGATTAAACGCTTGATTGGTTTTATCAGCCGGTCTGTTTCTAATGCTGCAACGCATGCGCCTATTAGTTTTTAACAGTAAATTGGAGTAGGTATGAGTAAAGGGCATCGGGGGCTAAAACCCGATGCCCTTTTTTGTGGTGATAAACTTTGGCAGTAGATAAGGTAAATACCCAAATTGCAATCAAACGCATAAGCGAGCGCTAAAACAGTTGATACCTAAGTGTAATACCGTAAGTTCTGGGGTCGCCAAGTACTCCGGCATAATGCCCTATATTACCTGCCGCAGGGAGCAATTGCTCAAAATAGTCGGTATTGGCAACGTTTCTGCTCCAAACAAATATGGTAACTCCTTTAGCTGCTCTAAAACCCAATCTTGCATTTAGGAGGGCGTAACCATCTATGTATAAATAGGTAGAAAGCGAGGGGTTGGAAGAGAAAGAAGAACGATAAAAGAGGTCAAACCCGAAAAAAGTTTCACCCTCTTGCCCAAGTAGCTTGGTTTTGGTGTAGGTTTCAGCTCCTAACGATGCAGCCCACTTAGAAATGCCCGGCAGTATTTCGCCCGATATATCTTTGAGGCTTGGTCCGCCTGTTTCTTCTAAGGGCACCGGTGCATTGGGGAAAGAAACGTATTTGCCATCGGTGTAACTAACAGAAAGGTTTAATCGCAAATGTTTGGGTAAGCTATAGGTGGCTTCCAGTTCAGCGCCCATGGTTCTTACTTGGTCTGCATTGGATAAATAACCTCTGTTTACGCCAAGTTCGGCGGCTCTTACCAATGTTTGGTAGTTAAAGATATCGGTATTGAATAAAATCAGATTAAGAATAGCGTTTTTATACGGCTTGGTTTTTACGCCAAGCTCTACATGGCTAACTCTTTCGGGCTTAATGATAGCCAAATCGGTTAGTGGTTGTCCATTTTCGGTAGGCAATCCTCCAAGGTTTAAACCTACCGGCTTAAATCCTAACGAGTAAGTGGCAAAAATGCGCGCCCTTTCATGTGCTTTAAAGTTTAGGGTAAGCTGCCCCGAAACATTCCAGTTGTCAATATCGGCAGTAAAAGCCTGATTACTGTACACTATGCGTTGCAAAGCCAATAGTTGTGGGTCTTCTGTTTGCAAACCGCCGTAGGTTTGACGTTTAAAATCAACTTCTTTTAGGTCATAGTTTAACCTGATTCCGGGCAAGAGGGTAAAACGCTTAGAGATATTCCAGTCTATTTGCCCGAAAACAGCTCCACTAAAATTTCTGAAACTTGGGTTGGTTTTAATGCCATAACCGTCTAAAAGTCCTGGGGTTTGCCAAAGCGGGTTTTGGTTGGTTTGTACAAAACGCCATTGGTCTTTGCCCGACTCTTCGACATGCGCGCCATCGGCATCTAATTTTTGGTAAAACAGAAATATGCCGGCCACGCCGCTCAATTTTTTAGCAAACTGCCCGGCATACCTTATCTCTTGCGACCACTGATGGTGAATAGAGGGCGCTTGTGAAAGCCTGAGAGCCTGCAACCCGGTAAAATCGCGGTCGTTAGAGGGTCCCCAAGTCCATGTACGCCATGCGGAAGTAGCGGTTATGGTACCATTGCCTAATTTAAAATCGGCATTAACCGAAACCCCGCCCATATCTTGGTTGGAGCGCCAGGGCGTATCGTGGTCAATAATCCGGTCGAAAGGGTTTCGGCTGGGCAAATCGTAGTTAAGGTCTGTTATGATATTTTCAAATTGTGCAAACTCGGGTCTAAGGGTGGGTGCTACCCCTGCAAACACTTGGGCATAGCCATCGGGTCTTTGCCGGGTATAATCTGTAGCAAGGGTTATGTTGATGTCTTCGTTAGGGGTAAACAGCAGTTGAGTTCTAATACCTTGGTTGCTCATGGTATTGGTGTAACTATCTGTGCTTACGTTGTATATAGTGCCGTCTCTATGGGTGCCGGAAAAAGATAATCGGGCGGCGAGTTTGTTTTTCACCAAAGGACCCGATACTGATCCTTTGGTTTGGATAAAACCGAAGTTACCAAACGACTGCTCAAAAACGGCAGTGGTGGTAAAAGTTGGTTTTCGGCTGGTAATGTTAAAAGTGCCTGCGGTGGTATTTTTGCCAAAAAGTGTTCCTTGCGGTCCTCTTATTACCTCTACTTGTTGCACGTCAATAAAATCTAGCGTGCTTGCTGCCGGTCGGGCAAAGTAAACGCCATCAACATAAAATCCTACGCCCGGGTCAATTCCGTCATTGGTTAACCCAAACGTAGAACCCACTCCTCTAATGTTTAACGTAGTGTTTCGGGGGTTTGAAGAATACATTTGCACAGAAGGTGTTAATTCTTTTACTCTGTTTACATTAAAAGCTCCCGAATTGTCTAATTCCTTAGCTCCCAACACCGAAATTGGAAGAGGGATATCCTGTACCTCTTCGCTTCTACGTCTTGAGGTAACGGTAACTTCTTTGAGCGCCTCTGTTGAAGGCATCAAATACACAGTAACCGGCTCACGTTTGAACAATTCTATTTCTTTTGTTTCGTAACCCACGTATGAAAACACGAGCACTACCGGAAAACTTTCCTGATAAGCTAAAACAAACTCTCCGTTAAAGTTGGTAGTTGTGCCATAAGTGGTACCTTTTACTACAATGGTAACACCCACTAAGGGATCGGGCGAGCTGGCATCGTAAACTTTTCCGGTAATGGACGGTTGAGCATAGAGTATGCTGCCAGCAAAAACGAATGTTAAGATGACAAAAAAAAGCGCATTTTTCATTGTGTTGTTGTTTAGAATGGTGAAAACATGAGTTTGTGTTGTTATAAGAAGAAATTAAACCATACTACTCCCACAATTTTAGTAGGATATTGATTGCTAAAAATTGGGATGTTTCATTTTCAACTCCCGTTCAATTATATTAGCAAGTGTAGCTTTTTTAAGGCGTTCTAATGTTTCGTGTCTGATTTCTAAAGCCACTTGTCTTATGCCACATGATTGTTCATCAGTACAATCTTCGCAGCGTTCATAAAATTGGGGAGAAACACAAGGCAACAAGGCAACTGCCCCATCAAAAAGGCGAATTATTCTTGCAAGGTCTATTTCTTGGGGCGCTTCTTTTAGGGTATAACCACCCATTTTACCTTTTTTGCTGCTTATGATTTGGGCGTTTCGGAGTTCCACCAAAATCACTTCCAAAAATTTTAGTGGAATGTTTTGCTCTGCGGCAATTTTGCTCACCGAAATAGGTTGTTCGTTTAGGTGCTTAGCAAGGTAAACGAGAGCACTAATAGCGTATTTAGTTTTTTTAGATAGCATGTACTTGTATGCTTAACTTTGTTGAAGAATTTTACCCTTTACAGTTATGTGAGTTTTATCCCGATGGTTGTGCGGTATAACCCATTGGTTGCGTTAAAAACATAATGCAATGCAAAGAAAACAAAACCTCTCGAATAATACAATAAGCAACAAAAAATTTTACCGTAAATTTTGGATTTAGTATCAATGTATGATAAGGTAATGAACTAAGCCAAAAATAGCGCTCACTAAAATCCAAATTAAGATATTGAGCTTAAACCGATACAAGGCAAAAAGGGAAATCACAGTCCAAATAAACGCTATGTACTCAAAGCCCGATATGGCAAATACATCGGGAAAAAAAACTGCTTTGCCAAGATAGAGCGCCAAATTTACAATAACTCCCACAACTGCTGCTGTTACAAGCATAAGCGCTGCTTTAACCTTTTTGTTAGATTGAGTCTGTTCTATCAGCGGTGCGCCGGCAAAAATGAATAAAAAGCAAGGCAGAAATGTATAAAATGTAGTTACTGCAAGACCCAGTGTACCCATAGCAATTGAATTTCCGAAGTGATGGTAGCCTGCCATAAAACCCACAAAGGCAAGAACCATAATAAGCGGACCCGGCGTGGTTTCGCCCAATGCCAACCCGTCTATCATTTGTAAATTGGTTAGCCAATTAAATTTTTCTACGCTTACCTGCGCCACATAAGGCAGCACAGCATAAGCACCGCCAAAGGTAACAAACGCGGCTTTGGTGAAAAAAAGCGATAGTTGCTGCCAAAATTTAAAATCGGTATTGCTCAGGTAAAATGCCGCAAGAGGCAGAGCCCAAATCAGTAAGGCAATAATAATCTGTTTCCAAAATCGAGAAGTTGAAAACTTAGTATGGGGCAATACAATATGTGAGTTCAGGTAGTAATCTGCCTCTATATTTTGGTTCTTTGCTGATGCATGGTGGCTTTCTTCCAATCGGGCAGGAATAACCAGATTGACCAATATGGCAATGGCAATAGTTGCCAGAATGATGAGCGGAAATGGGATATTGAATATAAATATCCCGATAAAGGAAGCAGTAGCAAGAAAGTAGTGCAATGGAGTTACAAGCGATTTTTTAATTATTTTAAATACTGCAAGCAAAACTATGGCTATTACGGCAGGTTTTAACCCATTAAACATAGCGTAAATAATTGGTATATTACTATATGTAACATAAATAATGCTAAGGGCAAGCAAGATAAACATAGAAGGAAGCACAAACAAAATGCCGGCTGCCAAGCCTCCCCAAACACCGTGCATTAACCACCCGATATAAGTGGCTAATTGTTGCGCTTCGGGACCGGGTAGTAACATACAGTAGTTTAGTGCATGTAAAAACTTGCTGTTGCTGATCCATTTTTTCTGATCCACCAAAAAATCGTGCATCATGGCAATTTGTCCGGCAGGACCGCCAAAACTTATAAAACCAAGTTTAAACCAAAATTTCAGCGCTTCTTTAAAGGTTGGTTTATTAACCATGGATATTTATTTTTTGGCGTGAAATTTATATCCTAAACCAACTGAACTTATCCACTCACCGGTACTATCTCTGTGGTAAAATGGCGCTATTAGCACTATGTTTTTAAAATCTATTCTTGGCGATACGCCTAACCTAGCGCCTGTTTTTCCGTTTAAGACGTAAAAAGAAGGTAATGCCCCTACGCCTATTTTTAAGTTTTTATGAAATTTTACCAAAAAGGCAGGACCGCCGGCATTAACGGCAACAAAATTATTACCTACAGAAATGCCCAGCATACCCTCAAGCCCAATTTCCCAATTACCCCATTTATTGTTTTTAGCGGTTTCCTGCCCTAAAATTAGTTTTGAAGGCAAAACCAAACAAAGCCAAAAAATAACAAATGCAACTTGCATAAAAACCGGTTTTTGGCAAAGATAAATCGGAGAGCAAAGTTAAAATAGAACCGAATTTACCTCTTTGTATGTTTTTTACCTTTCCGATAATTTTTTTCTGTATTGTGAGGGGCTTTGTCCGGTAGCTTGTTTAAAAATTCGGGTAAAATGGCTTTGGTCTGAAAAGCCGGTTAGATAAGCAATTTCTGTAAGCGTATAGTTTTTGTTTTCCATCAGTTTAATAGCTTGTTCAATTCTTGTTTTTCGGAGGTATTCGGCAAAATTCATGTTGTCGAAATGCAAAGAAAACTCTCTTGATAAATAAGATGAGTTTAATCCCAGTTCATCAGAAATTTGCTTGAGTGTAATGGTATTTTGGGCATCTATTTGGTCTTGAACAATTGCTTTGAGTTGTTTTACCCAGTTAGGGGTTTTTTTTCCTTTTTCCTTTTTTATATGATTTACATAAATTTCGTGTAATATTTTTTCAAAAGGGCTACAATCAAGATGTTTCTTTGGTGTCAAATTATTAGCCCAACTGTAAAGGGCATCATAGATCATAAATCCTATTTCCAGCAGTTTATGATCGTCTTGTATATTGTAACTCAGCCCTGCCGATATAGCCCAAAGCCCTGCTGCTTCGGGTGCCAGGTGATGTCTGTCGGTATCAGCTGCCCGCACTATAACTGCCATTTTTTTTAGTGCCGAGTTAGTGGTTAGGTTATGCTTTTTTAAGAAGTAGTCAAAGGTGGCATTATCTCCGTAGTGTGAGTATTCCACATCAGGAATATCAAAAGGTATGGCACCCAGTTCTAAGCTCTTGGCTAATACATTTTGGGGAGGAACAAAATGAAACTCTGCTTCCTTGTCTATAAAGTTTTTAATAAGCCAAGGGCAAGCTATTCTATCAATTTTTGGTCGTTCACGAGTTATCCACTTCATGCTATATATATTATATTTAACTAACAAGCATACTGCACTATGATAACTTGCAATTATACAAATTGGTTTTGGCTGATTGAGTTGGGTTATAAGCGCTTACATAAGGCTAAATTGTGGGCAGAATCAAGTTGAACAACAAAGCAGTGTTTACTTAACGCCGCAGTTAGCTTTTACCTTTTCGGAGGCTTGTTTGTAGCCCAGGGCAATGGCTTGGTGCCAATCGGCACAGCAGGTGGCAGTATCTTCCAATTTAAAATAGGCGTTGCCTCTGCCGTAGAAGGCTTCGCCCATTTTGGGGTTAAGGATGAGGGCTTTGTCATAATCGTTAATAGCGCCTTTATAGTCTTTAATTTTTGTTTTGGCGTTGGCGCGGGCGGTGTAGGCATCGGCATAGTTTTCATCAAGGTTAATTACCCTGCCTAAGTCCACAATAGCATCGCGGTGTTCGCCAAAGTTGTCTTTAATGAGTGCGCGGTTAAAAAGCGCCATTTTGTGTGTAGGGTCTAACTCTACTACTTTGTCAAAGTCATAGAGGGCATCAACGTATTCGCCCAATTTCATACGTATGGTACCTCGGTTGTTATAGGCATCAACAAAGTTAGGTTCTATGCTGATAGTTTTGTTGTAATCAGCAATAGCGCCTTTAAGGTCTTCGGCGCTGCGCTTGGCAATGGCGCGGTTAAAATAAGCCATAAGGTAGTTGGGGTCTAATTCAATGGCTTTAGAAAAGTCTTTAATAGCATCGGCATATTTTTCAAGGGCGTTAAGGGCTTTACCGCGCTGGTTGTAGGCAATGGCATAGTTGGGGTCAATGGTAAGGGCTTTGGTAAGGTCATCTACAGAACCTTTGTAATCTTGCTGGTTATATTTAGCCACGGCGCGGTTGTGGTAAGCGGCTTTGTTGTTGGGGTTATTTTTTATGGCTTGCCCAAAGTCATTTACGGCAAGGGCATATTTTTCAAGGGCAAGGTAGGCATTTGCACGGCTTTCGTAGGCGGCTTCGTGTTTGGGGTTGAGCAGAATGAGTTTGTTAAAATCGGCAACGGCGGCATCAAACTCGCCTATGCCGGCCTTGGCAATACCTCGGTTGTTGTAGGCGGCTTCGTAGTTGGGGTCTATTTCAATGGCTCGGTCAAAATCGGTTATAGCGCCGCCGTAGTTGTTGAGGGCAATTTTGGCAGTACCTCGGTTATTGTAAGCCAGTTTAAACTGTGGGTCGAGGTTAATAATTTTGTCATAGTCATCAATAGCGCCGTCAAAGTCTTTAAGGGCGGCTTTGGCTAATGCGCGGTTGTTGTAAGCCGATTTGTATTGTGGCGCCAGTTTAAGTGCTTGGTCATAATCGGCAATAGCGCCAATGTAGTTACCTAATGCAGCCTTGGCAATACCTCTGTTGTTATAGGCAACTTTAAAATTAGGGTCAATAACTATGGCTTGGTGATAATCGAGCACTGCGGTTTTGTAGTCTTTCAAATCGGCATATACTTTTCCCCGATAGTTGTAGGCGGCGGCGTATTTAATATCCAGTTCAATGGCTTTGTTAAGGGCTAAAATAGCCTCGCCATGTTGCCCGATGGTATTTTTTAAAACGCCTTTATTATAATAGGCAAGTTTGTAGGCGGGGTTAAGGGAAATTACCTGGTCGTAAATTTTGTCGGCAGCGGCAAACTCTCCTGCGCTGGCTTTGGCAAGACCTTCGAGCAGCAAATTGTAGAGTTTGAGTTCTTCGGGCGTAGCGGCATCGGTAACTACTTCTTTAATCTGGAGGCGGGTGCGTTTTCGGTTTACGTAGCTGGCTTCAAAATCTTTGTTAAGTTCCAGAACGCGGTTAAAATCGGTAACAGCTTCTTCAAAGTTGCCGCTTGCCACCAGTGCGTTACCACGGCTGTTGTAGGCGTCAATGTCTTCGGGGTCAAGGTTAATAACGGCGGTAAAATCGGTAGTAGCTCCGTCAAAGTCGTTGATGCTGTATTTGGCAGCGCCACGGTTATAGTAAGCTAATTTAAATTTAGGGTCAAGGTCAATGGCTTCGTCAAAATCGGCAATAGAGGCTTCATAGTCGCCCATTTCGGCTTTAAACTGTGCGCGGTTGCTGTAGGCGCTTCTAAAGTTTTTGTCAATGGCAATAGCCACGTCATAATCGGCAATGGCGGCTTTGTAGTCTTTCATGGCTGCTCTTACACTGCCGCGGTTGCTGTATGCCATTTTATTATTGGGGTCGAGCTCTATGATTTTGTTAAAATCTTGCAAGGCAGATTCATATTGGCGGAGTGCGGCGTAAAGGTTGCCCCTATTGCTGTAAGCAGACATATCATCTTTTCGTAGTTCAATTACTTTGGTAAAGTCTTTAATAGCGCCTTCAAAATCGCGGATACCGGCTTTGCTTTTGCCTCTACCGGTAAAAGCTGCCGGATTGTTGGGCTGTAAACCTATTGCTGAGGTAAAATCTTTAATAGCTTGTGAGTGGTTACCTGTAAGTGCATGAACTTCGCCCCGTTTAAGGTAGCTGCTACCAAAATCTTTATCAATTTTTATTACGCTGGAGTAGTCTTCAATAGCGCCTCTGTAATCGCCGGTAAAGGTTTTGCTTCCGGCTCTGCGGTGGTAAGCATAAAGGTAGCGTTTGTCTAATTTAATGGCAGAGTCAAAATCTAAAATGGCAGCCTGATGTTTGTCGAGGTTGGCTTTTGATACGCCGCGGTAAAAATAGGCATACTTATTTTTTTGGTCAAACTCAATGGCTTTGTTATAGTTTTCGAGTGCGGCGGTATATTCACCGGTGGAGTATTGCAAGCCTGCAATCTGAAAGTAAACATCTTGTGCTGTGGGGTCAAGTTGCAAAAGGGTATTGAGGTCAGCAATAGCGCCGGCAAGGTCGCCCAGTTCTACTTTGGTAGCGGCTCTATTGGCAAAAGCGAGGGTATTTTTGGGGTTTAGCGCTAGGGCTTTGTCAAAATCCTGCAAAGCGCCGTTAAAATCTTTGAGGGCTGTTTTTACATTACCTCTGCTGGCATAGGCATCGGCATTAGTAGGGTTTTGGGTTAAAACCGTGTTATAGTCTGTAAGAGCTTCGGGATATTTGTGGAGCGCCAGTTTTACGTTGCCTCGTTTAATATAGGCATCAGGATTTTTAGGGTCAATTCGGATAACCTCGTCGTAATCGGGGAGGGCTTTTGCAAAATTGTTCATCAGGGTTTTTACATCGGCGCGCAGCATAAGTGAGGGCACATTACCCGGGTTTAAAGAAACCACCTTATTTACATCATCAAGAGCGGCAGAGTGGTTGGCAGCCTCTTTATATAGCAGGGCTCGCTCAAAGAGTGCATCAACAAACTTGCTGTCAATGGTAATGGCTTTGTTAAGGTCGGCAAGGGCGTTTTGATAGTCTTTCATTTGCTTGCGCACCAGAGCTCTTCGGTAGTAGGCAACGGTATTGCCGGGTTTGAGTTCCAGATGCTTATCATAATCTACAATAGCGCCCGACAGGTCGCCAATTTCGGTACGTGCGGTGGCGGCGGCAAAGTAAGCATCGGCATAATCGGCATAAATTTCGGTGGCCATTTCAAGGTCCACAATAGCGCCCACATAGTCTTTTCGGGCAATTTTGGAGATACCTCGGTGGTAGTAGGCATCTTTAAACCGGGCATCTAAAAATAAGGCATCTTCAAACGCCACAATGGCATCTAAGTGGTTGTTTAAAGCTGCATTGGCTACACCTAATTGTAGGAGGGCAAATTTGTCTTTTGGTTTTAGTTCTAAGGACTTTTTTAAGTCGGCAACAGCTCCGTTGTAATCTGTGAGGGTTAATTTAGCCACACCGCGTTTATAGTAGGAGAGGGGGTTTTGGGGGTCAATACCAATGGCGGCATGAAAATCAGTTATAGCCGATTGGTTTTCTCCTTTGAGCATTTTGGCAACTCCTCTGTTTATAAAGGCGGTGGCAAACTGTGGGTCAATGGCAATGGCTTTGTCAAAATCTTCAATGGCTGCCGGATAGTTTTTGAGGTTTATTTTAATTTCGCCCCTAAGCACAAGCGCTTCTTTCTCATTAGGGTTAAGGGTTAGGTACGCGTCAAGGTCGCGGTGTGCGCCCATAAAGTCTTCCATTTCATTTTTGCTTTTACCTCTTTCTAAGTAGGCTTCTTTAAACTTTGTATCTAACTGGATAGCCTTGTCAAAATCGGCAACAGCATCGGCGGGTTTACCTAAGAGCGCCTGAGCTTGTCCTCGGTGGTAAAAAGCGTTTTTATTTTTAGGGAAACGGTTGATAACCTCAGTAAAATCGGCTACTGCCGGCTGATACTCTTCGTTTGAGAACTTCATTAACCCGATGGCAAGCCTGCTGCGTTCTAATACGGCTTGCAGGGTATCGGCTATGGCATCGGCTTTAGATTTGTTGTAGTAGAAATTTGCGTATTTGCTGTCAATTTTCATTGACTGTTTAAAATCTGTTACTGCGCCGTCATAGTTACCCATAGCGGCTTTTAACTTGCCGCGTTCGTAGAGTGCATCGGCATTATTGGGGTTGGCGGTAAGGAGTTGGTCATAAAAGGTAATGGCGGTGGCATAATCGCCTGCTTTAAGGGCAATTTTTACACTGCCGGTTAAGGCTTCCTGTGAGGTGGGGTTTAACCTAAGCGCTTCGGCAAAATCTGCCATAGCCTCTTTGTTTTTACCGGTGGCATTATGGGTTTTAGCTCTTTCAATATAAACCTGTGCTGCGCTTGGATTGAGTTTAAGTGCTGCGTTATACTCGGTAATTGCGCTCTTAAAGTCGTTAAGGGCTGCATGAGCCTTACCCAGCTCCATTCGGGCAGCCCAAGAGTTAGGCAGTTCTTCGGTAGCAATGGTAAAATAGGCTCTTGCCACGGCAAACTCGCCTGCATCCATTTTTTTTCGACCCATGGTAAGGTTGGGGTTTATATCGGTTTCTACGCTTTGAAGGGCTTCTTTTACCCTATCGCTGCCGGCTTCTTGCGCCTGCGCGTGCATTAAGGTTAAGGTACAAACAACTAATGCGGTTGCTATAGCTTGTAGTTTAGCTGCCATAAAAAAAGGATTAGTAAGGGTTTCTCCAAAAATCATAATTTTTGGGTAGGAAAGTTACAATCCTTTTTTCTTTTTTGAGTACATTTACAAGCTATCGCCCATACATTTAATAAAAAATCATAAACATTGTTTATGGATTTTCATGCTCGTTTATGCCCACAACAGCCAAAACGGTATCGGAAAAATAAAGTAATGTTACCACAGAGTTCAGGGTAAAGTCTCCTTTAGAAACCGAAGCGTGTATATATTCTACAGGCAGTTGTTGTTTTTTGCTCATCATTACATTGTGCAGTATAATATCCTTATTAAATTGAAGTTCTTTAAAACCATGCAGTTTATATAAGGCTTCTTTGGCGCACCAAAAAGCGGTGTGTGCCTTTACATCATCGGGGGCAATCATATTCATTTCGCGTTCCGACAAAAACTTATGTTTTATTTTTAATACTTGTGGGCGGAGTGTTTCTACATCTATACCTACCTCTTTATGCGGATGCCAAACAACGGCTACAGTATTAGCGCTATGGCTGATGCTGAAAAAGCCGCCGCCATTGGTAAAGTAGGGTTTACCCTGTGCCGATACGCTTACGTAGGTAATGTATTTGCCCGATATTTGCTCCAGCAGCAATCGGGAGGCTACCCACTCGTGCAGCCGTTTTGGGTGGGTTAATTGGGCAATGTAAGGCTCAAAATGGGGCGGTATTTGGCTTGGTTCAAAATTGGGTGGTATGGGGGCAAGCCCTATTATTGCCTCACCTATGGTTATAATTTGGGTGTGGGCGGTGGTCACTGCTTTTTAAGGAGAGTTAGGTAAGGTTAGATTTATGGAGCGTTCTAATGCGGTTTACCAACAAATGCGCTTGTCGGGTAGGTTCGGGAATACGGTATTGGGTGGTACATTGCTGTATAATAGCAAGGGCATCGGGCAGTGTTATTTTATATCCTGCCGAAATATACACCGGTTTTACTCCGGTTTGCGTGCGCAGGGCAGCGCCCACCGGTTCGTTATGGTGATACATATAGGCTACACTGCCTTTTGGGAGGTTGGGTTCTTCAAAATCACCAACTAAAACCGATTTGGCACAGCCAAAAGCCGGGCAGCCGGTTACGAGTCCAAAATGAGCGGCTATGCCCAAGCGCCGCGGGTGGGCTATACCTTGCCCGTCGAGCGCCATTACATTGGGTTTATGTTGTAAGGCTTGCCAAACGGGCAATAGAGCGGGTAGTTCTCTGAAAGAAAGCAAGCCGGGTATATACGGAAAGGTGGCAGTTGTTTTAATCCAGCATTCTTCTATAAGCTGCATATCGGGAAACGATAAAACCACTATACCCGCATATATGATGTCGGAAAACCGATTGTAGGATATATCTGCCCCGCCAATGGTTTTTACCTCACTTGCCGGCAGGGGCGAAAAAACAAGCTGCCCACTAAGCTCTTTTTGCAACTGAACAGCTTGTTTGGGAGTGTATTGGGTTAATGGAGGGAGTTCTTCCATAGTTTGTTACTTTTTTTTGGCTTTGACCGACCAAGTAACTGTAAACCTTGCTACCTCTTCGCCCGCCTTGTTGGTGCCTATGGAGGCAGATTGGATAGTAATGGCTTCGCCGGTTTGCAGGGTTTGGGCTACGGCATCAAAAAAGAGGTTGCCGTCGGTGCAGGTAAATGTGGTAAGGTCGGTAGCTTTTTTGGAAAAATTGGCAGTTAACCCTACTACTAAAAATGAAACCGGATTTTGGGCATTATCTATAGCCATTAACCCCAATACGCCGGTACTCATTTCGGCTGCCATGCTCAATGCAGCAAAATAGGTGGACTTAAACGGGTTTTGTGTGAGCCAGCCGTAAGGTATGGTTACTTTGGCGCTCTGAGGGCTTAGCTGGGTAATGTTTAACCGAGCAAAAAAAGCCAGAGGGAGTTTATAAAAAAGAAAAAATTTAAATGCAATAGGGTTGGTGAGCCGCTTAATAAACTGCTCCATTCTGGGGGTTATACTTATGGGTAATGACGACATGGTTTGACCTTTAAATTATCGGTTGGTTAATGAACAAATAAAAAGGCTAAAATTACAACCAAAAATCCGAAAAAGGAAGAAAACCCCTAAAATCCCATGTTAAATTTTGCAAAAAAACACGTCTTTTAAAAATTTTTTTTACAATAATACAAATGTTTCACAAAATTTTGTAGAAAGCTGAAAAGGTTTAAAAATAAGGGCTTAAGCGGCATAATACAGTTAAGTCTCAACAAGCGCCTGGCAGCTCACCAATTCCGAAAGAAGTTGACAAGAGGCAAATGTGGTTTCAAATAGGTTAAAATGCCTAACTTTGCGCCGGCTAATTCAGTTTATTAGTACATTTTGTTCCCAAAAAGTTCTTTAACTTATGGAAAGTTTTAAAAAAGTAGCCGGCGTTTTCCTGATGCTTTTGAGTACAATTGCCATTTCGCACCCTTATTATTTAGGCAATTTTACCGGCACCGAAACAGAAAACCCGCCTACAATTACCAATGGCAGCAGTATGTTTGCTTTGCCCGATTACGAAAGCAAACTTGCCAAAATTGGCTCAAGCATTCCTTTAGATTACAATGGCACTGTTCGTTCTTATATAGAGTTGTATGTAAACCGCAGCCCCGCCCTATCGGAAAAAATCCTCAGCTTGAGCGACATCTACTTCCCCATCTTTGAAAAGTACCTCCGGCAGTATAATTTACCCCTTGAATTAAAATACCTGCCTGTTACCGAATCTGCCCTCAATTCGCAGGCAGTATCGCCCGCCGGCGCTACCGGTTTATGGCAAATAATGGGTATTACCGCCAAAGGTTTACACTTAAATGTGGATAATTACGTAGATGACCGGCGAGACCCCCACAAATCAACCGAAGCAGCCGTTAAACTCTTGCAGTCAATGTATAAAAAATACGATGACTGGCTGCTGGTGATTGCCGCTTACAACTGTGGCCCGGGAAGAATAGACGAAGCCATTCGCCGTTCAGGAGGCATTAGAGATTACTGGCTTTTATATGACTACCTCCCCCGCGAAACCCGTAATTACGTGCCGGCTTTTGTTGCCTGTGTATATTGGATGCACTACCATTTAGACCACTCCCTTAAATTGTATCCGCATCCATACGCCAATATCTTTACCAGCTCCGATACGTTAATGGTTAGAGGTCCGCTACACCTTAATGCTGTAGCCAAAACCCTCAACATGGATGTTGAAAAACTTGCCTTTATGAACCCGGCACTCAAAAAACGCTTCCTGCCCGAAAACCACCAACCCTACTGCCTCCGATTGCCGGTTACCGAAATTTGGACGTTTAAGCAAAAACGTGAACTTATTTATGCCGACTCGCGCTCCCAATCGGGTGGCGCTAACCTTACCGAAAAGGTAACTGCCGATGTTTGGCATAAGGTAAAACAAGGTGAAACCCTCAGCAGTATTGCCGCTAAACACAAATGTACCGTTGCTCAACTTAAAAAATGGAATAAGTTAAGTACCACCAACCTTAAAGTGGGTGCTAAACTGAAAGTGGGCGTAAAAAGCGTACAAAAAGAGGTGAGCGCTATACCCATTAAAGTGCCTTCGGCTAATACAAACATAAACCCCCCCATTGAAACACAACCGGCGTATGTAGTAGCCGAATCTGTCTCAGAGCCCGAACTTGCTGATGCCAACAGCAACATTGCTCCTACACCAAATCAGCCGGCTGCTGCCACCAAAACAGAAGAAAAACGCTACAAGGTTAAAAAAGGAGAAACCCTTATTGCTATTGCCAAATCTAACGGTTGCAAAGTAGAAGACCTAAAAAAATGGAATAACCTAAGTAGCGCCACTCTTACAGTTGGGCAAAATCTTGTAGTAGGTTTTACCCATGCGCCGGTTACACAACCTAATAATGAGCCCGATGAGATTGAAATTACCTTATCTGACGATGTAATCATTACTCCCGAAGGCGACATTATTTTTAAAGACCAAATGACCACCTCCGTTGTGGCTTTATACGAGCCACATAACAGCAGCATTGAAGATGACAACTTCAAAATTGACCAAAATATAGTGATTACTGCTAATGGCGACATCATCATAAAAGAGTCTTACCAACCTGCCACCACCACTGCCACACAACAGGCTGCACCTAAAAACCCCGATGTAATAACCTTTAACGATGACAACATCATTATCACCGAAAACGGCGACATCATTTTTAAAGAGCCCGATGCTACTACTACTGCACCCAGCATATCTGCCCCCGTTACCACCACTGCCACACAACAGGCTGCACCTAAAAACCCCGATGTAATAACCTTTAACGATGACAACATCATTATCACCGAAAACGGCGACATCATTTTTAAAGAGCCCGATGCTACTACTACTGCACCCAGCATATCTGCCCCCGTTACCACCACTGCCACACAACAGGCTGCACCTAAAAACCCCGATGTAATAACCTTTAACGATGACAACATCATTATCACCGAAAACGGCGACATCATTTTTAAAGAGCCCGATGCTACTACTACTGCACCTACAACAACTGCCAACCCAATAGCAACCGGCGATATCATCATTACCGAAAACGGCGAAATAATCATAGGCGGCGAAATACCCGACGAAATTTCTTACCGAGCTGCCACACCGCGCGCCAACACTGCTAAAAAAACACAAGAACCCGCTGCCATAACTTACAAAGTGAAAAAAGGCGATAGTTATTGGAGCATTGCCCGAAATGCCAATACCACCGTTGCCACCCTACTCAAGTTAAACAACCTCACCGAAAAATCGGTTATGCAGCCCGGTATGACCTTACTGCTACCGGCTAAAAAATAGTTTGTTGTTTACTAATTTCTCCAAAGCCTTCGGAAGATGCAACTGCTCTACCGAAGGCTTTAGTTTATTGCATATTTTTACCTATTTTTGCATAACAACTACAACAGGTAAAAACTCTATTCCACGTGAGGTTGGAGTTATGAGCTTGCTCAAAGGCTTACCGCAAAAGGATTTGAAGCAGGTGGGGTAATATATTTCGGTGCGCTGCACCTTTGCAAAACCAAATACCTCAATTTATGGGTGTGGGTAGGTAACATACAAGGGCAAGGGGCAGCGCCCCGTAATCTTGGTAGAACAGCAACCAACCGTATTATTATCAGGTGCAGCGCACCGAAATCTGTTACCCATTTTAACAAACACACCTAAACCTTATGCAGCTTTACCCTATTGTGCGCTCATTTTAACTCCAACCTCACTTTATTCACTCAATAACCAACACACACACCCTTGTTATTCCTACTCAATACTTCTTGGCTTTTATATGCCATAGACCCGGCTACATGGGGATATGCAGGGCTTTTTATGGCATCTTTTTTAGCTGCTACCGTGTTGCCTTTTAGTTCGGAGGCAGTACTTGCAGCCATGCTGCTGGGCAATCATCACCCCCTTACCTGCATTTTGGCAGCCTCAGTTGGCAATTGGTTGGGAGGTATGACCGGCTATTATCTGGGCTATTTGGGTAAATGGGAGTGGCTCGAAAAATACCTGCGTATAGATAAATCTGCCCTACATACATGGCAGGAACGCCTGCGCAAATATGGCGTTTACCTTGCCCTACTGTGCTGGCTACCCTCTGTGGGCGATTTTATAGCCGTAGCGCTTGGCTTTATGCGCAATAATGTATATGTAGTGTCCATCCTTATGTTTTTGGGCAAGTTTTTGCGCTATGTGGTATTAGCCTATATGGTGCTGGCAGGTAAATCTTGGTTCTAAACTTACGGCAGTGTAACTTTACCCCGGCTTTTGCTACTTACCTACTGTTATCACTTTTTGCACATCATGAAAATAGATTTAGCAACCATTGACCGGCTGGCATACTTGGCTAAATTGAGCTTTACAGACCAAGAAAAAGAAACCATTAAAGCCGATTTGGAACATATTACCGGCTTTTTTGCCAAAATAGCCCAACTGCCTACCGATGAGGTAGAGCCTCTGGTGTATATGAATACCGAGGTAAATGTACTAAGACCCGATGTGGTAAATGCCCTTACCACCCATGAACAAGCCTTGCAAAATGCCCCGCAAGCCAACGAACAGTTTTTTATTGTACCCAAGGTAATCACCAATCCCTAAAATAACGCCCCGCTGCTACATGGATAAAGTAATTGACATACAAAACATTACCAAGTTTTATGAAATGGGCGATGTGGTGATTAAAGCCCTTAATGGCGTAAACATGTTTATAGAGCGCAATGAGTTTGTGGCGCTTATGGGTCCTTCGGGCTCCGGAAAGTCCACACTCATGAATATATTAGGGTGTTTAGATACGCCTACATCGGGTATATATATCTTAAACGGCTCGTTGGTATCCGATATGACTGATAGCGAACTGGCAGAGGTACGCAATAAAGAAATCGGCTTTGTTTTTCAAACCTTTAACCTCCTACCCCGATTGTCGGCTTGGGAAAACGTGGCGCTGCCTATGGTGTATGCAGGTATGAGCCGCAAAAACCGCTATAACCGAGCTATGGAGGTGTTGGAATCGGTAGGGCTTGCCGACCGCAGCGACCACAAACCCAACGAGCTATCGGGCGGACAAAGGCAGCGCGTGGCTATTGCAAGAGCGTTGGTAAACCACCCCTCTATCATTTTAGCCGATGAGCCTACCGGTAACCTCGACACTAAAACATCGGACGAAATTTTGCGCATTTTTCACCAAATTCATGAAAACGGCAATACCGTTATTATGGTTACGCACGAAGAAGACGTAGCTCAGCACGCACGCCGCGTTATACGTATGCGAGACGGTAAAATAGAAACCGAAGGAAGACTACTGACTAATACAAGCGCCGTCTAACAAGACCCTACCACATTGTTGGTTACAAAAAACAGGAGCTGTATGGAATATACCCATGTTGCTATGGGGTTGTTTTTGGCAAAAGGGCTTAAGTAGTAAACCGCCAGCAAAACCCACGATATGCCAAACCATGCCACGTAGTTTTGTAATGGCACTGCCGGCGTACTCCACTCCCAAAAACCTAAACAAATGGCTACCGGCTCAATAAATACATCTATAAGCGTCATTAGAGCCGCGCCTACAGTAGCTTTTACCTGCCACAAAACAGCTAATTTGTTTGCTATACTGCCGGTGGCATAAATGAGCATAAGCCAGTTTACCCCTATCAGCCAAGGCGCGCCGCCTATTTTAGGTCCTAAAACCCAGCCATAAGCATACTCACCAAATATGGCTCCTGTTTGTATGCCCAATATCTCTACGCCCAACCCTGAAAAAAAGGTAAACAAGGCAAAAAACCAAAAAGGACGGGTAAACCTGCCATGAAACCATAGTAAAATGCCTGTGGTAAGCAGCAAATTGAGCGGTGTAAGCATTAAAAAATAAGTGCGAAGCGCCTCTATGTTTAACCCTACTGTACCCACTATGTGCAAAATACCCAGTATGCCCACCGCTAATTGGTGGGGTTGGGCGCGCAGGGGCAATGGCGCTGCGGGTGTAAAGAATGTGCGGTTGTTCATACTGCTACTTTTTGAGTACAAACAAGCAGCCTATTAAAAAGTTGGAACATTGGGTAGAACCGAATGAGTGTGGTTTCCTATAATTGTCTAAAATACTGCTGCTATTGAAAGCATATCGGGGCGATAGAGTATGGCGGGCATAATTATCGGGTTTATTTTTGGTTGAATAAGATGGGTAATTGCATGTAGGAGAAGCCATTTTGAGTAAGGTCTGCATTAAGTTGTCCTACATCATAACACATTGGGCGAACAAACGCATCATGATACTGCTTACCGAATTGCTTGTTGATGTATCTTTTAGCACTTTCGGCATCACCCACCGTTTCAAAGGGACCGATGAGGAGTTTAAAAAGTTTGTCTTTTTCATCTTCAAAAAGTAGTACGTTGTAATCGGCGCTGAGTTGTTCGTATCGGTGGGCCAAAGTTAAATCGGGCAGCGCAACCACTTGCAGGAACTGCAATTGCCGTGTTTCGCAGGTGTACTCCGGCACCACCATTTTTCGGGGTGTGAGGGCTCTGGTAACGCCAGATTCGGGAGCAGTTATGATTTCGCCGCTTCGGTTATTGTAGGCAAGCAGGTCATTTTCTTTTTTTAGTTCATCTAATTGCGGGTTGCTATACATGGGGTCGAGCTGTCCGGTAGTGGGGGGTATATAGGTAATAACGCTACTGCCCGGGTAGGGTACAGGTTGTATGGCTGAGGGTTTGGCTATAATGGGTTTTACCACCTTCGGGGTATTGTTATTGTTGTAGGAGGGGGTTAGGGTAATGGTTTGGGGTTCGGGAGTGGTGGTAGGAGTTTGAGGCAGGGTAGCCGGAGGCTGGTTGTAGGGGTTGTTGGCCGGTTGTTTTTGTGTTTGTTGGGTTGTGGGTGGCAGGGTGGCTACCGGGGGTTGTATTGCTGTTGGGGTATTAGGCGTATATATAGCGGGCTGTTCTTGTATGGCTACCGGCTGCAAAGCGGCAGGCTGCGGCGGTGCCGTAACCGGCTTAGAGGGAGTATAGGCAGGCTGTGCCGGTGGCAAGGTGGGGGTGGCTACTACACTTGGTTGGGTGGGCGGCGGCGGTGTTTGTTTTTGTGGTTCGGATTGAATGGGCGGGGGGGTAAAAACAACCGGCGGCTGGCTAACGGGTGGTTCTTGTATGGCTACCGGCTGCAAAGCGGCAGGCTGCGGCGGTGCCGTAACCGGCTTAGAGGGAGTATAGGCAGGCTGTGCCGGTGGCAAGGTGGGGTTAGCGGTTACTACACTTGGCTGGGTGGGCGGCGGCGGTGTTTGTTTTTGTGGTTCGGATTGAATGGGCGGGGGGATAAAAACAACCGGCGGCTGGCTAACGGGCGGCGGTGTTTGTGTAACTATGGGTGGGGAGGAGGCAGGAGTGGCAGGGGTTAAAGTTTTGGCAGGGGGGGGCGTAAAAACCGGCGTGGGCGGCAAAATGGGTTCTTCCTGAGCAGGGGGTGGGGTGGTAATGGCTACCGTTTCTTCTGCTTTAGAGGGCGGCGGGGGTGGAGCTTGTACTACTGCCGGTTTAGGGGCGGCAATTTGACTTAGCTTTTCGGGTTTAAGACCTGCCAGCTCACCGGCAGCAAGCGCTTCCTTATAAGAAAAAATCTGCCCTTTTGCAGTAGGCGTTATATTTTGCTCATTCCGGTAAATGCGGGCATCTTTAAAGCCATCTATAATTACACCTGACCATTCTTTTATTGCTACAGTTTCTTGTTTGTAGGGTCCTAAAAAAACTAAGGTACTATCGGAAAGTTGTTTAGTTAACACTTTAGAGCTGTTAGACAGTTTGTTGAGTTCCCACAAATCGGCATTGGGAAATGTACCAACGTATATATGGTAAACAGCATCTCTTATGTCGTCTTCTTCATCTTCCTCCATTAAATAACGGTCGTAATCGCTCACAGGTGGTTTTTGAGCATACAGTTGGACGCTCACCAAAGCGCCGAGCAGTAACAGGAACAATAGTTTGCGCATGGCACAGTTTATTTTAAACATCAGAGTAAGAGTGGCGTACCCTCTGCTTTTTGAACCTAAAAAGCAACTACGTGGCACTTAATACGCTGTGTTCATCAAAAATCGTGTGTAAAAGCCCTTTTAATGTTTTTTTTGCACAAACCTTGATGCTTTTGTAGTTAGGGTTAATACAATTTTGTTTTTAAAAAATAGGGCTTGCAGGAAAAAAGTGTGGCAAATAAAAAATAAACTGTACTTGACCAAAATTGGTCAAGTATTTGTGCATACGTAACAAGTAAAACCGATTTAACTCTTACACATGCCTCCACCCCTGTGCAATGAGCCGATGGGTTTGTCCGCCCGATGTAAATAGGGTAGGGTGTTCTTTGGGGTGGGTAATGCGCCCTATAATGCCAATGCCATGCACCCCCTCTAATTGGTTGATTTGGTGGGGCGGTATGGTAAAGAGCAGTTCGTAATCTTCACCACCGTTGAGGGCACAGGTAATGGGCGATAGGTTAAAAGTTTGGGCTGCCTCTGCTGTTTGGGCGTGTAGGGGTATATTTTCTTCAAACAGACGGCACCCTACGTTTGATTGCTTACAAATGTGTAATATATCGGAAGAAAGCCCATCGGAAACGTCAATCATGGCGGTGGGCTTAATTTGTGCATTGCGCAAAATGTCCATAATATCGTTTCGGGCTTCGGGTTTAAGTTGTCTTTCTACAAGGTAAGGAAAGGTATCTAATTCGGGTTTTATATTGGGGTCTTCTAAGTATAATCTTTTTTCGCGCTCCAAGATTTGCAAACCCAAATAGGCAGCGCCTAAGTTACCGCTTACACAAATATAGTCTTTCTCTTGTGCGCCGCTCCGATAAACCAGTTCATCGGGGTTGGCTTCACCTATGGCGGTAATGCTTATTATCATGCCTTTATGGGAGCTGCTGGTATCGCCTCCCACCAAATCAACGTTGTAAAAGTGGCAAGCCTCGGCTACACCGGCATAAAACTCATCAAGGGCTTCAACGGTAAAGCGGCTCGATACGGCTATGGAAACGGTAATTTGCTTGGGCGTGGCATTCATGGCATAAATATCAGAAAGGTTTACCACCACCGATTTGTAGCCTAAGTATTTGAGCGGGGTGTAAATAAAATCAAAATGAATGCCCTCTACCAGCATATCGGTACTTACTACGGTTAGTTTACCCCTGTTATCTATTACCGCAGCATCATCGCCTATGCCTTTTACCGTAGTTGGGTGTTTTGGGTGAAAGTTTTTGGTAAGGTGGTCTATTAACCCAAACTCGCCCAATTTGCTGATGGGTGTTAGTTGCGGCTGGTCTTTCTGAGATTCACTTCCGTTTTGGTGTTTCATGAGTAGGCAGTACAGTTTGGTATTATGAAGTAACAAATTAAAACGCAAAACACCAATTTTGAGTTCATGTATGCGCCATAAGAACGCAGTTTTGAACCTAAAACGCCCTTTTGATTGCTCTTAACAGTTTGGTAATATCATTAAGCAAGCATTTTACCCTAATAAGTGTTAATTTTGTGCAGATTTTTAGTACTTGGTATATAGTACTCGGCTTTCGTTGCGCGGCAGATGGTATTTTGGTACTTAGTAGATGATACCTGTTGGGTAATTGGCAGATATGGCATTCATCTTCATCTCTTGTACAATATCCAAGGACTGCACCTCTCCATGTTCATAACAACCCCCTTTTCAATACCCACACCTCTCATAACTCATAACTCATAACTCATAACTCATAACTCATAACTAAATAACATGAACACTTATTTACGTTTCGCATTGACATTGCTTTTGGCATGGTTTACCACTCAACCATATAACGCACAAGCACAGCCCTATTTCTACACCACCGATGTGCAGAATTTTATTAACAACTATGGCTGCGGCAATTGTCATGGCACAACCTCGCCATCAAGCGGTTACACCATCACCACACACCAAGGCGCATTAAACGGCGGCACATCCTGCCCCAATGCCGTAAGACCTTTTATAGATGCCACCAGCCCACTGGCAATTAAAATTGACTGTAGCGTAACACTTACCTGCGGCACAAACAATATGCCTATTACCGACCCGTGTAGTGTTACGGCAGCAGATATAGCCCTTATCCGAAACTGGATACGCGCCGGCGGATTGGGCGACAATACCTTTTGTCAGTCGTTTACCGGCGCACCACTCACCATAGATTTTACCGGCTTTACCGGCACCGGTTTTGCCAACCCGCCCACTGCTGCACAACTTAACTCCAAAATTTGGACACTAAGCGGCTTTGCAACTGATGTGTACCGCTCAGGCGGCGCTAATACTGCTGCCAATTTTGCCCGAGGCGCTACCACAGGCAATGTTACCACCGGCGGTTTGTATGCCCTCAACTACGGTACCGGCGGAAGCAACCAAGCCCTGATGATTCAGCCCACCGGCACTGTTTTTTTTAATGCCGATGCCAACATGAACCTGCAAGTGTGCAACAATAGCGGCAGTACCCTTACCTCGATCGATTTGAGTTACGATATATTGGTTCGCAATGACCAAGGGCGCGCCAATAATTTCAACTTTTTTTACTCTACCGATGGGTTTAATTACACCCAAGTAACAGCATTAAACTACACCTCGCCTGCCGATGCCGATGCTACGCCCGCATACGTAACCATTCCCCGAAACACTACCCTCACCGGCTTAAACATACCCAACGGCGCTATGTTTTTCTTGCGCTGGAAAGGTGGCGATGCCGGTGGCAGCGGCAGCCGCGATGAGTTTGCCTTAGACAATATAACCCTTTCTGTTCCGGCGCCCGTTTGCACCATTAGCGGCGTATCGGCAGCAGCGGCTACCTGTTCGGGCGCTAATGCCACATTCAATGTTAGCTTTACCGTTAGCGGCGGCAGCGGCGTTTACAACGTTATCAATACTGCCAACAACGATATTTTGGCATCGGGCAGCGCTTCGCCCATCACCGTTACCATTAACAACTCAACGGGCGGCAGCATCAACGTAAACGTAGTAGATGCCGGAAACCCCGCCTGCGCCGGTACTGCCGTAGCGGTAACCTACCCCAATTGTACGCCTGCCGACCCCTGCGAAGATTATACCGGCTCTCCCCTACTCATCAACTTTACCGGATTTAACGGCAGCGGTTTTACCAATGTTCCGGCAGCCGGGCAGTTGGGTTCGGCTATCTGGAATTTTAGCGGATTTAGCGAAACTTACAGCTTTGGCGGACAAAACACCACCGGCGATTATGCCCGAGGCGTTACCACCGGCGGCGTTACCAGTGGCGGTATTTATGCCCTAAACTACGGCACGGGCGGCAGCAACCAAGCCCTTTGGATACAACCCACCGGCACCGATTTTTCCAGCTCCAATTCACACATTGTTCTGGCGGTGTGTAATTTTACCGGCAACACCCTAAACTCGGTGAATGTGGCTTATGATATTGTAGTACTGAACGACTCTCCACGTGCCAATAATTTCAACTTTTCTTACTCTACCAACGGCATAACCTTTACCCCCGTAACGGCGCTCAACTACACCACTCCCGAAGCGCCCGATGCTACACCGGCGGTTACTACCGTTCCGCGTACTACGGTACTTACCGGACTCAGTTTAGCCAACAATGCCACCCTCTACCTCCGCTGGACAGGCGGCGATGTGAGCGGCAGCGGCAACCGCGATGAAATGGGCTTAGACAACATTGTACTTAGCCCGCCCTGCCAAATCAGCAACGTGGCTGCCACCACTGCCACTTGCAGCGGCAACAATGCTACCTTTAACGTATCGTTCACTCCTGCCAACAGCAGCGGTAATTTTAACGTTATTAACACTGCCAACAACCAAATTCTGGCATCGGGCAGCTCCTCGCCCATTGCTGTTTCTATCCCTAATAGTTTGGGCGGCAGTATTTCGGTAAACGTGGTTGATGCTGCTAATAGCAACTGTGCCGGTACGCCCATAAACGTAACCCTGCCTACTTGTGTTGCCACCTGTGTCATTTCTAACCTAACCGCTACGCCGGTATGCGACGGTATTGGTCAGTACGACCTTACTGTATCGTTCAACGTTACCAATCCCACCGGCTTTGCTTACAATATATCAGTTGGCACTACCAACTTTAACGGCAACCTGTATGCCGGTGGAAGCGCACAAACCATTACCCTCCAAAACCTGCCCGAAGGCAACGGCATAACCCCGGTTGCCGTAGTAGTTACCGATGCCGGCAACGCAGCCTGCACAGCTACTACCTCTTTTATTGCCCCCAACTGTACGCCTACCTGCGGGTTTTCCAACCTCACCGCCACTACCCCATGTAGCGGCAACAACCTCTATAACCTTACCATAAACTTTAATGTAGCCAACCCCGTAGGAACCGGCTATGTAGTAAACGTAAACGGCGCCAACTACAACGGCGCTTATGCCGCCGGCGCTGCCCAAACACTTACCATTACCAACCTACCCGCCGGCACCGGCTCTACCTCCGGCACTATTAATATAACAGACAATACCAACTCGGTATGCACCACCGATACCACCTACATCATACCCAACTGCGCGCCCAATACCTGCCCCACACTTGTATTATCGGGTTATGTAGAAGGCACCGGCTTTAACAAATGTGTAGAAATTTTTAACGGCACAGGTGCGCCGGTTAACTTGGCAAGCTATACCATTGACGTATATTTTAACGGATCAACCGTAGCCGGTTCAAGCATTCCGCTCTCAGGCACCTTAGCTGCCGGCGCTTACTACCTTGTTTGCCACCCCGATGCCGATATAGCCGGCGCTCTGGCAGGGCTTACCCCAAACCAAACCAGTACCGGCATTAACTTTAATGGTGATGATGGTGTGGCTTTGGTGTTTACCAATACCATTGTAGATGTTTTGGGCACCATAGGCACCGACCCCGGCGCTGAGTGGGTGGGTACTGCCTGCACCGGCGGTACTGCCGACCAAACGCTGGTGAAAAAAGTAGTGGGCGGTCCGTGTACCTACGGCACTTTTAACGGCGCTACCGGTTTTAATGCGGTTATTGATGCCCTATATAGTTGCTACCCCATCAACAACGTTACCAATATGTATAGCTACCAGCAGCCGCCTACCCAAGTTAGCTTTTTACAAGCTACCGCAGCAGTAAGTGAAGTAGCAGGTACTTATAACCTCTGTGTTTCTATTATACAGCCCAGCGCATCGGTGGCTACTACGGTACAGGTTGCCCTTACCGGCGGCACCGCTACCAATGGCGCTGATATAACTACCTATACTACCCAAACCCTTACCTTCCCTGCCGGAAGCAGCGCCAACCAATGCACAACCCTAACCATTACCAATGATACCGATGTGGAAGGCGCCGAAACGCTCATCTTTACCCTCCAAAACGCATCGGGCGGCAACAATGCCTTTATCGGGACAAACGGTACTATTACCCTCACCATAAATGATGACGACGAAGGCGACCAGCCCTGTCCCGATTTGGTTATTTCGGCTTATGTAGAGGGTTCGGGTTTTAACAAGTGTGTAGAAATTTACAATGGTACAGGCGCTACCGTAAACCTCAGCAATTATGCCATTTACCAATACTTTAACGGCAGCGCCGTAAATCCTACCATTATACCCCTTACGGGCGCCCTTGCCAACAACAGCTACTTCCTGCTCTGCCATGTGGACGCTGTATTGCAAGGGTTAATACCCAACCAAACCGCCAATAACCTAAACTTTAACGGCGATGATGCCGTAGTGTTGCGCAATACTGCCACCAACCAAAACCTTGATGTGGTAGGAACCATAGGCACCGACCCGGGCACTGAGTGGGTGGGTACTACCTGCACCGGCGGCACTGCCGACCAAACATTGGTGAAAAAGAACCTTGGGCTGCTTTGCCCCTACAATACCTTTGACGGTGTTACCAATTTTAGCAATGTGGTAGATGCCCTTTACGATTGTTATCCCAACAATACCAGCAACGTGCTCAATACTTGGCAAAATATCACCTGCGATATCAGCAATATCCAAACATCCACCGTTTGTACAAGCCAGTTCTTGTATGATCTTATTGTTACCTTTACGGTTATTGACCCAGTAGGTGCATCGTATATAGTAACCATAAACGGTGTAAACTATACCCGTCTATACAGCGGTAGCAGCAACCAATCGTTCATTATTACCGGTTTGCCCGAAGGCGATGGCATAGCCACTACCACCGTTACCATTACCGATGCCACTTACAGCCAATGCAACGAAGTAGCCTCCTACACCGTACCCGATTGTACGCAGCCCTGCACCATTTCCGAAACATCGGCACAAGCCATTTGTTCGGGCAATGGCGTGTATAACCTTACCGTTCAGTTTTCGGCTACCAATCCGGTGGCTAACGGTTATGTTATCAGCGTAAATGGCATGAGCTACAACTTTAACTATGCTGCCGGCGCTGCCCAGACTGCCACCATTACCAACCTTAGCGGCGGAAGCGGCATACTTATTATTTCTGATGCTTCCGATGCAAGTTGTACCGCCACCGCTACCTATACCGTGCCCAATTGTGTTTTTGTATGTTCAACCTTAGATGGTACGCAAAACGTAAGCGTTACGGCAGTTTGCAGTGGGCAGCCGGTTGAGTACAACGTGGGCGGGGTTATTAACAACAACTACACCGGCGGTTTGGTAACCTGGGTTTACAGCAGCATACCCGGTTTTGATGCCTACGCCACCGGCGCACTGCCCTTTACCGGCACGCTGCCTGCCAACAATGGTTGCGCACCGGTAAACTACTACCTCAAAGCCCGCTTAGACGGCGTAACGGGTTGCACCCAGTCATCGGGCGAGTTTACCGTAGCCGTTTACCCCATACCCACGCTCACCATTACCCAGCAGGGCGGCTGTACGGCATCGGTTAGTTCTTCTTGTGCAGCGCTTATCAGCTATACCAACCCCTCTACCGGCGCGGTGGTAAATACTACCGGCGCTGCGGCTGCTTACACCGCCCAAAACTGCACCGCCGGCAGCGTAATTTTTACCGCCGCCATACCCGGCGCACCGGCAAACTGCCAAGCTACCCTTGCCGTGCCTTATGTGTGCAACCAAGGCGGCTGCGGCGTAACCGGCTGTACCAATGCCCTTGCCCTTAACTACAACCCCTTTGCCGCAGTGGACGATGGCAGTTGCCTGTTTGAAGCCTGTACCGACCCCACAGCTACCAACTACACCCCGCCCGCTGCCAATATTGTGAGCAACAACAGCCTTTGTGTTTATGCCCCCTGCAACTTGCCCTTTACCTTAGTAAACAACACCCAAGGCGGCGGCATTAACCCCAGTTTCTTTGATGTTTACACACTTACCCTTAGCGGCACACCCCTATATCAGTTCCAGTGGAATATATCGGGTTATGTGCAGTATAGTGTAAACCTAAACGTTATTACCTTAGTAGTAGCCGATAACGCCACCTGGTCAGTAACTGTTACAGACGGCAGCGGCTGTGTAACCACCATCAGCAATACGGGTCTTAATGGCAACCCCACTAATGCCCCGCTTGCCATTATTAACGCCGTAACTACCGCCGATACCGGCGCCGGCAACGGCGCTATTGACATAACCGTAGGCGGCGGCGCCCCTCCCTATGGCTACCTCTGGAGCAATGGCGCTACTACCCAAGACATTAGCGGTTTGCCCAGCGCATGGTATGTAGTAACCGTAACCGACCAAGCCGGAAACCAAACTGTGGGCTGGTACTGGATACCCAAACAAACGCGCGGACGTGGTAAAACCGCCGATAACCTGCTTATGGAGGTGTACCCCAACCCGTTCAGCAAAACTACCAATGTTTCTTTTATTACCCATTCCGGCGCTCATGCCACCGTAGAGGTGTTTAACCTTGCCGGTATGCACATTGCCCAACTTTTTGACGGCTACACCCAAGCCGGGCAGCCGCAAAACCTTACTTTTGATGCTGCCAACTTACCCGATGGCATGTACATCATTCAGGTAATAACCAATACCGGCGAAATGCAACATACCCGCGTAATGGTGCATAAATAAGCCCTGCATAGGGAAGTAACCATTTGCCCGATGTGCCCCAAAAAGCCGCATAACCACTCCGGTTGTGCGGCTTTTTTGTGTTTCTTGTACACAAGCAATGATGAAAAGCGTTATTTTTGTGTAGCAACCACAAAAAAACCAATCCTACCGGCTAAAAAAACCCAATTATGCCCGATATTTTAGAAAAAACCTTAACCACCGCCACCCAATACCGCCTACTGCCCGAAGGTGAACCCTGCCAACTTATTGACGGAGAACTTATATACATGACTGCACCAAACATTAAACATCAGGAGTTAAGCGTAGAACTTACGCTGTTATTAGGCGCTTATATTAAAAGCCACCAATTGGGCAAATTGTATCATGCCCCCTGCGATGTGTTTTTATCGGAAAACAATGTTTACCAGCCCGATTTGCTATTTGTAGCCCAAAACCGACTACACATCATTCAGCCCGATGGCATACACGGCGCTCCCGATTTGGTAATAGAAATACTCTCGCAAAGTACCTACTACTATGATGCCAAAAAGAAACTGCGCAATTACGAAAAATACGGCGTACAAGAATTTTTTCTCATAGATCCCGAAGACAACGAGGTAATTGCCTACCGCCTCCAAAACGGTAAATACGCCGAAGCCTATCGGGAAACAGGACTGTTAGATAGTGTGGTATTGGGCGCTCAATTTAGGTTTGACCCTTAAACATCGGGGTTACTTGTTGTTCTTTTCGGCATAATGGTTTTTGGCTTCTGTGCGGGCTTTTTCTTCATTTACAAAGTAAAACAAAGCGCCGCCCAATACAAATAAAATGGCAACAGAACTAAGACTTGCCCTAGAAGCGATATCTTGTGAGTACCCCATGCTTTTAACCGCTACGGCAGTAAAACCAATAAGTACCGGACCTATTACCGCCGCAAATTTGCCCACCATATTGTAAAACCCAAAAAACTCAGCCGATTTTTCTATTGGAATAATGCGGGCATAAAATGAGCGACTCAGCGCCTGAATACCTCCCTGCACTAAGCCAATACAGCCCGCAAGCACATAAAACTCGTTTTTATGGTTCATAAAAGCGCCCCAAATAGAGATAAAAAGATAAACACCTATGGCAATAAAAATGGCATTGCGTGCGCCAATGCGGTCGCCCAATAAACCAAACCCAATGGCTGCCGGAAACCCGATAAACTGCACCATGAGCAGGGCGGTAATGAGGTCTTTGGTTTCAAACCCGATAGATTGCCCATAGTTTACCGCCATTACTACTATGGTATCTACCCCGTCTATATAGAGCCAGTAGGCAGCCAAAAACAAAAAAATGCCTTTGAGCCGGCGTATTTCATGAAAAGTATCTATAAATTGCTTAAATCCCATTTTTACAAATTGCAAGCCGGGGGTAAAACTGCCTTCGCTTTGGGGTTCACGTACCACAAAAAAAATGGGCAATGAAAATAAAGCCCACCATATAGCTACGCTCAAAAAGGCAAATCTTACTGCTTCCACATCGGAGGTAAACCCAAAAGTGGCAGGGCTGAGGGTAGTCCATACATTTAAAGCAAACAGCAAACCACCACCCAAATAACCCAGCGAAAACCCCAACGATGATACACGATGCATACGCTTAGGCGAAGCTACGGCAGTAATGAGCGAATCATAAAACACATTGCCGGCAGTAAACCCAATGGCTGCCAACACATAGGTAATAACAGCCAACTGCCAGTGTCCTTTTTCAATAAAAAACAGGCTGGCGGTCATGGTTATACCCAGTAGGGCAAAAAAAGCTAAAAACCGCTTTTTTACCGAGCCTTGGTCGGCAATAGCGCCTAATATGGGCGCCATGAGCGCTACGGTGATGCCGGCTAAGGAGTGTGCAAAACCCAATCGGGCGGTGGTAACAACCGGATCGGCGCCATCGCTCCAGAAACCTTTAAAAAAAATAGGGAAAAAACCGGCCATAATGGTAGTGGCAAATGCCGAATTTGCCCAGTCATACATGCTCCAAGCTATTATGGCTTTTGGGGAGTCTAATTGTGTTTTCATGCTGTGGTTGGTTAGCTGTGGCGAATATGGGGTTAAAGTAGCTTTTGGCATAACTATTCAACCCGACTGCCAAAAATAGGCAAAAAAACCGTTGGCTGTTTGTTTGGGCACAAATTATGCTATTTGCCTACAAGAAAATGCTTGTTTAACGCAAGGTTGGAGTTATCATTAGCATAGAGGGCTTACGCTGTAAGAGTTTTGGGTATTCAGGCTATTACTTTATGTCTGAAAAGCGGGTAGTAGTGGTAAGCAGCATCGGAAAAATAAGCAATAAGCCCAATACCTTCCCGATACTCTCCTTAGAAAGGGGAAGAGTCTGTAATCTTTATTTTACAAGGCTTACAGAAATTTAGTGCATTTATTTTCTATTTCCAGTATCGGTATTTGATTTCCCAATTTATCGAAACCTAAAACCAACCTCACGTTTATTAATGCGTTTTTGACCAATAGTTACACCTCGTTGACCAATAGTTACACCTCGTTGACTAATAGTTACACCTCGTTGACTAATAGTTGCACCTCGTTGACTAATAGTTGCACCTCGTTGACTAATAGTTACACCTCTTTGACCAATAGTTACACCTCTTTGACCAATAGTTACACCTCGTTGACTAATAGTTGCACCTCGTTGACTAATAGTTGCACCTCGTTGACTAATAGTTACACCTCTTTGACCAATAGTTACACCTCTTTGACCAATAGTTACACCTCTTTGACCAATGGTTACACCTCTTTGACCAATGGTTACACCTCTTTGACCAATGGTTACACCTCTTT
>ERZ761603.351-NODE-351-length-39450-cov-14.496560_pt1 | contig 39450 bp, 26 predicted proteins | sample MGYA00511879_ERZ761603 | MGnify/ENA primary metagenome ERZ761603 (study PRJEB28899, sample SAMN02850040) | bioreactor sludge metagenome | biome: EBPR Sludge; feature: EBPR Bioreactor; material: flocular biomat | place: Australia: Thorneside Wastwater Treatment...
AGTGCATCCGCGCCGGGGGCAAGCACAACGACCTCGACGATGTGGGCAAGGACACCTATCACCACACGTTCTTCGAGATGCTGGGGAACTGGTCTTTCGGCGACTACTTCAAAAAAGAGGCGATCGAGTGGTCCTGGGAGTTGCTCACACAGGTGTACAACATCCCAGGTGATCGGCTGTACGCAACGTATTTCGAGGGGAATCAGAAACTTGGGCTTCCGACGGATGAAGAGACCAGATCGCTGTGGCTGAAGTTTCTACCGGAGAGTCATGTTCTGCCCGGGAACATGAAGGACAATTTCTGGGAGATGGGCGACACCGGCCCGTGCGGGCCATGCACGGAGATTCACTACGACCGTATCGGTGGACGCGATGCCGCGAGGCTCGTGAACACCGGCGACCCGGACGTGTTGGAGATTTGGAACAACGTCTTCATCCAGTTCGAGCGTCTGGAGGGCGGATCGCTCCGTCCTCTGCCGGCGAAACACGTGGACACGGGCATGGGTCTGGAGCGGCTGGTGAGCGTTCTGCAGAACGTTCGGAGCAACTACGACACCGACATATTCATGCCGATCTTTGCACGGATCGAGCAGTTGACGGGCGCGAGGGGGTACCGCGGGAAACTGGGGAAAGACGACGTCGGGAACATCGACACGGCCTACCGGGTGATCGCGGATCACATCCGCACCCTGACCTTTGCGCTGACGGACGGGGCCGTGCCGAGCAACGTGGGGCGGGGGTACGTGCTGCGACGAATTTTGAGGCGAGCGGTGCGCTATGGTCGGCAGATGCTCGGAGCAAAGACCGGGTTCTTCGCGCAGTTGGTGCCGACGGTGGTGGAGCGGTTCGGTGAAGCCTTCCCGGAGTTGAAGAAGGACCCCGCCCGCGTGCAAGCGATGATCCTTGAAGAGGAAGAGAGTTTCGGCAAGACATTGGATCGAGGAATCAAACTCTTCGACGATGTGGCGGCCAGGGCCTCGCAGGGAACCATCACGGGGGGCGATGCATTCAAGTTGTACGACACCTTCGGATTTCCGATCGACCTGACGGTGCTGATGGCCGAGGAGCGGGGGTTGCGGGTCGACATGACGGGGTACGAGGCGGAACGAGCGAGGGCGGAAGAACTTTCCCGTGCCGGCGGCAAGCAGGATGGGGAAAAGGCTCTGGCACTCGGTGGGGAAGAAGTCGCTCGGCTGAAGCGCATGGGCGTGGAGATCACCGACGACTCGCACAAGTTCGAGTTGAGAGACGGAGTGGCCCACATCAGGGCGATCTGGAACGGTCATAACTTTGATGAACACGCCAAGGCGGGAATGGGCCACGTCGGCAAGCAGATCGGTCTGGTGTTGGACAGAACCACGTTCTACGCGCAGATGGGCGGGCAGGAGGCAGATACCGGCAAGATCACCGTGCTCAAGGGGGCGCGCAGCGGAGCGCACGAGCACGGAGAGTTCGTGGTGGAAAGCGTGGCGACATTCGGCGGTTTCGTCCTCCACATCGGGCACGTCGCCCGGGGAGAGATGAGCGTCGGAGATACGGTGGAGACCTCGGTGGACAAACTGCGGCGAGCCCAGACAGCCGCGAATCACACCGCGACGCACCTCGCGAACCTGGCGCTGCGGAAGGTCCTGGGACCGGGTGCGGACCAGAAGGGCAGTCTGGTCGCGAGGGACCGGATGCGATTTGACTTCAGCGCCACTCAACCGGTCTCGCCCGCTGAAATTGCTCGCGTGGAAGAGAACGTGCGTGATCAAGTCAAACGGAACTTCACGGTCTATTCCCAACCGGCACCCCTGCATGTGGCGAAAGGTGTGAACACCGTGCGGGCCGTCTTCGGAGAGACCTACCCCGACCCCGTGCGTGTCGTCTCGATCGGAGTGCCGGTCGAGAAACTGCTGGAGAACCCCGGCAAATCAGAGTGGATGGATTATTCGGTCGAGTTCTGCGGCGGCACCCACGTCGCCAGCACGGCGCTCATCGGCGAGTTCGCGGTTGTGAGCGAGGAAGCCGTCGCCAAGGGCATCCGCCGTATCACCGCGCTGACGGGTGATGCGGCGGCGAAGGCCCTCGCCGCGGCGGAGGCCGTCGCGGAGCATATCGACGAGGCCGAGAGAGCCGCGGACGTGGATGTGGCCAAGTTGGTGCAACCCCTCATCCTGAGCGTGGATCAAGCCGTGATGCCCGCCCCTCGCAAGGCGGAACTCCGGGCGAGGCTCGCGGCGTTGCAGGATCGAGCGAAAGCAGCCGGCAAGCAGATGGGAGCGGCTGTGCGGGACGGTGCGGTGGCGGCCGCTCGTTCCCTGGCGGAGAGCGCGCTGTTGGCCAACGACCAGGTGATCGTCGGCACGGTGCCGGCGGCGGATAACAGAGAGGCGTTGCTCGCGGCTCTGAAGACCGTGCGTGACAAAGCCCCTCGCTGTCCGGCGATGCTCTTCAGCATCGACACCGAGCAAGGCAAAGTGGCGGTCGCCGCGGCGGTTCCGGAGGCTGCACAGAAAAAGGGTTTGAAGGCCGGCGATTGGGTTCGGGATGCTTGCGCCATCATCGGCGGAAAGGGTGGCGGCAAGCCGGATGCGGCGATGGGCGGCGGCGCGGAAATCGCCAAAGTCCCCGAGGCCGTCAAAGCGGCGGTGTCGGCTGCTCTCCGAGTTGTCATGTAACCGGAACTATGTAACGATCAGAGCGGCCCTCTCGGAGATGCAGGCCCGGTTCGTGGGCTTGATGTCGAGCGTCCCACCCCACAACGCGACATTGATCATGGGCCACGCGAGCCGCCACAATCTCGTCGGCTGGGCCGCGACGGTCTCGATCGCTGCCGTGGTGAAGCACGCCCGAGCGAGCGGGCTGTTCCTGAGCACACCGGCGACCCCGGCCGACCAGCGCTCAAACGGGAGCGGGAAACTCGCCTTGGGTCGGAGGAGAACGTCTCGCGGCAGCAGCGCGAACGCGTCACGCAGGCATCGCTTGCCCGGTGGAGAAGCCGACTCATCGAACTTCTCAGCGGCTGGAAGGTTCTCGGCGAAGGACGCGATGACCGCATCGGCGAAGGGAGTGCGTCCTTCGACACCTTCGAGCATCGTCGCGGAATCCAGGCGGAGAAGCAGTCCCGCGAGATTGATTCGTCGGAAAAAGCGCAGATGAGAGTTCAAATCCGCATCACCCCCGCAGCGGGCGAACTCGGTTCTGTACTCATCGATCAATGGACCGTCAAACTCGACTTCGCGGAGCAGGTCGGGGTTCAGAATGGCGTTCTTCGCGGAGAGCGGCACCCACGCCGCTTCGTGCAGTCGGAAGATCCCGCCGTCCCGGGAGTTATGCGGCTGAATCGGTTCTGTCGTGCTCCACTGCCCCCGCAGGAATCGGAGTGTTTCACGTAGTGAATGGTCGTACCCGCCGAAGAGTTCGTCAGCCCCTTCACCGCTGAGGGCGACAATGTTTCCATCGCGCCGCAGAGCCCGGGCCACTTCATTGATGGCGACTTCGTTGGGCGTAGAGAGGGGAAGGCCTGTGCGGCGGATGAGTTCCGGCCAGCGCAGTCTGAAGAGGGATGCGGTGATCGGCGCTTCTGCATGGATGGTCTCAAGATGTTCAGCCGCCATTCTTGCGTGCGAGAAATCTCCCGACTCATCCGACACGTCCCCGGAGCAATAGGTGCGGATCGGGCCATGCTCCGCCGCGATGGATGTGATGATGGAACTGTCCAGCCCGCCGCTCAACAGGGAGCACGCGGGCACATCGGCCCGAAGGTGCAGCCGGACACTCTCCCGGACGGCGGATCCGACATCCTCTGGACAGACCGGAGGGAGGGGGATGTCCCCTCGACAGTGCGGAAGGTCTTCGCGTGAGAGATCCCACTCGATCCACTCGCCGGGTTTCAGGGTGAAGACATCTTTGTAAAGCGTTCGCTGGCCCAGCGTGGTGCGGATGGTGGTGAGATACGAACTGAGTGTGATGGGATCCGGCTTTGGGGCACGGTCGCCGAGCTGTGCCAGCGGAGTGACTTCACTGGAAAAAAGGATTTCAGCCCTGCCGCCGCGCACCTCACGCCGCCAGTACAAGGGCTTGATTCCCATGGGGTCACGCGCGAGCAGGAGACGGTCGCGGCCGAGATAGGCGAGGGCGAACATGCCCCGGAATCGGGCAAGGGCCGACACTCTCCATGCTTCAATGGCTTTGTAGACGGTCTCCGTATCGGCGCGGGTGCGGAAGTGCACTCCAAACGCAGCAAGACTGTCGCGGATCTCGGCGTCGTTGTACAGCTCGCCGTTGTAGACCAGCCGCGATTGTCCATCGCCGAAGGGCTGCGCCGCCGCGTCACTGAGGTCAATGACGGCCAACCGGCGATGGGCGAGGAGTGCATGGCCGCCATCCCACAAACCCGCACCGTCAGGGCCGCGGTGGGCCATGCGGTCGCGCAGTTGCATCATGCCCGCCTTGTCGAGGGAGGGGCGATGACCCAGACACGTTACAACACCCGAGATGCCGCACACGGCTGAACAAATCGGGCATCAGGGCAGATCGACGGGAATTGAGCAGGGGGAGGTGTCGGTCATCAGACCCAGACCTGAACAACCATCTGCGGCTCGCGGATCTTGCCCGTCCACTCCCCCACAGCGGTGGTGACGAACTTGACCTCATACTGCGGATGGGCATCGAGCCATTCGTTGATCTGCTGGTCCATGTAGGCGAGGCTGTCGTCGCTGAGTTTGCAGTGGAAGCTCTTGACGTGGATGGCTCCCGCACCCGTGACGTTCGGAGAGCGGGTCCACTTGTCCTCGTGCTTGCGGCCCATCTTCTGTTCGAAGGCCTGGATCTTGGGGGGGGGCGGCTCGGGTGCAACTTCGCGTGCGGGGTTGGAACCCGCCGCCGCGGGTGCGGGAGTTGCGGGCCGGGGTTGCCCTCCGAGCGAAGACTGCATCGGCCGGATGCTCGGGGACATGCCGGGGGTGGAGCCGCCCAGCGGCTGACTATCGGGGGTGAGGAGCGGAATGGAATGGCACATCGTTCGTACCTCGCGAAAGAGTGAAGCCGCGAACACGAAAGGCGGGGGGCGGAGAACAGCCGCCCGCTACAGGATACCCGGTGTTGCATCGTCCCGCAAGATCAATCTGGTAGAAAGAAATCGCCAAATAGCGCCCGCCACCCCTCTTGCGATCGATTCGCCGGTGAATCTGCTCCACCCTCCGCCCCAATCCTGATCAACGGTCAAGGCGTGGCCCGTATCAACGCGGAGGATGCTCCATCCGGCTGCAAGCCGACGGACGTCACCCCGATCTCCGTTGATCGGACCTTCAAACGTGAGATACGCGGCGCGGTGGTCGGGGATGCGTTGAGCGATAAACCCGGAGGCGTCCTGATCCGGTCTGGCGGTGGTACGAAAAGCGACTAGGGGGCTGCCCGAGTAACGCTCGAAGAGCCAATCGATATGTTCCGATGAATCAGGAAGCCTGTGGTGCAGAAGGACAGCGCGGCAGGGAGTGTCCGTTGCTGAAGCGTTCATGGCTTGGACGCCGTGGAGGAGAACTTGGCTCTCAGCGCCGCGCGAGTCTCTTCCATACTCACAATCCGCGCGGAGAGTTCGGCCCCGCGTCGGACGATGTCTGTGCCGATGATGCCGTCCAGATCGTTCAGGAGCCCTTTGGTGGCCCGGAGCGCCTGCGGGCCGCCCGTCGCCAGACGCCTGGCCAGCTCATCGGTAGCGGCATCGAGCTCGGACACGTTGGGAACCAGGTGATCCACCATGCCAATCTCGAAAGCCGCTTGACCCGTCATAAGTCCTCCGGTGAGAAGAACCCGTCGGGCGCGACCCGGGCCGATTTTACTGACGAGCCATGGCGCGACCACGGCGGGGCAGATGCCGAGGTCAACCTCGGGGTACCCCATCTTGCTGTCGGCGTGCGTGATGGCGATGTCGCAAACGCACGCCAGCCCGCAGCCGCCGCCGATGGCCGCGCCGTTCACCTTGGCGAGAGTGACACAGGGCAGGGAGCGGAGTTTGATGGTGAGGTCCGCGAGGGTGTGGAGAAGGGCCGCCGGGGCGGAAGGATCGTCGAGGATGGCCTTGAGGTCCATGCCGGCGCAGAAGGACTTGCCCGCACCGGTCAGCACAAGCAACGAGATGCCCTCGTTCGATGCGGCCTCATCGATCTTGGCATGAAGTTCATGGAGCAGATCGATGGAGAGGGCGTTCCTGGCTTCTGCCCGAGTCAGTGTCAGGGTGGCGATGGAGCCCGATATGGTGAGGTTGGCGAGCATGGAGGTAGTTCAGTTCCGGGCGGCCCAAAGTTGCTCCAAACGGTCGCGTTCTTCAACGCCGCCATGAAGGGACAAAGACACTTCGAGGGCTGTATCAAAGGCACGAGGGTTGTCCGTGCCGTCGAGTTCGTTGAGCCAGCGCTTGGTGAACGCGAGGGCGTGCGGTGGTTTCTCGGCGAGTTCCTCGGCGATTCGGATCGCCCTGTCTTCGCACGCGGCCGGGTCTGGCGCGAGTTCGTGGGCGAGCCCGATGGAGAGGGCACGCTCACCGGTGATGAGAGCAGAATCGAGTAATCTCGCCCTGGTCGGTCCATCACCGATCGCCGCCCGCACCAACGGGGCGTTGACCGCGGGGCTGATGCCCAGCCGCACCACGGGGTAGCCGAGCCGGGCATCCGGGGTCGTGATGACGATGTCGGCCGCGATGGCGAGTGCGCAGCCGCCCGCGACCGCCGCGCCGTGGGCGCTGAGAATGACGGGGCAATGGGCAGATCGCATGGCCCGCACGGCTCGGGAAAGCCCGGTCAACAGATCTCGGAGCGCCGAGGAATCATCCCGGCACAGGGACAGGTCGAACCCGGCGCAGAAGACCGAACCCACCCCGCTGAGCACAAGAGCGCGGGCGCTGGCGGCGGTGTCAAGATGAGACACCAGCGTGGCGAGCATCTTCGGCGTGAGCGCGTTGCGCTTGTCGGCCCGGTCGAGGCGGATGATAAGAACCCGGCCGCGCGGCTCGGTCTGGATCATGCGAGAGGGTAGAGGAGCTCGACCTTCGGAGTGCGGTCGTGTGAACTGTTCTGCCGGTTCAACTTGTACCATGCCAATGATCTCCCGATGTCGTTCAGCACGGACAACAGAGGTTCGGTCACTCGCCGTGCGGCGTTGGGTGCATTGGCCGCCGGCGCGGGCGTGATGGCGTTCTGGCCGCGCATCCCGCGCAGCCGGGCATCCATACCGGCCGGAAGGAAAGTGATCGATTACTGGGAAAAGTGGACCGGCCCGGAAGGCGATGCGGTGCAGCGCATCGTGGACCGATTCAACTCGGAGCAATCTCTCCTGTGGGTCAGGCGCGTGCCCGTGTCAGAGATCGACACCAAGGCCATGGTGGCCATCGGCGGGGGCGATCCGCCGGATGTCGTCGGGGTGTTCAGTTACAACGTCCCGCAGTACGCGCTGAGCGGGGCTGCAATCCCGCTGGATTCCATCGGAGCTGGGGCAACATCGATCCGACCAGACTGGTACGCACCGGCGGTAGCGCGACTGTTATCGTTCAACGGTCGGCTGATCGCCGGGGTGTCGAGTCTCTACAGCCTGGCGCTCTACTACAACCGTTCCCTGTTCGCGGAGGCGGGGCTGGACCCAGACCAACCGCCCCGAACCGTGGAAGAGTTGGATATCGCGGCGGACAGGTTGACCATCCGTCGTGATGGACGGATCGAACGCGCCGGACTGCTTCCCAATCTTCCGCTGTGGTGGCCGTACTTCTGGCCGATCATGTTCGGCGGCCGGTTGTACGATCCGGTCAACGATCGAGCCGAGTTTGATGCTCTCGAAAGTGTGCGGGCCTACGAGTGGGTGGCGGGGTATCCCCGGCGTTTGGGCACTGCCGAAAGCCGCGAGTTCGGGGTGGCGTACAACAGGAGTTTTCATTCGCCGCAGGATCCGTTCATCTCCGGCCGGGTGGGGATGATCGTGCAGGGGCCGTGGCTGGCGAACTTCATCAATCTGTATCGTCCGGGGCTGGACTACGGGGTGGTGCCGGCGCCGGTGCCGGCGGGGTTGCTCGATCCGGCCAATCCCTACGGACTCCTGGAGGCTGACGTATTGATCATCCCACGCGGATGCAAGGATCCCGAGGCGGCCTTTGAGTTTGTCCGTTTCACCCAGCGGCGTGATGTACAGGAGCAACTGGCCCGCGAGCATACCAAGAGTTCACCGCTGGCGGAATGCTCCGCCGGGTTCTACGAAGGTCATGGAAACAAGTTCGTCAGGGTCTTTGACGCGATCACACGAAGCGCGAATGTCCGCATCCTGCCGCAAACGCCGGTGTGGAAGGGGTACGCCCACCTGACCGAAGGCGCCTTCGACTCGGTGTGGCGCGGTGAAGCGGCCGCGGCGGTCTGCGCGCGTGTGCAGGCCCGTGCCCAGGAAATGATCGATCGGTCATCGGCCGTGCGTGCGAAGCGGATGGTGTCGTCCGAAGGGAGAAGGGCCTCGTGAGTGCTCCAACGGAAGGGGTGCGGCGATGGCGAGAGGTCAGTCTGGGCCTCGCGTGGATCAGTCCCTGGTTGGTCGGGTTCGGCGTCTTTCTGCTCGTGCCGGTTCTTCTGAGCGTGTACTACAGCTTGACCGACTACGCACTGCTCGACGTGCCTGTATGGATCGGGTGGGAGAACTATCGGGAGTTGCTGTCGGATGCGCTTTTCTGGAAGGCGCTGCGGAACACGATGGTGTACGCCGTGCTGTCCGTTATTGGGAGTTCGATTCTCAGCGTTGGGTTGGCGGCGATGCTGGAGCGGCCGATGCGGGGAGCCGGGTTGGCCCGCGCGATCATTTTTCTGCCCACGCTGGTCCCGGTTGTGGCGAACTGCGTGACGTGGTTGTGGCTCTTCAACCCGCAGTACGGCCTGTTCAACAGCGCGATGGGCGCTGCCGGTGTGCAGGGGCCGAACTGGCTGGGTGATACTCGGTGGGCGTTGCCGTCGATGGTGTTCATGGGGCTGTGGGTGATCGGCAGCCCGCTGCTGGTGTGCGGCGCGGCTCTCAAGGATGTTCCGGAATCTCTCTATGAAGCCGCGAGCCTCGACGGCATGGGTGCCCGGAGCCGTTTGATGCATGTCACCCTGCCCATGATCTCTCCCGCTGTATTGTTCAACGCGGTCATGAGCATCATCTGGTCGTTGCAGGTGTTGGCACCGCCGATGATCATGACGCGCGGGGGCCCGGATGGTGCCACCCTCACCTACTCCATGTATGTGTACAAGACCGCCTTCGAGTTCGGGCGCATGGGATACGCCAGTGCACTGGCCTGGGTGCAGGTGCTGCTCACGCTGACGCTGGCCGCGGGCGCGCTCTGGATCGGACGGAAAGGGGTGTTCTATCGCGCGGGCTAGGGGAATCGCCGGTGGGAATGCGGCTTCGATCGTCGTGTGGATCGCGGCAACCCTGTACGCCATTCCTCTGGTGTGGATGGCGGCGGTATCGATTCGTCCCGCGGCTCAAGCCGCGGCGGCCGGAGTGAACCCGCTTCCTTCACTGCCGGAGGGTGACCCGGCCCCCAAGTGGAGCGTAGCGTATTGGAGTGCCTTGGCGGGTCAATCGTCGGAGAACTACTCGGGCGTGTGGAACAGCCCCGCGGCGGACTTCCCGACGTACTTTCGCAACACGCTGATGGTGGGGGTGCTGAGCGTGCTGGGTATGACACTGGCGAGCGCGGTGGCGGCCTACGGCTTCAGCCGTCTGCGCTGGCCGGGGCGTGACGGCGTCTTCGTGCTCGTTCTCTTGACTCTGATGATTCCGCAAGCGGTGTTGATGAGCCCGCAGTATCTGCTCTTCAAGAAGATGGGGCTGATCGGCACAATGCTGCCCCTCTGGCTGCCGGCCTGGTTCGGGGGTGCGTTCAGTATCTTCCTGCTGCGTCAGTTTTTCATGACGATTCCCCGGGAACTGGAAGAGGCAGCCCGGATCGACGGATGCTCGCATTGGGGCACGTTCCTTCGGATCATTCTGCCGCTGAGCCGCCCGGCCCTGCTTGTGGTGGCGCTGATGCAGGCGGTGGCGACATGGAATGATTTTCTCGGCCCGCTCCTCTACCTGAACCGCGAGGAACAGTACACGCTCAGCCTGGGTCTCCAGATGTTCCAGAGCCAGCACGGCGGCACCCCGTGGAACCTCGTCATGGCGGCGAGCGTGATCGTGGTCGCTCCCGTGCTGGTGCTGTACGTGGCGGCGAGGCGGTTCTTCGTGGGAGGGGTTGGGGCCGGCGGAGTCAAGGAGTGAGGACCGTGGTTTGAAGAGGTACGTTCGGCATGCTCCCGTGCAACGCTGCGCGTGGCGGAGTTACGTGCCCAGAGCAAAGTGGTTGGCGCACCAGAGATACGGCGGACGGCAGAGTGGCTCGGTCCACCCGGGGACTGTTCCGTGAACAATCGGAGGCAACGTTTCATCCAGCGTCCAGACTTCTCCGGGCAGCAACGTCCGCGGCCCGCCGGCACCAAAGCGGAGGGACTCGTGAAGCCGATCACCGCTCAGGACCGCATCATGCAGAAAGGACACCGCACGTACCGCGAGCCTGGGCGGTCCGTTGCCATCGGCCTGAATCTCGATCTCCGCTGACGGCTCGGGCAGTCGCAGTTGGCGCTCTGGAACGGCGAACCAGGCGGTGCGATCGATAATCGAATCACCGAGGCGCAACGTGGCAAGGTAAAACTCGGCGGTCGGATCGGCGATTGATCCGACGAGCGTCTCCGAAGCGCCCAGCGGCGTGACCGTTCCCGGCCGCATGACGATGGCCCGTGCATGTTCGCTCACGATCCGGCCATCCAGCGAGCAGCGGGCCAGGTGAACGGAGGCCGGCTCACTGATGGGAGCAAAGCAGGCCAGCGAAAGGTGTCTGCCCGATGCGCCGGGATGAAAGAAGACCCGGTGATGGCAGGCGATAGAACTCAGAGCTGGCTTCGCGCGGCCCGCCGAATCAACGAGCGACCAACTCAGCCCGGGCCAGGCGTCGTTCAACTGCCAGATCAGTACACCCGAGCACGCCGGGTACCGGGCCAGCGCTGAATCCACGGCCAATCTGACCGCGCGAGCCTGCGCGAGGTGCGCCTGCGCGTGCCATTCATCGAACGTCCGGGCGGGGCGGAACATCGCGTGCAGGACTTCGTCGTACTGCTTGGTGTTCCCGCCGGGACCGCGCTGGCGATGTTCCAGGGCGCGCGAGTTCAGGGCGAGTTCTGAGGCGGGCAATACCGTGGCGAGCGTTGAGTAGCACGAGGGCGATTGATGCCCGGCCTCGCTGAGGAACCGGCAGGGCGCGTTGAAGTACCCTTCAAGACGCTGGTCCCAGGTGTGCCGGTCCCCGTGCCGACCGTCGTTGGGATGAATGGATTCCGACCCGGACCACGGGCTGTTGGGCCAATAGGGCCGCGTGGGGTCGAGCTCGGCCACCAGACGGGGGAGCAGATCAAGGTAATACCCCCTGCCCCAGCTCTGGCCTGGCTTCAGGCGCTCCTTCCAGCCCCAACTTTCATACCCCCAGATACATTCGTTGCCGCCGCACCAGAGCGCAACGCTTGAATGGGATGCGAGCCTGGTGATCTGGTGGCGCGCTTCTGACTCGACCAGCGCCGGGAAGGGGGCCTCTTCGGGATACATGGCGCAGGAGAACATGAAGTCCTGCCAGACCAGTATGCCACGACGGTCGCACTCGCTGTAGAACTCGTCAGACTCGTAGTAACCGCCCCCCCAGACTCGGAGCAAGTTGATCCCGGCGGCTCGGGCCTGGTCGAGCCGTCGGCGATACGTCTCCCGCGTCACCTGCCCGGGCCACAGTCCCTCGGGAATCCAGTTTGCTCCGACGCAGAAAATCGGCCTGTCGTTGAGACGCAAGGTAAACGCCGATCCCTCGGCATCGGGAGAGGTATCGAGTTCCACCGTCCGGAAGCCGATGTCACACTCTCGATGATCTAACTCGACACCGGTCTGAGTGTCTTGGAGTCCCACTCGGAGCGGATAGAGCGGAGCATGGTCTCTTCCGTCCCAAAGCGCGGGCGAAGAGATGGTGAGTTCCGGCGCGGACGCGGTCGGCGGTCTTCCGGAAATCTCGATGCTTGTTGCTGCGATGAAAGAGTGTTGCCGGAGTAACGCCACGGGGGGGGAATCGAGGTTGACGGACAAACGGACGGGTGTGTACCGGCTGCTGTCATCCCATTGGATGTCGCAGAGGGTTTGTACGGACCAAGTGTCACGTGCCCCTCGCGTTATCAGCGGTCGTACCCCGGACAATCTCGCCACGCTCCAAGCTTCCAACCGCACGGGTCGCCAAAGCCCGACCGTCGCGACCTTCGGTCCCCAGTCCCACCCAAAGTTGCACGCCGCCTTGCGCATGAAGATGAACGGATCCCAATCTCCGTTCACCGGCCGTGTCCCCAGGCTGGACTCCACCTCGCGGATATGCCGAAGCGGAGCCCGGAACCGAACGATCAGTTCGTTCATGCCGCGGCACAAACTCTCGCGTACGTCAAAGCGGTGGGGGTGGAACATGTTGGCCGCGGAACCGACGGGCATTCCGTTCAGAAAAACGGCCGCGATGGTGTCGAGTCCATCAAAGACCAGATCGCGGCGATCGGCGCTGAACAACGCCTCTTCCGCATTGAAGACCGCGCGGTATTCCCAATCCGTCAGCCCGATCCATTGAATATCGAGTTCGTTGAACCCGACGGCGGGATCGCCGATCACTCCCGCCCGAACCAAGTCGGTGTGAATGCAGCCGGGCACGCTCGCGGAGATCGTCAGGCCGCGGACCACGGCCGGTGTTTCGACCAGGTCGCCTATGGCGAGGACGGTCCATTCGGAAGAGGAGAGAATCTGGTGGCGCATGGTCGGCGGAGACGGTATCCACGCGACGCATCATCCCGCAGCGGTCAACAGGTGAGTCAGCGCCCGCCGCAGCACGATGATCGACTCCAGGTACTCGGCCATGCTGATGTGTTCGTGTGGGGTGTGGTCGAGAGAACTGTCGCCCGGGCCGTAGGCCGCGATCGGGCAGCTCCACAGCGGGCCGACCACGTTCATATCACTCGTGCCTGTCTTGACGGTCGGTCGAGGAGCGCGACCACCAGCACGGATGGCGACAGAGAGGGAACGTGCGGTCATGTTGTTTCGGTCGCTCAGAATCGCCTCTTCGTGCCCGCCGAAGCGCAGATGCAGATTCCCGGTTTCGCTCCCGAGGCGACGGAGGCGGGTCTCGAGGAAATCAGGACCCACGTCGGTCGGCAAACGAAAACTCATCACCGCCGAAGCACGTTCAGTGAGTCCGTCTTCAGTCGTGTGAAACTCCCGCAGGCGGGCCTGCAATCGCTCAAAGATGCGTTCCCGGCCGGCGTTGAAGGTCTCGGTAAAGGCCTGCACCCGATTCCACCACGCGGCTATGAGTTCAGCGGCGTTCGGGGACGGGCCGGCGCTGTGGGCGTTGGCGGTCGTGATCGTGGCCTCCATCAGCAATCGCCCCTTGTAGCCCAGGACGATACCGTCCGATCCGCTCGGCTCGCCGATGATGCAGGCGAACGGAGGTCGGCGGAGCGCGATGTGCCTGGCACCGCGCGAGGTGGGGGTTTCCTCTTCGACTGCCCCGATGACGACAAGACGCATCCCCGACGGCACCGGCGTCGTGGAGGCGGCGATGACGAACGCGGCGAGCGGGCCTTTGGCATCGACCGTGCCGCGTCCGTAGAGCAGATCGCCCTCCCGTCGAACTCGAATGTCCCCGGGAACCGTGTCGATATGGCCAAGAAGAATGATCTCGCGGGCCTCGGGATCGGTGCTGCCGATCTCGCCGATGGCGTTGCCGACCGCATCGATGGTCGTGCGAAAACCGAGTTCCCGCATTCGAGCTGCAAGAAGTTCCACCGCAGGTCGCTCCGTGCCGCTCACGCTGGGCATGGCGACAAGACTGTGGAGAAGTTCGATCGCGCGGGCCTCTTCGTCGCCGGAGAGTTCCGATGCCGGATCGGGAAGTGAGAGATGAGGGAGAGGAGATGTGATGAGCATGGCAAGCCGTTTGCAATCGGAAGATGTTACTCGATGGTGGTCCCCTCGCCCGCAAGAGCGGAGGTGATTGGGTTGTCGCGCCGACCGTCGCCGATGATGACTCGGCGGACCCCGCCGGAGAGTGCTTCGGACGCACCGAGGATTTTCTTCTTCATGCGACCTTCGGCGAGGCCGGTCGCCGTGTCGAGTTCATGCCGCGGCACCCGTGTGATCAACGTGCCTTCATCGGGGTAGCGACGCAGCAGTCCGGGCACGTTCGTGAGAAGAAGAAGATCGGAGGCTCCCAGCGACGCCGCGGTAACAGCTGCGGCCCGGTCTGCGTCGATGTTGATGGTCTCGTTCGAGGTGCTGACGGCGGGAGGGCTGAGGACGGGCGTGTAGCCCGCATCCAGCAGAGTCTGTAGAAGGTTTGAGTTCACGCGGGACACGGTCCCCGTGTAGTCATCTCGGATGACCACGGTGCGTCCCTCCTCGACCGCTCTCACCGCGGCCTTGCGGTCCCCCTCCCAGATCCGACCATCGACCCCCGAGAGGCCGATGGCGTTCACGCCCAGTGCCTGCAAGCCGCTCACCAGGCGCTGGTTCAGCAGGCCGCGGCAGGCCATCTGCATGATCTCGATGGTGCGGAGATCGGTGCGCCGGCTCGTGTGTCCTGATGGAGACGTGATGAAGCGGGCGGGGTGGCCGAGTTGTTCGCTGAGTTGATTGGTCAGGTCGCTGCCGCCGTGCACGATCACGAGTCGACGGCCCGCACGGACGAGTCTCGCCGCGTCGGCGCAGAACGTGGCGGGGTTATTCCCTGATGCACCGCCGAGTTTGACGACAAGTATGGAATCGGATGCGTTCATGCCGGGTGTCTGAGGATCGGGTATTGGCATAACGGTCTCTGGCCGGGTACTGCTGCTTGCCTTTGAACGGAGGAACATCATGGAAAGTGCCCGGATTACACGGGGTGCAAGCCGGGGAACGAGAGGCCTTCCCGCTCATCGAAGCCGCACATGAGGTTCATGCACTGCACGGCGGACCCCGCAGCACCCTTCATGAGATTATCGATCGCTGAGAGAACCACGATCCGGCCGGATCTCGGGTCGATCTCAAATCCGACATCGCAAAAGTTGGTTCCGGCGAGGATCTTCGGCTCGGGGTAGCGGTGGATGCCTGTTCGGTCTTTGACGATGCGGACAAAGGGCTCTTGCGTGTAGGCCTCCCTGAAGATACGCCATACCTCTTTCTCGTCCACGGCTCGCGTCGGAAACACATGGGCGGTGCAAAGCACACCCCGGACGAGTTCCACCGCGGTAATCGATAGATGGAGATCGAAAGCACCGAGCGGTTCCATGAGTTCCTGCCGCACCTCGGCCTCGTGGCGGTGACCCGCGGGGGCGAAAGAGCGGACGCTGCCGCTGCGCTCCGGGTGGTGGCTGGTGGGGCCGGGTTCACTCCCCGCCTCGCTCGACCCGACCTTCAGGTCCGCCACCGCGCTGCGGATAAGCCCCGCTCTGGCCAGCGGGTAGAGCGCGAGGTTCACGGCGGTGGCGTTGCACCCCACGCCGCTCGCGAATCGGCAACCTCGCAGTTGGTCCCGGTGCAGTTCCGGAAGGCCGTACACGAACCTGTCGAGCCAGGCGGGACTGGGGTGCTCCTCTCCGTACCAGGCGCGATACTCGGCCTTGCTCCGCAGACGGAAATCGGCCGACAAATCGATCACTCTCCCCGCCAGCGGGGCATACCGGTCGATGCTGCCGGCCGCTTCTCCGTGCGGCTGGCAGAGGAAGAGCACATCGCAGGGTGCGATCTCTTCCGGACGGACGAACTGGAGCCGGGTGGAACCGCGAAGATTCGGGTGGACGGCGTGTGCAAAGTTCCCCGCCTGCGAGCGGCTGGTCACTTGTGAAACCTCTACCCGAGGGTGGTTGAGAAGGAGCCGCAGCACCTCGCCGCCTCCGTAGCCGGAAGCGCCGATGATCGAGGCTCTCAGCCGAGACTTGTGCTCAGGCATGGATGGTCTCCGCGTTCGCTTGGGCCGCTGCGATCACGAAATCAGCAATGCGGCCGGGGATATCCACCCCTGTGGGCTGGATGGAGTTGCGAAACTCCATCGTGTGATTCACCTCGCTGACGAGCACCTCTCCGCCGCGGGTTTCGAGCAGGTCGATCGCCAGGATGCCGCCACCGACCGCCCTCGCGGCACTCCGGCACACAGCAGCGAGATCGGCGGAGATGTCGAATCGCCCTGCACGCCCGCCCCGGGCCGTGTTGGTGATCCAGTGCTCGCTCTCGCGCACGATCCCGGCGATGGCCTCGTCGCCGACCATGAAGACGCGCAGGTCACGTCCCGGCTTGTCGATGAACTCCTGAACGTAGAAGATGCCGTGCTGCGGGCCGCCGAGTGTTTCCTTGTGCTCGATGACGGCTTCTGCGGCATCACGGTCGTGAACTCGGGCCAGCAGCCTGCCCCACGAGCCGGTCGCGGGCTTGAGAACACACGGGTAGCCCATCTGTTCGACCGCGTGCAAGGCCGAGTCTCCCCCGAGTGCGATGCGCACCCTCGGTGTCGGCACACCCGATTCCGCCAGACGCAACGAGGTGGTGAGTTTGTCACCACATGTCTCGATGACGGCGGGCGTGTTGATGCAAGGGATGCCGAAGCGTTCAAAGAGACGCGTCGCGGCAACGGCTTGTGTCTGACTGATGCAGCGTTCCAATACGGCGTCGTATTCAGTCAATCCGCCGGGTTCGTGAATGTCGAACACGGCTTGACGAACATCGAGCAGATCGAACGCAATGCCGCGTGCTTGGAAGGACTCGGCCAGAAGGCGTTCCTCAACGCGAATTCGTGAGTGGAGTATGGCGATGCGCATAGGGATGAGAAGGTCTGAGTGCAGGAGAGGTTCGAACCGAAACGAGGACAATGCAGCGCAAGATGGGGCGGAGCCGGGGGTGCAAAAGTCCGCCCGACCGGCCCCTCGATCGAGCGAGGGGCTTCGAACGCCACCCCCAGCTCTTATTCCCCCCAGTCTTCCTGTACCTGCGGTGCCTCTTCAACGCGGAGCGGCTCGATACTGACGACTTCGAGTTCGACCGCGCACCCGCCGCAGCGAACGACCTCTCCGCACAAGGGGCGGCGTGTCAGTGTGACGGTGTCGGCGCACGACGGACATTCGACGATAAGAGCGGACGGGTTGGGAGTCTGAGTATTCATGCGTTTGGTGCCTTGTGAGTGTCGAACGAGATCAGGGATCGCCTTGGGAATGTGAATAACACAACGGGCCTGCGGGGTTGAATCCCGGCAGGCCCGATTTGCTCGCGTGAAACTGAGTGTGATTCTCAGCCGCAAACAGGGGCGAAGGCCGGGCGTTTGACGCCTTTGGCTTTCACGAGTTTGCAGGCTTTGAGCGACGAGACCCCCGAACCCCGGCTCTGGGGCTTGATCGGGCGGTCTAGATTCGTAGTTCGTTGGAACATCGCTGGAAGAATCCGGGTCCAAAGACTAGCAAGAGTTCGAGAACCTGTCAACGCCGAACCGGTGTTTTTGTGGAGTACGCCCGAATGAATGCACCAGTTCGGGGGTGTTGGGGGCAAAACGAAGCCTCGAAATGACGTGAATTGACCAGGGGTGGGCTTCCGCAATCGTTTACAGCACGATTATCCGGTCTATTCGTGCAGAAAGAGTGAGAATTCTGAGCGGAATTTGTAGCCGATCTTGATTTTGTAGCGCACATTGTTCTTGGAGAAACGGCTCGCTGGGGGGCCACGGAGCACACGGGAGAATATCAAAATGGAACGGACTCTTGTTCGGGCGCTCATCGCTTCGGCGGTGTGCGCGGGTCATGCCTTTGCCGATGTGAACTACAGCAACAACTTCCAGTCCGGCATCGCCGGCCCGGAATGGTCCCACAGGCACGTCGAAACAGCCCCGCTCGGTGGGCAGTTGTTCCTGGGACAGTTCGCCAACGACAGTGTGTCCCTGAGCCTGGCCGATGTGCGTCGTGGCGAGCAGGTGAACCTCACCTTTGACTTCCTCGCGATCCGCACCTGGGACGGCAACGACGGCGGCGGCGGGCCTGGGCCTGACATTTTCACCGTTTCGATCGACAGCGGGCCGATCCTCCTGGCCTCTACCTTCTCGGTGGGCGATCCCCTCAGCCGTCACCGCATGTCATACCCGGATGTGGCCGGCGTTGATGCGCACCCCAGCCGCTGGGGAGCGCTCTACAACGACACACTCGGTTACACCTACGGCCCTACCAACTTCCCGCTCGACGCGACGTGGCGGATGAACTTCTCCTTCATTGCTCCCGCGGACGGTCTGACCATCCGGTTCGCGGCTCTGGGACTTCAGGACATCAACGATGAAAGTTGGGGACTGGACAACGTCCACGTCTCGACCTCGACCGTTCCAACGCCGGGTGGAATGGCTCTGACGGGTGCCGGTCTGGCCGCATTGATGCGGCGGAAGCGTCGGTGAAACAGCCGGCGATGCACGAAATGATCCGCCCTTGACGAGAGGGGGGCGGAATCTCGCTCGGTGCCCGGCTCGTTCGGGAAGCATGGGCCTGAATCGCACGGACGCCGAGCATTCTCCACTGTGGACCGACCCGGGTCAGCGTGATCCGGGCCGGTCATTTTTTGAATGGAACGGAGAACGAGGCTCCACGGGCCAAATGCCTATTCGTCCGCAACGCCCTCGAAAGCACCTTCGGCGATCCATCGCTGGAGGATGCCTATCTCGCCGGGCGTGAGGGGTGATCCCTCCGGTGGCATTCGGTCCTCGGACTCTGTGCCCAGTTTGATTCGGTATATGAACTCGCTGTCATCGGGCTTCCCTGGGCTGATGGACCAGAGTGCCTCATCACCGTCAAACGCTCGGTAGAGTTCGTCGAGTCTCAGACCACCCTTGGCCGAACTCTCGCCGTGGCATTCGACGCATCGGGCGATGAGAATGGGGCGGACCTGCGTTTCGAAGTTGATGATGAGCGTTGTTCCAGCGGGGGCGAGTCTGCGTCGATCAGGGGCTGGCTGAGCGGGTACGCGGTCGAGTTGTTCAAAGGCGCGTGCGAGAGGGGCAAAGATGTACCCCTCACCCCAGACCATGTTCCCGCCCAGATGCCCGGTGAACCCGACCGTGCCCGCAGCGGAGAATAGCAGGAAGCACCACCAGCGTCGAACGTACTCGCGGCTGGGATTCCTGGCCAACATACCGCAGGTCCATGCCGCCACGCCCAGGACGCAAGCACCGATGCCCAGCCAACGGTGCCATTCCATGGTTTGTGTCAGCCTGGCGCTGTGGGTTTCCGCATCGGCGTTGATCCAGCCGGATGCCGCGGCGAGCAGGCCGATCATCACCCCGATGCCGCAACAGGTAAGCGCGGTGGGGGAGGGGCGATCGCGCCGCAAGATCAAGCGCCAGAGCTCAACCATGCCGGCCACGATGAGCAGCGCGATCGGGAAGTGTACCAGGACGGGGTGGAGACGCCCGAAGACGCGCCTTATCGACTCGGGGTCGATCGACAACGCGAGAGTTGTAACAAGGCAGGAATCGGGCATATGAACACCGAGCGTTTGCATGCAGCGCGGATCATCGGCCAACGCGTCTCAGGAGCGTGATCCTGCCGATGGGGACCCATTCCGCCACGAGAATATCGCCGTTGTTCAGGAAGATGGCGGTATGCGGGTGGATGAACTTCCCCGGAATGAACTCCGTCCGCGGCTTGCCGCGAAGCCCGGATGGGTGACCGTCGCCGAGGTGAACAAGAACATTGTTGTCTTTATCGAGCAGGGTGATGACGCTCTCGAGGTCGGGAACAAGCAGCAGATCCCCTTGGGTCATGAAGTGACAGGGCATCCGCACGCCCGCCGTCACGAACCCGAGATGTTCACCGTCGAGCGTGAAGTACTGGATACGACGGTTGCCCCGGTCAGCAACCGCGAGGCGGGGGGTGCTCGTTCGATCGTCAACCCATAGCCCGTGAGGGCAGGAGACCCGCCCCGTGTCCTTGCCGGGCTGGATCAGCGTCTTCTTGTACTCCCCGGATGAAGAGTACTGATGCACAAAACTCGATCCGTAGCCATCACCGATGAGCAGATCCCCGCTCGGAAGGAAGGCGACATTGGTGGGGCAGTACTGGTTTGCGGATTCGTATTTGCCCGACTCTTTCGGATATTCACGCTGCCAGACGACCTCACCTTTCAGGCTGGTCTTGACCACAAGACGTCGGCGGGTGTCGCAGTGGTACAGGAACTCATCATCGCCTTCGCGGCGGACATCCAGGCCGTGCGCCCCGCCGCGGAACTCCGCGCCCCAGGCGGTGAGGAACGTACCGCTCGGATCAAAGACGACCACCGCATCGGGCTTGGAACTCTGCGGCCCCACAGTATGAGCGACATAAAGAAGGCCATTGGAATCCTGCGCCAGACCATGGGTGTCACCCCAGGAGAGGCCCTCGGGCGGCTTCAGCCAGTCATGGATGCACTCGTACGTATGTTCACCCGAACCTAGCACGGGGTTGGTCAATCCGCTACGAGGCGCAGCACGAACGAAAAAACTCGGCAGGACAGCGGCGATCGCCGTAAGTTTGACGGCTTCTCTGCGTGAAACGGGATGCATGATGTGTCCTTGTGTGCGGGGCTTGCTGCGAATGCTCGGGCGTTACGGGATACAGAGGCCGAAGAAAGTGTGACTTGCCCCGGGCAAGAAACTACTCCTCCAGGTAGGTATACCCCTCCAAGCCGTCGTCGTAGAACTTGAGCAGACTCTTGCCTTCGCCCAGGGTCAGGCGACCCTGACGGCACGCGGCCTCGATATCCAGACGCATGGCGCGCTTGAGATCCTCGGGGTCGTACTGCACGTACGACAGGACTTCTTCGACGGTGTCGCCCTCGATCACCTCCTCGATCTCCCAGTCGCCGGACTCATCGAGGGAAATGTGGACGGCGTGCGTGTCCCCGAGCAGGTTGTGAAGGTCGCCGAGGATCTCCTGGTACGCGCCGAGCAGAAAGACGCCGAGGTAGTACGGCTCCACGCCCGCGCCATCGCCGGGCAGGTCCCGCACTTCGTGCAACTCCAGGATTTTCTTGTCGATGCGTTTGTCGACGAAGTGGTCCACCTTGCCGTCGCTGTCGCAGGTGATATCGCCCAGGATGCCGCGGCGCGTGGGTTCCTCGTTGAGTCGGTGGATGGGAACAATCGGGAAGAGTTGGTCGATCGCCCAGGAGTCGGGCATGGATTGGAAGAGCGAGAAGTTGCAGAAATAGATGTCGCTCAACAGTTCGGGGAGCGCCTCGAACTCGTCGGGCAGTTCTCCCTTCTTCGAGCATTTATCAAGAATCTTGTGCCCGATGGCCCAGAAGAGCTGCTCCGCCGCGGCCCTCATCGGGAGGCTCATGTAACCAAGGCTGAACAGACTCATCGCCTCATCGCGGGCCTGAGTGGAATCATGGTAACTCTCGGTCACGTTCCGGTCGGTCATGTTCCGATACGTGTCGAGCAGATCCTTCACAGGCTGGGGCACCTCGCCCCCCTTGGCCGCCTCCGCGGCCATGGAGGCCTCGATCGCCGGAAGATCGGGCTGGCTCTCGAATCGGCTGGTGCCCAGCACATCGATGATGAGAACGCTTGAGTACGCCACCATGGCACGACCGGATTCGGAGAGGATCAATGGGTGGGGCACCCCCGCATCCTCGCACACGCTTTTGACTCGGTAGACGACATCCGCGGCGTACTCCGTGACGCTGTAGTTGATACTGCTGGACCAGGCCGATTGGCTCCCGTCGTAATCGACGCCCATGCCCCCGCCGATATCGAGCATGGTCAGGCCGGCCCCCATCTTGTGGAGTTCGCAGTAGACGTGCGCGAGTTCATTCACGGCGTTCTTCAGCACGCGGATGTCATACAACTGGCTGCCCACGTGGCAGTGGATCAGGTTCAGGCAATCCAGCATGCCGTGACCTTTGAGGTACTCCACGGCCTTGAGGACTTCGGATACAAAGAGACCGAACTTGCTTCGGGCGCCCGCCGAGCCTTCCCACCGACCCGCCCCGCGGGCCGAGAGTTTCACGCGTAACCCGATCTTGGGCCGCACGTTGTACGACTTCGCGTGCTTGACCACCAACTCCAGTTCGCTGAACTTCTCGACGACGGGGATGATGTTCCGCCCGAGTTTGGTCGCCAGGATGACGGTCTCGATGAACTCGCTGTCCTTGAAACCGTTGCAAATGATCGGCATCCCGTTCACGCCGGGCCCCCCGGCAACGGCGGAAAGCCCCAGGACGGCGAGGAGTTCGGGTTTGCTGCCCGCCTCAAGGCCGAAGTTGAGTTCCACGGCCAGGCCCGCGATCTGCTCGCAGACGTGCCGCTGCTGGTTCACCTTGATCGGGTAAACACACGAATACCCGCCCTTGTAGCCCTGCTCGGCCATCGTATCGTCGAAGGCCTTTCGGATTTCGCGCAGACGGTGAGTCAGGATGTCGTTAAACCGCAGGAGGACGGGTGTGTGAATGCCCCGTTCCTTGAGACCCTCGACCACCTCGTGCAGATCGATCTGCTTGCCGGCGTCCTTTGTCGGCATAACGGTGGTATGACCGTGGGTGTTGACGCCGACATACCCCTTCCCCCAGTCGGCGATGCCGTACAACTGGGCGGAATCGGCGGCGGTCCATTGACCATGAAGGAACGCGGAGCGGGAAGTGGAGAGTGTGGCCATCGAGGCGTGCGCTCGGGGGGGGCCGTGTGGGCGGGCCCCGGTGACTGGGAACGGATCGAGCGGCCCGCATCGGGCCGCGTGAACGACGCCTTGGAAACGGGCGGAACTCCCGCCGCGTCGCGGCTGTGCGCTGGCCGCGAATGGCGCTGCTCGCGTTGGGGCGATTCACTCCGCCCTTTCGGCGATCCGTTGACCGGCGCATCACCACCACGCGCCGCCCGGGCCACGATAAATCATACAGGGGACACGGAGTCCGACAAGGGGGGCCGCTCAAGAAAAGCAAGGCGACTTGTGCCCGTCAGGCGAGCATCCTGGGCAGGTTCGCCGGCGTGCCGCTTCGCTCGATCGACTGCAGATGCTTGCGGACGCGGTCCAGCAGGTTCCAGTACATGATGAGGGCGATCAGCGGTCCCAGGCCCACCGCCAGAACCCCGACCGTGGTCAGCAACGGCAAGAGCCACGAGTAGGTGGTGCACCTGCGGATGATGTGTGAATCGGGAACCCGCGCCCCGAGCCATCTGACGTAGCGCATCATCGCGAAAAACTGAACGGACCATGCGATGAAACTCAGAAAACTGACGGCATAGAACAGATACGTGGCGGGCTGCATCGGCAGCGGCCCGATGCCGTGATTGACTCTCATCGACAGGAGCACGTACAAGACTTGGAGCGTGCCCTGAATCACCACGACCGCCCGCACCACCCGGCGCGCTGCACGCGGAGATTCGGCGCCCGTGTAGCCCGGATCGGGTGAGGTTGCACGCACATACCCGACCAGAATGATCAGGTATACACCGCCCATGAGCATCTCGAGCAACAACTGCAAACGCGTCACACCGGGAATACCGCCGCCCACCGCAGCGACCGAAGCGACAACGCCAAGGGCCATCCCGGCAAGCATCAGGACAATCGAAATCGCGATACCCGTCAGGATTAGGGTGAACCCGGTTCGGATTGCCCGGATGTACTCCGACGCGGCGTACTGGAGCAGAATTCCCCGGAGCGAGTCCGCAACAGGCAAACCGCACTCGGGGCAGTTGGATGTCAGGGCCAGGCCCCTGAGGTCGTAGGTACAGCGGACACAGGGTCGTAAGCCTCTGACGAAGCCTTCCGACATCGTTTCTGTGCGGTCAACCCGGATGGAGGAAGCGGATTCTGTAGACACAGTTACGTCGGGTTCCAGGACTTTCAGCCACCCCCGCCTTCGGACGCCATCGGTTTGACATACTTGTCGAACCAATCGATCATCTCGGCCAGCACATGCTTCACCGATTCGGCGGCCATATAGCCGTGCGATTCGAAGGGGAGCATCACAAGGCGGGCGGTGCCGCCCTGACCCTTGACCGCCTGGAACATGCGCTCACTCTGGATGGGGAAAGTGCCGGGGTTGTTGTCGATCTGACCATGAATAAAGAGGATGGGAGTCTTGAGACGATCCGCGTAGGTGAAAGGGCTGAGTGTGGCGTATACATCGCGGGCCTCCCAATAGGAACGCCGTTCGGATTGGAACCCGAAGGGTGTGAGCGTCCGGTTGTACGCACCGCTGCGGGCGACCCCGGCGCGGAACATCCCCGGGGGCGCGTGCGCCAACAGGTTCGCTGTCATGAAGGCCCCGTAGGAGTGACCCGCCACGCCCACTCGGGTTGGATCGCCGATGCCCATCTCGTCGGCTTTTTTGATCGCCGCGGCGGCACTCGAGAGTATCTGCGCGACAAAGGTGTCGTTCACCGTTTCAGGGTCGCCGACGATGGGCATCGACGCATCGTCCATGACCGCATACCCCGCAAGAGTCAGGAAGAGGTGCGACGATCCGCCGATCTGTGTGAAGCGATACGGCGACCCGTCCACCTGGCCCGCGGTCGAAGCATCGGATACCTCGTTCGGATAGGCCCAGATGATGAGCGGAAGCCGAGTGCCGGGCGTGTGCCCCGGGGGTGTATACATCGTGGCCGAGAGCGGTGTGCCGTCGTCGCGGTTGTAGGTGACAATCTGTTTCTTGATCTCGCGGAGCGCCGGGAGTGGATCAGAGAACTGTGTGATCGCCCTTCGTTCACCGTCTGGGAGGCGTCGAGAGTACAGGTTGGGCGGAGTTGTTGGGGTTTCGAGCGAAGTGATCATCGAGATCGAGCCTTCCTCTGAATCCAGCACATCCAGAACCGTCTCGTACTCCTCGCCCGTGTTGCGCCACAGCCGCTCGATGGAAAAATCTGAAAGACTCAGGCGGTCGAGAAAGGGGCGGTCCCCTTCGGGCGTGGCGCCCTGTCCACGAAGAAAGATGAAACCCTTCTGAACCTTGACCACCGTGCGTCCGTTCGGCAAACGCTCCATGACAGGGCTGCCCGGGTTGTTGTACCGGTCGTTCACGGAACGGTCAAAGACCGGACGGGGATCCCCGAGGCGCTCCGTGCCGCCCGCCTTCAGGGTGGCCAGACTCGTGTAGGTCCAGCGACGCTCACGCTCGAACTCGTTCACCAGGGCGAGGCTTTCGCCGTCGGGTGTTGCGGGCTCGAGCCACATCATCCCGCTGAAGCGATGAGCCAGGCGGAGGAACTCGGTCGGTTCCGCTGTGAACGGAGCCGACAGCAGCATCACACGATCGCGGTGCGGCACCTTGGCACGCGGGTCACCGCCGTCTAGTGCCTCCACCCACTCCAGGGTGGCCGGGCGAACACCAACCCAGCCAAAACTTCTCGGCCCTGTCTGGACACCCTGTGTCGGGATATTCTCCCGCAGTGGCACGCTCGTCAGTTTCTTCACAACCTTGCCCGTGGCCGAGTGCCATACCTCCCACTCCTGTGCGAAGAGACCATCCGGCACGGCGTACGAATAGGGCCGAACAGTCCTACCGACGAGCAGAAACTCGCCGGATGGACTGGGGGTGGCCTGGGTAAAGATCGCGGCCTTGCCAACGTCGCGGCGGTCACCCGTGGTCGCGTCAACGATCGCGAGTTGCGACCGCATCACCCAGTCGTACACGGACTCATCATGGGCGTTTTGGAGAAGATCCTGATAGGTTCTCACCGGGGCCGAGACGCCGCTCGATTCCTGCGTAACCGGCCCCTCCGGCGACTTCAGGGGTGATGGCATCGGCCCTCTTCCTTCGGGAAGAAAATCGACCAGCAGGTGCCGCTGATCGGGCATCCAGCGGGCGCCGCCCGCCGCCGCGTTGATCTGCGCTCCGGCGAGGCGCTTTGCTTCCGCCTCACCGACATTCAGCACCCAGAGTTCAACGCCGTTGGTAACAGTGTTGGTAAACGCGACTCGCGCGCCGTCAGCGGACCATGAGATACCTCCAAGATTCGCCCCATCGGGGAGAGTGATCGGTCGTTCATGGCCGGTTGCGACCGAGCGTAGCGTCAAGCCGACGGTCCGACGCGGCCCGTGCGGCCCGTTGGTCGCGGGGTTGATGCGATTACCCCCAAGGCGCAGCATCGGCTCGGCAAGGTCGGCGACGGGAGGAAGCGCGGTTCGGTGAAGCAGGAGAACGTACTCATTCGACGGGCTGAGGGAAACCCCGGGCGTCGGGGGTGTGTCGAGAACCCGGGTAATGGCATCGGAGGGCTGTCGGTACCGTTCCTGCGCCGTTGTGTGTGTGATTGCGGCCGCGGTCATGGCCATGACGAACAAGACTCCGGGATTGATTGTGGGCATGGGAGGTTCCTGGATTGTGGTGGAGTGTACCGCCTTGCGCGGCGGAACAACAGGATGCATTCGAGGCGGCCCCCGGCTCGCGGATGGAACCTTCAGAAAGTCGAAAGAAGCCGGGCGGGTAGAGACTCACCGCTGCTCGCCTATCTCGTCCGATATCATTAGCGTGACCTCGCCGTTCGGTGCAGACCGTGATGGTGACGGAACAAGGGGCCGATGGAATCAGTAGTAGTCAAAGGTAGGTCCCGAAATTCAGGCCGCGCACACCCGGAGAATGTTCATGCCCCATCGGATTCGCTCACGAAAGATCTTCGCCCTGCTCGGGGCCGCCGCGGTTGCATTGTCCGCATCGACCGGGTCTGCACAGGCCGTCGCGGCCGCGAACACTGCCGGTGATCTCTCTCATGAGTTGTGGGGCGGGGCGCGAGCGGGGGACTGGACCCGATTCAGCGAGGCCCTGGACAACGTGGCAACCAAGACCGGCGGGGGCGCTGCGCTGGCGGCGGCGAAGCTGAAAGAACATATTGCTCAACGCGAAGCGGATCGGGTGAAGCGCACCTCTGAGGTTCGTGAGGCGATGGCGAAGTCGCTGGCGGGCGAGCAGACGCCATTCACGATGGCGAAGTCGCTGCGCTCGGCAACGGAACTTCAACTGCTCGCCACGGACAAAGACGCGGTGGTCACAGAACCAGCGATCCGAGAACTGATCGAACGGGCCGAAAGGACGGCTCGTGAACAGGAGGTCTCGGGCGACATTCTCGCGGCGTACGAACTCTTCGCCCTTCTCAACACGCTGATGGAAGAGACTGGAACGTATAAAGCCGATGTGCGTCGGATGTCGCAGCGGTTGGAGATGCTGCGTCTCTACGCTCCCGAGACACTCTGGCAACTCCGAGCTGCCCGGCAGAAAGCCGCCGGCGAGGAGGCCATCCCCCCGTACAACAAGTTCGGGGATGACTTTCAGACGAAGCTCGCGAGCATCAACCGGGCCATGCTGGTCACCGCGCTGACCCGCACCCGCCAGCACAAGGAGCAGGTCTCTCTCACGACGATCCTCCTCGGCGGGCTGGAAGCGGTCAAGACCATGGCCACGACCACGGACCTCCGCGTGGTTTTTCCGGGCCTCGGCGAAGCCGCCAATCGTGACGCGTTTGTAGCCGCGGTCGAAACTCAGGAAGCCAGGCTGCGTGGTGCCTCCAAGCCCGTTGACTTGGCGGGCATCGAGGCGGTGGTGAACGCGGTCCGTCTCGCCAACGACGAGACGATCCGCGTCCCGGTGCAGGCCCTGTACCACGAGTTCGGCAACGGGGCCATGAGCAAACTCGACGAGTTCTCGGCCATTATCTGGCCGGATGAACTGCGGCGATTCAACAAGATGACCCAGAGCAGTTTCGTCGGGGTCGGCGTTCAGATCGAGTACGATGAGCAATCAAACATCCGTGTTGTCACACCCCTGGAAGGCACGCCCGCGCACCGAGCCGGCGTGCATCCGGGCGACATCCTGAAGCGTGTGGACGGGCGCGATGTGTTCGGGTTGTCACTCGATCAAGCCGTTGATGTAATCACCGGGCCCGAGGGGACCCAGGTCACGCTGACGATGGAACGTAAAACTGAAAACGCTGGGCCTGATGACTCGGGCAAGTCCCCGGCAGAACTCAAGGACTTCACGCTCCGGCGCTCCGTCATCAATGTCGCCACCGTCAAAGGATGGAAGCGTTCGGGCGCGAAGGAAGACGATTGGGAGTGGTTCATCGACAAGGACTCGGGGATCGGATACATCCGGCTCACCCAGTTCGCAGACACCACAGGCAAGGAGTTCGACGCCGCGGTCCGCACCATGAAGAAGAACGGCCTCAAAGGTCTGGTCCTCGACCTGCGCTTCAATCCCGGCGGGTTGCTCGACCAGGCCGTGCGCATCAGCCGTCGTTTCATCAATGTCAGCGGGGGGTACGTTGTGATGATGCAAGGCCCGGGCGGGGTGATCGACCAGCCCGAGTACGCCATGCCCAGCCAGGCGACGCTGGCGAATCTGCCGGTTGTCGTTCTCATCAATGAAGGCTCGGCATCGGCTTCTGAGATTGTTTCGGGAGCGGTCCAGGCATACCAGAAGGATGGTCCGCTCAACGGCAACCTCGACCTACTCGTGCTGGGCGCCCGCAGTTTCGGAAAAGGCAGCGTCCAGAATGTCTGGGAACTTACTCCCGAAGCTCGCATGAAACTCACGACGGCGTACTACATGCTCCCCGACAGGCGGATCATCCACCGCCGGCCCGGTGCGACCGAGTGGGGTGTGCAGCCCAACTTCACCGTCGAGATGCTCCCCAAGCAGACCGTCGATGCATTGACGATCCGGCGAAATGCCGACGTGATCGCCCTGGACGAAGGTGGCAAAACCAAGGCGGCATTCCTGAAGGAAGCAAACCCCGACGATCTTCTTGAGAAAGGAATCGACCTTCAACTCGAAGCGGCTGTTGTGCTCCTTAAGAGCAAGGCCGAGGCAACCGCAGGGGTTCAGGCCGCGAGGGAAGACAAGTAAGCAGACACGTTGCGCGGGTGATACCCGAATCCCCTGAGGCTCATCTCTCCGGATGTGAAGAGTCCGCCATGCTGGAACATCATTGACTTGCATGCCGAGCTCCCAGCCGAACGTGCATGTTGCTCATGCAGGGAGATCGCTTGTGGCCCGCGGCGAGTCGGAGGGAACTCGCGCGATCGTGGACGAGAGTCAGTCCGGAGCCGGCGTGCGTAGTTCGGTGCGGGCTGAGTTGCCGATGATGCACGGTCTCTCCGTCCGACTTCGTTCCTGCCGTATTCCCGATGGGTCTCGGCCGTGTTTGGCCGCGATTCTGAAGAACTCGTTCACGAAATTGGCCAGACGGCAGACCCCCCTGACTTCGGCCTCTTCCCTCCGTGTCCCGCAGCACGCGCCTGGTCGGCACGCTCATCTTGACTGTGTCATCCCGACGGCCTTTGCATATGGCGAACTCGACATCGCGGTCCGGGTGATCCCGTCGGTTTCGGCGGCCCGAGCACCAGCTCGAGGTACTTCCTGTGGATCGACATCACCACGTCCCAACCCATCTCCATGAAACCAGACACGCGCTCGATGGGGACCGTGGCGCAGAGCCTTGCGATGAACTCCGCCATCCGATGCGGTACCCGCCGATAGACTCTCCCTCGAACATGGCTGACTCCTGTAATGACTTGCTGCTGGCAACTACAAGGTACCCCGGAGTTGCTGCTCGTCCTGACGCTGACAGTTGAGGCTGTTCCCGGAGTTCCGGGAAGAAACATACTTTCACCAGCCGCTTCAGGCGCCATCCGTTCCGGGTTGACCCGATCATTCCCGGCTGCAAAGGCTCGGTGTGTGCCTGCCCGCGATGACCGCGTTGCGTAACGCCCCGAGTTTCTTGGCTGGACAGTTGGTTGCTGCGTCCGTTGAAAGCAGCCCGACGCGGAGCGAGTGATGTGCGCCTCCGGTATACTAACGTGGGTTTGTACGAAAGGGCGATGCTGGTTCATGGCGGCTCCAACACCGAAAGTCGATGCCCCCGAGCTTATGGACTTCATGTTCCGGCTGGCGCAGGCATACTTGGCGTGCGGCGAACAGACCGCCCTGGTTGAGCTGTTTCTGCGTCGAATCGCCGCGGCGAACCGGATGCGTCGCTCGCGCGTTGTAGCGTTTCCCACGGCGATATTCATCACAATGCACGACGGCACGAAGGAACACGTGTCGATCAGTGAGGGTCCGCAGCGAGGCCTGAGGCTCGACCAGATCGCCGAGGTGTACACGCTGGGCGATTCCGCCCAGCGCGGCGAGGTCGAACCGAAGGCTGGGCTGGAGCGACTGAACAAGATCATGCGCCAGCCGCCCCGTTTCGGCATGTGGTTGAGGGTCGTGGGGCATGTACTGTTTACATTGGGGCTGGCGTTGGTGCTCATGCCGACTGTCGCGAACGTGTTGACGGCGGCGGCGCTCGGCTTGTTCGTCGCGCTACTCAAGGAAGTGAGCGCCAACAAAGCAGTGTTGGACGCGCCTCTGTCGGTGGTGGCGGCCACATTGGTCTCCACGGCGGTGTTCATCGCGGTGCGGTACGGTCTGCCGGTCGACCCGCTGCACGCGCTCGTGCCGCCGCTGGTGACCTTCCTTCCCGGTGCGATGCTGACGTTCGGGATGATCGAGCTGGCGTATGGGGACATGGTGAGCGGGACGAGCCGATTGATGAATGGGTTCGTTCAACTGGTGCTTCTGGCGTTCGGGCTGGCGGCGGGAGCGGCGCTGGTGGGGTACAACCCCGTGGACCTGCTCGCGGCGACTGAAGGGACGACCGTTCTGATCGGCGGTAAGTGGATCGGCGTGCTGGTGTTCGGCCTTGGGGTTTGCCTTCACGGGTCTGCGCCGCGGAACGCGTTGCCGTGGGTGCTGTTATCCGTCGCCGTCACGTTCGAGTCACAGCGGCTCGCCGCCGAGCATTTCGGCGGGCTGGTCAGCGGATTTTTCGGGATGCTGGTCGCGACGCCTCTCGGGTATTTGATCCAGACGCGGTTCAAGGGACCGCCATCGATGGTCACATTTCTGCCGTGCTTTTGGCTGCTGGTGCCTGGCGCGATGGGGCTGCTGAGCGTGACCCGGATGATGACGGACTATGCCGCGGGAATCCAGGAGTTGATCAACGCGACGTATATCTTCTCGTCGCTGGCCCTGGGCACGCTCGTGGGGGCTTCGTTGTACAGGTTTGTCACGGAGTGGCTGAAACTGGGGCAGTTGAAGGTCGGCAGGGCGACGCGGACTGTCATTCCGGACGCGAAGCCGCCCAGGCGGGCGGTCCAGGATGGTGGCGACAATGAGGCGGCGCAGAATACCTCACCGGCGAAGTTGGCAGGTGGGGCAGAAGAAGCGGTCTAGGAACCACCGAAAGCGCCAGCCCAACGAAACGGCATCGTTGGCATTTCTGCTTTACGCCTTGAGTGTCGCGAGAGCCACGGCGATCTGGCAACCCTCTGCGAACTGGGCGAGTTCGACGAACTCCTTGACGGTGTGAATCTCGTGCTGGCCCGCGCCGAGTGTGACGGTCGACAGTCCGTGCTTGGCGAAGAAGTTGGCGTCGAGGCCCCCGTTGGAGAAGACGCAAGTCGGCTTGAGCCCGAGCATCTCAGCAGCGCGCTTGGCGTGCTTGACGGCCGGAGCGGACTCGGGAAGGTTGAAGGGCGGGTATTGGGCTTTCCCGGTGAACTTGACCTTGGCACGGCCGCCGCGGTCGTCCTTCACCATGCCCGCGGCCTTGGCGAACGCGGCCTTGTAGGCGGCGGTGATCTCGGCGGCGAAACGAGCGTTCGCGCTTCTGGCCTCGCCGCGTACGTAGACGTAATCGGTAACAACGTTGGTGGCATCTCCGGCTGGCTTGCCGTCCTTGCCGGCGAAGATGCCGGCGTTGCTGGTGCCGCGGTTGCTTTGCTTCTTGACCTTGCCCCACCAACCACCGCGCTTCACCTCGGCGAGGGCGATGGCGGCGACGAGCGTGGACGAGATCCCCTTCTCGGGAGAGACGCCGGCGTGGGAGGCCTTGCCGTGGATATGGACTTCCCAGCTTTGTGCACCGACAGCGCCGGTGATGAGGTCAGCGGCGGACTTGCCGTCGAAGTTGAAGCAGGTCTTGGCGCCGTTAAGCAATGAGGGGTCCATGTGCTCGGCCCCTTGGATGCCGCTCTCCTCGCGGACGGTGTAGAGGAGGGTGATGGGGGGGTAGTCGAGCTTTGACTGGAGTAGGGTCTGGGCGAGGGTGGAAAGAACGGCGCAGCCGGTGCGGTTGTCGCCGCCGAGGGCGGTGGTGCCTTCCGGGAAGATGCGGTTGCCCTTGCGCTTGGGCCTGGCACCCTTGCAGAGCGGGACCACGTCCATGTGGGTGGCGAAGACCAGGCCGGGCCCCTTGCGGGTGCCGGGGAGGGAAACAAAGAGATTTCCGATCTGCGCGGGCAGGGGGATCTTCTTGTGGGCGTCGTCAAAGCGGCAGGCGGAGGCGGGCACGCCGATCGACTTGAGGTCGTCGATGATGGCTTCGGCGATGAGTTTCTCCTCGCCGCTCTGCCCCTCGATCGCGAGGTATCGCATGAGACGGTCTTCCGCTGCTTTGGTATCGATGTCGAACACGGCCTTACTCATGAGTGCGCTCCGGTTGCAGAGAATGGGTGCGGTGATGGGGGAGGGGAATGTAGTTGGTGTCAGTAGATATCGCCGGCCAGGGCCTGCGTTGTTCAAAGCCCGAAGGGCAGGCCGAGGAGGAACCACACGACGAACATGAGGACCCAGACGATCGTGATCCAGATGACGTAGGGCAGCATCAGCGCTACGACGGTTCCGATGCCGGCGTTCTTGTCATACTTTTGGCAGAAAACAACGACCACGGCGAAGTACGCGTTGAGCGGGGTGATCGCGTTGATGGGCGAGTCGGCGATGCGGTAGGCCGCGAGCACAGCCTCGGGATCGACGCCGAGTTTGACCAGCAGCGGGACGAAGATCGGGGCGAAGAGTGCCCACTTGGCGATGGCGCCGGTGATGAGCAGGTCGATGATGAGGACGACGACGATAAAGCCCAGCAGGAGCCAGAGGGGGCCGATGTTGGCGGACTGGAGGGATGAGGACATGGAGACGGCGAGGATGGTGCCGATGTTGCTGAAGTTGAAGTAGGCGATGAACTGGCTGATGATGAAGAGCAGGAAGAGAAGGCTGCCGAGGGTCTTGACAGCGTTCTCCATGGCTTTGATGATGTCGCCGAAGGACTTCATTTTTCCGCACCCCAGGCCGTACGCAGCGCCGGACGCGAAGAACGCGATGGAGATAAAGGCGATCAGCCCGTTCATGAAGGGCGAGTTGCCGATGAGGGCTTTGGTTTCGGGGTTGCGCAGGGGGGCGTTGGCGGGGAGGGTGAGCAGGGCGAAGACGACGAGAACGCCGACAAGCGCGAAGATGGCCCAGCGGAGCCCGCGTGCTTCCTGAGGGTTGAGGTCCCCGGTCGGCTCGGCGGGCTTGTCGGGCGCTACGCCGGCGGCCTCGGCGACGTCTGCGTCTGGCTTGGCGGCGTCGAGGTTATAGGTGCCAAGACGGGGTTCGACGATGCGGTTGTTGACCTGCGAGATGAGGACCGTCAACATCGCGACGGACGCGATCGAGAACCACAGGTTGGCCGTGAGGTCGATCGACAGATCGGGGTTCACCATATGGATGGCGTCGTTGGTGAACTCCGTGAGCACCGCGTCGAGCGGCTTGATGAGCATGTTGACGGTAAACGCGGCGGCAACGGCGGCGAAGCCGGCGGCGATGCCCGCGAGCGGGTTCCGCCCGACGCTCAGGAAGGCCGTGCCGGCGAGCGGGATGAGCACCAGATAGCCGGCGTCCGCTGCGATGCTGGAGACGATGCCCACGAAGACGAGGATGTAGATCAGCAGTTTGCTGGGGGCGACGATGACGAGCTTGCGGATGAGCGCCTTGACCAGGCCGGACTCTTCCGCGACGCCCACGCCGAGCATGGCGACGATGATGAGTCCGACGGCGGTGAAACTCATGAAACTCGGGATCACGGTCGAGTACATGAACCGGATGCCTTCGCTGCTCAGCAAGCTGCGGGCTGCGATCGTCGTGGATTCGGGCTTGTGCGTCTCGGGGTTGATGAGCTGCATCGTCACGCTCGTCCCTGTCAGGTGGAGCAGGGCTGAACCGACGATGACGATGACGATCAGGATCAGGAAGATCACCGCGGGGTGGGGCACCTTGTTCCCAACCCGTTCGACCACGGCGAGGAACTTCTGCATCATGCCTCTGGGCTCTTGGCTAGTTGTGGTCATAGTCTCACCATTAGTTGAAGAAGATCGCCGGGCTTCGGGCGGCGCCGGGGACCGCGATCACTTCGGGAACACGGGAAGGAGAACCGGAACGAGCAGGACCGCGATGATCATGACAACGATGCTGAAGGGAGTGCCGATCTTGACGAAGTCACCGAACTTGTAGTTACCCGGAGTCACGACGAGAGTATTGACGGGCGATGAAACCGGCGTCATGAAAGCGGTCGATGCGGCGAGCGCGACAATCATCGCAAAGGGGTAGGGCGAGGCATGAAGGTCGTAGGACACCGCGAGCGCGACCGGGGCCATGAGGACCGCGGTCGCGGTGTTCGAGATGAAGAGCCCGAGGCACGCGGTGATGATGAAGAGACACATGAGCACGACACGAGGACCCGCGCCGCTGGTGATGCTCATGAGCGCATCGGCGGCGAGCTCGACTCCCCCGGTGCGCTGGAGCGCGATGGAGAACGGGAGCATGCCGACGATGAGAACAATCGTCTTCCATGAAACGCAGCGGTACGCGCTCTCGAGTGTGACGCAGCCGAAGGCACCCATGAGCAGGCACCCGATCAGGGCCGCCTGCACGTTCGGTACAACGCCGCTCACCATGAGTCCGATGACCAACAGCAGGCAGCCAACGGCGTAGGCGGCCTTGCCCGGGACAGGGAGCAGCTCCTGGACCTCGGTGGGGAGTCTGAGAATGAGCACGCCCGAGTCGTCCGGGCGGATCCGCTTGATGTCTTTCCACCTTCCGACGACCAAGAGCGTGTCGCCGGTGCTGAGGCGCTCCTGGGTGATGCAGCGACCGACCGCGATCCGGCCGTGCTTGACGCCGATCACGGTGAGGCCGGTGCGTGTGCGAAACTTGGCCTCCTCCAACGACTTGCCGACCAGGGATGAGTCCGTGGGGATAATGACCTCGGCCATGCCGATTTCTTGGGTGAGGTCGTTGAAGTAGGCGCTGCCGAGCGGGAGAGGCTCAAGTCCGGGGAGGGCGAGCAACTCGGCCGCCTCGGGATCAGGAAGATCGACAAGGATTGTGTCGCCGACTCGCAGCTCGGTCTGCGGGGTCGGATGGAGCAGATTCGCCCCAACGCGTCCGGACCGTTCGATCGCGATGATGTTGACCCCGGCCGTAGCGCGAAGGTCCAGTTCCGAGAGATGCCGACCGATAAGGGACGAGCCCTCCGCGACGCGAAAGCGGCGTTCGCGGTCGGCCAGGCGGTACTCCTCGATCCAGTTGGCGATTCCGGGCGCCTCCCCGGCCTCGGCCGCGTCCTTCACCGGCACGGCCGGGAGCCATCGGCGGGCGATGAGCATGTAGACGATTCCCAGGAAGAGCACCGGGACGCCAAAGGGTGTGAGGCTGAAGAAACTGAGGCCGGTGTGGCCCTGTCGGATAAGTTCGCTGTTCACCACAAGGTTCGGCGCCGTGGCAACGAGCGTGAGCATGCCGCTGATGAGGGCCGCGGTGCTGAGGGGCATCATCAGTCGTCCCGGCGAACTGCCGGTCTGATGCGCGATCCGCAGCGCCACGGGGATGAAGATGGCGGTCACCGCGGTGGAACTCATCATCGAGCCAAGGCCCGCGACGACAACCATGAGCAGCGCGATCATGCGAGTCTCGCTATTGCCCGCCGTGACCGTCAGCCAATCCCCGAGACGCTGCGCCACGCCGGTGCGCACGAGGCCGTCGCCGATGACGAAGAGGGCCGCGATGAGCACGATGTTGGGATCGGAAAACCCGGCCAGCGCCTCTCCCATGGTGATCACCCCGGTCAGAGGCATCAGCGTGAGCATGATCAAGGAAACAGCGTCCATCCGCGGCTTGTTCATCGCGAACATCACTACAGCCGCGGCCAGGAACGCAAGGATCATCCCGAGTTCGAGGGTCATAAAGGTCTCACCGGTCTTTCACCTCCCAACCCGACACACACGGCAAGCGGTGCGCGTGAGCAACAGCGTATATGAAACTATCTCGAAGGCGAGGCGAGAGTAGGCTACCTCATCTCGCGTATGAACCCGTGTCAAACACGAACGGACGAGCATAGCCCCTGAATGAGCGCAGTCAACCACGATGGCAGTGTAGTGGGAACGGCAAGGCAGCGTCGCACAACCCCGAACCACCGTGAACCCACATGTTGCAGCGTGAAGAGCGCCGGGTGTGCAATCGCCATTGAGTGCGGTGGTTCCAGTGAATCGTTCTCCTCTCAAGGAATATGTTGTGGTATACTGTCGCCGCATGCGGACAAACTTCACGCTCACATGGGTACCCGGATGAACGCACAGTATTCGAGGTATGCCGGCTCCGGATGCAGCGTGGCGATCTGGGCCCTGCCGCTCGCCACCATCGCGTTGTTTGCCGGATGTGCCGCGCAACGCGAGCACGTGATTGATGAGGAACTCGTGCGGCGTCGGATCGACTACACCGACGCGTCCGCCATGCGCCGCAAGGTGACCGAGCAGCAGTTCATGGCCCGGATGAAGCAGAAGCAGACCGATTTTCTATCCGGACGCACCAGCGATCCGCCGACCTTCGACGTGCTCATCCTCTCGGGCGGGGGCGAGTTCGGGGCCTTCGGTGCCGGGTTTCTTTCTGGCTGGAGCACTGTCGCTGACCCCAAGTGGAAGAAGCCCTCTTTCGACCTGGTCACCGGAGTCAGCACGGGGGCGCTGCTCGCTCCGTTTGCGTTCCTGGGCGATCGTGAGTCGCTCGAGCGCGCTGTGGTGCTGTACAGCGAACCTAGCACCGACTGGATCAGCCTTCGCGGGCTTTTCTTCTTTCTGCCCGCCAACCGTTCTCTGATGAGGATCGATGGTCTCAAGCGGGACATCAAAGCCGAGTTCTCCGAGCCCGTCATCCGCCGCATTGTTGAGGAGTCCGACCGGGGACGCCTTCTGGCCATCGGAACCACCAATCTCGACTTTGGCATGCAGCGGATCTGGGACATGGGCGTTCAGGGCCGAGCCGCCCTCGAATCGGGTTCCAACGATCGCTTCGTAGACATCCTGCTCGCCTCATCCGCGATACCCGGGGCGTTCCCCGCGATCGAGATCGATGGGAACCTCTACGCCGATGGCGCGATCACGGCCAATATCCTCTACAACGCCTCGGCCGCTTCGTCCGAGGGGTTCGCCGCGAGCTGGCGGCGTGAGTTTCCCGACCAGCCTGTGCCCCGGGCGCGATTCTGGGTCATCATTAACAACCAACTCATCGCACCGCCCGCGATCACCCCGCCGACATGGACCGGCGTCATGGGTGCCTCCATCTCAACCGCCATCCGAAGCGCCACCAACACTTCCCTGAACCATTTGCAGGTACAAATCCAACTGCTCGAAGCGCTCGGGATTGCCAAGGCTGACTTCCACTACGTCGCGATTCCCGAGCAATGGCGAGCGCCGGTCCGGGGAGCCTTCCAGGCAGAGACGATGTCCAACCTCGCCGACCTGGGCCAAAAAATGGGTGCCGACCCGGCGAGTTGGCGCATCGGTGCGGAGCCGATCTTCACAAGTTCCGACACGCTCCCGGTCCTGGGGAATGAGGCTCCATGACGTGGACGCGAGGGCGAGTCGCGTTGACGTGTTCGGTGCTTGACGCTACGCTCACTCTCAGCTCGAACTCGACCGATCGACGCACATCATCCAGCAATGGAAGCCCTACCCATGAATTCGACGGACATGATCCCCCGTTCCTATGAGCGCCACGTTACCTCTGGCTGGCTGGCCGTTTCGGCGGTCGGGGTCGCCTCGGCCGGGCTCATGCTCGGCGGGTGCGAGACCGGCGGACAAGGCGCAGTCACTGGAGCGAGCGTCGGCGCCCTCTCCGGGCTTGCGATCGGCTCCTTGAGCGGCAACGCCGGCCAGGGTGCCGCGATCGGCGCGATCGCCGGCGGTGCCGGCGGTGCGGTCCTCGGAGACCAGAACCGCCGCCAGAATGAACGCGATGCACAGGCCGCGGCGAGAAATCGGTCCGCGGCCGCGGCGGTCCCACCCCCGCGTGCAACGGCACCGGCGGACAACGACCGCCTCGCGCTCGCCCGCTTTGCCCGCTCCTGGTCGATCACCGGCTGGCAAACCGTTGACGGGCAGCGCCGGTTTGTCAACGGCACCGCGATCGGCTCGGTCGAGAACGAGTTCTTCGTCACGCTTGATATGCGCGTCACGGACCAGCAAACCGGTCAGACAAGTTCCGGTGACGTCTGGTTCGCGTCCGAGCCCGGGCGAGGAATCACCGTCAACAGCCGCTTCGACACGTGCCCCGTGCCGATTTCCCATGTCGGGACGCTCTCGGCGGATCGCAACGTTTTTACCTTCGACGAAACGACACCGGGGGTGAGCGGCCGACGAATGGTGATCCGATTCATCACCGACAGCGAGTTCGTTGTCGACAACTCCGAGCGCATCCGCGGACAAATCAGCCCGATCGGTTCGCTTTCCTTCACCGCGACACGCTGAGGCCTCAACGAGAGGCTGAAGTTCCTGTGACATCCTGTGGTCGGTGCGCCATCCAGAAATCGGGCTGTCGGTCGGGTTGGAGATTACGGGGCGTCGCCGACGGTCCCGCCGCCGGCCGGTTGCTCTGTCGGAGCGGCCTTGTCGAGCGGGGGACGATCGAAGAACAGGCCGTCCTTACCTTCGTGCCAGTCCGGAGCAAGCACGTTGCCCCAGTTGGTCCGCTCACGCATCCGGCGCGCTGTCTCCGCGTCGATGAACTCCCGTCCCTCGCGGATCTCCCATCCGCCGCCCAACGCGCGGTACGTCCGCACCGCGCCCAGCGAGATGCGCGTACGGGCCTCAACAAGATTGTCCTCCTGCTGCTCAAGGCGGGTTTGGGCGTCGTTGAGGCGGATGAAATCGACGAGGCCAGCGCTGTACTGCTTGAAGGACAGATCGAAGCTGCGGCGTGTCGCCGAAACGCTCTCTTGCAGGAGGGTCGCTCGCTCGGCGGCACGGAGGAACTCGGAGAATCCCGACTCCACGTCGGACGCCGCGCGGATGACCGATTCCTGATACGCGGCCACGGCCTGTTCGTAGCGGGCGTCCTGGGCTCGAACGGCGCCCGTGATCCGGCCGTAGTTGAGGATCGGCCAGTTCACACGCAAGCCGATAAAACCCGTGAAGGAATCGGCGTCGAAGATGTTCCCAAGGCTGGGGTTGCGAGAGCCCTCGAAGGTGCTCGAAGCGAAGCCGGTGATGCCATTGATCGAGATCTGCGGGTAAAGGTCGGCGGTGGCGACCCCGG
>ERZ761603.354-NODE-354-length-39353-cov-33.457784_pt1 | contig 39353 bp, 4 predicted proteins | sample MGYA00511879_ERZ761603 | MGnify/ENA primary metagenome ERZ761603 (study PRJEB28899, sample SAMN02850040) | bioreactor sludge metagenome | biome: EBPR Sludge; feature: EBPR Bioreactor; material: flocular biomat | place: Australia: Thorneside Wastwater Treatment...
GATCAGCACCGAGCCGCCAGCAGCAACCGTGGCGCTGTCCGAAACAGCGACCGGCACATCGTTGACCGGCGTAACGGTGATCGTCGTCTGGCCGGTCGCGGTGAACTGGCCATCGCTGACGCTGTAGCGGAAGTCACCAACGACATCACTGCCGTTGTATTCGGCCGGTGGCAGGTACTTCAAGCCGACCAGTTGCGTACTGCTCAGGGTGTCGTTGTCGCCAACCGCGCTGCCATTGGCGTACTGTACCTCGCCGACGATCGGCAGCCCGGTCACGACGATGGTCAACGCCGGGCCATCGACGTCTATCGGCGCTCTCAGGCCGAGTGCCACGGCGGCGCCCTCTTCGTTGGCGGTGATCGCGCTGCTGCTGGCGATCGGCGCGTAGTTGCCCGGGATGACGGTGATCGCCGTCTCGCCGGTCGCTGAACGGCTGCCGTCGCTGACGCTGTAGCTGAAGCTGCCGACCGCATCGTTGCTGTTGTAGAGCGCCGGTGGCAGGTACTTCAGGCCGACCAACTGCGCGCTGGTCAAGCTGTCGTGGCCACTGACCGCGCTGCCATTGGCGTACTGCACGACGCCGAGCGCCGGCAAACCGCTGACGACGATCGTCAGCAGCGTGCTATCGACGTCGCTTGGTTCGCTCAGACCGAGCGCCACCGGGCCGCCGCCTTCGGCGGCGGTGATCGCGCTGCTGCTGGCGACCGGCGCGTCGTTGACCGGCGTGACGGCAATCGTCGTCCCGCCGGTCGCCGAGAACTGGCCATCGCTGACGCGGTAGCTGAAGCCACCGACGACATCGCTGCCGTTGTACTCGGCGGGCGGCAGGTACTTCAATCCGACCAGTTGCGCGCTGCTCAGGGTGTCGTTGCCGCCGACCGCACTGCCGTCGGCGTACTGCACCTCGCCAATGGTCGGCAGACCGGTCACGACGATGCTCAGGACGATGCTATCGACGTCGCTCGGGGCGCTCAGAGCGAGCGACACCGGGCCGCCGCCTTCGGCGGCGGTTATCGCGCTGCTGCTGGCGACCGGCGCGTCGTTGACCGGCGTCAGCGTGATCGCCGTCTCGCCGGTGACCGTGCTGACGCCGTCGCTGACGCTATAGGTGAAGCGCCCGACCGCATCGCCGCCGTTGTATTCGGTCGGTGGCAAGTACTTCAGGCCGAGCAGCTGCTCGCTGTTCAGCGTGTCGTTGACGCTGACCGCGCTACCGTCAAAGTACTGAACCTCGCCTAGCGTCGGCAGACCGGTAACGACGATCGACAGGAGCGGACTGTCGGCGTCGGCCGGTGCGCCGAGAGCGAGCGATACCGCCGCGCCCTCCTCGCTGGCGGCAATCGCACTGCTGCTGGCGACCGGCAGCAGATTGTCGCCAGCGCCGGCCTTGACGATGCTGACGTTGTCGATCCGCAACTGACTCGCCGCGCCGGAAAAGCCCAGCAGGTCGAAGTAGAGCGTCAGTACCGTGCCGGCGGCGATACCGCTCAGGTCGATGCTGACCGTCACCGGCTGACCGGCTGGCAGCGTACCGCCATTGCGGTTGGTGAGCCCGGTCGCGCTCACCGACGATGCGGCGAAGACCTTGCCACCCGCCTGCAGGTTGAACAGCGCGTCGCTGTTGCCCACCGGGATGGTGCCGGCGACGGCGTTGCCGAAGAGATCGAGCAGCGCCACCTCGAAGGCATCCGAAGGGCCTTCCTGATTGCCGACGAAATCGGCGCCGAGCAGTTCGAAGCGCAGGATCTCCGCCTGATCGGGGACCGTGAAAGTCTGTACCAGACGCGACGCCAGCCGCGGATCTTCGTTGAGAACGCCCTGTCCGTTGACGACGCCGGCCTGGCCGACGCCGGTCCAGCCGTAATCGGTCGCCGTTACGTCGTCAACGTCGAAGCCGCCGTTGACGATGCCGGCGTGAATGTCGCCATTGAGCAGCAGCGCTTGCGAAGTGACGCCGGCGGTCGCGGCGCCCTTCATGCCGATGAACGCCAGCAGCGCGGTCAGGGGATCGGCCTCGGGGTTGCCGTCGCCGGCTCCGGGCGACAGCGCCTGCACACCCCGGCCGGCGCGGTTCGACGCGTCGAGCGCGTCAAGGTCCAGGTACCAGGTCGCCAGGGCATTGGTGCCGGCCAGTGAAACCGTCGTCTCGGGATTGTCCATCGCCAGGTGCAGCGCTTCGCGCTGTCGATTGGCGACAGTGACGGTGTTGGCGGTCGACATGAAGTTGGCCCCGCCGTTGCGTGGCACCGACTGGAAGGGATTGTAGATGTATTCGTCGAACAGGCCGAGGTTGTGCGCCAGTTCGTGACCGACCACCCAGCCGAATGACTCGCCGACGTCCTGCCGCGTATCGCCGACGTTCAGATAGGCACGCAGGATGCCATCGACGACCAGCGTCATCGCGCTGCCACCGGCCATCGCGCCGGTGCGCAGCGGATTGACCACCTGTGAGAGCAGAAAGCGCTTGGCGGGAATCGAGAGGTCGTCGCGCAGGACCTTGCCGCCAAAGCTGCCGGCGCCGGCGCCCGCGGTGGTGAGCTTGTTCTCGAAGCTGGTGTAGGCGAAGTCGAGCCCGGCAAAACTGCGCGATTCGTTGTCGGTCGCGTTCAGCCACGGCCGGTTGATCATCACGATTGGATTGAGGCCGTTTTCGCCGTACGCGAACTCGTTCTGCTGGATGCTCGGCAGATAGATCGACGCGGTGAACACCGGCCCCATCGCGTTAGGGTCCTTGCCGAAGACGGTGTGGAAGCCGGTCAGCACGTCGGCCCATTCGGCGTCGGTGATCACTGGCGAGAACAGGCCGGCGAAGATTCCGTAGTTGCCGGTAGCAAAACCGTTCGCGTCATGCACCGGCGTCGTCGGATCGGCCACCCACTGGTCGTACTCGGTACGAATCGCCTGCACCATCGTGCGCAGCGTCGCCAGCGAAACGCCGACGGTCTGCTTCTCGACTGCACGCGCCTTGACCGTGATCTTGCCCAGGTTGCGGCCACCCTCCTCGATCTGGTACTCGGCGAAGTCGTCGATCGGGCTGGTATACACCGCCTGGTACTTGATCCCCTGCGCGATGCCGCCGCTCTCGCCGACCGAGAATTGTCCGGTCGGATTCGACACTGGCTTGATTTCGACCTGGGCAGCGTTGTCGAAGCCCAGCGTGCGGGTCTTGCCGTCGAGCGTGTCCATCATCGTCCACACGCCGTCGCTGGCGTCGCCGTCGGCGAAGTCCGGCAGGTAGAAGAGGTCTACCACTTCGTCACGAACGCTGCCGTTGCCAAGCGTGATGGTGAAATACAGAGCGGTCTTCTCGATCGGCAGGTCGGCGTCGGCGTAGGTCTTGATGAAATTGTCGCTGAACCTGGCTTTCAGGTCGAGGTGCAGCGTGCCACCCGGATTGACGACGAAGCTGTCATAGAGCGGCGCGTGCGCCTGGTTGTCGTTGAGCAGTTTTTCAAGGCCGCCATCGACGAAGACCAGGAAGTCGTTCGGGTCGGTGGTCACGGTGACCGTGAACGGGTCGGCGAAACGATTGGTCAGTTCGACCCACTGACTGCTCAGGCCGGTCGTCGGACCGGTCGCGGTATCGGTGAAGAATACGCCTTTGTCATTCTTGTCGGTGGTGCTGTCGGTGATCAGCCCGCGCATGAACTGGACATGGTCGAGCAGGATCTCGGCGTCCGCCGAGCCACCGCCGCTGAGCGAGAACCTGAGCATCCGCTCGGCGCCCCGGAAATCGACCGGAATCTCCAGCAGGCGGTTGGCGAAACTGCTTCCCTGACTGTCGAGCGCGACTGCCCCGAGGTCGACCCAGCTTGCGGTGTCGGGCAGGTAGCCCTGAACCTGCAGCGTCTCGCCGGCAGCCGCGGCAAGCACCTGGACGTCGAAGCTCAGGTACTCGGCCCAATCCGGCACGACCATCCGGTTGTGCCGGATCCACGAATTGTCGTTGTCGAGCATCGCCGCATGCGTGCCGTTGGCCATGGTGACCAGCCGGTCGCCCGGGGCGTAGGTCTTCTCGAAGCCCCCGCCATGGAACGACCAGCCCGGCAGGTCGCCGGTAAGGTTGGTCGCCAGGCCACCGGCAGAGTACTGCAGCAACCAGCTGCGGTTGAGCGCGCCTTCCTCGAAATCGCCGTTGAAGACCGATGGCACCGGCAGGCCGGACGGATTCATCGTCTCGGTGTTGTCGAAGCTGACCGGGATCCTGGTAGTGCTCGGAATGCCCGCGAAGGGCACGCCGCCCTGCGGCGAGAACGCCCAGCCGGTGCCGATTCCTTCCCAGGGACCGAAGCCGACGGCGAACGACTGGGCGTTGTACCAGGGAATACTGACGCCCTGGAACTCGGTCGCGTCCTTGTCGGCGAGACGACGGAAGACCGGTTCGCCGCCCTTGTTGAACTTGGTCACCGAGAGATCGGTGGTCGCTCCGTACCAGCGCCAGACGCGGCTGTGCGGACCGCCCGGCCGCAGCGAGCCATTGTTGATGGCCGTCAGCGTCGCCAGCCCGTCGTCGGCAGTGAAACCGGCGCGACCGTTGAGGTTGATGCTGACGTCGAAGTTCGGGATGAAACGGCCGTTCGGTGTCGAGACAATGCCGGCGCCGACCGGCAGCGCCGTGGGGCTGGCCAGAATCTGGTAGTAGTGCTCGGCAAAATCGATGTTGCTCCAGCGCTGTACATCCGGGTCGAGGAAATCGCCGGTCGGAATGATCGCGTTGGTCGGCATCATTCCCCACAACTGGATCGCGGTGCCCAGCGCGGTCGCCCCCAGCGCGCTCACCCCACTGCCAAATAGCTGGATGTACTCGCCAACGGGAATGTCGAGCGACGGCTGGTTGAAGTCGTGGGCGTCGAGCGAGGTCATCGACAGCCGCACCGCCGGCGCGTAGCTGCCGAAGCGCTGCGCGATTTCGCTGTTCACCACCGTGCCACGGCTATGGCCGATCAGGTGGATCGGCGAGTCGAACAGCTTGTTTCCGCCGATGTTGAAGTTCAGCCTGGCCAGCGCCGAATAGAGCGCATCTGCGGCCGCCTCGCTGAAGCCATTGGTCGGGAAATCCGACTCGTTGTACCAGTCGCTGACCAGCACCACCGGCTTGCCAACCATCGCCGGCGAGGCCAGCACCGATTCCAGATCGACGCCGGTGACGAAGGTCGCACCGTTGTAGAAGACCAGCCAGCGGCCGGTCGTCTTCTGGTACAGCGCGGCCACCCCCTCGCCGCCCGCCCGGGCGATGTTCTCGGCCATTTCGATGAACGCGGCAATGCTGTCGGCGACGTTGGCCGGCGCCGTCGGCGAAAGCTGGAAACCATGCGTCAGCAACGTTACGCTGCTGAACGGCTTCGACACGTCGCGGAACGCTTCGGTCTTGAACAGCCGCCAGTCGCGGGCGACCACTGTCCCCGCCGGCGACACCACCTCGACACCCCAGAAGTATTGCTGACCGGCGGTAAGCTTGAGTTGCGCCGCCAGCGCCTTGATGAAGATTGGGTTGCCTTGCGGGTCGATGCTGCTCGCGTCGAGCAGCGCCGACGAGAAGATCCGGTCGGCGTTCAGATCGGGCGTCCCGAGGTCGGTCGGGAAAAGGCCGTCGCTGCCCCGGTAGGTGCTCACGTAGAGCCGGCTCTTGGCGTTCTCGAAGCCCTTCACCAGCCACGAGAAAGTCGGCGTCAGGTTGCTGGTCAACGCGCCGGGCGCCAGCAGTTCGAGCGACGCGCCGCCCTGGGCGATCAGGCCGTTGGCCATCCCGCCGACGCCGATCGGGCCGTTCGTGGCGCCTGCCGGAACGCCGAACACCGGATCCTTGAAGCGGCTGCCGGGCTCGATGATCTTGAAGTTGGAGCGGACGTTGATCGACGGATCGAGATCGTCAATCGGCTTGCGGTCGAGTTGCCCGGCGAACGCCGGGTTGTTGACCGCGGCGATCATCGCCTGCACGTCGAAGCCCATCACCACCCGCTGACCGCGGTAGCCGCTGTACAGGGTATTGCCGTCCGGCGACAACACCAGGTTGTCTGGCCAGGACATCGGCACCGGACGCGTCGCGGCGACCAGTGTCGGCGCCGCGCCGAGCGGATCGCGGATGATCCCGACGTTGCCCCCGGCCGGATGGAATGGGTCGTAGTTCGGGTCGTGCGACGGATTGTCCTGAATGTAAACGTTGAAGCCGGAGACGAAAGCGTAATCTCCGTCCTTCGAGAGCACCACCGAGATCGCGTTGTTGACGTCGAAGTAGTCGCTGACTGATCCCAGGTTGATCGCCACCGGGGTCTGCGTGTAGCTGCCGACGTCGCCCTTGACGATCACCACGCCCCTGGAGTCCGACAGGCGGTTGGTGTACAGCATCACGTTGGCGTCGTTGGTCGCCGACACGCCGTACGGTTCGGCGCCGGCGGCCAGCACTTCCAGGACCTCGCCGTAAGTGGCGCTGCCCTCGTCCACGTCAATCACGAAGACCCTGCCATTACCACCGCCGGCGCCGCCGAACAGCGCTTTTTCCGGCGCGGCGACGAACAGGCGCGTGCCGTTGGCGTTGATCGCCATGCCGCGCAGACCGGAAGGAGCCGGCGCCACGTCGATGGTCTGCACCAGCTTGTTGTAGCTGCTCGACGACGGATCGATGTCGAGCACGTAGATCCGCCCCGCCACCTCGTCCGAAACGTAAGCCTTCTTGCCGCCCTTGCCGACAGCGATCCAGAACGGTTGCGCGCCCGGCAGCAGGGCGATGCGGCTGACGCCGTTGGCCAGGTCGCCGTCGGCGTCCACCTGCTGCAGCGCGACGGTATCGACGACGGCGACCGAGCTGGCGTAACGCAGGGTCACGTATGCGCGCGTGTTGTCGGCGCTGATCGCCACCGAGCGTGGCGCGGGGAAGCCACCGGCGATCGGGATGCGCGCCGCCAGCTCCCTGGTCTGGCTGTCGATCACCAGCAGCTGATCACCGCTGAGACCACCGAAGATGTAACGCGCGTCGTACGACAGCTGCACGCGGTTGCTTTCTTTTCCGACCAGCTGATTCCAGGCGCCGTTGTTGCTGAGCACCTGCGGTCGCTTGACATAGATCTTGGCGGTCCCGATGGCGACCGACTGCGGCACCTGCACCAGCACCTCGGTCGGCGAACTCGATGCGTCGGGATGAACCTCGTGGCTGTGGCCGTCGGGAGCGACGAAGACGACGAACAGGTCGGTGATGGCGCTGCCGTCTTTTGCCGACGCTGGCGCCGGCGGGTTGTCGTAGGTAAAGCGATCGCCCTTGATCTCGACGAAGGGCGCCAGACCGCCACCGGCGGTGGCACGGAAGACCAGCCGTGCTTCCGAGATGAACGGCTCGCTGGCCGGCGAGGTGCTCGGGCTGTACGGATTGACCACCTGGATCGAGTAGTCGCTGACCTTGCCCGGAGCGACCTCGACACCGACCGTGGTTTTCTGCGGCAGGCCCTGCGCCGGTACCGAGATGATCTGCAGCTCACGCGAGCCGAACAGCGCGGTCATGATGAAGCCGGCGGTCAGCGAGAACGCTGCACCGATGGCGGCGCCGCCGCCGAGCGACGAGAGCACCGCGAACGACGAGCCACCATCGTTGATCCCCGACGGGAAGGTCGCGTAGGTACGCCCGCGCAGCTGCCCGAAGCTGGCCTCCGGCGCAATGCCCATGGTGTACACGCCCGACACCGAGACGCCCGCATAAGGTGGCGAAGAGGTGCGTGCCATACCGTCGGCACCGACGACGCCGGTTTCCTCCTGCAGCCAGACCGGCAGCAGCGTTCCCTCGGGGGTCGGCAGCTCGGCGTAGCGCATGAAAACGACCTTGGTGCCGGCCGCCAGACCGCTGGTCGGAATCGCCAGCTGCACCGGCGTCGCCAGCTTGCCGTCGCCGACCTCGAGCCGGAAGGCGCCGGCCATGGCCATGCTCTCGGGCATTGCCAGCGGCAGCGCCGCCGGCGTGACCGCGGCGATCGAGACCTGCGTGTTGCCCGACAGGGAACCTGCGGCGACCGCCACCACCGAGCCGTCGGCCCCCTCGACGATGCCACCGAGACTGCCGAGCAGCGCGGGCCCGCTGATCGGCGCCTCGACCTTCGCCGACACGACGAATTCGCCACCGCCGTTGATCACCGTGACCGTCGAGCTACCCGCTGCCTTGCCGGTGATCAGGCCGTCGGCCGAAACGCCGAGTACCCGATCGTCGCCGACGAAATACCGCGTGCCGGTGCTCGCCGGCGTCAGGTCGGTCTGGCCGGCCAGACTGGCGACGATCTGGCGCTGGCCGCCGTTCTCGACCAGAGCGACGGCGCCCGGATAGACGTCGATCCCCATCCCGAAGACGTACGCGGCGACGGTCTCGGTCGGTGTTCCGACGGTAAACGACGTCGCTGCGCGCAGGTCGCCACGCTCGGCGACGATCACCCCCGAGCCCTTGCCGACGCCGCCGATCCGCCCGCCGGTGACAATCGTGCCGCTGGCGGCGTTGCTGCTGGTCAGGCTGACGTACGACGCCGGCAGTGCGACGCCGCTCTGGTCGGCGAAATCGCCAATCAGTTGGATCTGCCGCCCTTCGCCGAGTTTCAGCCGCAGGACACGCTCGACGAAGTCGATGCGCGTCAGCGCGGCTTTACTGATCGCCACGGCGATCGTCTGGATCGTCTGGCCAAAACCGTCGTCGGCACGGATGGTGAAATCGGCGCTGCCGACAAAGCCCATTTCGGGCGCAAAGATCACCGACCGGCCGTCGCCCGAAAGGCGCGCCGTGCCGTGGCTCGCGCCAACGATCGAGAAGAACGCCCGGTCGCCTTCCGGATCGGTGACGAAGGTCGAAACCGGCGCGCTGACGTCGAGATCCTCGTGCGTGGTGACCGTAGCGGCGACCACCAGCGGCGCCCGGTTCGGCGTGAAGCCGGCGTTCTGCATCAGCAACTGCAGGTCGAGGCTGTCGATCAAGCCGTTGGCGTCGGCGTCGAGCGCCAGGGTGTAGCCGGCATCGCCACGGCGCAGTCCGGCGGCGGCGGCAATCAGCACCGCGTCGCTGCCGTCGGCCTTGCCGTCGCGGTTGGCGTCGCCAGCGACGAACAGCGACAGCTGGTAGCTGCCAGCGCTGGCAGCCGCCAGCTCGATCAGCGCCAGTCCGGCGTGATCGAGTTTGTAGAGCGCAAAAGCGCGGTTGCCCTGGACCGACGACGCCACCGGCGCAAGCCCCGGCAGGACCGGAATCAGCGGCAGCAGCCCGGCGCTGCCTTCGACGATCAGCCCAAGGTATACCGACCCACTGGCCGTCGACGCCAGTTCGGACTGGCGAAGCGTGAACGCGAAGCTGGCCGTCTCGCCGGCTGCGAGACTACCGGCGACCGGCGTCGCCAGATAGCCCAGCGACGAACCCAGGTCGGCAGTAATCGCCTGCTGGGCGACGCCGGTCGCGCGATAGGCGAAAAGCTGGCCGCCACCGCCGCCCGAGACCATCGCCAGACGCCCGAGAGCACCCTCTGCGTAGCCGTAGCGCACCGAACGTGCCGCCTCCAGGTCACGAACGGCAAGCAGCCGACCCTGCGTGTCGTAATCGTAGAGGAACTGGCGGCCGTCGCTGGCGACGACGCGTTCGATGAAACCGTCGGCGTTGAGCGAAAACTGCACGCGCTCGCCGCTGCTGGCGACGATGCCGCTGTCGCTGACCAGCAGGCGAACGCCGTCGGCGAAAGCGATCTCGCGCACTTCGCCATCGCCAATGCTGTAGCGCGTGCCGTCGGGAGCGACCAGCAGGTAGTCGGTGCCGACGGCGTTGGCCGGGTTGTAGCCGCGGCCGGTGCGCAGGTCGAAATAGCCTGTCCCGGCGCGCTGCAGCGGCGTCGCTGGCGCCTCCAGCGACCAAGCGCTACCGTCGGCGGCGACGAACGCCGGCAGATACCAGGTCTGCCCCGGAATCGAGTGCTTGGTCGGGGCAAAGGTGAAGGCCGTGCGCTGGCCATCGGGCAGAGTCACGAAGACCCGCTGGCCATCGGCAAAGGTGCCCAGCACGCCGGCCGTTTCGCGGCCGGTGAGCGCCACGTCGGTCTGCAGGTCGACGTCACGGAAAGCGAGTCGCCAGCCCTCGCCGAAGCTGCCCGGAATCGAACGGGCGAGCGAATCGTAACTGCGCGCGAAGGGCAGATCGTGGGCGGCCACGGTGAGCACGAAGTCGGTCTCCGAGCGCAGCAACTGCGGCTTCTTGGTCGCCGAATCGACCTCGATGGCGATGCTCGCCTGGCCGCGCCGCCCGGCCAGATCGACCACCCGCAGGCGCAGCGTATACAAGCCGTTGGCCAGGCTGGTCGGATCGAGCTGCAGCAAAGCGGCGGCGTTGACCTCGGCGTCGCCGCTGGCCAGCAGCGAATAATGCTCCTCGCCGTAGCGGGCGATCTCCAGCGTCCAGGAATCGACGTTGTCGTCGCCGGTGCTGCCGACCAGCGCCGTCGTTTCCCTGATCCGGGCGAACGCCAGCTGGCTGGCGAACGACGGCGTCGGCGCGCTCCGGTCCTGCGGATCGCGAACGCGGATCGTCGAAGTACGGCTGCCGACGAAGCCGTCGACGTCGGTAGCCTCGGCGCGCAGCGCGATCTTGCCGACCACGGTGGTCGTCAGCAGTGCGCGACCGTCGGGGTCCAGCGGTACTTCGACGCCGTCGGCGTAGAGCCGCAGGCCGGCGATCGCGCCGAAGCTCTCGGCGATCACGTGCACCAGCACTTGCTGCCCGGGGATTACCGGGAAACTCGGCGTGTTCTCGATGATCACGCTCGGTGCCGGCGGTGTCAGTGCGGCGCGAATCACCAGCGGCAGCGTTGTACTGGCGAGGCCGTCCGAGACCTGCGCCATGACCAGATAGTCGCCCGCCTGGCCGGCGCCCGGCGTCCATTGCAGCAGCCCGGTCGCCGGATCGAGCGTTGCGCCTTCGGGGAGACCGCTGGCGCTGTAGCTGAGCTGGGCGTTCTGATCGGCGTCGCGACCGACGATCCGGAAAGCGAGCGGCCGGCCCAGCAGCGCGACGTGGTTGGAGACGATCAGCTGCGGCGCCCGGTTGACGTTGGCGATCACCAGGCTGACCGTCGTCTCGCTGCTCGCCCCCTGCGGGTCGCGCGCCGAGAAGGTGAAGCTGTAATCACCGGCCTGCTCGTAGTTCGGCGTCCAGCGGAACTCGCCGCTGCGCGCGTCGAAGCGCGAACCCGCCGGCAGCGGCGTCAGCGCGCTGAACACCACCGGGTCACCGTCGACGTCGCCGACGGTCAACTGGAATTGCACCTGCGAACCCTCGCGCCCGGTCTGCGGCAGCAGCGAAACGACGATCGGCGCCTGATTGCTGTTCTGTACCGAGAGACGCACGCTCTCGGCGCTCTCGGCGCTGCCATCACTGACCGAGAAGCGGACATCCGGGTACTCGCCGGCGCTGAACAGGTTCGGCGTCCAGTTCAGAACGCCATTGACGGTATCGAAACTGGCGCCCGCCGGCAGATTGCCGACCGCGTAGGTGAGTGCGTCGCCATCGGCGTCGAAGGCCGCCAGTTGCAGACTGAAAGCCTGCCCCTCGACCAGCGCCAGGTTGCCGACCGGTGCCAGGACCGGCGCGGCGTTGCTGTTGCGGACCTTGACGCGCACCACCTGCGACACCTTGTTCGGCGCTGTCGCACCGTTGTTGCCGTTGTCGCTGACTTCGAAGCGGACGTCGAAGCTCTGACCGAGACTGGCCGCAGTCGGCGTCCATTCGACCAGCGCCCGGCCGTAGGTCGGCTGCGGCGTGATGGTCATCCCGGCCGGTGCATCGAGCATCGCGAAAGCGAGCGAATCCTGGTCGAGATCGCGAGCATCGATGGTGAACCGCAAGCGTTGGCCGACCAGCGCCAGCTTGTCGCCGATTGGCGCCAGCAGCGGCGATTCGGACGCCGACAGCGCGCTGAGGATGAAGCGCCGGGTGAACGACTGCGCCAGCAGCGCGCCGCCGCCGTCACCGTCGTCGGTCGCGGTCAGGGCGATCTCGTAGTCGCCACGATCGCCCGATTGCGGCGCGAAGACGAACTTGCCGGTACCGTCGCCGTTATCGACGAAACTGGCGAAAGGCGGCAGACCGGTAACGCCGAGGGTCAGCGGATTGCCGTCCGCGTCGCTGGCGCTTACCGGCATTTCGAAGACGCTGCCGCGTTGCACGCCCTGCGGCAGGATCTCGGCGATTTCCGGCGCGCGGTTGGCGTTGCGGATACTGATCGGCACGACGATTTCGGACGTCAGCGGCAAGCCGCCGTCACCGTCGTCGGTGGCGGCAAAGCGGACGCTGTAGTCGCCGGCCTGGCTGAATCCGGGCGTCCAGGTGAACATCGCCGTTACCGGGTCAAAGCTGGCGCCAGCGGGCAGACCGCCGACCACGTAGCTGACACTCGCGTCGGCACCTTCCTGCACGGTCAGCGTGCCGCTGCTCTGGCGATCCTGCGGGATGAAGCCGGGATTGTCGGGGTCAAAAGCAAAAGCGCGGAAACTCAGCGACTGCCCCTCGAAGCTGATCCACGAACCGAGTTCGTCGAAACGCGGCGCGGCATTGACGTTCAGGACGTGCACCCGCAGCTCGGTTTCGCTCGACTTGGCGCCGTCGCTGGCGCCAAGCTTGAGCAGATAATCGCCGGCCTGGGTGAACCCGGCGGTCCATTCAAAGACACCGGTATTCGGATCGAGGTAGGCGCCGACCGGCAGGACGTTGGCGAAGAAGCGGAGTGGCTGCCCGTCGACGTCGGAAGCCTGCAGTTGCAGGCGCAGCGAATCGCCTTCGCGGATCGTCCGTTCGGCGACCGGTTTGACTTCCGGCGGCGCGTTGTCCGGCTTGATCAGCAGCGCAAACGAGCGGCTGACCGAAGTCTTGCCGTCGCTGACCACCAGTTCGACGTTGTTGTAGGTACCGGCCGACTGGTAATCGGGCGTCCACACCAGCGCCTTGAGCAGCGGATCGAAGACCGCCCCCGGCGGCAGGTTGTTGGCGAAGTATTGCAGGAAGTCCTCGTCGGAGTCTTGCGCCGAGACGCCAACCAGCAGCGATTGACCTTCCCGGCCCTCGATCTCGGCCGGCAGCTCGGAAACCACCGGCGGGCGGTTGGCGCCGGCGACCTCGACGACAAAAGCCTGGGTGTCGAAGCCGCCACGCGTATCGTAGACACGCAGCAGCACCGATGCGCTGGCCGGGCTGAGTTCGGTCGGCAGCCAGCTGAGGACGCCGCTGCTGCTGTCGAGCTGCAGGCCGCCGGGGCCGTCGAGCAACAGGTAGGCCAGCGCGCTGCCGTCGGGGTCAACGGCGACGGCCTGGTAGCTGTAGGGCTGGCCGGCGGCGGCGACGCTCGCCGGCGTCGACGTGAAGGCCGGCCTCTGATTCGGATACGGCACCGCGTAGATCCCGTGTCCGATGCCGATCTGCTGCGCGGCGCCGTTGGTGATCGAGACGCTGAAGGTGGCCAGCGACGCGCCGGCGTGGAGCTTGCCGTCGGGCAGCTTGCCGGAAAGATCGATATACCACAGGCTGCCGGCGCCTTGCGGCGCGACGCCGCCGAGCGGCCGGCCCTGGAAGTAGCGCGCCGGGTCGATGATCAGCGACGCCGGCAGCAGCAGATCGTAATCGGCTTCGTTGGTGATCGTCACGTCGTAGGAAACGATGCCGCTACCGCGGTCGCTGCGGACGCGATCGAAGTCGAGGCGAACCACCGACGAGAAGTCCTGGGCGGCGACGAAGCTCGAGATGAACGCCGATCCGAGCGCCATGCCGGCGCTGCCGCGAACGCTGCCGAGCACGCGCAGATCGTAGAGGTCGGCTTCGAGGTCGCTGACCGCCAGCGTGACGGTACGCGCCGGCGCGTCGTAGCTGACGCCGGTGATCGTCGCCAGGCCACCGTTCTGGCGAACGACCTGGTAGTTCAACGGGTTGAGCACCGAACCCGAATCCGACGCCGGCCCGGCGAACATGTCCTGGTCGAAGGTAACCGTCAGCTCCGACAGCGGCAGCAGCACCACCGCCATGTCGGGTGGATTGGTGGCGATCACCTGCGGCGCGACGATCGGACTGATTACGTCGACCTGGTGTGACTGGCCGAGCAGCACGCGGCCGTCGCTGGTCGCCACCACGCCTTCGCCGCGCGAACCGCCGCGAGCAATCTCGACGCTGCGCAGGGTGGTCAGATCGACCATGGTCAGCGCTGACCCGACCTCGCCGCGCGTCGAATTGCTCGAAACGAACAACAGACCCGCCAGGCGGGTGCCGGTGCGCCCGAAAGCCAGCGAGTCGACTTCGCCGTCGAGACGCACCTTGACCGTCGCGCGTCCGCGCTGGTCGAAGCTGAAAACGTCGCCACGCGCCGGCCATGAGGTGCCCCACAGCGTCTCGTCGGCAGCGAAAGCGAGGTCGTCGACACGCAGGTCGCTGAAGTGCCGGAAGCTGCCGCTGGCCGGGTCGAAAATCTCGACGCCGTCCCCCGACGACACGTAGATCTCGCCGGTCGACGGCTTGATCGCCAGCGCCTGCGTGATGCCGGTGCCGAAGCGTGCCTGGATCGCGCCGCTGTCGGCGTCGAGGCGCAGCAAGGCACCGCCGCCGGTGGTCGCCCAGAGCTGTCCCTGGTCGTCGAGCGCCAGATCGAAAATCGGTTCGGCGAGTTCGACGAAAGGCTGCAGCGCGCGGCCGCCATCGTGCGCGATGCGGTACAGCCAGCCGCGGTTCGGGCCACCGCTGACGATCGTCGACCCATCGGGCATCTCGACAATCGCCAGCGGGCCGATCGCCGCGTGGCTTTCGACGAAGTCGGTGGCCCAGGACTGCGCGGTAAACGGCCGCATGACCTCGCTGAACTCCGGCAGCCTGGCGAGCGGTGTCGCCGCGGGAATCTGCTGCTGCGCAGCGACGAACAGCGGGTTGGTCGCCGGCAGCACTGGCGCCGGTGGCGGTGGCAGGTCCTGTGAGGTCTGGCCGAAACTCGGCAGACCGCCGAGGTTGGCGCCGGAGCCGTCGTCGGGTGCCTGCACGCCGCCAGGCGCGGCTTCGCGATTGCCGGCACGGTCGGTCGCCAGAGCGAGGAATTCGTAGCGATGGCCGGCCTCGCCGGAGTAGATGTCGAAGGCGTCGGTCGTCTGCCGCTTCCAGATCCGGAAGTCGCCGCCATCCCTGGCGACATAGACCGTGACCTGGGCGACGCCCGAACCGCCGTCCTCATCGACGGCAGCCCAGCGCACTTCGTAGTCGCCGCCGCCGGTGTGCACCGGCCGGGCGGTGAGCGTCGTCACCGGCGCGCCGGTATCGAGGGTCTGCACCAGTTGCTGCGTTTCCTGCGGGGCGATGGCGTTGAAGCGCACCACCGCCTGCGCCTTGACCAGCGTTCCCGAGGCCAACCCGTCTTTCGCCTGTACGGTATAGCCGAGTTGGCCGACGCCGCGACCGTCGGCGGCGTTGGGCAGCAACAGGCCGCGCGTGGCGTCCTGAAGCAGTTCGCCGGTGTCCGGGTCGATCGCCTGGAAGACCCACGAAGCGGTGTGCGTGCCGGGGTCGATTCCAGCCGAGACGCGCAGGATGAAGCCCTTGGCATTGCGCAGGTCGAAGTCGCCCTGGAACAACGCCCGGCCGGTCGGGATGTGCACGCTTAGGTCGCCGAGTTTGATGTCGCCGAGCCGGAACGTGCTCGGATCGAGTGCCGGGTCGAGCTTGCTGACGACGCGGATTTCGGTCACCGATGTCGCCGCCGCCGACGGGTTCTCGAACTTGACGGTGTACGGCAGCGCCTGCCCGACCGGCAGGAACTGATCGACGCCGTAGCCCTGCGGACCGGCGATCGACGCCAGCTGGCTATCGCTGATCGCCTGCTCGTAGAGCCGCGAAAAATCGAGCGCGGTCAGTTGATTGGACGCCGCCACCGAGGCGTAGTCGGGCAAGGCAATCGTTGCCGCCGACGCACCGTCCTGGTTGAAGCCGACGTAGGGAACGAAGATGTTGAAGGTCTGGAAATACGTCGGATGCGACAGGCCGAGGTTGTAGTCGTCGAATACCGGCAGGGCCGGAACCGGGATTTCCCCCGACAGGCACTCGCTCTCGCGCGACTCGTAGTGGTCGATGGCAGCCTTGGTGCCCGGTTCGTCGCCGTACCATTCCTTGATCTTGGCGAAGAAATCGGCGAGGTCGGCGGTGCTGCGGATCTGGTCACCGACCGGCCCGATCAGAATGCCGGTGGCCAGCGTGCTCATCAGGCTCATCACCTTGATGTCCTGGCGGATCGGCGGCGCTTCGTCGACCGGACGCAGGATGCCGACCTGTTCCAGCGCCGCCAGGTAGGCCTGGCTCCAGGTCGCCGCGTCGGCGGCGAGCACGCGCAGGGCGATCGCCGCGCGCTTTTCGGCCAGCGAAGTGTCGTCGGTGCGCGTCTCGGCGATCTTCGCGTCGAGGTCGGGGTCGGCCAGAATCGCGGCCCGCAGCTTGAGCGCCTCGGCAGTCTGATCGGCGATGAACTCGTCACGGGTCATCGCCGTCGCCGCGCCGACGATGTTGAAGCGGTAGGGAACGAAGGGGAGCACGCACTTGTCGGGCAGCCCCTCTTCCGAACCGGCCTGCAGCCACAGATCCCAGAACTCCGGCAACACCGCGCTCATCGACTGCGGGCCACCGGCGAGCGCCTGAATCGGCTCCAGCTCGGGGTACATCTCGTACAGGCCGACGCGCAGCGCATCCCAGTTGCGTGTCGACAGCGCCTTGAGCAAGGGGTAGGTCTGGACGTTGAAGGTGGCGCCGACGTAGCCGCCGGCGATCACGTCGTAGGCGTAGCCCGACGACAGGATCTGGCCGCTGGTGTTGGTCGCCGAATCGAGGCTGGCCCACGGAACGTCCTCGCCGCCGCTATCGGGCTGGCCGCGAAGGTTGTTGTAGTACTTGAGGAACGGCAGGTCGTAGACGTACTGGTTGGCGCCCATTTCGGGAACGCCGAAGGAGAAGCGCACGTACGGTGTGTCGACGTTGGTCAGGCTCTGCAGCGCGACGCCATAGATGCCGGTCTCGCCGGCGGCGAGCACGCGCGGGCCGCCGAGGCCGATGGTCACGTCGGTTTCGAGCGCCCGCTCGATCAGGAAACGGTAGGCGACGACCGCCTGTTGGCCATTCGGGTTGATCACCTTGAGGTCGTAGAGACCGAGCGGCGCGTCGCGGAAATCGAAGGTCGCGCGGATCCAGGTCGAGTCGATGACATCCCACTTGACCGGCTCGTACTCGGCGACGTCCGGCCGCACGAGCTTGAGAATCGCGTTGTCGGCAAACTTGGCGCCGCGCACGTCGATCGTCACCCAGCGGCTGTCGCCACCCTGGTCGACCTGCACGCCGGTGATCGCGAAGGGCAACACTTCGGCGAGCAGCTTGACCTGCGCGTTTGCCTTCGGTTCGCTGTGACCGCGAATCAGGACGTAGTAGTCGCCCGGCTTGGTGAACGCGATGACCGCCGTCTGGCTGGCCTGCAGCGGGTTCTCGTAGGTCGCATCGTAGTTGAAACCGTCGGGAACGTCACCGTAGCGGACGAAGATCTCGTTGGCGGCGTCGTGGTCGGCCGCGGTCAGGCTCAGCTTGAGCGTCTCGCCCTGGCCGACGGTGAGCTTATAGACGCGGCTCTGGCCGGTGTTCAGGGTGGTGCCCAGAGCGACGCCCAGATGCAGTTCGTCGACGGCGATGCTCAGCGCATTGGCCGAGGTGCTGAAGTTGTTGGCCTCGCCCGCCGAGCGGTACGGACCCTCGAAAACCTCGTTGTAGATGTCCGGCCGCACGATCAGCCGATACTGGCCGACCTTGACCGGCGGCACCAGCGCGTCAAGGCTGGCGGTGTAGCTGCCGTTCCCGTCGAGCACGCCGTCGTGCGCAACCTTGCCGAGCAGGCGGTCGTTGATGTCCCAGAGATTGTCGTCGGAGAGATAGACCGCGTCGGTCCAGCCGCTCGAAGTAGCGTTGCTGCTGTGGTTGGCAACGCTCCACTCGACGTGCAGCGTGTCGCCGGCAGCGCCGACGCCCGAAAAGGTGATCGCGTCGACCTGCAGATCGGCCGGTGGCGGCAGTTCGAAGATCGACGGCGGTGAGTTCGGTGTCGCGTTGTTGCGCTCGAAGCCGCCCTCGAAAACCTTGCCACGCCCACTGCCACGAGCCGGATCGGTGACCACGAAGACGTAGTAGGCGCCGCTGATGTCGAGCGGCGCGCGGAGCTTCTGCTCGACCGTGTAGCTGGCGCCCTGCGCCAGCCCGCCGAGGTGCTCGACGGCGACCAGGTAGCGGTCGCTGTCGAGGTCGAGCAGCGGATCGCGCGACAGGTAGATCAGGTCGTCCCAGCTCGCCTGTTCGGGCAGCGTGCCGGCGCCGCCGAGGTTGCCGACGGTGTAGGTGACGGTGAACTCGTTGCCGACGGTAATATGCTCCGGCGCACTCACCGCGGTGACCTGCAGATCGGCCAGCGGCGCCGCCGCCACCGGCAGTGCGGCGACGGTGATGTTGTTGCCCTCGCCGCGGAATTCCGGCACCGCGTCGCTGTTGGCGTCGATGCCGACGCCGCGATACTCGGGAACGATGTTGCTGTTCCACCACGCCAGACGGCTGTCGGCTTCCGAATCGGTGAACGCCAGCAGGCTGAAAGCGCCGGCGATGCCGTCGGGCAACTTGACGGTCGCCGTCCCGGTATAGCTTTCGCCGACGGCAAGCGCGCCGTAGTGGTGAGCCTCGGCGACCTGCAGGTCGAAGGTGTCGAGTGAATCGTCCCTGGACAGGAACAGGCGGTCCCACCAGCCGCTCTCGCGGGTGTCGCGGTTGCCAATGTTGCTCACCGCGTAATTGACGGTCACCGTGCTGCCCGACTGGCCGCCCGCCGGCGGTACCAGCAGCGAAGTGACCTGCAGGTCGGGTTCGCGATAGGTGACCGGAATGCTGCCGACGCCGCGGTTGTTGTCCTGGCCGCCGACCCCCTCGTACGCCGACGCCGGGTAGTAGACGTCGCGATAATAGGCATTGTCGCCGGCGTCGCCCTCGCCAGCCGGGTAGCGCGGGTCGTAGCGGTTGGCGTCGGTGATGACATAGAGGTAGAAATTGCCGCCGATGCCGCGCGGCAGAGTCACTTCGGCGCTCTCGGTGTAGCTCGCGCCAGCCGCCAGACCGGCGGCGTTGCTGTGCACGAAGGTGCCCAGGCTGGTCGCCCGCTCGGGCAGGAAGACCGGATCGGGCGACAGGTAGACGCTGTCCAGCCAGTAGCGAGTACCGTCCCAGACCGCTTCGCCGAAGTTCTTGACCGTCCAGCTGATGGTCGTCTTCTCGCCCGAGAAATTCTCCCCCGGCGCGGCGATGGTCACCACCTGCAGGTCGGCTGGAAGCGGCACGACGCTGGTGGCCTGGACGCGGGTGTTGTTCTCTTCGTCGCCTTCGACGATGTCGTAGGGTTTGCCCTTGAGCGGGTTGTAGTCGGTGTAGGCGATCAGGTACTGGCCGGCGGCCGCCGGGTTCAGCGCGAAGCTGCTGCTCTGGGTGTAGCTGGCGCCGGGCGCCGCACCACCCTCGTGCGCCACCGAGCCGAGGTACCACTGCCTGGCCCCGGGAGCGTCGAGCGTCGGCTTGTCGGACAGCCAGAAGACATCGTTCCAGTTGCCGGCGGCTTCACCGGCGCCGGCGTTGGCGACGGTCCAGGTAAGGCTCAGCGGCGCGCCGGTCGAGGCCAGCGGCGAAGCGGCGAGAGCGGTGATCCGAAGGTCGGGCGGCGGCGGCGCGAAGCCACCGATGACGTCGATCGCGCGCGCCTTGTAGTTGTTGTTGTCGAGCTCGTTGAGGTCGTCCGGGTTCAGGTTGCTGGCCAGCGTATCTTCGAGGATGACGTCGTAGGAGTCGCTCCAGACGGTGACGTAATACCTTCCCGAGGCGACCTGCCCCGGCAGGGCGACCTGGGTGGTGACGTCGTAGCTGCTGCCCACCGCCAGGGCGCCCTGGTGCTGCACGCTGCCGAGCAGGATCGCGCTGTTCCCACTGGCGTTGGGCCGCGTCTTGTCGCGCGACAGCCAGATGGTGTCGGTCCAGTTTCCGCCGGCGGTGGTGCCGCTGCCGCGGTTGGCGACCGTGTAGCGGACCTCGATGCTGGCGCCCTCGACCGCCTGCGCCGGGGCCACGACGCTGCCGGCGACCAGGTCGGCGAGCGGATACGGCTCGACGAAGAGCGGCACCGCGGCCAGGTTGTTGGCGTCGTTGGGGTACTCGTCGACCGAACCACTGCCGTCGGCCTGGACGATCAGGAAGACGTCACCGCGGAAGCGGATCGGAATCTGCAGGCTGCCGCTTTCGGTGGCGTACTGCTCGCCGGGATTGAGCGCGGCACCGTTGTCGTAACTGCCGATCAGCAGGTCGTCGCCCGACAGTTTGTTGTCGAGCGACAGGTAGACGCGATCACTCCAGCGCGGCGGCGTCGTCGGAACGCTGCCCTGGTTGATGATCGAAAAGCGCAGCGACACCGTCGCGCCGGCCGAAGCCCGCGCCGGTGCGACGACGTTGGCCACCTGCAGGTCGGAGCGCGGCAGCAGCGCGACCTGCAGCACCTGATCGTCGGCAGCGCTGTTGTTGGCGGCGGCGCTGCCGTACTCGTACACCTGCCGGCTGGCGTTGGTCAGCACGACCACCTGATAGACGCCTTCGGTACGCGGCGGCAGGCGGAAGCGCTCGGTGCGGGTGTACGAGATGCCGGCTGCAAGGCCACCGGCGTCGTAGTTGAAAGTGCCGAGGAAGATCCCCGGGTCGTTGGGCTGGCCGACCTTGCGCATCGAGACGACGTCGGTCCACGCGCCGTCGGCCCTGGCCAGACCGTTGTTGGTGACCGTCCAGCGGACGTCGATGCTATCGCCTTCGGATGCCGTCGCCGGCGTCACGATGTCGGTCACCTGCAGGTCCGGCGAGTCCGACAGAACGACCTCCACCGGTCCGGCGACGCGGCTGTTGTTGTCGGTGTAGACGAACTCGAAGGGACCGGCGGTGCGCACGCGCACGTAGTAGTTGCCCGACAGTCCGTTGGGAATCGCAACTTCCTGCGTGCGGCTGTAACTGCCGCCGGCAGCGAGTACGCCGAGGTGGGTGAAGGCACCGAGCACGGCGACCACCTGCGTGCCCGCCGCATCCGAGGTGAGCACCACTTCGTCGTTCCAGCCGGGGATGTCCGTCGGACCGATGCCGGCGTTGCTGACCTGCCACGAGACGTCGATGCCGCGACCCGAGCTGGCGGTAGCCGGCACACTGGCCTGGCTGACCACCAGGTCGGCATTGGGGATGCGCATGACGTCGAAGATGCGCGCCGCCTCGGCGGCATTATCGACCTCCAGGCCGTTCTCGAAGACCTGGTTGGCGGCGTCGCTGCGCACGAAAAAGTGGTATCGCCCCTGGAAGTACGCCGGCAGCAGGAAGGTCTCGGAACGCGTGTAACTGTCGCCGACGGCCAGCGCGCCGGCGTGCTGATAACTGGCGACGACCTGGTCGTCGGCGTTGCCGACGATGCTATCGGTGGACACCAGCAGGGTATCGGTCCACTGCGTGCTCTGGCCGACGCCGGTGCCGTCGTTGCTGACCGTCCAGCTGACGGTGATCTGCGCCGGATCACCGACGACCACCTCGGGCGCCGGCGCATAGGGCACGCTGGCGTCGGCGGTCACCGCGCTGACGACCAGGTTGGCATAGGGCGCCAGCGCCGCCGCGAACGGCGTCGAGCCGACGTTGTTGTTCTCGGCGCCGACCTCGCGAAGTTGTCCGAGCGCGTCGCTGTACACCAGCAGAAAATAATCGCCGCTGGCCGCCAGCGGCAGGTGCACTTGTAGTTGGCCGTCGTAGCTGGCGCCGACGGCGAGCGGCCCGGCATGCGCCAGCTCGCCGAGCAGCGCGTCGTCGGCGCCGAGGGTCGCGTCGCGCGACAGATAGACGCGATCGGTCCAGGCGCCCAGGGCGTCGCCGCTGCCGGCGTTGCCCGTCTGCCACGAAACGACGATGGCCTCGCTGGACAACGCGCCGGCCGGTGCCGCGACCGATACCGGCAGCAGATCCGGGTGCACCACGCGCAGGGTCGCCGCCGAGGCGGTGGTGTTGTTGCCCTCGCCGCTGCCTTCGAAAACGGTGTCGGTGACGTCGCTGCTGACGACGATGCGGTAATCGCCATCGGCGACGTCCGGCAGGGTGATCTCGGTGCTCGCCGTGTAGCTGGCCAGCGCGGCGACCTCGCCGATGTGCTGCACCGTCGCCAGCAGCTGTGCGCCGACCAGACTGCCGGTGGCGCTCAGGTACACGCGGTCGCTCCAGCTGCCGTGCGCGGCGCCGCTGCCGGCGTTGCTCACCGTCCACGCTACGGTCGCCGTCTGTCCCGGCGCGCCCTGCGCCGGCACGACGATCTGGCCGACGGTCAGATCGGCCAGGGTCGGCTCCAACACCTGCACCGCGGCGATGCTGGCGGTGACGTTGTTGCTCTCGAAAACGCTCTCGAAGACCTGGCTCTCGGAATCGGTGTCGACCAGCATGCGGAAGTCGCCGGCAAGGCCGAACGGCAGAAAGACATTGCTTTGACCGCTATAGCTCTCGCCGACGCCCAGCCCGCCGACATGGAGGATCTGTGCCAGCAGCGTATCGCCGGCATCGAGCGTGCTGTCGGTCGACAGGTAGATGCTGTCCTTCCACTGGGTCACGTCGGTCGGCCGATCGCCGGCATTGCGCACCCGCCAGCTGACCGGCGTCGCTTCGCCGCTACGCGTGCTGGCCGGCGCGGCGACGACCTCGACCTGCAGGTCGGCGTGCGGCGTCGACAACTGGATATTTGCCGTCGAGGTGTTGTTGGCACGGGTATCGGGTTCGCTGATCTCGCCGAGCGCGTCGGCGACGATCGCCAGGCGGAATGACCCGTCGAGCCGCTCGGGCACGGGCAACTGCCGGCTCGACCGATACGACGCGCCCGGCGCGAGCACGCCGTAATGGCCGACGCTGGCCAGCGTCACGTCGTCGGCATTGCCGATCACGTCGTCGCTGCTGAGCAGCACGCGGTCGCTCCACTGCGCGCCGGTGGCGATGGCCCCCTGGTTGAGTACCGTCCACTCGACGGTGATCGTCTCGCCACCGCGCCCGCTGCCCGGAGCGCTCAGGCTGCCGACGATCAGGTCGGCGTACGGCCTGGCCGCCGCGGTGACGGTCAGGCTGGCGCTGTTGTTGTTCTCGCCGCTGTCGCCGGCGGCGGTGTATTCGACCAGGCCACCCTGGCCGGCGACGTTCTGGTCGGCACGGACCTCGACCTCGATCTGGCCGGTGCCGCGCAAACCCTCGGGCAACTGGAAGGTGTGCGAACGCGCGACGCTGGCGTTGGCCGCCAGCGCACCGTTGCCGATCAGCGCGATGTTGTAGGGCAGGTCGACGTCGAGCAGCTTTTCGCCAGTGCTCAGGTTACGGACGATCAGGCGGTCCTTCCAGCTCGCCGGGGTGGCGGTCAGGCCGTCGTTGCGGTCGTCCCAGAACACCGTGACGCTATCGCCGGCGGTGGCTGTGGCGGCTGCGAGGCGCAGATTGAGTACCCGCAGGTCGGGTGCCGAGGCGACCACCAGACTGGCGCCGTTGTTGGTCTCGGCGGTATCGCTGGCGTTGCTTTCGAAAATCTCGCGATCGTCGTCGGTGCTCACCAGGAATTCGAACTGGCCGCTGCCGGCGGCGCCGGCCGGCCAGCTGAAAGTGAAGCTGCGGTCGATGGAGCCGCCGGCAGATAGCGTCCCGGCGACTGCCGGCAGATAGCGGCTGCCGGCGTTGAGCAGGGTCGCACCGGTGCTTACGTTGCGCACCACGATGCGGTCGTTCCACGCGGCGTCGACCGCGACGCTGCCGCCGTTCCTGACCCGCCAGTTCACGGTAACGCTGCTGCCAGCCGCCCAGCCGCTGCTCGGGGTCACCGCCAGCGCGTCGACCTGCAGGTCTGGATACGGCGTCGCCGCGGCCAGCGCACTCAGGCTGGCGCTGTTGTTCAGCTCGGCGACGCCGGGCTCGGCGACGACGTTGGTGACATCGGCGGCGACTTCGAAACGCAGATTGCCGGTACCACTGTTGCCCGGCGGCAGGCCGACCAGCACCTGCCGGGCGCGACGCGCGCCAGCCGCCAGCGGATCGTCGGCCGCGGCGCCGAGGTCGGCGTAGTCCACCAGCAGGTTGACGATCAACTCGCCGCCACGGTCCATGTTGCGCACCAGGATCCGGTCTTTCCACGGCGCGTTGGCCGGCAGCGTGCCGGTATTGCTCACCTCCCAGCCGAGCAGCACCTTGCCGCCGGCGACGAGGCCGCCACCGACCGGCGTCAGCGCCAGGTTCTCGACTTGCAGATCGGGACCGGGCGCGGTGCCGAGGCCGGCCAGGATGACCCTTTCCGAGATCGGCGACGGCGAGACATTGAGCGTGTAGTTGGACGTGCCGCTCTCGTGGTAGCGGCCCTCGACGAGCAGCGTGTACATCCCGTCGAAGTCCAGCGTGGTGACGTCGACGTCGTTGTAGTAGAAGTGCGTCGGCCCCCACACGGTGTTGCCCCACGGGTCAAGCAATCGCCATTCGGTGTAGTAGGCGCCGCTGAAGCTGACCCGATCGAAGTAGAAGCGGTCGCCGGCGGCGGCGTTGAAGCGGTAGATGTCGGTCGAGTTGGCCGGGTTGAGCTGGCTGCTGACCGGCGTGCCCGGCGTGATCAGCTGCCCCGCGGCGAGGTCGAGCAGGCGCAGGGCGTAGGCGCCGGTGGTGTCGCCGCTGGCGTCGACGGTCAGCGTGTAGTCGCCCGGCACCAGGTCGAGCAAGGACAGCCCGTTGGCGCCGTCGGTCGCGCCGAAGGAACGGTTGGACACCTCGATACCGCGCGGCCCGCTGAGGCTCCAGGAGAAGGCGGTGTTGTTGGTCAGCACGTCGACATAGACCTGCCTGGCCTCGGTCAGCGTGAAGGTATGCAGGCCGCGCTGCCCGACGCTGGCGATGACGCCGGCGACCTGCGCATTCAGGCTCATCGGCGTGACCGGATCGACGACCGGCTGGACGTTGATGGTGTAGGTCGAACTGGCCGCCTCCTCGTGGTAGCGGCCTTCGACCAGCAACGTGTAGCGACCGCTGAGCGGCATCGTCGCGACGTCGACGTCGTTGTAATACATGTGGGTGGGGCCCCACAGCGTCCGCCCGGTGGGATCGAGCAACTGCCAGTCGGTGTAGTAGCCACCGCTGAAGTCGACCCGGTCGAAGTAGAAGCGCTCACCGGCGACGGCGTCGAACCAGTAGACGTCGGTGGCCTTGCCGGGCGCCAGCGTCCGGTCGACCAGCGGCGTACCGGGAACGATCTGCGTGCCCGCCGCCAGGTCGAGCAGGCGGAAGGCGTAAGCGCCGGTGGTGTCACCGCTGCCATCGACGATCAAGGTGTAGCTGCCCGGCGCCAGATCGATGATCGAGCGCCCGTTGGCGGCGTCGCTGGCGGCGAACGCACGTCCGGAAACGACCGTGCCGCGCGGCCCGCTCAGCGTCCAGTTGAGGCTGGTGGTGTTGCTCAGAACGTCGAAGTAGACACGCTTCGACTCGCTGCCGGCGACCTCGAAGTCGAAGCTGTCGACCTCGCCCGGCTTGCTCAGGTCTGCGTCGACGCGCTCGCCGACGGCGATCGGCGTGCTGGCGCCAGCGTCGATCCTGCGCGCGTTGATCGTGTAGTTCGACGCCGTAGCCTCGTGATAGCGACCTTCGAGCAGCAGGTAGTAGGTTCCGGTGTACGGCAGCGTCGTCAGGTCCACGTCGTCGTAGTACATGTGCGTCGGGCCCCACACCGGGCGTCCGAAGGGGTCGATCAGCCGCCAGTCGGTGTAGTAACCGCCACTGAAACTGACCCGGTCGAGGTAGAAGCGCTCGCCGGCGAGCGCGTCGAAGCGGTAGATGTCGGTCTCGTTGCCGGGGCTGAGAGTGCCGCTGGTGTCGGTATCCGGCGTCAGCACCTCGCCCTGATCCATGTCCATCAGCTTGAAGCCGTACGCGCCGGTGCTGCCGAAAACGGAGAGTACGTAGTCGCCGGCCACCAGGTCCATCAGCGACAGTCCCTGGTAGCCGTCCGAAGCGGTAAAGCTGCGCCCGGCAACGACCGTTCCGCGCGGCCCGGTCAGGGTCCACTGCAGGCTGCTGTTGTTGGTCAGTGAATCGAAATAGGCGCGCGTATCGCCGGCAAGCGTGAAGCGGTAGCGGTCGACTTCGCCGCTGGCGGAAAGCGTACCGCTCACCGGCGCGGTACCGAGGGTCAGGACCGGCAGATCCTCGGCGCTGCCGGCGACCACCGCGACGCCGATGTTGTCGAGGTCGTTATCGGCGCGCCAGCCGCCGTTGCGCGCGCCGAAGGCCATCCGGCCGTCGTAGGCCTGCATGGCGCCGATGAAGTAGTCCTCGACGACCGCCACTTCACTACCACCGGCAGGGGTCAGGAATACCGAGACCTTGCTGCCGCCGGCGACCGCCGTCATGACGACACGCGCGTGCTGGAAATCGCCGCTGTCGAGGCGGAAACCGGCGACGTTGAATTCGGCGTACTTGCGACCGTCGAAATGCAGCGAGACGTGGTTGTCGCTGACCTCGCCGTTGTTGACCGGGTCGAAGCCGACGCCGAAGCTGCCGGCCAGGTTGACCTCTTCGCCGAACTGCGGTGCCGGGCCACTGTTGCCCCAGACGTCTGAGTTCAACCAGGCGAAGCCGATGCCATCGCCCTGATTGCTGACCTTGCCGATCCGGAAGTCGAAGTCGACGGTTACCGTCGCCGGAATCACACCGGCGCCGGCATTGTTGAAAGCGATCGTGTTGTAACCCGTCACGCTGCCGGGCAACAGGCGCAGGAAGTTGCCCGACGGACCACCGGCGACCACCGCCGGCGCCGAGTTGCTGAAACTGGCCGGCGCCCACGGCAGGCCGGCGGCGTCGAAATCCTGGCTGCTGTGACCGCCGCTGTCGGGCAGCGCGGTGTCGGCTATCCGGAAGCTGTAGTCGAGGGCGTTGGTCTCGCTGACCCGCCCTTCGAGCAGCAGATAGTAGGTGCCGGTGAAGGGTATGGTGACCGCGCCGGTGTCGGCGAAGTTGCTCGGCCCGAAAACGAGCCCCGAATAGGGGTCGATCAGGCGCCAGAAGGCGCTGTCGCGGCTCTCGCTGATCATCTCGAAAGCCAGGCGGTCGCGGGCGCTGGCGGAAAAGCGGTAGAGCTGCGTCCTGCTGCCGGGCTGCAGGCTGCCGCTGACCTCGGCGCCAACGGCGATGGCACTGGCCGCGGACAGGTCCATCAGCCGGAACTCGAAAGCGCCGGTAGCGTCGCCGACGCCGTCGACGACCAGCGTGTAATCGCCGGCGACCAGATCGAGGACCGGGCTGCCAGCCAGGTCGGCCGAGTCGGATTGGTTGAAGGCTCGGCTGCCAACGACGTTGCCGCGTGGCCCGCTCAGCGACCAGTTGAGGTTGGCGTCGTTGGTCCGCGAATCGAAATAGACGACCTTGTCGCTGCTCAGGCTGAAGGTGTGGGACCGCCGCTGGCCGACGTTGGCGATGCTGCCGACAACGTCGGAGTCGAGCGCGATGGCGCTGGCACCGTCGTTGGCCGGCTGGACCTTGAGCGTGTACGACGAATGGCTGCCTCCCCAGTAATTGCGTCCCTCGATCAGCAGCGTGTAGGTGCCGGGGTAAGGAAGCGTCGTCTCGACGTCGTTGCTGTTCGGGTTGTTGACCGCGCTCGGGCCGAATACCGTCGCCCCCCACGGGTCGAGCAGGCGCCAGTAGGCGTCGGCACCGCTGCGGCTGATCGCGTCGAAGAACCAGCGCTGACCGGGCGTGCTGACGTCGAAGCGATAGGCGTCGGTTCGCCGACCCGGGTTGAGTCCACCCGCAACCGCCGTACCCGGGGTCAGGACATCGGCGTCGCTCAGGTCGAGCAGGCGGAAGGCGAATGCTCCGGTGCTATCGCCCCGCGGGTCTACGGTCAGCGTGTAGTCGCCCGCGGCCAGATTGTAGAACGACGATCCGTCTTGTGAATCGCTCTGGCTGAACGCGCGGTCGGAGACCACCAGGCCACTCGGGCCGGACAGCGACCAGCGCATGTCGGAGCTGCTGCTCAGTGAATCGAAGTACAGCAGCGCCGGTGCGGCAAGGCTGAAGCTGTGGTTCACGACCTGCCCGGGGTGATCGATGCGGCCGAGGACGATGCCGTCGGCGAGCGCCTTCAGCTGCGCCGGATTGGCGCCGCCGGAAAGGTCGCCGAGGGTCTCGCCGCTGCCCTCGTCGGCGTTCAGGTAGAGCACCAGGCCGGCCTCGTTGCCGTTCAGCGGCGTGTCCCTGGTGGCCTGGATCTGCGCCTGGGTGCGCGCCACGTTCCAGACTCGCACCTCGTCCAGCGCGCCGGCAAAGAGGTTGCTGTCGGAAGATTCGTAGCGCCCGCCGCCGAGCAGCAGCGGCTGGTCGTAGGCGGTCGATGGCGTCGTCCCGATGCCGTCGCGGCCGGCCGCCTGGTCGCCGTTGACGTAGATCCGCAGACTGCCGCTGGCGCGGTCGATGGTCCCGGCGACATGCGTCCATACACCGGCCTGGACCAGGCCGGCGGCGGTGCTGGTGTAGCGCGTATCGGAGCCGAAGAGCAGCGAACCGTCGCTGTTCAGCCACATCGAGTAGCTTCGCCGCGTCCAGTCGCTGCTGGCGTCGCCCTTGTAGAAGATCGGCTGCCAGGTGTTGGTGAACTGATCGAGCTTGATCCAGGCTTCGACGGTGAGGCTGCCGGTCAGGTCGATGCTGCTGCTGTTGCCCACCTCCAGGTACTGGAAGCCGTTGAGATCGATGCCACCCGCAAGCCGCCCGCCTGGCCAGTTCGCCGCCATTCCCGAGGCGACCCCGGGCGCAATGGCTACCGTCTGGTCGACCACCGTGCCGACGCGCAAGCCATAGCTGGAACTGCCGGCACCGGCGTCGCGGCGCCCCTCGACGAGCAGCGTGTAGACACCGGCAAAGGGCATGGTCTGCAACTGAACGTCGTCATTGGGCAGGTAGTTCGGGCCCCACAGTGTGCGGCCCCAGGGGTCCAGCAGGCGCCAGAAGGGTACGCCGCCGCTGTTGGCGGTGACGTCGAAGTACAGCCGGTCGCCGGCATTGGCGCTGAATTGGTAGGCGTCGGTCCGGTTGGCCGGCGTCAGCTGACCGTTGACGATGGTATCGAGAGCCAACGCTTGGGCACCCGCCAGGTCGACCAGCCGGAAGCCATACCCGCCGGTGCTGTCACCGACACCGTCTACCCGCAAGGTGTAGTCGCCGGCCACCAGATCGAAGACGCTCAATCCGTTCTGCGAATCGCTGCTCTGGAACGGGCGATCGGCAACCAGCGTGCCGCGCGGCCCGCTCAAGTACCAGCGGAGCGTGTTGTTGTCGGTCAGCGAGTCGAAATAGAGACGCGTGCTTTCGCCGAGCGTGAACCGGTAGTAGTCCTGCTGACCGAAGTCGATGCGACCGGCGACGACGCCCGGCGTACTCGCCCACGGATGGATGATCTGCCCGGCATTGCCGCGACCGCTGCCGTCGGCGAGCGTCGCGCCGCTGGTCTCGTCGGCTTTCAGGTACATCAGCAGCCCGGCTTCATTACCGACCAGGGCGTGGTCCTTGTTGGCGGCGATCTGCTGCGCGCCGCGCACGCTGTTCCACAACCGGACGTCGTCGACCGCGCCCTGCAGCACGGGATAGCCTTCCAGGTTACTGCCGATCAGCAGCGGATTGCCATTGGCACTCGCAGCGGTCGTCGACAGAGCGCCGCTGGCGGCCTCGACGCCGTCGAGGTAAATCGTCATCACACCGGTCGCACTGTCGCGGTCGAGCACCACCGCGACGTGGTGCCACTGGCCGGTGACGACACTGCCGGCGGCAGTGCTGATGTTGTTGTTGGCGTTGTTGCCGGTCGACAGGTGCAGGTAGCCCGCCGAATTCAGCCACAGCGTGTAGGTCCGCTGGTTGCTGTTGCCGTTGCCCTTGTAGAACAGCGCCTGCCAGGTGCTGGCATACGCGTCGACCCTGAACCAGGCTTCGAGAGTCAGCGAGCCGGTCAGGTCGAGGTCGCCGGTGTCGGCGACCTGGGCGTAGCGCAGGCCATCGAGATTCAGCGCGCCGTCAATCGGTCCGCTGCTGCCGAACTGGTCGACGCCATGGCTGACGCCGGGAACGATATCGACGAAGTCGTCGGTTATCTCCAGCAGCTTGAAGCTGTAGTCCACATTGGCGCTGTACTGCGTATCCCAGATGCGGCCTTCGACGATCAGCGTGTAGGCGCCACTTTCGCCGAGCGTGAAGACGTCGACGTCGTTCAGGCTGGTGGGACCGAAAACCTGGCGACCGTAGGGATCGAACAGGCGCCAGGTCAGCCAATCGGCGCCGACGCCGCTGAGGTTCTGGCGATCGATGGCGTAGCGCGTACCGGCCGTGGCGTTGAAGGTGTAGACGTCGGTCTCGTTGGCCGGGTCGAGCTGACCGCTGACCACGCTGTTGCTGGCAAACGCGGTCGCGGCGGCGACGTCGAGCATCCTGAAGCTGAACTCGCCGGTTTGATCGCCCTGCGGGTCGAGCGTCAGCGTGTAGTCGCCGGCGACGAGATCGAGCAAGGGGCTGGCGGTGCCCAGTTCGTACGACTCGGAACCGTAGAAACGGCGGTTGCTGATCTCGGTGCCACGCGGCCCGGTCAGCGTCCAGTAGATATCCGGATTGGCGTTGTTCGGCGACAGGCCGTCGAACAGCAACTGGCGCGCCTCGGCGAGCGTGAAGCGGTAGCTGGCGCGCTGCCCCGGCGTACCGAAGCTGCCACTCACCGCCTGGCCCAGCGTCAGGCTGTCGCTGATGTCGACGACCCGCTGCATGTTGAAGCTGTAGGCATTGGCCGGCGCGCCGTTGCCGACCCGGCCTTCGACCAGCAGGTAGTAGGTGCCGGACAGCGTGAAGGCATTCATCTCCTGGTCTTCAGGCCAGACATAGCCGCCCCAGACCTGATTGCCCTGCGGATCGATCAGGCGATAGGTGGTGTTGTAGTAGTCGCCGTAGCTGATCCGGTCAAAGTAGTAGCGCTCGCCGGCGACAACGTCGAGCCTGTAGAAATCGGTGACGCGGGCGCTGCTCAGGCTGTCGCTGACCGCCGTGCCAGCGATCAATCCGGCGGCTTCGCTGGCCACGTCGACCAGGCGAAAGCTGTAATCGCCGGTGGTGTCGGCGCTGCCGTCGAGGGTCAGCGTGTAATCGCCCGCGGCCAGCCGCAGCAGCGGGTTGCTCTGGCCCAGTTCGTACGAGTCCGAGTTCTGCAGATTGCGACTCAGGAGGTAGCCGTCCGGGCCGCGCAAGGTCCAGGCGACGTTGCTGTTGCTCAGGCTGTCGAAGTAGAGCAGCGTCTCGTCGGCCAGCGAGAAGGTGTAAGCAACCTGCTGACCGGCATCCGCGATGTTGCCGTTGACCGTCTCGCCGATGGTCAGCGCGCTGGCCGGGTCATCGACAACCGGCTGGATATTGAAGCCGTAATCGAAGCGGGCGACCGAACCCGTGCTCCAGATCCGCCCCTCGATCAACAGCGTATAGACGCCGGCAAACTCCAGCGTGCGGACGTCGACGTCGTCGTTGAAATTGGCCGGACCCCAGACCTGGCGACCGTAGGGATCGAGCAATCGCCAGCTGACCCAGCCCGAGTAGGCCGGGCTGAACGTCTGGCGGTCGAAGAAAACGCGGTCGCCGGCGTTGGCGGTGAAACGGTAGACGTCGGTTTCGTTGGCCGGATCGAGGCTGCTGCTGACCGGCGTTCCGGGCGTCACCGTCGTGCCGTCGGCCAGCTTGAGGACGCGGAAGCTGTAGTTGCCGGTGGTATTGGCGGCACCGTGGATACGGATCTGATACCTGCCGGCCAGCGGCACGTCGACCACCGGGTTGCCGCTGCCAAACTCGTACGACTCCGAGTAGTAAGTGCTGCGATCGGCGACCTCGGTACCGCGCGGGCCGACCAGCGACCATTGAAAACTGCCGTCGTTGTTCGGCGCAAAGCTGTCGAAGTAGAGCTGCGTCGGACCCGTCAGGTCCAACAGGTAATCGTCCACCTCGCCGGCGGCGCTCAGCGTGCCGGTAACTGTCGCACCCAGCGTGATCGCCGTCCCGGTCAACGCGGGGACCGGTACATTGCCCTGATAAGCGAGCTTGAAGCCGTAGGCGACGTCGTCGGTTTCCCAGCTGCGGCCCTCGACCAGCAGGTAGTAAGTGCCGCCGAGACGCAAACCGGTGACTGGCCGGTCAGCGAAGGACTCCGGCCCGAAGACCTGAAAACCGGTCTCGTCGAGCAGACGCCAGTACGGGCTGCCGCCATTCAAGGCGACGCGGTCGAACACCACCTGGTCGCCCGCCGTGGCGGTGAACTTGTAGACCCGGGTCATGCCACCCGGACTGAGCGTGTCGCTGACCTCGCTGTCGTAAGCGACGCCGCTGCTCGCCGTCGCCAGGTTGAGCAGGCGGAAGGCGTAGGCGCCAGTGGTGTCGAGAGTGCCATCGACGGTCAGGGTATAGGCCCCGGCGGCCAGATCCAGCACCGGATTGCCACCGTATTCGGCCGAATCCGAGTACACGAAACTGCGCCCGGCGACCTCGCTGCCACGCGGCCCGACCAGGCTCCAGTTGAAATTGTTGTTGTAGGTCAGCGAGTCGAACAGCAGCTGCGCCGGCGCAGCCAGCGTGAAGGTGTAGGAACGGCGCTGGCCGGGGTGGTCAAGATTGCCGTCGACCCGGGTATCGAGTGCCAGCGGCGCGCTGCTGTCGACGACGCGCTGCACCGTAAACTGGAAGTTGCTGGAATTGGCGTTGAAGATGCCGCCTTCCAGCGCCAGCACGTAATCGCCGCCGTCGGCCGCGGTGAATACGTCGACGTCGCTGGTAAACGACTGCGGCCCGTAAACCAGGCCCCCCTTGGGGTCGAAAAGGCGCAGCGAGACGCTTTCGCCGGACAGTCCCTGACTGTCAAAGAAGAAGCTCTCGCCGGCGACGGCCGAGAACCTGTACAGCCGGGTCTCCCTGGCGGGGGGGTTGGTCAGCGTGCCGTCGTTGGCCAGCGCCGAGCTGTCGGCAAAGGTGCTGCCAGCGTCGTTCATCCGCCAGTAGCCGGCCAGCGCGGCCTCGTTGCCTTGCAGACCCTGCTGATAGTGCGTGGCGATTTCCTGCGCGCTGCGCGCGACGTCCCAGACGCGGACTTCGTCGATCTGCCCGCGCCAGGGGTAGCTGCCACCGGCTCCGGCGCCGATCCGCAAGGGCTGCGTCGAATGGTTGATCGTCGCCACGTAATCCTTGCTCGCCGCCAGGACGCCGTTCACGTACAACTTGAGCGTACTGCCGTCGTAGGTGCCGGCGACGTGCGTCCAGGTATTGTCGGCCAGATCGGCGCTGACTTCATTGGCCGAGTAGTTGTTGACGAAGAAATGGATACGGCCGTCGGTGTAGTTGCTCAGCCCGTAACCGTCCGACCAGCTGCTGTCGCTGCTCTTCATCAGCACCCCGCCCCAGTTGGGCAAGGCAGGATCCTTGTACACCCAGGCTTCGACCGTCAGTTGGGCCGGCCTGAGGCTCGCCGCGTCGGCCACCGCGACGTAGCGGTTGCCGCCGGCAACGGCCAGCGCGCGGTTGTCGGCGCCGGCGTCGGTCAGCGGTGCGCCGGGACTGTGGTGCGTCTGCGCCGCGCTGGCGCCGGCGTCACCGAGCGTGCCGGTGACCGTTGCGTTCACCGCGATCTCCTGCGCGGCGGCCAGATCGAGGAGGCGGAAGGCGTAGTCACCGATGCGGTCGCCCTCGCCGTCGACGGTCAGCGTGTAGCTGCCGGCACGCAGCAGGAGGCCGTTGTTGCCACCGAGCTCGTACGAGTCGGAAGACTGGAAACGGCGATCGGCAACGACCGTGCCGTTGGGGCCGCTGAGCGACCACAGCATGTTGTAGTCGGAGGTCAGCGAATCGAAGACGACTCGGGTATCGGCGGCCAGCACGAAGCTGTGGATGTCGCGCTGCCCCGCTTGCGCGATGCGGCCGGCGACCACGGCACCCAGGGCCATCGGCTGCGGCACGGGGTCGTCGAGCAGAGCGACGTTGAAGCTGTAGGCAGCGGCCCCGGCAGTGTAGGCGCGCCCCTCGATCAGCAGCGTGTAGCTGCCGTCGACGGTAAGCGTCAACTCGCCCAGGTCATTGTTCATGTGCGTGCGATCGACCACCGTGCGGCCGTAGGGGTCGATCAGCCGCCAGTAGATATCGCCGGCACTTGCAAAGCGGTCGATGAAGAAGCGCTGGCCGGCGGCGACGCTGAAGCGGTAAGCGTCGGTCTCGTTGGCCGGGTCGAGCTGCCCGTTGACCGTCGTGCCCAGCGTCAGCTCTTGCGCCTGGGCAATGTCGATCAGCCGGAAGCTGTACGCACCGGTGGTGTCGGCGACGCCATCGACGCTCAGCGTGTAGTCGCCTGCCCCCAGGTCGAGCGCGACGTTGCCGCTCAGTTCGTAGGAATCCGAAGCGTTGAAGCCGCGATCGCTGACCACCGCGCCACGCGGTCCTTCGAGCGACCAGCGCATGCTGGCATTGTCGGTCAGCGAGTCGAACACCACCCGAACCGTCTCGCTCAGCGTGAAGCCGTAGCGATCGGTCTCGCCGGCAACGTCGATCGACCCGTCGATCTGGGTCGCCGGTATGCTCGGCGTCGCGTCGAGCAGAATGCGCGACTCCAGCGCCTCGAAGCTCAGGCGCCCGTCGGTGGCAGGCAGAGCGACTGCGGGTCGTCTGAATGCCTTGGCCAGAAACTCGCCCAGCCACGCCAGCCCGCGGCGCGTGCGCAAGGGGTTTCGGGGCGCCGACCGGCGGGTCGACGACGGGGAGACTTCCTGGCGCGCTTTGCTATCCATCAGTCTTGCGACCGCAGCCTGGTCTCGGTAGCCAAGTCCCGGTATCCCATTCTTCTCTCCCGCTATCCACCTGGCACGAAAAAAAACAGCACGCGGCGTCGCGTCGCGCTCCTGCCGCCTGCCACAACGCCTGCCGATACGACGCCACTCCTACGGCAATTGTGGCCCAGCACGGCACTCCCCTGCGCCAACCATTTCACATTACGGCATACAAGCACAAGGCGACAGCGACAGGCCGATCCCCCGGTGTCAAGAGAGAAGCGCTGTAACTATAAGCAACATTTATTCCCAAGGGTGGACGAATTTGCCTGCTCTCGTTCAAGCGGGATTCGCCTTTGTCCCGCCGCTGCCAGCGGGCGCCCATTTCAGGACCTTCCGACAGATCTTACGATCCTGCGCGAGCATCCGTGGCACCCGACCGACGGGGCGAAGCGCTGCAGATTGTCTCTGTGACAGCTCGCCTTGCCGTCACCCCTGCTCAGGGCGAGTCCGGGTGTCCGCCTGGACGGTCCCGTCCCTTGAGCAGCAAACCGAGCAACAAGGCGACGACCGCGAAGGCCAAGCCGGTGACCAGCGTGAACACCACGACGGCCAGCGGCGCGGCCAGCAGCCAGGGCAGCGCGGTATCGTGATTGTCGGCACTCGAGAAAACGCGCTGGAAGGCAAGCTGCGCCGCCAGGTAGCCGAGAGGCACTGCGCAAGCCGCCGCGACGACCAGCTGCAGCAGCCAACGGCCAAGGTTCGAAGGCGCTTTCCCCGCATGCCCAGAGGCGCGTCGCCAGCGAACGAGCAGCAGCGCCAGGCCGCACAGCAGCAGACCGCCGACGGCCAGCAGCAGCGGCAACAGCCAACGCTCGACGCGCCCGACCCAGGCCAGATCCCGAGTTGGCGTGGACGCCGACCCGGACTCCGTCGCCTGGGCAACTGCCGTTCGCGCGGCGGGCAACGATCCGCCGCGACTGCGGCCTTGCTCCGCACCTTCGCAGCGCTCGTCGCCGGGCGGTCGAATCGTCCGCGCCGCTGCCGGGCACGGCCCATCGACGACGTGGCGCACACCGTTCACTTCGCAGATCGCGGCGTTGCGCAGCCGGCATTCCTGCGCGGGGTTCGGCACGTCGGCCCGGCAGACCCCAAAGGCAAGAAACGAGGATAGCAGCCAGCGGACGAGACGCACCGCGAGTCGCTCCGGAACGATGGTCCCGACCTTCACCCGGCCAGAGCTCGTTCCGCCGAACAAGTCGAAAGCCCCCGCCAGGGCGCGATCGATGGTCGTATCGTCGGCAGCGAGCAGTCGCCCGGCGATCTCAAACAGCCCCCTCTGCCGCAGGCTGCTCGGCGAGCGTGCCGAGCAGCCGGTCCTTGACCTCGTTGAAGTTGCGCAGCGAAGCGAGGTGCACGTAGAGCAGTTCGAGTTCGTCGTTCCTGGCCATCTGCTGCAAGGTCTCGCCGTCGAGCGCCCGCAGCTTGTCGCGACTGACGACCATGAAGCCGCCGAGCGACAGTGCCTCGCCCTTCGGCGTCGTGACCGTCGCCTGCATCGGCTCAAGCAGCCCCAAGTCCTTGATGTGGCTGCCGAACAGGCGCGTGCGCTCGAAATGCGCCTGGTACTCCTGCAGGAACTCGAGCACCTTGGTCACGTAGGGCGTCGGCTCGGCGTCGTCGCCGAACAGTGCGCTGCCACGACCTTCGCGGTTGAAGCCGGGGTGCGATTCGTCAATGCACAGCGTCAGCGACTTGCCGTCGGCGCTGGACGCGAAGACGAACGGGTAGCGGCGGATGAACGCCGGAATGTAGTCGGCCTTCCAGCGCAAGTCGGCCGACAGATAGAGGTTCTGCTCGTTGCGCACGCCGAGCACTGCCGCCGGCATCAGGTCGTCACCCTGGGCGGTGAACACGATCGCGTACTCGGCTGCCGCACGCGGGAACTCGATGGCCATCAGCGGCACCGCATTGATGCCGGCGCAGAAGGCGTAGCTGTCGTTCGTTTCGACGGACGCCCCGGCATGGCGGGTGGTCGACACGGGCACGGCGGATTCATAGATCAGCAACTGTTTGGACACGGACCGGATCTCCTCATCGGTGTCGGCATGCGGCGCACGCCATGATGCGTTTATAGCCGGTGCGCAGACGGTGTCAAGTGCTTCCAGCGGGAAGGTCCGGCTCTGTTCCGGAAGCCCCGCCAGCCAATCGACCCGCACGGCGGATCGCCGTTGCCCAGGACATGGTGCCAGGCAACGCCCGCTCAAAGCTGATACTCCTCCCCCGGTGGTGCGCCGGCGATCGCCATGTCAACCGCTTTCCTGGTCAGCTGCGGCGCAAAAAGTTCGATGAAATCGTATTCGTAGCGACGGATGTGGTTGCCGCGGCGCAGGCCGATGCGGGTGGTGTTCGAGCCGAAGAGATGCTCGGCGGGCAGCGCCTGCAGGCCGGCGTCGCGGGCCGGGTCGAAGGCCATGCTGGCGATGATCCCGAGGCCCAGGCCGAGGCTGACGTAGGTCTTGATGACGTCGGCGTCGATGGCGGTGAGCACCACGTTGGGCGTCACTTGCGCCAGCTCGAATGCCTTGTTGATCCGCGAGCGACCGGCGAACGCCGAGTCGTAGGTGATCAACGGCCAGCGCGCCAGGGCCGCCAGCGACAAGCGGGTCTCGCCGAGAATCGGATGCCCGTCGGGGGCGATCACGCAGTGCACCCACTGGTAGCAGGGCAGCATCAAGAGCTGCGGGTACTGGTCGAGCGCTTCGGTGGCGATGGCGATGTCGGCCTCGCCTTTCAGCGCCCATTCGGCGATCTGCGTCGGGTGCCCCTGGCGCAGCGACAGGCGGACCCTGGGATGCCGGTCGACGAAGTTCTTGACCACGCCGGGCAAGGCGTAGCGCGCCTGCGTGTGCGTGGTGGCAATGACCAGACTGCCCGAGTCGCCACCGGCGTACTCCTCACCGACGCGCCGGATGTTCTCGGCGTCGCGCAGGATGCGCTCGGCGATTTCGAGCACCGCCCTGCCCGGCTCGGTGACCGCCGTCAGGCGCTTGCCGCTGCGCTCGAAAACGGACACCCCGAGTTCGTCTTCGAGCAGCTTGATCTGCTTGGAGATCCCCGGCTGCGAGGTGTAGAGCGCCGCGGCGGCCTCAGAGACATTGAGTCCGCGGCGCGCCACTTCGACGAGATAGCGCAGTTGCTGGAGTTTCATCGTCGCCCTTAATCGCCATTGGTTATAAGAATCTAACTGAATATTCTTTTTCGATCAAATCGGGGGCTGCTACCATTCGCGCTCCTTTTCGCTGTGGCGTGTCACTCATGGACTGGATGTTCACCTTGTCGGGTTTTGTCGTCGGCGCTATCGTCGGTCTTACCGGCGTTGGCGGCGGCTCGCTGATGACGCCGCTGCTGGTGCTGGTCTTCGGCATCCACCCGGCGACGGCGGTCGGCACCGACCTGCTCTACGCGGCGATCACCAAGGCCGGCGGCACCGTGGTGCACGCCCGAAAGGGGCACGTCGACTGGCGCGTCACCCGGCTGCTGGCGACCGGCAGCATCCCGGCGGCGGCGCTGACGATCTGGGCGCTGTCTTTCCTGCCCAAGCAGAGCGCCGAGGTCTCGCACATCATGTCGGTCTCGCTGGGCGTCGCCCTGCTGCTCACCGCGTGCTCGATCATTTTCCGCCACAAGCTGCAGGACCATGCGCTGGCGCACGCCGGCGACAGCGCGCACACGCAGTTGCGGGCGCCGATCACCATCGCTTTTGGCGCGCTGCTCGGCGTCCTGGTGACCGTCTCGTCGGTCGGCGCCGGGGCACTCGGTGTCGCCGTGCTCTTCTATCTTTACCCGCGGCTGCCGACGATCCGCATCATCGGCAGCGACGTCGCGCACGCGGTGCCGCTGACGCTGGTCGCCGGCCTCGGACACTGGCTGCTCGGAAGCGTCAACTGGACGCTGCTCGGCAGCCTGCTGCTCGGTTCGCTGCCCGGGATCTGGCTCGGCAGCCATGCCTCGGCCAGGGTTCCCGACCGCATTCTCCGCCCGATCCTGGCGTTCATGCTGGTCTTGATCGGCGGCAAGCTGATCGCCCAGTAGCGAGCCGACGGCCCCACCCCGGCCACGGCGCAGCCAGAGCCTCATCCATCAATAACAGGAGCGACCCATGTATCGCTACGACCGTACCGACCAACAACTGATCGACGAGCGCGTCAAGCAGTATCGCGGGCAGATCGCACGCCATCTGGCCGGCGAACTCTCGGAGGACGAACTGCGTCCGCTGCGCCTGCAGAACGGCCTCTACATCCAGCGCCACGGCCCGATGCTGCGCATCGCCATCCCCTACGGGATGCTCTCGTCGGCGCAGCTGCGCAAGCTGGCCGAGATCTCGCGCCGCTACGACCGCGCGGTCGGACACTTCACGACGCGCCAGAACATGCAGCTCAACTGGCCGCAGTTCGAGG
>ERZ761603.357-NODE-357-length-39241-cov-41.052391_pt1 | contig 39241 bp, 31 predicted proteins | sample MGYA00511879_ERZ761603 | MGnify/ENA primary metagenome ERZ761603 (study PRJEB28899, sample SAMN02850040) | bioreactor sludge metagenome | biome: EBPR Sludge; feature: EBPR Bioreactor; material: flocular biomat | place: Australia: Thorneside Wastwater Treatment...
ACAGGGGGGCGCGGGTGATCCCGTCGAGCTGCGAGCCCACCGCCCCCGCGGGCAAGACGCCGCAGGCAAGCAGGAGCAGGGCAAGGGCGGATCGACGCAGGCGAAAGGCAGTGGGGGTGCCGGCGGGGATGGCGGTGGGGGTGCTGATGGGGCGGGGTGTCATGCGGCGGAGTTTATGGCGACCGGCCCGACCGACCCGCCGCTACGATCGCGCGTGCTCGACACCCACTGTCATCTCACCTTCCCGGACTTCGCCGGGCGGATCCCCCGGGTGCTGGCCGTTGCGGCCGAGCGTGGCGTCAGCGGCTGCATCACCATCTCGACCACCACCAAGGACTGCCGATCCGCCCTCGCGATCGCCCGCGAGCATCCCAACGTCTGGTGCACCGCGGGCGTCCACCCCCTCTACAGCGACCAAGGCCCGCACGACTGGGCCGCGTTGGGCGAGTGCATCTCGGACAAGAAATGCGTCGCCTGGGGCGAACTCGGGCTCGACAATCACTACAACCGCCCGCCGAGGGACGTCCAGCACGCCGTGCTCCACGAGCAGCTCGCGTACATCCGCGGCGTGAGCGACCGGGGCGTACGCAAGCCGATCGTGCTGCACTGCCGCGAGGCGTTCGACGATCTGATCCCCGTGCTGCGGGATTCCGGGCTTGACACGACCCGGATGGTGTTTCACTGCTTCACCGGGACGCCGGCGGACGCCCGCAAGGCGCTCGACCTTGGGGCGATGATCAGCTTTACGGGCGTGCTCACGTACCGAAACGCCCCCGAGGTGCGAGACGCCGCCGCGATCGTGCCGATCGACAGGCTGCTGGTCGAGACCGACGCGCCCTTCCTCTCGCCCGAGCCGGTCCGCGGGAAGCGCCCCTGCGAGCCCTGGATGGCTTCGATCACCGCCGACGCCCTTGCCGCGGTGAAGGGCATCTCGGCGGCCGCGCTCCGCGATCAGCTCGACCTCAACGCACTCAAGCTTTTCGGCATCACCACGCCCCCTCGCCTTGCTCCGAATGAGACCGCATGATGCTCGCGTCTTTCTTCAACACGCTCGATCCCGTGATCCTTCGGCTCACCGAGTCGCTCGCGATCAAGTGGTACGGCGTCTCCTACATCGCCGGGTTCATCGCGGGTTGGCTCATTCTCTTCGGGCTCTCCCGCCGCGGACGGACACCCATCCCCCCCGACCGCACGATGGACGTGATCCTCGCGCTGGTCATGGGAACGGTCGTCGGCGGGCGACTGGGCTATGTCCTCTTCTACCAGCCCTCGCTGTTCTGGCAGTTCTCCAGCACACCGCCCTGGTGGGGCGTGCTCGCGATCAACCAGGGGGGCATGGCGTCGCACGGGGGCATGATCGGGATCGTCATCGCCTGCTGGTGGGTCTCTCGCGGGTTCAAGGACGATCGCGGCGTCCGCGTCGGGGCTTCGCCCTTCCTGCACGTCGCCGACCTCGCCGCATTCATCGCCACGCCCGGGCTGTTCTTCGGCCGGCTGGCCAATTTCGTCAACGGCGAACTCCTCGGCAGGATCGTCTCACCCCCCGGCGAGCCCGGCCCCTGGTGGGCGGTCAAGTATCCGCAGGAGCTCGGCACGCGCCACGCCCCCGCCCTCTCCCCCGAGCAGTCGGCGAGACTCGATGCGCTTCTCGATTCGGTGGCCAAGCCCGGTGACAGCACCGAACGGGCTTTGGACAGGTTGTTGACGAAGGTGCAATCCGGATCGACCGAACTCGCGCGAGAGCTGGAGCCGCTGATCGCCGCCAGGCACCCATCGCAGTTGTACCAGGCGTTGGGCGAGGGGCTGCTGCTCGGGATGCTGCTGGTGATCGTCTGGCTTCGCCCGCGGCGCCCGGGCGTGGTCATGGGCGCCTTCCTGCTCGGCTACGGCGTGCAGCGCATCGTCATCGAGCACTTCTGGCGCTTGCCCGACCCGCAACTGGCGAACCAGTACATCCTCGGTCTCACGCGGGGGCAGTTGCTCAGCGTGGGCATGCTCGCGGCGGGTGCGGCGGTGCTCGCGATCGCGCGGGCCCGGCACGAGCCGCCGATGGGCGGGCTGCTCGCGCCCCGCTAGCCCAGCAGATGCCTTCGGAAGAAGTCGGTCTGGATCGTCTTCGCCTCGTTGCTCACACGCCCAAAACCGATGTGCTCGCGCGGGGCTCCGGTGGTGGGCCAGGTCACGAGGGTGACGAGCGAAGGGTCGGCACCCTGTCGCTCGTAATGCCCGCGGAGCATCTCGATGAACCGTGCTTGCGGCTCGAAGGGGACCATTTCGTCGGCGAGGCTGTGCAGGTCCAGCAGCGGCAGAGGCGAGAACGTGGTGAGGTGCCCTGCGGGGTCAAGCCGCCGCACCCGCTCGCGAGGGTGATCGACGGGCCAGGGGGGCGACGCAAGCCCGTGCTCTCCGGGGTAGTACATCCCCTCAAGCCATCCAGCGGTGCCTTCGACCGCGGCACATCGGAAAGGGTGAGGGTCGCACAGCCGTCGCAGCGTCACCATCCCGCCAAGCGACATGCCGCCGATCCCGAGCCGGGTGAGATCGATGGGCCAGCCTTCACGCAAGGCGGTCTCGCGGAGCGACGCAACGATTTCATCGACCTCGGTCACGGCCTGTTCGAGAATCTCCAGCGTGTGCGCGGGGTGGTGCATCCTCTCGTCGAGCCGTTCGCCGTGAAAGGGCAGGTCCACGGCGATCGCGGCCAGCCCCGGCTCGGCGTCGGGCCCTCGCAGCCAGCGCAGGTATCGCCCCGGGTCAAGTTCCTTGCTCGCGGTGCGTCCGTGAAACCACAACACCGCTGGCCGAAGGGTCGCCCAATCCGGATGGGCCACCATCGCGGGCGCGGGCCCGAGTCGCACGGAGCGAGCACGCTCGGCGAGGTAGCGAGGGAACGCGGAGAATCGCTGGTGCATCTAGAGGATCAACTGCGCACCGGGTTCGATCTCCTTCGGCATGCGCGTGCACGCGAGATCGTCGGGCGAGCAGCCGCTCAGTGGCGACAACTCGATCACACAATCGGGCTGCCCGTCGGGGCGGGTGGGCACCTTCGTGCCGCAGCGGACGAGCCACCGGGCCGCCCGCAGCGTCTGCAGGCGCTGGCTTGATTCCACGCTGTCCGTCCCCGTCGCGTTCTTGATCGGGGCGAACTCCTCAACGCGTTCGGTCTCGAGCACGATCGATTTCGCCGCACGAGACAACGCGTCGAAGATGAACCGCTCGAGCTTCACGCCGTTGTTCCCGGTTGGGCTGACAGCCTTACCCGTCGCGAGATCGACGTGCGGGATCTTCTTCTCCGCCCGGTGGAAGGGAAGCGAGACGCTCGGGTCGGTGGCGAGGCGGCGGAGGAATGCGATCGAGATGATGTGGATCGCGATCGAACCGGCCGCGAACCGAAGCGAGCCATCCGCGTTGGTTGCGCGGGCGAGTTCCGCCGGCATGTCGCTGTACTCGATCACATCGAGTTTCCCGTCAATCGTGCAGAAGACCCCGACCTTCTCGTCCCACGAGGCTTTGGGGATCATCTTGCTCGACATCTCGCCCGAGGAATCCGGGGCGGCCGCGTGAAGCCCGAGGAACAGCGGATCGATGATCTTGACGTGCGGGTTGTCCACCTGGAAGTAGCTCAGGTGCTCGATCCCGCGCGACGCAAGCTCCCCCAGCGTCCCGGACTTGTGCAAAGCCGACACCGCGCCCCCGTGCCCGTCCGGGTTGGTCGCGATCTCGTGCGGCGAGGCCAGCAGGATCTTCCCGCTTGTAAGGTCAAAGCTCGGCATCACGCCCTGCGGGAAGAACATCACGTTCTCGTCGCCAAGCCCGAAGAACCGGTGCTGCTCGAAGTACGCAACGGTCGCCGCGTGGTTGAGCGGGCTGGTCATCACCGCCCAGGGGATCGGCCGCCCGTACCGCCGCGTCGCCGCCAGAAGTTGTTCGGCAAACACGTGGAAGAGAGTCTTCCGCGTGATGGGCGTCGCCGGGTAGCACCCTTTGGGCCCTTCGAAGCCAAGACGAGAGCCCTGCCCTCCCGCGACGACGAACGCCGCCACCTTCCCCGCACGCAGCAGCTCTTCCCCCGCCTGCCGGAACCTGGACGCGTCGTACCCGCGGGGCCCCGACGCGTCGAAGGGGTAGTACGGGGCCGGCGCGATCCGCGACAGGTCCGTCGGGATCGTCGCCGCCGGCTTGCTCGTCACGTACGTCTTGACCCAACCGGGGACCGACGCCAGGTCGATCGCCTCGATCTGCGCAAGCAGCGACTGCTGCTGCTCCGCGGTGAGCGACCCGTAGAACGCCAGGAGATGCTCCTGACCGATCTGGGCCAGACGCGATCGGACGACGGCGGGATCGTGGTGCGACATGCCCGATGGTAAGACCCTCGCCCGGGACGACGCGGGCTCTACCCTCACCCATGCCCAGACCCCGCAACGTCTTCACGGACCAGCCCGGAAGGGTGCTCATCGCCCCCTCGATCCTCTCGGCCGACTTTGGGGCGATGGCTTCCGACGCGGGGCACATTCTGACGCCGTCGTCCCAGTCCGGCGGCGGCGCCGACCTCCTCCACGTCGATGTGATGGACGGGCACTTCGCCCCAAACCTCACCATGGGCCCAGACATGGTGGCGGGCATCCGACGCCATCTGCCCAACGCCTTCTGCGATGTGCACCTGATGGTCATGGATCCGGCCCGGTTTCTGGAACCCTTTGCCAAAGCGGGTGCCGCCCACTGCACCTTCCATATCGAGCGGGTCCAAGGGCAGCAGGCCCGAGACTTGGCCCAACGTTGCCACGACCTTGGGATGACGGCCGGTCTGTGCCTCAACCCCCCGACGCCGTCCGACGACGTGCTGCGGGTGGCCGACGCCTTTGATCTTGTGCTGGTCATGTCCGTGAACCCGGGCTTCAGCGGTCAGAAGTTCATGCCCGAGGTGCTGGAGAAGGTCCGGACCATTCGCGCCCGGGTGGGAACTGAGAAGCGGGTGCAGATAGACGGGGGTGTCAATCCCGAGAACGCCGCCCTCGTGCGCGCCGCCGGGGTCGATGTCATCGTTGCGGCCAATGCCATATTTTCCAAGCCCCGGGAGGATCGGGCCCGGGTGGTCGCCGCCTTGCGGGGTTGATCCCCGCGGTATGCTGGGCCCGGGAGATCCCAGTGCCCGACGACGTCACGATCCTGATGCAGCAGGCCGGTGCCGGTGATCGCCAATCAGCCGAGGCGCTGCTGCCGTTGGTGTACGACCAGCTCCGGCGTGTCGCCCAGGAACGGATGGCCGGGGAGCGCAAAGACCACACGCTGCAGGCAACCGCCCTTGTGCATGAGGCTTATGCGAGGCTGGTGGGTCCCGACGGATCCGCGGCCGACTGGGCCAATCGGGCGCACTTCTTTCACGCCGCCGCAGAGGCGATGCGTCGGATTCTGATCGAGCACGCCCGATCGAGGGGGAGACTCAAACGGGGTGGAGACGGCAAGCGGGCGCCGGCAAAGATCCCCCTGCACGTGGTGGATCTGGCCGCGGAGGAAGATCCTGACGGAATCGTGGCGGTCGACGAGGCGATCCGTCGCCTGGAGGGTCAGGATCCCACCGCCGGGGCGGTGGTCCGGCTCCGGTTCTACGCCGGCCTTTCCGTCGAGGACACGGCCAAGGCTCTTGGGATTTCGGAGCGGACGGTGATGCGAGAGTGGGCGTATGCCCGGGCTGTGCTCTTTCGCGATCTGGAATCCCACGTGAAGGAAGAAGGCGCCTGACGAAGTCGTGAAGCGTGATGAGGAGCAACGAAAGGACAGCGTCGCCCGAGATTCGAGCCCGCGCCAAGGCGATCTTTGTTGAGGCGGTGGAGTTGCCCGCGCCGCAGCGAGCGGGATTCATCGATCAAGCGTCCAACGGCGACGCGCTCGTGCGCAGCGAGGTTGAGTCGCTGCTCCGAGCGATCGAAGGGGCGGGAGAGGCCCTTGGAACGCCCCCGGAACCTCCGACCTCGGCTCGATCCTCGCGTGTTGTTGACGATCTCGTGGGGACGCAGGTCGGCGCATACCGAGTGCTTGAACAGATCGGCGAGGGGGGGGTCGGTTCGGTCTACATGGCCCAGCAGAGCGAGCCGGTCTCGCGGCGCGTTGCGCTCAAGATCATCAAGCTCGGGATGGACACGCGCCAGGTGATCGCCCGCTTCGAGGCGGAGCGGCAGGCGCTCGCGATGATGGACCATCCCAACATCGCCAGGGTGCTCGATGCGGGGGCGACCTCGGCGGGTCGGCCGTACTTCGTGATGGAACTGGTGCGGGGTGTTCCCCTGACGGAGTACGCCGACACCCACGCGTTGAGCACGCGGGACCGGCTCGGGCTGTTTCTCGATGTCTGCCGGGCGATCCAGCATGCGCACCAGAAAGGGATCATCCACCGCGACATCAAGCCCAGCAACGTGCTTGTCACCGTCGCCGACGGCCGCGCACTGCCGAAGGTGATCGACTTCGGGATCGCCAAGGCCACCGGCGGGCGTCTGACCGACAAGACGCTCTTCACCGAGTTCAGGCAGCTCCTGGGAACCCCGGAGTACATGTCGCCCGAGCAGGCCGAGACGCACGGCGTGGACGTCGACACGCGCACCGACATTTATTCACTTGGTGTGCTGCTGTACGAGCTGCTGACAGGCTCGACGCCGTTTGATTCCAAGCGTCTGCGTTCCGCCGGGTTTGACGAGCTCAAGCGGATCATCCGGGAGGAAGAGCCGCAAAAGCCCAGCACCCGCGTGGGTCGCCAGAAATCGCGGGCGACGTCGGAAGCCCGGGAGCAAGGCCCCAGGCGTCAGGAGGTGGTCGGGCTTTCGAGGTCGCTTCGCGGCGAGCTCGACTGGATCATCATGAAGGCGATGGAGAAGGACCGGGCGAGGCGGTATGAGACCGTCAACGCGCTCGCGGGGGACATCGAGCGGTACCTGCGCAACGAGCCCGTGCTCGCCGGACCGCCCGGGACTGCCTATCGATTCCGGAAGTGGGTCCGCCGGAACCGGGTCGTGGTGACCGCGGGCTCCGCGGTTTTCCTGGCGCTGGTTGTCGGGCTCGGGCTGGCGACGTGGGGGTTGCTGCGGGCGATGGCCGAGCGGGACGAGCGGGAGCAGGCACGCACCGCCGAGGCGTTCGAGCACGCCCGTGCGGAGCAGAAGGCCGCGGAGGCTGTCCGAGAGTCCTACCGCGCCTCCCTCGCCGCGGCGGCGGCATCGCTCGAGCTGGGCGATGGCGCGTCGATGCGTCGTCACCTGGCGGGGGCGCCCGATGAACGGCGCGGCTGGGAATGGAAACTGCTCCATCACCTCGCCGATCGCTCGGCCCGGACGATCAGCGTGCTCGAACCCACCCGTGCGGTCGCGGGTCTCTTCGGCGAGTACATCGTGACCGAGTCGCCCGGCAACTCCAGGTTGACCCGGTGGACCGATGCGTTTTCGACCGATCTGCCAAGTCTCGATCTCGGCGGGGTGGAGGCGCTCGCGGTTTCCCCCGCGGGCGATCGCGCGATCGCAAGCCGGTACATCGGCACTGCGCTCTATGAGATTCCCGGCGGCCGTGTTCTGGCCTCGTGGGACAATGAGCGGCGCGTGCTCGCTCAGCCTTTTGTGCCCGATGGTCGGGCGTTCCTCATCAACCACGAGCCTTCCGGGGCGATCGAGGTGAGACGTTCGTCCGACGCCGGATTGGTCAGGTCGGTCGAGAAGCCGGACCGCACGCAGAGGGCCTCGGTCGCGGTGAGTCCGGACGGGCGTCTCGGCGTGATTGAGAGTTCGCTGCTTGAGACCTCGCTGCTGGACCTGTCGTCGGGGCGAACCCTCTGGACCGCTCCGGGGATCTTCCCGCGGTTCACGCCCGACGGCACGCGCGTGCTGACCATCGAGGGGCTGTCCACCCGTGTCTTTACGATCAATCTGATCGATGCTCGTACGGGCGGGCGGCTCGGCTCGACGCAGATCCCGGGCACACAGTTCGGGGACAAGGGAGCCAAACTCAATCTGATGGCGGTCAGCCCGGACTCCACGATCCTCGCGGTGCAGGCCGATGCCGGGGAGATCAGACTCTTCGATCTCGACACGCTCGAACCACTCGGAGCGCTCGTCGGGCTTCAGCAGGCGGGCGCGGGGGTTGGGTTCTCCTCCGACGGCCGATTCATCGCGGGGATCTCCAACGCCGGAGTCGCCAAGGTCTGGCCCGCGGCAACCCGGGGCAGCCCCTATCGCGTCCGGACCGACGCGGTGATCTACCCCTCGGCGATCGACATCGACGCGGGCGCGCGCCGCATCCTGCACGGGGATTGGGGTCGTCTCATCGCACGCGATGCCCATACGGGCGAGCACGAGTGGGTCGTCTTCCCGAGCCTCGAAGGATGGAGCGCTGCCGCCTTCTCACCCGACGGGCTCACCATCGCCGTCACGGGTGATCGCGGGACCATCCTCCGGCTCGACGCACGCACAGGCCGGGTGCTCGCCTCGGCGGCGCCGCTGGGATTCCGAGCGTTCGGCTCGGCCGCCACACGCGCCGTGGCCTGGTCTCCAGACGCTTCAAGACTTGCGGTGGCGTTCGGCGAGGGGGTTGTCGCGGTGCTCGCGGCCGACGACCTCCGCCATCTCGGCTCGATCAGCAACGTTTCCAACGTCGCCTCGCTTCGCTGGGCGGCGTCAGGCCGCCTTTTCGCCGCGGGCAACGATCGCGTCGTGCTGCTCGACCCCGCCCACCCCGAAGGCCCGCTCGGCTCGCACACGCTCGTTGGGGCGATGTGCCTCGATGTGGCGGCCGGCAAGCTCGCGGCGGGCGGCTCTTCCGAGATCCTGGTGCTCGATATCGACCGACTCACCGAGATCGCCCGATTGACAAGTCCTTCACCGATCTCCGCGGTGGGCATCAGGCCTGACCTCTCGCGATTGGCCGCCGGTCATCCCAATGGAACGATCAGCCTGTGGGACCTCTCGACGGGTGACGACGTCGCGGTGTTCGTGGCGTCGCAGGCCTCGATGGTGCGTGCCATCCGATTTGTCGGGAGCGACCTGGTCGTCTCGACGCCCAATCACGCGATGGTGCGATTCGAGGCCGAGCCGGTCGATGCGGATCTGCTGGCTCGTCGAGAGGAGTTCCGTCGCGCCCAGAACCTGATTGATCGGATGCGCCCCTCCTGGCCCACGATGACCGAGCTGAGCGCGTCGTTGTCCCTGCGGAGCGATCTGCCGAGCGAGTTGCGCAGGCACGCCGAGCGGTTGTCACGCACGATCGGCGACCACGCGGCGTTGCTCAACAACGGGGCCGCGCTCGCGTTGGCACGACCCATCCAGCCCGAACGCCTGCCCGGGCTGTTGCGAGACACCCACATCGCGACCGAACGCACCGAGGACCCGTACGCCAAGGCGGTGCGGGCGTATGTGCTGCTCAAGGCCGGCAAACCCGCCGAGGCGCTCGAGGCTCTCGAGCAGGCCGATCGGGGCTTCCAGGCCACTCGCCCGAACTGGTCTTCCCTCTCACCGACGATCGCACCGCATCGAGTGCTCGCGCTGGCCAGCGTGGGACGCACCGACGAGGCCGGGCGGCTTCTCGCCGAGTTTGAGGCCTCGCTCACGCCCGAACAGGCGGCCGAACTGGGCCCGCTGGTTCTTGAGTGCCGGCGTGCGGTGGGCCGACCGGAATAAACGCCAAAATTCGTGGCAGCCCGAGGTGCAGGATGTCGCCTGTGGCGAGGTCCGGGGGAGGCACGCCCTTCCCCCGCCGGAACACAGGAGATCATCATGAAGACGCGCACCGCACTGGCCTCGTTGATCGCCGCCCTCTCGTCCGCACCCGCGCTGATCGCGGATTGCGGGCCGTTCTTCTCAGCGCCCCGGCAGATCGCCACAGGAACGGTCAGCCCAACAGATCTCCATATTGTGGACCTGGACGGGATGCAGTACCCCGAGATCGTCTACGCCTCCCGGGGATCGAACGACCAAACCGGGATCACCATCTTCCAGCGCAACAATGACGGGACCTACGCCTCGATCCAGTTCATCCCGATGCCCAGCAGTCCGCCGCAGTTGAGGCTTGTTGTCGAGGACGCGACGCGCGACGGCATCCTCGACCTGGTGGTGCTCGAGTACAACGCCGGATCCGCGCGGATCTTCCCCGGGCTCGGCGACAGCACGTTCTCGACCAACGGGCCCGCCTACGCCGTCGGCCCGACACCGACCGGGCTCGTGATGAAGGACCTCAACAACGACGGGCTGGCCGATCTGTTGGTGAGCAATCTCGATCCGGGAACTGTCTCCGTGCTCATGGCTTCCCCGGGCGGCGGTTTCTTCCCCCGCGCCACCGTCCCCGCCGGGGGCAATCTCCCCAACTGGGTCGGTCTCACCGACTTCAACGGCGACGGACGCGACGACCTCGTGACCGTCGTGAACTCTCCCTCGGGCGTGGCGTGCTCGCTCGGCAACGGCAACGGGACGTTCCAGGCGCCCCGCTTTACCGCCTCACCTTCCACGAGCACCCATATCTCGCCAGTGATCCAGGACATGACCGCGGACGGCGTGCCCGACGTGGTGCTGATCGACAGCACTAACTCCTTCTTCGTCTTTCGTGCCTTTACCAACGCCACCACGACGCCCGTCGCCATCACCACCGATCCGAATCAGGGCAATCTCAGAGGTATTGCTGTTGGCGACTTTGATCTGAACGGCTTCCCGGACGTGGCGGCACTCACCGGATTCTCCGCGAGCCCGAACAGCGTCATGATCTACCCCAACAGGCCAGGTCTGAACTTTGCACCCGCCATCAACTTCGGCGAGTACGCTGGTGCGATCGGCGGCATCAACTTGCCCGTCCGCGTCGCCGACATCAACGCCGACGGCCTGGCCGACGTTGCCTTCTCCGATCGCTTCGGTCAGATCGGCGTCCTCGAAGCCACCGCGGGCGGCGGGGTGCTCATCGGCGATCGCCCGCAGAATCAAACGGTCTCGCCCGGCGCCACCGTGACGTTCGCGACCTCTTCGCCCAGCACCGGCGTGACCTTCCGCTGGTACAAGAACGGGCAGCCCGTGATCAACTCTCCCACGGTGACCGGGGCGAACACCAACACCCTCACCATCACCAACGCCCAGCCCGACGACGCCGCCGTCTACGAGTGCCGCATCACCGGCCCCTGCGATGCCAAGGCCGTCAGAGCCTTCCTCGCGGTCGCCGGGCCGATCAACCCCTGCCCGGCCGACTTTGACGGCGACGGGTTCGTCGACTTCTTCGATCTCGACGCCTTCATCTCCGCCTTTGAAGAGGGCTGCTAACGCCGGCACAGACCATTCCGACAGTCCGACGCCGCCCCCGTGCTCACCTCGCCCGGGGGCGGTGTCGCGTCGGGCGGTTGTGCGGCCGCAACCCCCCGCCTCCTATAGTCTTGGAGAACCTCTGGAGTGTTGCCCATGACCACCATGACGCCCGCCCCCGCCGCCAAGATCCAGCCATCGAGCGACCCCCTGCAACTGATCGACGTCGACCACGTCCAGTTCTACGTGGGCAACGCCAAGCAGGCCGCGTTCTTCTACGCCCACTGCTTCGGGTTCCAGATTGAGCAGGTCTGCGATCTGACCACGGGCTCGCGTGACGCGTCCCACTACCTCCTGACCCAGGGCAACATCCGCTTCGTCCTCTCCTCCGCCCTCACGCCCGAGCACCACGCCGCGATGGAAGTCGCGATGTACGGCGACGGCGTGAAGGACGTCGCCTTCACCGTCTTCGACGCCGAGAAGGCCTACGAGCGGGCCATCAAGAACGGCGCCCAGTCCGCCTACGCCCCGCGCACCTTCAAGGACCAGCACGGGACGGTCACCATGGCCGGCATCAAGACCTACGGGCGCGTCTGTCACACCTTCGTCTCCCGCACCGGCGCCTACGAGCTCACCAAGGTCAAGCAGGGCGGGCTCTTCATGCCCGGCTTCAAGATGATCGACGGCACGTGCGCCCCCGCCGGAGCCTGCGCCCCGCAGATGGGCCTCTCCTCCGTCCTCGCGATCAACGACTACAACCGCAGGAACCCCTGCGGGCTCAAGTACGTCGACCACCTCGTCGGCAACGTCGAGCTCGGCAAGATGAACTACTGGGTGAAGTTCTACGAGGACGTCCTTGAGTTCAAGATGTTCAAGCACTTCGACGACAAGGACATCGCCACCGACTACTCCGCGCTCATGTCCAAGGTCATGGCCTCGGGCAACAACCTCATCAAGATGCCCATCAACGAGCCCGCCCCCGGCAAGCGCAAGAGCCAGGTCCAGGAATACCTCGACTGGCACTGCAACACGCCGGGCGTCCAGCACCTCGCCCTACGCACCGACGATGAGCTGCACTCCATCGCCGCCCTCCGCTCCCGCGGCGTCGACTTCCTCACCCTCCCCGACGCCTACTACGACAAGGTCTGGGACCGCGTGAACACCATGCTCACCCAGCACGGGCACCAGGCCGTCCGCGAGGACCACGAGGCCGTCAAGAAGCTCGGCATCCTCGTCGACGCCGACGACGAGGGCTACCTGCTCCAGCTCTTCACCAAGCCCCTGCAGGACCGCCCCACGCTCTTCTTCGAGATCATCTGCCGCCGCGGCAGCCAGTCCTTCGGCAAGGGCAACTTCAAGGCCCTCTTCGAAGCCCTCGAACTGGAACAGGAGCGGCGGGGGAATCTGTAAGGGTCGCTCCGCTCAGCAGCCCGTAGGGCTGGCATCACGGAGCCGGGGGCAACGCCCCCGGTGGATGCCCCCCCTCCCCCCCTCCCGTCTTCAACCGACCCTGCAAGGGTCGGACGGTTCGCCATCGTTACGCGCGATCCGACCCCTGCGGGGTCGTGCTCTTGCGACGCGCCAACCGGGGGCGTTGCCCCCGGCTCTGTCATTCGAGCCCTGCGGGCTCAGCAGGGGCGCTCCCGAGTAAGCGTCGCCATCGCGACCCCTGCCGGTACACTCGAACGATGGCCCAGACGCTGACGCGCCTTCTCCTCCACATCGTCTTCTCCACGAAAAACCGTGAGCCACTGATCACGAGTTCCGTCTCCACTGAACTCTACAAGTATCTCTCCGGCATCGCCCGCAATCACGACTCGCCCGCCCTCGCCGTCGGCGGTGTCGCGGATCACGTTCACCTCCTTGTCTCTCTCTCCAAGAACATCGCCTGTGCGGATCTATTGATGCATCTCAAGCGAGACTCGTCGAAGTGGATCAAGACCAAGGGACGAGAGTTCGCCGCCTTCGCGTGGCAAGAGGGCTACGGCGCGTTCACGATCGGCGAAAGTCAGATCGAGGTGCTGGCGCGGTACATCAACAACCAGGAAGACCACCACAAAGCCCGCTCATTCCAGGATGAGTTCCGTGATCTTCTCGCGAAGTACCGTGTCGAGCACGATGAGCGACTCGTCTGGGGGTGATCCGACTCCTGCGGGCATGAGGCATGCGCCACCCTTCGATCGCTCTCCCCGTGCCACCGATCGCCGGTGCCTCCGGCGATCGGTGCCCGAACCACCGTCACGCCCGGCGCCTCCCGCGCCTGCAGCGGTGGGGGCGTCCTCTTGCAGCATCCGGCATGCCTCGCTATGCTCTCCTCGCGGCCGAATCGGTCGCACCGTGAGTCGTCGACTATGTCTGCCATCGCCTGAACATCCCCGCGTCGCCCGCGTCCCGCGTTGAACCGAGGCTCCCGGCCCCGGGCGTGGTTCGTCGTGCGTCCTTCGCGGGGATGTCTCGCTGCGCCCCCATCTTCATGCCACGCTGTTGATCCGCAGGTCGCCACCCACGGGGAGGGTGGGGCGGCCCGTGCGATCGGCCACACACTTCCATCCCGCGGGCGGCCCGATCGATTGCCGCCGCCCGCCGAGTCCACGACACCCATGTCCCACAAATCGCGCGAGTCTTCCGATTTCACCTGCGTCGCCTGCGGGCACCACGTCCCCGCGCACGCCTTCGGCACCCGGCACCGCAACCACTGCCCCAAGTGTCTCTGGTCGCGGCATCTTGACGACGAGCCCGGCGACCGCCGCTGCGCCTGCCGAGAACCGATGGAGCCCATCGCCATCGAGGTCCGTCGGGGCGGCGAATGGGCGATCATCCACCGCTGCACGGGCTGCGGCGTGCTCAAGACCAACCGCGTCGCCGGCGACGACTTCGAGCGCTCGCTGCTCGCCCTGGCCCTGCGTCCCATCGCCAGCCCGGCCTTCCCGCTCGACGACCTGCGGACCTAGCCGCGGGGTGTTCTCGGGCATTTCGGGCCTGCGGGTCCGGTCGACCTACGATGGCGCGTGCCTATTCCACGCGTCGCTATCGTCGGCCGGCCCAACGTCGGCAAGTCCAGCCTCATGAACATGGTCGCCGGGGCCAAGGTCTCCATCGTGGACCCCACCCCGGGCGTCACGCGCGACCGCGTCGCCGCCATCGTCGAGCTCATGCCCCCAGTCCGTTCACGCGACGAGCACCACCAGTTCGCCCCCAAGGCCGTCGAGTTCGTCGATACCGGCGGGTTCGGGGCGTACACGGCCCCCGGCGAGCGCTTCGACGAGGTCGGCGAGGACCTCCACACCCTCACCAACTCCATCGAGTTCCAGATCTCCCAGGCGGTCGAGAACGCCGACCTGGTGCTGTTCGTCCTCGACGCCCAGAGCGGCCCGACGCCCCAGGACCACGAGATCGCACGGCTTCTGCGCGAGGGTGGCTTCAACCGCGCCCGCAAGAACGCCAAGAAGGACGCCTCCTCTCCCCCGCCACGCAAGCTCAACATCCGCGTCGTCGCCAACAAGACCGACGGCCCGCGCTGGGAGGCCCACGCCCAGGAGATCGCCGGGCTGGGCTTCGGCGAGCCCCTCATGGTCTCCGCCAAGAACAACTACATGAGGCGTGAGTTCCTCGACACCGTGTACGAGCTCGTCCCCCAGCACACACCCGAGCCCGAGCCCCGCGCCGACCTCAAGGTCGCCATCGTCGGCAAGCGCAACGCCGGCAAGAGCACCCTCGTCAACACGCTCGCGGGCGAGCCCCGTGTCATCGTCTCCGAGATCGCCGGCACCACGCGCGACGCGATCGACGTCCGCTTCGAGATCGACGGACGCAGCATCCTCGCGATCGACACCGCCGGCGTCCGCCGCGCCAAGAGCTTCCAGAACATGGTCGAGCACTTCGCCTTCGACCGCGTGAAGCGGGCCGTCGACCGTGCCGACGTCGTCCTGCTGATGATCGACGCCACCGTCAAGATCAGCCAGGTCGACGAGCAGGTCGCCATGATCTGCCAGAAGACCTTCAAGCCCGTCGTCATCGTCGTCAACAAGTGGGACCTCGCCGAGGGCAAGCCCGGCCGCGACGGCATCCCGCTCACCACGGGAGACTACGAGAAGTACCTCCGCAAGGAGCTCGGCGGGCTGACGTTCGCGCCCATCGCCTTCATCAGCGGCAAGAGCGGGAGAAACGTCCGCCGGACCCTTGACCTGGCCTTTGACCTCAAGAATCAGGCCGCCGAACGCGTCACCACGGGCAAGCTCAACCGCATCGTCCGCCGCATCATGGAGACCCGCGCCCCGACCGACACCAAGGGCACGCACGCCAAGGTGCTCTACGTCGCGCAGACCGGCGTCTCCCCGCCCACGATCACCCTCGTGGTCAACGTGCCCGAGCTCTTCCGCCCCAACTTCATGCGATTCCTCTCCAACCGGTTCCGCGAGGAGCTGCCCTTTGTCGAGGTGCCCATGCGCATCGTCGTCCGCGGGCGCCGCCAGCGCGAGGGCGACATTCCCCTCGACCCCGAGTCGATCGTCGAGGTCCGCCAGGGCGTCCAGCGCCGCGGCAAGGGCACGCGTCCGGGCAAGCCCACGGTCTCCACGGCTCCCGTTCCCGAGGTGGTCGGCGACCGCGAGCTTTCGCCCGAAGAGCTGGCCCAGTTCGCTGACGACGCCGCCGTCTACTTCGACGATTAAGAACCCCGAAACCCCGGCCCGGGTTCTCCGAACGATGTCCCCGTGGGCGTCCGCGGGTGGTACACTGCGCCCCATCGGGAGGTTGATCCATGGACATCTGGAAGAAACTCAAGGGCGAGCTGATCGACATCGTCGAGTGGCTCGACAACACGCCCGACACCCTCGTCTACCGCTTCGAGCGGCACAACAACGAGATCAAGAACAACGCCAAGCTCGTCGTCCGCGAGAGCCAGGCCGCCGTCTTCGTCCGCGAGGGCACCTTCGCCGACACCTTCAACCCCGGCATCTACACCCTCGATACCAAAAACCTCCCCATCCTCTCCACCATCCTCGGCTGGAAGTACGGCTTTGAGTCCCCCTTCAAGGCCGAGGTCTACTTCGTCAACACCCGCAACTTCACCGATCGCAAGTGGGGCACCATGAACCCCATCATGCTCCGCGATCCCGAGTACGGGCCCGTCCGCCTCCGCGCCTTTGGCACCTACGCATTCCGCGTCGCCGACCCCACCGCGTTTCTCAAGCAGGTCGTCGGCACCAACCCGCGCTTCACGACCGACGGCATCTCCGAGCAGCTCCGCAACTTCATCGTCAGCGAGTTCGCCGACACCCTGGGCGAGGCCAAGATCCCCGTCCTCGATCTCGCCGCCAACTACACCGAGCTCGGCAAGTTCATCCGCGACAAGATCGCCCCGCACATCACGCAGCTCGGGCTTGAGCTCTCCGCCTTCTCCGTCGAGAACATCTCGCTCCCCCCGGAAGTCGAGAAGGCCCTCGATCAGCGCACCAGCATGGGCATCGTCGGCGACATGAACCGTTACACCCAGTTCAACGCCGCCCAGGCCCTCGGCCAATCCGGCAACACACCCAACAGCGCGATCGGCACGGGCGTCGGCCTCGGCGCGGGCATGGCCATGGCCCAGCAGATGGCCGCCGCGCTCCAGCCTTCCGCCGCCGCGCCACCACCCATCCCGGGCCAAGCCCAGGCCCTTGCCTTCTTCATCGCCCAGAACAACCAGCAGACCGGCCCCTTCGACGCCGCCACGCTCGCCCGCCTCGCCTCAGAAGGCAAGCTCACCCGCGAGACTCTCGTCTGGCGTCAGGGCATGCCCGCCTGGGCTCAGGCCGCCACCGTCGCCGAACTCGCCCAGGTCTTCGGTGCTGTCCCCCCGCCACTCCCCCCACAGGCCTGATCCACCATGCCCGAGCGGTCCTTCCCATGCCCCACCTGCGGGGCCTCGCTCGCCTATGAGCCCGGCACCGCCGCGCTCAAGTGCGGGCATTGCGGCTCCGAGCACGAGATCGACGGCCCGCCCCCCGAGATCGCCGCCGACGCCTTCGCCGAGCACGACTTCCGCGCCGCACTCCACGCGGACGCCGACAACGCCGAAACTTCCGTCCGCCTCGAACTCATCTGCGAATCCTGCGGCGCACACACCCAGCTCCCCGACAACGTCACCACCTCCTCCTGCGCGTTCTGCGGCACGCCCATCTCGGGCGAGAAAAAGTCCGCCCGAATCCTCCGCCCCAAGCTCGTGCTCCCCTTCGCCATCCCCACGGCCAAGGCACGCAGCCTCTACGAGAACTGGCTCGGCTCCCTCTGGTTCGCTCCCAGCGACCTCCGCAAGCTCGCTTTCCTCGATGCCTCGCTCAAAGGAATCTACCTCCCTTACTGGACCTACGACGCCCACGCCATCACACGCTACACAGGCATGCGAGGCATCGATTACTGGGTCACCCAGACGTACACCGTTACCGTCAACGGCCGCCCGCAGACCCGCACGCGACGAGTCCGCAAGACCCGCTGGTACCCCGCCGCCGGCACCGTCGACAACCGTTTCGACGATGTGCTCGTCCCCGCAACCCGCTCGCTCCCCAAAGATCGGCTCGACTCGCTCGAACCTTGGGAGCTTCCTCGCTGCGTTCCCTTCGATGACAGCTTCCTCGCCGGCTTCGTCGCCGAGAGCTACGCCGTCACGCTCGATGAGGGCTTTGGGCTCGCCGAAGAACGCATGCAGCCCGCGATCGACACCACCATCCGCCGCGACATCGGCGGCGACCGCCAGATCATCTCTTCCAAATCCACCAACTACCCGACCATCACCTTCAAGCACATTCTGCTGCCCGTCTGGGTCTCCGCCTACCGCTACCGCGGCAAGCTCTACCAGATCATCATCAACGCGCAGACGGGCGAACTCAGCGGCCAGCGCCCCTACAGCTTCTGGAAGATCGCATTCCTCATCCTGGTGATCCTGATCGTGGTGGGCATCATCGCCCTGGCCGTCTCGCTCTCACGCTGACCAACCGCCGTTCTGGCAGCCCGGGCCACCCGTCCGCCGCCCCGGCACGCCGATCGACCCGTGGGGCCGCGCCAGGCTGGGCATCGATTGGCACCCCGTTCGCACCCCCAATCCACGACACGCCGGGCGGCTGTCCCGGTTCCGGGGTTTGGATCTGTCGCGGGTCCGAATACCCTTCTGTGGTTCTCGAGCGCGTGCACGTGCCGCGGCGAAGTCATGCCGGGGCGTTCACGCGACGATAACAGACCGGTCCACCCGAACCCGAGGGCGGGTCCCGGACGAATACACAGCAGAGGAGTTCTCGGGCTTGGGCCCGATGCTCCGAAACCCTCGGGGGAGTTCAACCATGTTCGAGCGCTTCACAGACCGTGCCCGCAAAGTGATGGCCCTGGCCAACCAGGAGGCCCAGCGCTTCAACCACGAGTACATCGGGACCGAGCACATCCTGCTCGGGCTCGTCAAAGAGGGCTCGGGCGTCGGCGCCAACGTCCTCAAGAACCTCGACGTCGACCTCCGCAAGGTCCGCCTCGAGGTCGAGAAGCTCGTCAAGCCAGGCCCGGAAATGGTCACCATGGGCAAGCTGCCCCAGACCCCCCGCGCCAAAAAGGTCATCGAGTACGCCATCGAGGAAGCCCGGAACCTCAACCACAACTACGTCGGCACCGAGCACCTCCTCCTCGGGCTCCTCCGCGAGCACGACGGCGTCGCCGCTCAGGTCCTCATGAACCTCGGGCTCAAGCTCGAGGAAGTCCGCGAAGAAGTGCTCAACCTTCTCGGCGCAAGCCAGGATCAGGGCGAGCAGGGCGGCGGCGAATCCGCCGGCCTCCCGGGCGCCTCCTCCGCGCCCAGCGCCGGGACCGGATCCTCCGCCGGCGCCAAGGGCAAGAGCAAGACCCCGGCGCTCGATTCCTTCGGTCGCGACCTGACCGAACTCGCCAAGGAAAGCACCCTCGACCCCGTCATCGGCCGCACCACCGAGATCGAACGTCTCGTGCAGGTCCTCTGCCGCCGCACCAAGAACAACCCCGTCCTTCTCGGCGAGGCCGGCGTCGGCAAGACCGCGATCGTCGAAGGGCTCGCCCAGCGCATCATCTCGGGCGATGTTCCTGAGATCCTCCAGGACAAGCGCCTCGTGGTGCTCGACCTGGCGATGATGGTCGCCGGGACCAAGTACCGCGGCCAGTTCGAGGAGCGCATCAAGGCCGTCATGAACGAAGTCCGCCGCGCCAAGAACGTGATGCTCTTCATCGACGAGCTCCACACGCTCGTCGGGGCGGGCGGCGCCGAGGGCGCCATCGACGCCTCCAACGTGCTCAAGCCCGCGCTCGCCCGCGGCGAGATCCAGTGCATCGGCGCCACGACCTTCGACGAGTACCGCAAGTACATCGAGAAGGACGCCGCCCTCGCTCGCCGATTCCAGCCCATCACCGTCGACCCGCCGGGCGACGAGCAGACCATCGAGATCCTCAAGGGCCTGCGCGATCGCTACGAGAGCCACCACCGCGTGCAGATCACCGACGCCGCACTCCGCGCCGCGGTCGAGCTGTCCGGCCGCTACATCACCGGGCGCGTGCAGCCCGACAAGTCGATCGACGTGATCGACGAGGCGGGCGCCCGCATCCGCATCAAGACAATGACCAAGCCCCCGCAGCTCGCCGACATCGAGGGCGAGATCGAACGCCTCAGCATCGAGAAGGACGAGGCCGTCAAGGCCGCCGACTACGAGCGAGCCGCCGATCTCCGCGACAAGGCCGAGCAGCTCCGCAAGAAGAAGGAAGACATCCAGAAGGAGTGGAAGAACCGCGCCCGCGAGTACGACGGCACCGTCGACGAGGACGTCGTCCGCGAGGTCGTCAGCAAGATGACCGGCGTGCCGCTCCAGCGACTCGAGAAGGACGAGGCCGCCCGCCTCCTCCACCTTGAAAAGGAACTGCACCGCAAGGTCATCAGCCAGGACGAGGCCATCAAGGCCGTCGCCAAGGCTATCCGCCGCTCACGCGCCGGGCTCAAGGACCCCAAGCGTCCCGCCGGCTCGTTCATCTTCGTCGGGCCCACGGGCGTCGGCAAGACCCTGCTCGCCAAGGCGCTCGCCGAGTTCATGTTCGGTGACGAGGAAGCCCTCATCCACCTCGACATGTCCGAGTACATGGAGAAGCACAACGTCAGCCGCCTCGTCGGCGCGCCCCCCGGCTACGTGGGCTACGAAGAGGGCGGGCAGCTCACCGAGCGCATCCGCCGCCGGCCCTACTCCGTCGTCCTGCTCGACGAAGTCGAGAAGGCACACCCCGACGTCTTCAACATGCTCCTCCAGATCATGGAGGAAGGCCGCCTCACCGATTCCTTCGGCCGCCATGTCGACTTCCGCAACACCATCCTCATCATGACCAGCAACATCGGCGCTGATCTGATCAAGGGCGGCGCGGGCTTCGGCTTCCAGAAGCGCACCGAGGCGACCGACTACGACAACATCAAGGTCGTCCTCATGAAGGAGATCGAACGCTTCTTCCGCCCCGAGTTCATCAACCGCGTCGACGACATCATCGTCTTCCGCCCGCTCACCAAGGTCGACATCACCTCCATCATCGACTACGAGGTGGGCAAGCTCGCCAAGCGTCTCGCCGCGCAGGAGATCACCATCCAGCTCGAGCCCGACGCCAAGGAGTTCCTGATCGACAAGGGCTACAACCCCGAGTTCGGCGCCCGGCCCCTCCGCCGCGCCCTGGGCAACTACGTCGAAGACCCGCTCAGCGAGATGCTCCTCTCGGGCGACTTCGCTAAGGGCTCGACCATCCGCGTCACGCGGAAGAAGGACTCCGAAGGCAACCCCATCGAGTACCTTGCCTTCGCCGCCGTCTCCGCCGCCGAGGGCTCCACGCCCCCGGCCGTTGCGGGCAGCCATTCGACCTGACACCCTCTCCGAACCCCAAGAAAGCCCCGGACTTCGGTCCGGGGCTTTGTCGTTTTGGCCCGCGCAGCCGTCACGCTTTGCCCAAACTGTGGGAATCGGGCTGAGGACCTCAAAATTGGCGGCCTGACTGTGCAGATTGTGCTTGAATCATGCCTCGGATTCGGCTAAAAGACAGTTCATCGTCCGGAGTTGCAGGGAGAGACAAGACACCTTCCTGAAACTTGGACCCAAAGGCCGGGGGTTTCCCCGGCTGTGCCACGTCCGGCTTGTGCCGGCTTGGTTCAACGCGTTCATTTCCGCCGGTCCCCCGCCGGCGGAAGTTCGCTCGTCGGGGGAGATGTGTTCAGAGAGTAGAGAGAAGGAGACAAGACTCATGAAGAACCTGCTCACGATCGCGGCCCTCGCGGCCATCGCCGGCGCTGCCCACGCCGACTTCAACACCGGTATCGGCGCTGGCCCCTTCAACAGCGACGGCGCCGCCGGCAACGCCGCCAACGGCGTCTTCTCGTTCACCTACACCGGCTCCAACGCCGACGTCTTCAACCGCATCCGCATCCGCGGCACCGCCACCTCCGGCGGCGTCGGCTCGTTCCTCAGCGAGCTCCGCTGGCGCTTCGTCGGCCCCACCACGATTGACAGCGGCTCCATCGCCTCCGGCACGACCTGGTCCGGCGGCGCAAGCATCGACAACACCCAGACCTTCTCCACCTTCAGCCTCGTCAACGGCACCAGCTACTCCTTCCGCTTCTGGGAGTCGTTCAACGACGGCGGCATCGACGCCATCTGGTCGAACGTTCAGTTCGACTTCCTCTCCTTCGTCCCCCCGACGCCCCCGACCGCCGTCTCCATCGGCACCTTCACCGCCGGCGCGTTCGACATCAACACCTTCGGCTCGAACTTCGACACCGAGATCGGTCTTTATGACTCCGCTGGCAACATCGTCTCCATCAACGACGATGCCGGCGCTGGCCTCCAGTCCCAGATCACGCCCACCCTCGCCATCGGCACGTACTACCTCGCCGTCGGCGGCTTCAACACGGCCTTCAACGCCGGCTGGGATGCCGTTGCCGGCTCCGCCACCGGCCTCTTCGACCTCACGGTCAACGGCTTTGCCTCCATCGAGGACCAGCTTCTCTCGGCCGGTCAGGTGAAGTGGTACTCCTTCAACGTCGTCCCCACGCCGGGCTCCTTCGCCCTGCTCGGCCTCGCCGGGCTCGCCGCCGCCCGTCGCCGCCGCTAAGTCCCCTCCTGCCGCCCTTCCTTGGGCGGTCATTCTGAGTCTTCAGGAGCCCACGGGTTTCTCGGCCCGTGGGCTCCTTTCTTTTTCCCGAACCCGCCCACGATTCCCCCGGTACCATCCCCGCGTTATGCCCGTTCTGCTCCGCTGGCTCCTCACCCTCGCCCCACTCAACCCCATCGCCGTGCGCCTCGTTCAGAACGGCTCACGACGCAGCCGCCATCTCTACATCCGCTCCATCTACCTTGGCGTCCTCATCCTCGTCCTCCTCTGGGTCCTCGTGACCAGCGTCACCGGGCAGATGAGCTACGGCGCCCTCGCCCAGAGCGGTGCCGCCTCCTTCACCTGGATCGCCTACCTCCAGATCGGGCTCATCTGCGTCCTCGCCCCTGTCTTCATGGCCGGTGCCATCGCCCAGGAAGCCTCCCCACGCACCTGGGAAGTCCTCCTCACCACACCACTCACCAGCGTCCAGATCGTTCTGGGCAATCTCTTCGGCCGCCTCTTCTTCATCCTCGCCCTCCTCTTCGCGAGCCTCCCCCTCTTCGCGCTCACGCAGTACTTCGGCGGCGTCCCCGGCTCGGCGATCTTCGCCAGCTATCTCATCGCGGGCTCCGCCGCCCTGCTCGTCGGCGCCATCGCCATCGCGCTGGCGGTCTCTCGACTCGCCGGCCGCCGGGCTGTCTTCGCGTTTTATGTTGCCGTCGTCAGCTACCTCGCCGTCACCGCGGGGATCGACGTCTTCCTCCGCTCCAAGGGACTCGGCGCGGGTCCGGGCGGCGTGGGCGTCACGCCCATGACCGGGCTCAACCCCTTCCTCGCTCTACACGCACTGCTCAACCCCTCCCGATACCCCCGCGCCGAACCGGGCGTCGTGCAGGGGCTCCGCGGCTGGATGCTCGCCGCCCCCGTCACGTTCTGGTGCGTCGCTTCGGTCCTCCTGTCCTTCCTGCTCATCATCGTCTCGACCTTCACTGTTCGCTCGGGCGGCATCGGTTCGCTCACGGGTGATCAGGCCGGCATCCCCTGGTACCGAAGGCTCTTCGGCCTCGGCGGCGCCGGCGCCGACCATCGCCCGCCGCGCCCCGTCGGCTCAAACCCCATCGCCTGGCGCGAGTCCACCGCACGCAACGCCACCCTCGGCCGCATCATCGCCCGTTGGACCTTCGTCGCCGCGGGCATCCTCTTCGGGCTCGGGCTCGTCGTCCTCTTCCACCGCGGCACGCTCTCCCACGAGGACTTCCGCCTCGCCCTGCTCACCACCGTCTGGGGCGAACTCATCGTCATCACCCTCGTCGCCATCAACATGGCCAGCACCGCCATCAGCCGCGAACGCGAGGACGGCACGCTCGACCTCCTCCTCACCACCCCCATCACGCCCTCCAGCTACCTCTTCGGCAAGCTCCGCGGGCTGATCGCCTACCTCCTCCCCATGCTCGCCGTTCCCGTCAGCACCCTCGCCTTCGCCGGCCTTTACGTGCTCGCCGGTGGCTTCGAGCGAGAGGGCGGCGTCCTCGTGACCATCGCCGCACCCGCCGGAGCCGCCGCGGCCGCCGCCTCCGAGCCCGTCATCCTCCCCGAGGCCGCCCTCCTCGCCCCGCTCGTCTTCATCCCCTTCACCGCCTGGTGCGTCATGACCGGGCTCCACTGGTCCCTCAAGAGCAAAGGCACCCTCTCCAGCGTCGTCGGCACCGTCGCCGTCGTCGGGATCATCGCGGGCATCGTCGGGCTCTGCGGCAGCAAGTCCGGGGTCGAGATTCCCGCGATCGGGCCCTCACTCGCCGCCCTCTCCCCCGCGAGCCTCCTCCACGCCATCTGCACCCCCAGCGATTCCCTGCTCGCCACGAGCAGCGGGACCGGCGGGCTCACCAGCGCCCGCGTCTCGCTCTTTGTCGGCGCCCTGGTCGCCGCGGCGATCTACACCGGCATCACCTTCGGCATCCACGCCAACCTCGTTCGGTCCTTCGACATGACCGTTCGCCGTCTCGCCGGGCAGCGATAAGCTGCACACTCATGGCGTTCTTCCAGACTCGAAGTTGAACGCGCGCCAGCCGAACCATCCCTCATGTCGTGACGGTTCGCACAAGGCCCTTCTACCGAGCGGCAATCGTGGGTACTCGTGCAACGTGCCATTGTTCAAACAAGCGCCGTAAGGCATTCAAGAGTCATTCCCGACGAGTCGGATACAACAAGCTTGACACATAGGGGGGGGGTGGGAGTACAGTTAGGGTGAATTGACATTCGTAGCGAATTCAACAAAAGGAATTCTGACCATGAAGTCAATGAACAGCTTGAGAGTCGTTATCGTTGCTCTTGGGTGCGGTGCCGGATTTACAATGTCTTCTTGTTCGACGACGCGGCCTCCAACGGACATGGAGATTCAAGATGCCTACGACCGAGAGCTGCAGCGGCTGAGGGAGGCTCGAGATGAGTGGCTGCGATTCTGCGAATCACTGCCCAACACTTCTGGTTTGGTCCTTTCTCCGCGTGCTCGATGCATTGACGACGCACTCAAGTTCTACAACGATGGGATGAACCTCATTCGTGACGCTCGGCTCAAAGCGCTCGACAAGCAATGGGACAACGCTCGCAAGTCGCGCGAAGAATATGAGAGGTGGCTTCGGGAACAGCTTGAGCGACTGAATGTCCCGGGTATCATTCGCGACTTGATCAAGCCATGGCTGCCTCAGGGAAGTCTGACGACCGATCTTGCCGGTACACTTCGTGGGATCACCACTGAGGATGGGGTCGACACGGGGCACCTCAGCCTCGAAGGCACGTTCACGCTCGTGGACCCTACGCGAGGATTCAGCCAGTCAGGGACGGCAACAGCTAAGTTCAGCATCTCTGGCACGCTCAACGGCGCAACGCCTCGGGGCAAGATCTACTCGGGCATGATTGATGTGAGCGGCTCCTCGGGTGCATCGTGGACAGGTATTGTCGAGAACGATTCTGGGAATCTCTTCGAGACGAGCACGAGCGGGGAGACAACCATCACGGTACTGGTGAAGGGTACTTCGTCGGTCAAGGGATGGGATGCAGTTATTCCCGCATATCCGAGGCTACGTTTGACGCTCCAGAGGCTCCCCGATGGATCATACCGCATGCTAACCGCCAACCAGCCTTCATCTGCGGTCTTTTCGCGAGATCCTTTCCTGATCACTGATTTCAATGGTGATGGAGCGAGGCAGTACTCGTCGGATTATGCGGCGTTTGCCGCTGCTTTGGCAGCCCTTGATCCGAAAGCAGATATCAACGAAGATGGATCGTGGGATGCGGTCGATTCTGATCTCTGGCTGCGGCTCTTCGCGGAGGACGTTCCATGAACTCGCCCATGCTTCGGATGCCTGTCTGCATCGTGCTCGCTTCGATGGTTGCTGGCGCCCTGGGCGTTGGCATCCTTGATTCGCGATGCTCCGCCCCGCCCCCCGGCGTGCCGCCGGAGAAGGCGCAGGAGTTCGTGCTCGATTCCGGCGCGGATCAGATCCTCGCCGATTACCGTGCCAGAATCGACGCAGCGTTCAAGTGCCTCCCTCCCGGCGCTTCCCCCATCGACAAGCTCAAGGTGCTCCTGCCGCTGTACCAAGACGAGTATCAGTGGTTCCTGATGTACGAGGGCGTGCTCGCATCCGGCGTTCTTTACGATCGATCGATGAACCGCGAGATCTGGGGCGAGGTTCGCGCGAGACACGAATATGGAGTTGCCATGTCCACGCTCGAGGTGTTCGAGCTCGGGGATATCGTTCGCAACACCCAGTGGATCACGCAAGCAAGCGTGGACCGTGTCGTGCAGAAGCTGCCCCGCGTGCACGCCATGCGGAGACTCATGACCCGGGACCTCCTCGAGAAGGGTTTCAAAACCGTGCTCAAACGCGAGAATCTCGACCAGATCTATCCGGCCGACAATGCGGCCGCACCAGAGAAGCCGGGCAACTAAAGCCGGTCTCTGTGGCCCTGTGGGGGATCGTCTTCCGAGCGGCTAGAACGTCCGGCGCAGCCGCGCGGGCGGGATGCCCAGTTGATCGCGGTACTTCGCGACCGTTCGGCGCGCGATCTCGATCCCGCGCTTCTTGAGCGCCTCCGCCAGCGCATCGTCCGACAGGGGCTTGCCCTTGTCCTCCGCGTCGATCACCTCGCGCAGCGCCGCCTTGACCGCCTCCCACGCCAGATCCTCGCCGCCCTCGGCGTTCTCCGCCCCCTCGGGCTTGGTCGACAACCCACCCGAGAAAAACTTCCGCAACGCCACCACGCCCCGCGGCGTCGCCAGATACTTGTCCGCCACCGCCCGGCTCACCGTCGCCACGTGCACGCCCAATTGGTCCGCGATCTGCGACATGGGCAGCGGCTTGAGCGACGAAGGCCCCAGGTCGAAGTAGTCCCGCTGCGCCTCCACCACCGCCTCGACCACGCGCAGCAGCGTCGAACGCCTCTGGTTCACCGCGTCCAGAAGCCACTGTGCGTTGCTCAGGTTCGTGCGGATGAACTCGCGCCCGCGCTGGTCCATCGCGCTCTTGTCGCGCGACAGCTTCGCGTACTCCTGATTGACACGAAGATTCGGCAGCCTCGTGTCGTTGAGGTACGCGATGTACCGGTCGTGGTCGGGGTCATACTCGACGATCGCGTCGGGCACGATCCCCGCCGCCGAATCGTCCACGAGCTGCCGACCCGGCGCCAGACTCAGCCGCTTCATCAGTTCCAGCGCCCGCTTGATCTCCGCGAGCGACAGCCCCGACCGCTCGGCCACCCTCGGCAGCCGGTTCTTCATCAGGTCGTCCATGTGATCGGTGATGAGCCGTCTCGCCGCCGCGATCACTTCCGCCTCCGGCGCGTCCTCCCGCTCGGGCATCGCGTCAAGCTGCAGCAGCAGGCACTCGCGGACATCCCGCGCCGCCACACCCGCCGGCTCCAGGAAGATCTGCACCGCCTTGAGCGCCATCTCAAGATCGGCGATGCCCAGCGGCGTGCCGCCCGTTCCCATCGCCACGTTCGCACGCTCCGCGATCGTTTCGAGAGGCGTTCTCAGGAAGCCGTCGGCGTCCAAGTACGACAGCAGCATCGTCCCCAGCGATGCGGTCCGCTCGTCCACGTCCACCAAGGACCACTGGTGCTGGAGCTGCTCGACCAGCGACTCGCTCCGCGCCGGCGCCGCCGCCATCGCGTCCATCTTCGCGTCACGCTCTCCCGTCGGCTTCTTCGCACGCCGATCGCGGAGTTCGTCCAGCGAACGACCGACCGCCTCACCATCCTCATCGCCCTGGGGCTCGACGATCTCGAGCGTGGGGTTGTTCTCAAGCTCCTGCTCGATCCGTTCCTCCAGCTCCGCCAGCGGCATCTGGAGAATCTCCATCGACTGGATCATGCGCGGCGCCAGCTTCATCTGCTGGCCCAACTTCATCGATTGTGACGTCTCGAAGCGCATCATCCCGTCCCTGGATCCGCCACTCGCTGCCGGCCCACGATCGCGTCGGCCAGCACCGCCTTGTTCGCATACTCAAGCTGCGAACCGCTGGGCAGCCCCCGCGCCAGCCGGCTCACCCGGATGCCGCGAGATCGCAACTGCTCGGTCAGGTACAGCGACGTGCCGTCCCCTTCCAGCGTGGGGTTCATCCCCATGATGACTTCTTCGACCTTCACACCCCCGGCGTTTGAATCCGGATGGTCCACCCTTTGCAGGAGGTCCGCCACCGTCAGCTCTTCTGGTCCGATACCTTCGAGCGGGCTCAGCCGACCCAGCAGCACGTGGTACACCCCGCGGTACATCCCCGTCTGCTCCAGCGCGATCAGGTCCTTGGGCTGCTCCACCACCAGCACCGACCCGCGGTCCCGCCCCGCGTCCCCGCACACCGCGCACACCGGCTCCTCAGTCAGGTTCCAACAGATGCGGCAGTGGCGGATCGACTTCTTCACGTCCGTGATCGCTTTCGACAGCGCAAAGGCTGCGCGTTCCTCGCTCTTGAGCACGTGGAACGCCAGCCGCTCGGCCGAGCGGCGTCCGATCCCCGGCAGCCCGGCGAACTCCTCGATCAGGCGTTCGACCACCGGGGGATACGCCGGCTTGCGCTTTGATTCGCTGGCCCTTGGCTCGCGGTCGCTCATGGGGAATGGTACACCCGCCCAGGATCCGACCAACCCGCGCACGGTGCGGGCGTACACTTCATCGATGAAGCGATCGGGCATTTCTCGCACGACGACGGCGGCGCTGGTCGCCGGGGCGGCCTTGGCGGCCGGGGTGGTCTATGCCGCCTCGATCGCCCCGGAACTGGAGCCTCGCCGATTCGGGACCGTGGTGGACGGGCGGATCTACCGATCAGGCCGGACGACCCCGGGCGGGTTGGCGCGGGTCGTCGAGCGGTACAACATCCGCACGATCGTGGACTTCGGCGCGGCCCCGAAGGGCTCGCCCGAGGATCTGCGCGAACAGCGCACGGCGGAGGCGCTCGGCGTCGAGCGGCACCGCTTCTTCCTTGAGGGCGATGCCCGCGGGGACCCCAACGCATACGTCGAGGCGCTGCGCATCATGACGGATCCGTCGAAGCAGCCGGTGCTCGTGCACTGCGCGGCGGGCACGGAGCGCACGGGATGCGCCGTCATCCTGTATCGCACCCTCTTCGAAGGGCAGGGGTTCGAGCGTGCGATGCGCGAGGCCGAGCGATTTGATCATGATCCATCGGACAACCCGCACGTGAAGGGGATGTTCGATCAGTGGTCGTCGCAGATCGCCGAGGCGGTGCGCACGGGCCGGCGGATTCCGTATGTGGCGCCCGAGGGCGCCGATCACTCGCTCGATCGTTGAACGCCGTGCGTGGATCGATTCGCGAAGTTCTTGCTGGGTCGGCCGCGGCGCAGGCGGCGTTGCTGCTCGCGCTGTGCCTGTGTCTCTACTGGATCGGGCTGGGCGGGGCCGGGCTGTCGATGACCGAGGGGCACCGGGCGATTCCCGGGTGGGAGATGCTCGAGCGCGGCGATGCGTCAGTGACGCGCCTGTTCGAGCAGGTTTATCTTCGCAAGCCGCCGGGCATGCCGTGGGCGGTGGCGGCGGCGTCGTGGGTGCTCGGGGAGACGGAGTTCGCGGCGCGATCGGTGTCGGCGTTGTCGGCCACGCTGTCGGTGTTGGCGGCGTGGTGGTTCGCGCGGCGATGGTTTCGTGCCGTGTGGTGGTGCGGGCTGGCGGCTGGCCTGGCGCAGGCTCTTTCGCCAGCGTTTGTCGAGCCCGCGCGAACCGCGGAGATCGAGCCCCTGTTCATGCTGGGCACGCAGGTCGCCTCGTTCGCGTTGTTGGATGTGCTCAGAGGCCGGGCTTCTCGGTGGTGGTGGGGCATGCTCGTCCTGGGCGCGGTCGGCGCGTGCGTGTCGCTGCTGGCCAAGGGGCCCGCGGGGCTTCCCGTGATCGGTGCTGCGGTGGTTGTTGGCCTGGCGATGTCGGATCGGCGGGGGCGGGCTGCTGGGCGGATCGGGCTCTTCATCGCGGGGATCGGCCTCTTGATCGCGCCGATCGCGTGGTGGCTGGTGTCGCGGCTGCCCGACGAGCCCGCGGTCGTGCAGAGCCCGTCGGAGTTCTTGTGGGAGCTGTCTCGCCTGCCCGGGATCGCGCTGCTGCCTCTGGCGGCGATCGGGGCGGCGGCGCCCGCATCGGTCGGGCTGCTCGCCCTCTTTCGCCCGCTTTCACCCGCTGATCCCGAGGTTGCGCGATTCGCGCGCGTGCTGGGCTTCTCGGTGCTGGTGGCGCTGGGGGTCTTTGTGGTGGCGGGTGTGTCGAACCCGCGGTACGCGATGCCGGCGTTGATGCTGGCGGCCCCGTTGGTTGGGCCGATGCTGTCGGCGTGGCTTGCGGGTGATCAGGCTTCGGGGAGCAGGGCGGGCGCGGTGAGGATCGGCACGATCGCGGCGGTGGTGTCGTGCGTGGTGTCGGTGGTCTGGAGCGAGTCGCTCCGCCGCGGCGCTGGGCAGCGGGGCAGCGGTCGAGAGGCCGGGTACATGCTTGCGCAGTCGCTGGTCGACGCGGGCATCAGGGGACCGGTGACGCTGTACGCGGATGGGCTTGTCGAGGCGCGTCCGGAAGTCTTGTGGTATGCCAAGCTCCGAGCGAAGGAGCTGGGGCTGGAGTTGAGGCCGGTGTGGCGGAGTTCGGCCGTGCGGGCGTTCGAGGTGCCCGCGGGGTCGTACGCCGTGTTGAGGACGGACCCGGCTGCGGACGAGGTCAGGCACCTCGGAATCCGGGGAACGCAAGTCGCGGAGGGGACGCGCGGGCAGTACACGTTCGTGGTGCTGCGCATCGAAGACCGATAACCCTGGTGGGTTCGCGTCTGAATCATTTGTATTGTGTTTGATCGGTAGTTTTTCGTGCGTCGGGCATGGAATGATCTAGGCGCAGCGGGGGGAGGCGGTTACCGTAACGCCTGATCCGCCCGCAGCATGCGGCACCGGAGCATGGGCTTGGCTCATGTTCCGGACGCGAGACAGCAGCCCGGCCCCGCTCGAGGAGAGAGAGGCACATTGGGGCTGCTGATCTTGCTTTTGGGGACGCGGGAGGCGAGGTCAGCGTGGGACAAGCAGCACGACGGCGTGGGCCTCGACGGCCAGGCCGAGGCCGACCGCATCGACGCGCTCGTGCGTCTTGGCCTTCACATTCACACGGTCGAGGTCGACGGCGAGCAGGTCGGCGAGGCGTGCCCGGATCGTTTCGCGGTGGGGGGCGAGCTTGGGGCGTTCGAGGATGATCGTGGCGTCGAGGTTGCCGACCGTCAGGCCTTCGGCGTGCACGCGGCGGAGTGCCTCGGCGAGGAAGTCGCGAGAATCGCGTCCCTTGTTCTCCGGGGCCGAGTCGGGGAAGAGCTGGCCGATGTCGGGCTGGGCGAGTGCGCCGAGGAGTGCGTCGGTGACGGCGTGGAGGAGGGCGTCGCCGTCGGAATGCGCGACGGGGGCGTGGTCGTGGGGGATGGTGATACCGCCGAGGACGAGGGGCTTGGCGTTGCCGGCGTGGGAGGGCTCAAGGCGGTGGAGGTCCCAGCCGTGACCGATGCGGATTGAGCCGGGGTTGCCCATGGCGGGGAGTGTAGAGGGTGGTGGAAGGGCAGAGCGAGGGAGAAGGGGCGTGGGGGCGTGTCACCCGCTACAGTGTGCCGATCGGGTGGGCGTTGGAGGCGATCGGCATGCGGCATTCGGCGAAGATCGTGGGTGTGGCGGTGTGTGCGGCGTTGGGGTTGGCCGGTGGGTTGGCGGGGTGCAATCGCTTTGTCGAGGGCGGCACGGGCGTTTCGTACGACACGCACACGTACGTGAGCACGTCGGAACAGCCCAAGACCGTGAGCCTGATCGATACGCGGACCGACGAGGTGATGTGGACGGTCGAGGTGCCGGTGGGTCGGAAGCTGGTGGTCCGTTTCGTGAACAATTACTACCCGCAGAACCGCTCGTTCCCCGACCAGATGCGGTGGGACCTGATCGATCCGGACGCGGTGTACGGCGGGCTGGCCAACGAGATGCCGGTGCCCACGTCGCGGCGGCTGCAGATGGAGCTGCGCACGCCCGGGGAGCTTGCCCCCAACGACCGTCCGCGGACGGCGTCAACCCCGGCGGCCGGGATGAACTGACCCGGAGGGGCGATGTCACCCGGCGAACTTTTGCTGCTGGACGCGGCGGTGGAGCAGGCGAGAAAGTCGCTCGCGGAGGGCGGAATCCCCATCGGCGCGGCGATCGGGACGCCCGAGGGGGTGGTGGTTGCGCTGGGGCACAACCTTCGGGTGCAGACGGGGGACACGACGGCTCACGCGGAGACGGTGTGCCTGCGGAACGCCGGGCGTCGGCGCGACTGGCATCGGCTGGTGATGGCGACGACGCTTTCGCCCTGCGCGATGTGCAGCGGGACGGCGGTGCTGCACCGGATCCCGCGGGTGGTGATCGGGGAGCACGAGACATTTATGGGGCGTGAGGATTGGCTGCGCGAGGCGGGGTGCAGCGTCGAGGTGGCCCACGACGCGAGGTGCCTGGAGTTGATGCGGGCGTTTGTGCGGGCGAGGCCTGATCTGTGGGATGAGGACATCGGCGTGCCGCCGGCAAAGCCCGGGGCGTAGGCCCGCGGCGTGTATGCTTCGGGCGTGAAATCGCGATGCGAGAGTGGACCGCGGAAGGTGTCGCTTCCTGTGATGAACAGCGGGGGCGCGAAGGTCGCGCGGTCGCGGAGTGCGAAGTGGCGGGCGGTGGTGCTGATCCTGGTGCACGTGGCGATCGCCGCGCACGTCGCGCACTGGTGGTGGTCCGGGCGAGACGACGGCGTGCGGGGGACGTTGTCGCCCGTCGAGCCCTCGGAAGCGATGGCGACGCTGAACGAGGGCGTGATCAACGCGGGCGGGATCCTGCTGGGGCTGGCGATACTGTCGACGCTGATCCTGGGGCGGTGGTTCTGCGGGTGGGCGTGCCACGTGGTGGCGTTGCAGGATCTGTGCCTGTGGCTGCTCAAGAAGGTGGGGGTGCATCCCAAGCCGTTCCGCACGCGGCTCATGCTCTGGGTGCCGACGGGTCTGGCGCTGTACATGTTCGTGTGGCCCAGCGTGCATCGCTGGGTGCTGACGCCGGGGCTTGAGAAGCTCGGGTGGGAGATGCCGTTGTGGCTCGGACGGTCAACCCCCTGGCCCGGGCTGTCGAGCCACGTGATGGTGGAGGATTTCTGGGCGACGTTTCCGCCGTGGTACGTGGCGGTGCCGTTTCTGTTGATCTGCGGGTTCGTGACGGTGTACTTCCTTGGTGCGAAGGGCTTTTGCACGTACGGCTGCCCGTACGGGGGCTTTCTAGCGCCGGCGGATCGGCTGGCGGTCGGGCGCATCGTGGTGAACGAGCGGTGCGAGGGGTGCGGGCACTGCACGGCGGTCTGCACGAGCAACGTCCGCGTGCACGAAGAGGTGCGCGACTTCGGGATGGTCGTGGACCCAGGGTGCATGAAGTGCCTGGACTGCGTGAGCGTCTGCCCGATGGAGGCGCTGTCGTTCTCGATCGCCAGGCCCGCGGTGCTGGCCAAGCCGCGCACGGCGGCGGCGGCGGAGCGTCGGTCCAAGCCGAGCCCACTGTACGACCTGACGCTGCGGCAGGACGCGGCGATGCTCGCGGTGTTTGTCGCGGTGCTGGTGTGCGTGCGCGGGATGGCGGAGTCGGTGCCGCTGCTGATGGCGGCGGGGCTGGCGTCGATCATCGCGTGGGGGATCTGGAAGACCTGGACGCTGCTGACGGTGTCCAACGTGCGTGCGCAGAACGTGCAGTTGAAACTAAAGGGAAGGATGACGGCTGCGGGGTGGGCGTTCGCCGTGTGTGCGATCGCGTTGACGGGGATGTCGGCGTGGTCGGGGTGGGTCAACAGCGAGCGGTGGCGATCGGAGCTGTTGCACGCGAAGCTGATCGACGAGCGGCGGATCACGGTGAGCAAGGCGCTTGTGCTCAGCGGCGAACCGACGCCCACGGGCGAGGATCTGGCGCTCGCCGAGCGGATCATCGCGGGGCTCGAGCGGTCCGGTGGTTGGGCCGAGGGCGGGTGGGGTTGGGAGCGGTCGATGCCGCCAAACCTCGAGCTCGCGTGGGCGAGAGCGGTGGTGGGGGATCTGGAGGGTGCGGTCGAGGCGACGCGGCGGGCGCTCGCGCAGGCGGAGCGGCCGGGCGTGGGCTTGATCGGTGACTTTGTGTCGCTGCTTCGTGCGTCGGGGCGGAGCGACGATCAGATTCTTGCGGAGCTGGAGGCTGGGGCGTCGTCGCACGAGTTCACCGAGGCGTGGCACGCGTCGCGGGCGCACGTGCTGTCCGGGCTCGGGCGTCGGGACGACGCCGTGCGGGCGGCGACGCAGGCGATGGCCGACGGCCCGTCGACCGAGCCGGGGGTCACGCTCGCGGTGGTGCAGACGTTGTTGGGATTGGGCAAGTCGGGCGAGGCGATGGCGATCGCGGACGATGCTGTGCGGGTGAGGCCCAGAAGCGCCGAGGCGAGAACGGCTCGCGGTGCTGCCCGGCTCGCCGCGGGGGATGTGCCGGGGGCGGTCGAGGACTTTGAGGTGTGGGTCCGCGTTTCCCCGCACGGGGAGTACCCGGCCTCGGCGGCGGTCCAGCGATTGCTGCAGGCGGGGCGGTCGAAGGAGGCGTTGGCGATCGCCGAATTCTCGGCGGGGCGGCGGCCCCACGCGGCGGACACGCACCTGGCCCGAGCGACTGCACGCATGCCAACTCAGGCGGGCGAGCCGTTGGACGCGGCCCGTGCGGATGAGCTGGCGTCGTTCATCGAGCAGTACGCGGACGCGGCGTGGCGGGACGACGCTGTGGGGATGCGGGCGGCTCAGATGCTCTTGTCGATCGGGCGTGTCGATGTGCTCGGACGCGTGCTGGATCGTTTCGTCGAGCGTCGGCCTCATGCACAGGCACCGCGGTACGCCCGCGCGGGCTTTCTGCTGTACACCGACCGGGCGGGCGAAGCGATGGAGGATCTGTCGCGGTTTGTGGCCGCGTCCCCTTCGGACTCAACGTCGGTGCTCAGGGCGGTGCAGCTCATGCTGCAGTTCGGGCGATTGCCCGAGGCGGGGCAGTTCGCCGACCGCTGGGAGACCGGGCTTGGCGGGCGTTGGGACGCGAAGTTCGCGCGGGCATTGATCGCGCTGAACGCTGGTGATGGAGCGAAAGCGGTCGAACTGCTGCGCGAGGTGATCTCGCTCGACCAGAGGAACGTTGCGGCCATGCGGCTTCTCTCGCAGGCGCTGGGCGCGAGCGGCGACGAGGCGGGACGGGCCGAATGGACACGGCGGGCCGATGAGGTGCTCGGCAGACGCCGGTAAGTTGATTCAGTTGGCGCCGATCGCCCAGTCGGCACGCGTCGCGTCGTTGGCCCAGTAGCGCATGTCCGCGTACTGGTCAAAGCCCATCGTGCGGGCGGAGGAATCAACAAACGCCGAGATGCCGCGCTTGCCGGGGTGACGCAGCGAGACGAACCCGGAGTTGAGTCCCGGGCTCTCCGCGGCGGGGTCATAGGCGGTGTCCCAGCGGCGGCCTTGGGCCGCTCCGAAATAGGGCGGCTCGACGCGGAAGAAGCCCTCGGGCTTGCCGAGTTGCGGCGCCAGCCACTGCTGCTCGCACCGCGCGGTCGCGAAGGCGATCAGGTCCGACGGGCGGCGGGCCTCGTCCAGGCGTTCGACATAGAACTTGCCGAAGCGGTTGCGGAAGTTGCGGTCGTAGGCGTTGAATCGCTCGCTGCCTCCGACGAACGCGACGTTCATCCCGAAGCTCGGGAAGAGGCTGACGACGTAGGCGTAGCTGATGTTGAACTCGCGCTGATACTGCTCTTCGTTCGCCCGGATATCGCGGAGCAGCGCGTCCTGCGAGTACAGGCCGTTGAAGTTGTAATCGAGATACGGCGCGAGACGCCACGGGTAGCGCTGGGCGACATCGCCCGTGATGCGGACGCCCGACTGGTCATAGACCGGCATCGGGCCGTTCACCATGGCGACGGTGGGATAGCCCGGGAGCACGACGCCGCGGTTGGTGTCGGCGTACATGGTGAAGGCGGTCATGAGCTGCTTGGCGGCCGCCAGCTCCTTGCACTGGCGTCCGACGGCCCGCACGCCCGCGATCGCTGGCAGGGCGAGTGACACGAGGAGCCCGACGATCGCGATGACCACCAACAGCTCGATCAATGTGAAGCCGCGGCGCATGGAGCGGCAGGCGGACATCACGGGACACGCCGCCTCGGTGCGCATGTCGGGGGTCTGGTGCCGAAAGAGGCGACCGATCGCGAGAAGATGGGTAAGCAGGAGAGTCATTGAGGCAAGAACCTTGTTCAATCTTGTAGAACAAGAACCGTTGCTGAGGTATCGTAACACTGGAGTTGTATGTCGGCCACTCATCTATTCGGACAAATCAGTCGGCAGAATCGAGGATCCACATGCGAAGCTTGAGCATCACGGCGGCACTGGCGGCGGCATCACTGGGCGGAGCGACCTTGGCGCAGGAGATTCAAGTTGTGTTCGGGTCACCATCCCTTGATCGGTGGATGTACCCGTTCAACTTCACGCCCGGCATCGAGTCGCAGGCGTCGTGCTTCGGTGCGATCGAGCAGGCGGGTTTCGATGATCGGGACGGCGAGTTTCTCCTGGGGTTCAACGTTGGGGCGCACGTGCCGACGGGGCTGCCGCTGGATCAGTATCGGATCGTGTCGGCCCGGCTGACGGCGGTGGTGCTCAACGATCTGGAGGCGAGGTACGACCCGACCTTCGATTCGGTGCGTTCGCTCTACCAGACGAGCAATCCGGATTACGTGCCCGACGCGGATCCGGGCCGACCGGTCGAGGTGTTCGCGTGCGGGTACCGCAACGGCTGGACGCTCGAGTCTTTCGGCGAGCGGAGCCCGTTCGGCGGCGCGCCGATCGTGCCGCCGGCCGAGGGCGCGAGAAACGTCTTCCCCGTGGCGATCGATGGCAACGGCACCACGGTCGATGTGTCGCGGCAGGTTCGCCAGCGGTTTGACGCGATGGGGCTTTCGATCGGCACGACCGACACCGTGAGCCCGGGCGAGCTGATGCCTTCGGGCACGGTGATGAGCTTCGAACTTTCGCCGTGCGATCCGGGCACGCGGCTGTATCTGCGTCAGGCGTTGGCGGCGGGTCGGCTCAATCTGCTGGTGACGAGCCTTCAGCCGGCGAGCGGTGGTCCTGACGGCGGCTCGGGCGAGCGGACGTATCCCCAGTTCTACACGAAGGAGAATGCGGCCGGGCTGCCGGCGACGCTGACCCTGGTGGTGCGTGTGGGCGATCCGGGCGACTTCAACGGCGATGGTTTCAAGGACTTCTTCGACTACGCGGATTTCATCGACGCCTTTGAGAGCGGCTCGCCCCAGGCCGACTTCAACCAGGACTGCTTTGTGGACTTCTTTGACTTCGATGATTTCGTCGGCGCGTTCGAGCGCTGAGGGAATCGAATGCTGCGGCGAGAGGGGTCGGCCGATGGGCCGGCCCCTTTCTGGCTTTTGTGGGGAGGCTCGTGGCTGGGCGAGCGGCGCTGGGGCGGGGGCTCAGCGGGCGGCTTCGGGCTTTGAGCCGGGCGACTCGTACTTGGGACGGTCATCGATCATGGTGCGGAGCCGGCTCTGCTTCCAGCGGTAGTCTTCGAGCAGGCGGGGGTCGCGTTCGACCATGAGGCCTCGGCGGATGAGGTCGAGCGTCTGCTCGGGCGTGCGAGAGGAGCGGAAGCTGGCTTCGATGGCGCCGCGGAGGGCGACGGGCTCGTTGGGGGCGAGGGCCAGGGCGCGGTCGAAGTACTCGAAGGCCTCGGCGGCCCAGCCGCGGTCGAGGTAGATGATGCCGAGGTTGGTCAGCGCCTGCTGGGAGGCCTCGGGGAAGATGTCGGCTTCATCCTTGAGGATGTCGGCGGCGTTCAGGACGTCGCCCTGCGCGAAGAGGGCGGCGCCGAGGTTGGTGCGGACGCCTGGGATCTGGTCGTAGGCGGCGAGCGAGCGGTTGTAGAGTTCGACGGCGCGATCGAGCTTGCCGGCCTGCTGGGCTTCGCGACCTTGCGAGGCGAGGCGGGTGGCTTCGGCGCGTGAACGGGCGATCTCCTCGGCGGAGCGATCGGCCCCGGGGCTGTGGGCGCAGCCGGCGAGTAGAGCGGCGAGGGCGGCGGTCGCGAGGATGGATCGGATCGTGGTCTTCATGGGTCAGCCTTCCTTGCGCTCCCAGCGGGCGAAGGTGATGTTGACGGTCCAGCTGTTGGTGGTGGGCCTGAGGGAGACGCCGTCGACGTCGAGGCCTTTGACGGTGCGGGAGGCCTCGTCGACCCAGGCGAAGAAGTCGGTGATGGATTCGACGGGGAGGTTCTGGTAGGAGTAGGTCTTTCGGACGAGCTTGAGGGCGGTGTCACTGGCGGCGGTGGTTTCTCGCGGGGCGGGACGCTGCGCGAGCACGACCTTCATCTTGTCCGGTGCGGCGTTCTGGATGCGGAGGGAGATATCGGGGAGCGGGTCGTTGCCGAGCTGGCCTTTGCGTGTGTCGGCCTCGGCGCGGGCCTGCTGGATATCGCGGATGAGCCGGCGGATCGTGTCGGCCTGGGCGGCGCGGGCGTCGAACTCGACGAGGGCGGCGCGGCGGGCCGCCATCGCCCAGAACATCGCGCTGAGCGAGACCACGAACAGCACCATCGCGATGACCATGAGGTGCGAGGGCATGTTGGTGCGTGCGGCGGCGGCGGCAACGGCGACGCGGTCTGCACGGCGGTCGACAAGTTCCTTGGTGAGGTTCATCGAGGGGCCTCCGCCGGGGTGGGCTTGGGCGCGGGTGTTTGGGCCTCGTCGGCCCAGGTGCCCCGGATCGTGAAATCGAAGACACCGGAGGTGTTGCCACCCTGGCCGGCGTTTCGGGCGTCCGGAGCGGACCAGGAGGCGATGCGGGAGCCGGACACTTCGCGGAGCGCCTGTGCGATGGCGGTGGCATCCTCGAGGGTGGCCTGCACGCGGACGGTGACGTCGGCGGGGTTGAACTGCAGATCGACGAGGTGGATCTCGGGGTCGCCGAGCACCATGGAGAGCAGCGCGAGTTCCTCCATGATGGGCCGGGACTTTCCGCGGGTGGTCTTGGGCTTGGCGTCGGCGATGAGCTTGTCGAGCCGCTTCTGAAGCTCGAAGGGCGCATCGTCTGGGCGAAGGGCGAGCTGAGGGTCGATGGGGCGCAGCTCGTTCTGCCAGGCGTCCATGACGCGCAGGGCGCCCGCACGGGCCTCCCCGGCTTCGGCGCGGAGGCGATAGGCCCAGACGCCCAGCGCCATGGCGACCGCCGCGACGGCGAGGGAAGAGAAGACCAGCAGACGGCGGTGTGCCCGCGCGGATCGGAAGAGCACACGTCTGAACTCCAGTCACCTTGTAATCTCGTATG
>ERZ761603.358-NODE-358-length-39183-cov-16.562027_pt1 | contig 39183 bp, 40 predicted proteins | sample MGYA00511879_ERZ761603 | MGnify/ENA primary metagenome ERZ761603 (study PRJEB28899, sample SAMN02850040) | bioreactor sludge metagenome | biome: EBPR Sludge; feature: EBPR Bioreactor; material: flocular biomat | place: Australia: Thorneside Wastwater Treatment...
AGGAAGGATTCATCTGGCTGTACGAGGACATCAGCGAGAAACAGGCGGCGACGGCCGCGATGAATGCCCTCTTGCGCGAACAGACGCTGATCTTCGAAGGCGCGCCGATCGGCATTGCCTTTCTGCGCGATCGCGTCATTCAGCGCTGCAACGCGAGCTTGGAAAGGATCTTCGGCTACGACCATGGTCAACTGATCGGCCAGTCTACACGCGCCTTTTTCGCGAGTGATGATGAATGGCGTGACAAGGGAGAGCGCGCGCGCAGCGACATTGATCGCTATGGCCGCTTTGTTGGCGAGGTGAAGTATCTCAAGGCCGACGGAACACCGATCTGGTGTCAGGTGAGCGGCAGCCTCGCCGATCCGGTGAACAAGGACGAAGGTCATGTCTGGTTGTTCGAAGACGTGACTGAACGTCATCGCGCCAATCGGGCGCTGGCGGCCTTGCTGCGCGAGCAGACGCTGATCTTCGAGCGGGCGCCGATCGGCATTGCGTTTCTTCGCGATCGGGTGATCAAACGCTGTAATCCGAGCTTCGAGAGAATCTTCGGACATTCGCCGGGATCACTGATCGGTGCGTCGATGCGCGTTTGTTTTGCCAGCGAGTCGGCGTGGCGGGAAGCGGGTGAGCGGGCTTACGCGGCGATTGCCACCACCGGTAGATTCCTTGGCGAGATCGAGTACTGCAAGGCCGACGGCGCGCCGATCTGGTGTCAGGTGAGCGGCAGCCTGTTCGATCCAGCGAACCCGGAGGAAGGTCACGTCTGGTTGTTCGAGGACGTCACCGCTCGTCGAGCGGCGGAAGAGGCGCTGGTCGAAAGCCTCTGGGAGCAGCAACTGATCTTCGACAACGCGATGATCGGCATCTCCTACCAGCGCGAGAGAATCATTCTGCGTTGCAACCGCCGCTTCGAAGAAATTTTCGGCTACTCGGTTGGCAGTCTCACCGGCCAGTCGACGCGTGTTCTATATACCTCGGATGAGGACTGGGAAGCAGCGGGGCGTCAGATTTACGGGGATGCCGATCAGCGCAGGAGCGCGTTCGACGGCGAGTTCCTTTTTTGCCACCGCGACGGTACGCCGATCCGCATTCACGCCATTGGTCGTTCGATCGAGGAAGCGCAGGAGAGCGACGTCTGGATCTGGACGCATGAAGACGTGACTGCCCAGCGCGCCGCCGAACAGGCGCTGCGGCAGAGCCATGTCGAGCTCGAGCAACGGGTCGCCGCGCGTACGCACGAGCTGTCGCAACAACTGCATTTCATGCGTCAGCTGGTCGAAGCCATACCTGGCCCAGTTTTCTACACCAATCGACAAGCCCATTACCTTGGCTGCAACCAGAGTTTTCTCGAACTCATCGGCAAACCGCGCGAGCAGGTGGTGGGCCGCAGCGCCGGCGATTTCGCGCCGCAGAATCTGAGCCAGGATCTGCCGGATGTCGGCGGCGAGTTTTCCACGTCCTCGGCTGCTCTGGTCTACGAGTCGCGAATCATTGATGCGGACGGCAATCCTCGCGATGTCATCGTTCACAAGGCACCTTATGGCGAGCCGGATGCACCGGGTGGAGGGGTGGTTTGCGTCATGCTCGACATCACCGAGCGCAAGCGCATGGAAGTGCGTCTGCAGCAGGCGGCAACCGTCTTCGACAGCAGTGCCGAAGGGATCACGATTACCGCGCCCGACGGCAGGATCATTGCTGTCAATCGAGCGTTTACGGAGATCACCGGTTATGCAGAGGAAGATGTCATGGGCTGCAACCCGCGCCTGCTGCAGTCCGGGCTGCACGACCGCGACTTCTACCTTGGAATGTGGCAGGTGCTGGCCAGCCATGGGCGCTGGCGTGGCGAACTGTGGAACCGGCGCAAGGATGGCCAGCCGTTTCTCGCGTTATTGACGATCAGCGCGGTCACGGACCGCGCACAACAGGTCACTCACTACGTCGGCGTTTTCTCTGACATTACCGAGCTGCGTCGCGCGCACGATCAGCTCAATCATCAGGCTCATCACGATCCGCTGACCGGCTTGCCTAATCGCCTGCTGCTGGGCGACCGCCTGCACAAGGCGCTGCAGCGCGCATCCCGCGAACAGAGCGGACTGGCCGTTCTTTTCGTCGATCTCGACCGTTTCAAAAACATTAACGATACGCTTGGCCACCAGATTGGAGATCGCGTCCTGTGTGAGGTCGCGCGCCGGCTGGAGCGGCTGCTGCGCGAATCGGATACCGTTGGCCGCCTCGGTGGGGATGAGTTCCTGATCATCGTCGAGGACACCGGGGATGCGACGGTGATCTCGCACATCGCCGATAAGATCCTTCACGCCTTGCAGGCGTCGCCGGTCACCGTCGAACACGAGTTCTATGTCGGCGCGAGTATCGGCATCAGCGTCTTCCCCCAGGATGGACGCGACGGCGAAACGCTGATGAAGAACGCCGACGTCGCAATGTACCGCGCCAAGGAGCGCGGCCGCAACGCGTACGAGTTCTTTACCAAGGATCTGACCCAAACCTCGCTCGCTCGCCTGCAGATGGAAACCGACCTGCGCCGGGCGATCGAACGCGGCGAGCTCGAGATCTTCCTGCAACCGCAGTATTCGCTGGCGAGCGGTCGCATAGTCGGTGCCGAGGCGCTGGTGCGCTGGCTCCGTCCAGGTCAGGGGATGGTGATGCCTGGCGAATTCATCACGCTGGCCGAAGAATCGGGGCTGATCGTCGCCATCGGCGAATGGGTGCAAGAGACAGCTGCGCGCCAATGGGCGACATGGGTTGCGGCTGGCCTCGACCCCGGGGTGTTGTCGATCAACGTCTCCGGCGTCGAGTTCGTGCGTGGCCGCATTCAGGAGACGGCGCGCAGGACCTTGGCGGTGTCGGCTCTGCCGCCGCATCTGCTGGAGCTGGAGATTACCGAAAGTGCCGTCATGACGCATGCGGAAAACAGCGTCCAGATACTCGACAATCTGCGTGCGATGGGCCTGATGCTGGCGATCGACGACTTCGGTACCGGCTATTCGTCGCTCGCCTACCTGAAACGATTGCCGTTGAACAAGCTGAAGGTAGACCAAAGCTTCGTGCGCGGCCTGCCGAAAGATAGTGAAGACTGCGCCATTGCGCGGGCGGTGATTGCGCTGGGCCACAGCCTGCAGTTGACGGTGATCGCGGAAGGGGTCGAAAACGAAGCGCAGCGGGAGTTTCTGGCCCGAGCGGGCTGTGATGAAATACAGGGGTATCTGCGCGGCCGGCCGATGACCTGCGCCGAGTACGAAGCCACGTTTCTGCGTGTCTGAGCAGGTGGAAGCCGCCACCGGATCGCGACTGGCCTTCGTCGATGCGCTGAAGGCTCTGGCTTCGCAATTGATCGTCCTCCACCATCTCGCCTTCTATGGCCCGCTGTCCGACCACGCTTATCCGCTGCTGCCCGCACTGCTGTCGTGGCTGAGCCAGGACGCCCGCATTGCCGTTCAGGCCTTTCTGGTCATCGGCGGCTTTCTGGCCGCCCGCAGTCTGGCCCCCGACGGCGAACTACGGTCCGGGCGCCCTCTGGCGCTGCTCTGGCAACGCTACCTGAAGCTGGTGACACCCTACCTTGCAGCCGTCCTGCTCGCCGTCGTCTGTGTCGCCATTGCCCGCGAACTGATGACGCACGACTCGCTGCCCGGCGAGGCAACGGTGCCGCAACTGGTGGCGCATGCGCTGCTGCTGCAGAGCATCCTCGGCTTTGAAGGACTCTCTGCGGGCGTCTGGTACATCGCGATCGACTTCCAACTGTTCGCCATTTTTCTGGGCCTGCTCTGGCTGGCCCGGCGTCTTGGCCGTGCGCAACGGCGGGTGATCGTGCTCGGAACGGTGCTGGTGACGGCACTCGCCCTGCTTTCGCTGTACTACTTCAACCGTCACGCCGAGTGGGACGTCTATGGGTTCTACTTCTTCGGAGCGTACGCGTTAGGGGTGCTTACCTATTGGGCGAACAAGCCGCAGCGATCACGCTTCTGGCCGCTGCTGATCGTCCTCCCGGTGTTTGTCGCCTTGTGTGTCGACTACCGCTCGCGGATTGCCGTCGCCCTGCTCGTCGCACTGGCCCTGGGCGTGGCGCAGCGGCAGGGTTTTCTGGCGACTTGGCCGCGATCGCGCCTGATGGCTGGCCTCGGGCAGGTCTCCTACGCGCTGTTCCTCGTCCATTTCCCGGTTTGCATGGTGGTCAACGGCTTGTTTGCGCGTTTTGCGCCTCCTGACCCTCTGCTGAATCTGGCCGGCATGGTCGTCGCTTGGCTGTCCAGCCTGCTTGCCGGAGCGTTCTTCTACCGCTTAGTGGAAGGGCGCGGACGGCACCCACCGTGGCGACCCGGTTTGGTAGTTAACGGGGTCAGCGACAAGTCTGCAGCCACTCTGCGGCGGACAGGGCAAAGTAGCTGAGAACACCGTCGGCACCGGCGCGCTTGAAGGCGAGCAGACTTTCCAGGACGCAGCTTCGTTCGTCCAGCCAGCCGGCACCGGCGGCAGCCTTGAGCATGGCATACTCGCCGCTGACCTGATAGACGTAGGTGGGTACGGCGAACGTCTCCTTGACACGGCGAACGACGTCAAGATAGGGCAGGCCGGGCTTGACCATCACCATGTCGGCGCCCTCGGCGAGGTCGAGTGCCACCTCGTGCAGGGCTTCGTCGCCGTTCGCCGGGTCCATCTGGTAGCCGTACTTGTTGCCCTTGCCCAGATTGGCCGCGGAACCGACCGCGTCGCGGAAGGGACCGTAGAAACTCGAGGCGTACTTCGCCGAGTAGGCCAGAATGCGCGTGTGCAGCTGGCCGGCGGCGTCGAGTTCGCGGCGGATGCGGCCAACCCGTCCGTCCATCATGTCTGACGGCGCAACGATGTCGGCGCCAGCCTGAGCGTGGACCAGCGCCTGGCGAGCCAGAACCTCGATCGTCTCATCATTGAGCACATGGCCGCGCGGATCATCGACATCGATCAGGCCATCCTGTCCATGGCTGGTGTAGGGATCAAGGGCCACGTCGGTGATGATGCCGAGTTCCGGTAGTTCCTTTTTCAAGGTAGCGACCACTCTCGGTACCAGCCCTTCAGGGTTGTACGCTTCTTCGGCGCCCAGCGTCTTACCGGCGGCATCGATCACCGGGAACAGCGCGAGCGCGGGGATGCCGAGCGTCAGCGCGCGTTCGGCGGTGTGCAGGACGACGTCGAGGCTCTGCCTTGCGACACCGGGCATCGACGGAACCGGCTCGCGACGGTCCCGACCATCCAGCACGAAGACGGGGTAAATCAGGTCATCGACGCTGAGGCGCGATTCGCGCATCAGCCGACGCGAGAAGTCGTCCCGACGCATGCGTCGCATACGTCGGTAGGGGAAGCGCGCGGTCGAGGTGTGCATGGAAAGGGTGCTCATCAGATAGACAAAATTGATGGAGAAAGTAGACGGTTCAGGGAACCCTGGTGCGAGTCGTCGACTCTTAACGCTTGGATGGCTTCGCCATCCCCCGCTTCACCTCCCTGAGCGGGTGCCTCATGCCTTAAGGCATGCCTCGCCCCCGGCCCCCCCTTTGCCGGGGGCTTTTTTTTTGCGCAGTGATTGCACTGCGCGCACTCCAGCCGATTGCGCTGCGACGTTTTGGGGTCACCGACTTTTGGCTCGTGAGCTGGGCTTGCGGCGAGCGCGCGGCAGCCGCGTGCAACTCAAGCCAATCGGCAAGGACGGTTTCCGCCTGCGTGACGCCCGTTTTGCGCAAACTCGAAAAAATCTGCACCGTACCCTTGATCGCCAGCTCGTTCAGCGCTTGCTGCACCTCGTGGAGGACGGACAACTGCTCTTGCCGGCTCAGCTTGTCAGCCTTGGAGAGCAGAATGTGCAAGGGCTTTCCGGTCGGCGCAAACCAGTGCAGCATCTGACAATCCAGTTCGGTGAGCGGGTGCCGGCTGTCCATGATCAGGACGAGTCCGCGCAACGCGTCCCGTTCGCGCAGATAGGGCGCAAGCAGGGCGTCCCATTGCGAGCGGACCCGCTCCGGCGCCTGGGCGAATCCGTACCCTGGAAGGTCGACCAGATACTTGCCTTCTGCGAGAAGAAAGTAGTTCAGCTGCTGCGTGCGTCCGGGAGTCTTGGACACGAAGGCCAGCCGCGAGCGATTGGCCAGCGTGTTGATGACCGATGACTTGCCCGCGTTGGAGCGGCCGGCGAAAGCCACTTCGCCTTGCGAATCCGCCGGCAGCCGGCGCAGATCGGCGACCGTCGTATGGAAGACAGCGTTCTGGAAGAAGGACATGGCGAGACTGGAGTGACGGTGGCGGTTGCCGAACAGGCCCGTCGGGGCGGCAAACTGGTGTACAATACCAGGTTTGTTGGTCAGCGACGCCTGCCTCAGATCTGTCATCGTTCTGTCTATGGGAGTTTCGACATGATTCGTACCACGGCACTAGCGGTTCTGCTTGCCGCCAGTTTCCCCGCCTTCGCCGCTGAGCAGGCTAAAGCCAAGGTCGATTTGGCCAAGGCCAAGGAAATTGCCGAAGGCGTTTGTGTCGGATGCCATGCGGCCGATGGCAATAGCCCAAGTGCGGCCAATCCGATTCTTGCCGGTCAGGTTTCGGAATACCTGTACAAGCAGCTCAGCAACTTCAAAGCCAGCGACGGCAAGCCAGCCGTGCGCAACAATGCGATCATGTCCGGCATGGTCGCCGCCCTTTCGGATGAGGACATGCGCGGCCTCGCCGTCTATTTTGCGCAGCAGAAGATCAAACCATCGGTTGCCAAGGAGGAAAAGCTGCTGGCCGAGGGTAAGGTTTTGTGGCGGATGGGCGACTTCGAGAAAGGCATTCCCGCGTGTGCCGGATGCCATGGGCCGGCCGGTACCGGCGTGCCGGCTCAATATCCGCGGCTGGCCGGACAATACGCCGAGTACACCGCGAGCCAGCTGAAGACGTTCAGAAATCATGAACGTGCGAACGATGCGGAGAAAGTGATGCGCATGATTGCCGGCAAGCTTTCCGACCATCAGATCGCTGCCGTTGCCGAGTATGCGGCGGGTTTGCGCTAGCTGGTCAAGACCTCGAAGCCACGATCGGTCGTGGTCAGCGGCAAACACATCCCCCTTGGCAAGCAACGCATGACGCTCTAGTATCGCGCTGACTTCCTGACCAGACCAGAAAGGACGCATCATGAAGACGCTCAGGCAACTCCTCGCCGACAAGGGCGGGCCGCTGGTAATGGTGTCGCCCGATGACGCGGTGTTTCATGCGCTGCAGGTGATGGCGGATCATAATGTAGGCGCCGTTCTCGTTCTGGATGGCAAACAACTGGTCGGCATCTTCACCGAGCGCGACTACGCGCGCAAGGTCATCCTCTACGGCAAGGCTTCGCGGGACACGCGAGTGCGCGAGATCATGAGCGACAAAGTGCTCTATGTGACGCCCGAGCGGTCGATCGACGAGTGCATGGCGATCATGACGGAAAAACACTTCCGCCACCTGCCCGTTCTCGACGACGACGGCAGGGTTCTCGGCGTCGTTTCGATCGGCGACGTGGTCAAAGAGACGATCTGCCAGCAGCAGTTCATCATCGAGCAGATGGAGAAGTACATTACCGGCTGATTACCGTTTGCCGACCTCTTGCCGTCGGCAGGGGGCGCAGCGGGTCTACGGCATTTCGTCGCGGCCGAAGTTCGTCAGGTGTTCGGTCTGCCCCCAGGTCTCGAGGCACCAAGCGTTTCCTCGTACGCTCACCCAATTGATCGCCGCATTCGGAATCAGAAAGTCGCGTGGCGCGTTGAGCGGCTTGTCACGGGCGAGGCGGTTAACGATGTCGAGGACCCCCCCATGGGTGACGATGGCGATCGTCTGTCCCCGATGGGCTACCGCCAGCAAGCGCAGGCCGTTGGTCACCCGTTCGTGCAGCTGCAGCAGGCTTTCGCCACCGCAGGGGATGACGAACTCGGGTTCGCGGCGCTCGAACGCGAGGTAGTCAGCGGCGTAAGCCGCGCGAGACTCGGAGTAAGTCAAGCCCTCAAAAAGACCATAGCGCCGTTCCCGAAACTCCGGTCGCCAAATCGGCAGCAGTTCCAGGCTGCGGGCAATGCACTCGGCGGTTTGGCGGGCACGCAGCAGGTCGCTGCTATAGAGGGCTGCGATCGGTTGCCCCGCCAGCCATCGTGCCGCCGCTGCTGCCTGTGCCAGGCCGGCGTCATTGAGACCGATGTCGATCTGCCCCTGAATGCGCTGTTGCACGTTCCAGTTCGTTTCACCGTGGCGGACGAGACAGATGCGAGTGGCTTCCATGGAGTCGGTTTTCGCTGGTCGAAGGTAGTCGAGGCAGCCGTGATCGCCGGGCAAGTCCTCCGGGGACCAAGGTTTTCGCCGCGGCAGGACGCATTCTAAGTCATCGCACAGCGGGCCTTGCGTTCGCCAGCAAACCTTGCCAGGTTTGATGCGCGCTATCCTGAAAGTGGTTCCCGGAGTGGGATTGCTGCGTCGCAACTTTCGCCGCCCGCGCAAATTGCCTATAGTGAGTAAGCGTTGCTGAACTCGTCGCAACGCCGCTCATGGGAATCGCCGATCACTCAGCGGAGGAGACGTCATGCAGAAGTCCCTGCACATCGATCCGGGCAAATGCACCGGGTGCCTGCAATGCGAAATGGCCTGCTCCTACGAGAACGAAGGCCTTTTCAACCCGGCGAAGTCGCGGATCAAGGTCTTCGACTTTCACCACGAAGGGCGCAAGGTGCCGTACACCTGCACGCAGTGTGCCGAAGCCTGGTGCCTCAACGCCTGTCCGGTGGAAGCGATCAAGGTTGACGCCCGTACCGGGGCCAAGGTGGTTCTCGACGCCGTGTGTGTCGGCTGCAAGGTGTGCACGATTGCCTGTCCGTTCGGGACAATCAACTACAACCATGACAGCGGCAAAGTCCAGAAATGTGACCTTTGTGACGGAGAGCCGGCGTGCGCCGCGGCTTGTCCGACGGGCGCCATCACCTACATCGACGCCGACTGGACCGGAATCGAGAGAATGCGTCAGTGGGCGCAAAAGACCGATACGAGTGCACGTGTTTGAGGAGGAATGATCATGGCCTGGACACGCAACATTCTTCGCGTCAACCTTACCGCGCAGACCTGTGTCAGCGAACCCCTGAACATGGCATGGGCCGCCCAGTACCTCGGCCAGCGCGGTCTGGCGAGCAAGTATCTGGTGAGCGAGATCGATCCGCGGGTCGATCCGTTGGCGCCGGAGAACAAGATCATCTATGCCACCGGTCCGCTCACCGGGACGATGGCGTCGACCGGTGGACGCTATTCGGTGGTCACCAAAGGGCCGCTGACGGGAGTGATTGCCTGCTCCAATTCCGGTGGCTTCTTCGGTGCCGAACTGAAGGCAGCAGGGTGGGACATGATCATCGTCGAGGGCAAGGCGGAGCACCCGGTCTATCTGCATATCGAGAACGACAAGGCTAGCCTGCTGCCAGCCGACGAGCTTTGGGGGACGACGGTCTGGAACACGGAAAGCGTGCTCAGGAAGCGCCACCAGGATCCCTTGCTGCGCGTCGCGAGCATTGGTCGCGCCGGTGAGAACCAGGTGCTGTTCGCGGCCGTCGTTAATGACCTGCATCGCGCGGCCGGGCGTTCGGGCGTCGGTGCGGTGATGGGGTCGAAAAACCTCAAGGCGATCGCGGTGCGCGGGACGCGCGGCGTCGGCAACATTGCCGATCCGAAAGCCTTCATGGCGGCGGTCGCTGCGGGCAAGAAGGTACTCGCGGAAAACGCGGTCACCGGCCAGGGGCTGCCGACCTATGGCACGCAGGTGCTGATGAACGTGATCAACGAAATGGGCGCGTCACCGACTCGTAATCACCGCGACGTTCAATTCGAAGGAGCGCGCAAGATCTCGGCGGAAGCGATGCTGGAAAAGCGGGCGAGCGATGGTCGGGCGCACCTTGTCACCAATCAGGCGTGCTTTGCCTGCACGATCGCCTGTGGGCGCATTTCGCGGATCGACGAAACACACTTTTCGGTGGAGACCAAGCCGCAATACTGGGGCGCCAGCGGTGGTCTCGAATATGAGGCGGCGTGGGCGTTGGGCAACGCCAATGGCGTCGACGACCTGGAGGCGCTGCAGTACGCGAACATCCTCTGCAACGAGGACGGGATGGATCCCATCTCTTTCGGTGCGACAGTAGGCGCGGTGATGGAACTCTACGAGCTCGGCATACTGAGCCAGGAAGAGATCGGGTTCGAAGCGCCCTTCGGTTCGGCGCAGGCGCTCTGCCGGCTGGCGGAAATGACGGCGCGCGGGGAAGGATTCGGCCAGATCGTCGGACTCGGATCCAAACGCCTATGCGCCCGCTACGGGCGACCCGAGTTGTCGATGACGGTCAAGGGACAGGAGTTTCCCGCATACGATGGACGCGCGCTGCAGGGCATGGGACTGGCCTACGCGACCTCTAACCGCGGTGCCTGCCACTTGCGCGGATACATGGTCTCGAGCGAAGTCTTCGGCATTCCGGTCAAGACTGATCCAAAGGAGACCGCTGGCAAGCCGGAACTACTGAAAGCGTTTCAGGACGCAACGGCCGTCGTCGACTCGAGCGGGCTGTGCGTGTTCACCACCTTCGCGTGGACGATGAACGACATCCAGCCGCAGATTCAGGCCGCATGTGAAGGTGACTGGTCGCTGGAGTCGCTGCTACAGATGGGTGAGCGGATCTGGAACCTGGAACGTGACTTCAATCTCGCCGCCGGGATCACCGACAAGGACGATACACTGCCGCCACGCCTGCTCAATGAACCGTGCAAGACCGGCGCCTCGCAGGGAATGGTTGCCGAGCTCGGCAAGATGCTTCCCGAGTATTACAGCCTGCGCGGCTGGACCGCCGACGGCGTGCCGACGCTGGCGACGCGGGCGCGCCTCGGTCTCTGAGGTGACCGCCCACGTCATCATCGGTAACGGTCCGGCCGGGGTCGTTGCCGCGGAAACCTTGCGCCAGGTCGACCCGCAGGCAACGATCACGCTGCTCGGCGACGAGGCGGAACCCCCTTACTCGCGGATGGCGATTCCCTATCTCTTGATGGGGGAAATCGGCGAAGCGGGGTGCTACCTGCGCAAGGAAGCCGATCATTTTCCGGCCCGGCAGATCGAGCTGCGCCACGGCCGTGTGCAGGCGGTCGCCACCGGATCACGGCAGGTTCTGCTGGCTGACGGCAGCGCACTGCCCTATGACCGCCTCCTGATCGCCAGCGGCGCGCGAGCGCAGCGGCCGCGTTTGCCTGGAATCGACCTGCCGCAGGTTTTGAGCTGTTGGACGCTGGCCGATGCCCGGGCGCTCGCTGTGCGCGTGGTTCCCGGCGCGCGGGTCTTGCAGATGGGTGCCGGTTTTATCGGTTGCATCATCCTGGAGTCGCTGAAGGTACGTGGACCACAGCTGACGGTGGTCGAAATGGGTGACCGGATGGTACCGCGGATGATGGACGAGGTCGCCGGCGCGATGATCGGCCGTTGGTGTGAACAGCGGGGGGTTGGCGTCCGCACTGGCCGCTGTGTGGAGGAGATTTCCACTGCGGGTGAAGAGCTGCGGGTGACGCTTGACAATGGTGAAGCCCTCGCAGTCGATGTCGTGATCAGCGCCACGGGTGTCAGACCCAACGTCGATTTCCTGGCCGGCAGCGGTGTCGAAGTGGCGGCTGGTATCGTCGTCGACGAGACGATGCAGACGAGCGTTGCCGGTGTTTACGCGGCCGGTGATGTCGCTGAAGCCGTCGAGTTCGGAACCGGCAGGCGGGTGCTCAACGCGATTCAGCCGAATGCCGTCGAGCAGGCGCGCGTTGCGGCGCTCAACATGGCGGGACGAGGGGGAAGGCTGCGCGCGACCTTTCCCTTCAACGTGCTCGACACCCTGGGACTGATTTCGGCGTCATTCGGTCAATGGCAGGGAGTCAGCGGCGGCGAGACCGCGCAACTGCTTGATGAGGCCGCATACCGTTATTTGCGCTTGGCGTTTGACGGCGATCGGCTGGTGGGAGCCAACAGTATTGGCCACACAGAGCACATCGGCGTCCTCCGCGGCCTGATCCAGGGGCAGGTGCGTCTTGGATCATGGAAGGATCGGCTGCTCGCCAATCCCTTGCTGTTGAGCGAGGCGTACCTGGCACGGGGGCTGTCGACGACCCATTGATGCAAATCACCTTCAAGCTGTTTGCCGGCCTCAGCGATCGCCTGCCGGTTGACGCAAGGCGCAGCAACGCCCTCTTGGTCGAAATCCCTGACGGCAGCAACTTGGCCCAGTTGATCGACGCCTGGGCCTTACCTCCTCGGATGGTCCACCTCGTGCTCGTCAATGGTGAGTATGTGGCGCCGGCAAAGCGCGCCGAAAGACAATTGTCGGCGGGCGACGTGGTTGCGATTTGGCCGCCTATTGCCGGTGGCTGAATCGTGCCGCACTTCGTGATGGCGCTGACAGCGACCGAGTTTGCGCGTCAGTTGCAGCCGCTGCTTGGCGACGATGCGGGCGAAGTGCAGCGCGGGGCGTGGCGCTTGCGTTGGCGAGGACAAGTCGTCGAAATCGCTTGTCGGCCGCTCGCTGCCCTGCAGCTGGGTGCGCTCAGTTTGCCCCAGGTGGAGGTTTCTTTGACGTTCACCAGTGATGAAACGGCACAGCAGGACGCCTTCATGACCGAGTTCATGAACTGCTTCCGGCGTGGCGGCGGTTGACGTGATACTATCAACGGTGGCGGGTCTCCCCGCAGCGCAGGATGGTGAACCTGGTCAGGTCCGGAAGGAAGCAGCCACAGCCGTTTGATGCGAGTGCCGGGGGTAAGGCTCGCCATTTCGTTTTCCTGCCTGGGTGGGGCTCTGCGCTGCGCGCACGGGTTGTCCGCGCGTCTGGCACCGGCAGCCCCCGGCGAACGCTGGAGAAAACGCCGGCGGGACCCGTTCTGCCATCTGCTAGAATCGCCCCCATGAGCTATCAGGTCCTGGCGCGCAAGTGGCGCCCGCGTACGTTTGCCAGCCTCGTCGGCCAGGAACACGTCGTGCGCGCACTGAGTCACGCCCTGGCTGCGCAGCGGCTGCATCATGCTTACCTCTTTACCGGGACTCGCGGCGTTGGCAAGACGACCCTCGCGCGCATTCTGGCCAAGGCCCTGAACTGCGAAAACGGGGTGACCGCGACGCCGTGTGGGAGCTGTTCCGCATGCCGCGAAATCGACAGCGGCCGCTTCGTCGACCTGCTCGAAGTCGACGCGGCGACCAATACCCGGGTCGATGAAATGCGGCAGTTGCTGGAGAACGCAGTTTATGCGCCGACCCGTGGCCGCTTCAAGGTCTATGTCATCGACGAAGTCCACATGCTGTCGACCTCGGCCTTCAACGCCATGCTGAAGACGCTCGAGGAACCACCCGAGCATGTCAAATTCATCCTCGCGACGACGGATCCACAGAAGATCCCGGTCACCGTCCTCTCCCGCTGCCTGCAGTTCAACCTCAAACAGATGCCTCAGGTGGCGATCGTCGCTCATTTGCAACGGATTCTCGAAGCTGAAGCGATCAGCTCGGAGCCGGCGGCACTGCAGCTACTGGCGCGTTCGGCGGCCGGCAGCATGCGCGACGCTCTGTCCCTGCTCGACCAAGCCATTGCACACGGCGCTGGCCGCGTCGTCGAGGCGCAGGTGCGAGAGATGCTTGGTGCCGTCGATCTGGACCAGATTTTTGCAATTCTCGAAGTGCTGCTCGCCGGCGATCCGGCGGCTCTACTGCAGATTGCCGATGAGATGGTGGTGCGCAGCCTGTCGCTTGAAACGGCCCTGCAGGAGCTTGCCGCTTTGCTCACCCAGATCCAGGTCGCGCAACTGGCGCCACAAGCGCTTGCCGACGACGTGCCGGAGCGTGCGCGGATGGCTGAACTGGCGACCCGTCTCGATCCGGAGTTTGTTCAACTCGCCTATCAGATCGCCGTCCAGGGGCGTCAGGAACTACCGCTGGCGCCCGATGAGAAAGCCGGCTTCATCATGACCTTGTTGCGTCTGTTCACCTTCCGCCCGATGATGGACGAGGCTGGCGAGCGGCCGCCGAGGGCAGATGCTGCCGGCGCTGCGCCGCCGATAGCGGCACCGCGGGGTGCGGTTCAGACCCCGGTGCAGTGTTTGTCAGGCACCAGCCCAATTAACGTCGCGCTGTCTGAAGCGAGCATTCGCTCTGTTCAGGGGGGCGATAACGAGTCGCCAGCACCGCTGTTGCCGGAAAACTGGCGGGCGATCCTGGCTGGGCTCAGAACCAGTGGGATGGCAAGAGAGCTTGCCCACCACTGCGAGCTGCGTGAGCTCGCCGAACGCCAGATCGTCCTTCGGCTGTCGCCGCGGCATCGTCATCTGTTGCTGCGGCCGGCTCAGGACAAACTGCAACAGTCGCTGATCGCATATCTGGCGCGGCCGCTGCAACTGCTGATCGAAATTGACGAAGTGGCCGGCGCTACGCCGGCGGCAATCGCCGAACGTGATCGGCGCGAGCGACTCGATCGCGCCATCGCGTCGGTGGAGGCGGACGGCTTCGTCCGCGAGGTGATCGAGGTCTTCGATGCAACTTTGATTGAATCTTCAATCAAACCCATTTGAGTGAGTAATGCTTTCCCACTGTAGCCCGAGGCAAAAACGATGATGAAAGGTGGAATCGCCGGTTTGATGAAGCAGGCGCAACTGATGCAGGAAAACATGAAAAAGGCGCAGGACCAGCTCGCACAGCTTGAAGTCGAAGGGCAATCCGGTGCGGGAATGGTTAAGGTCCTGATGACCTGTGGTCACGACGTTCGTCGCGTGGCGATCGATCCCTCCGTGATGGACGACCGGGAGATGCTCGAAGATCTGGTCGCCGCAGCACTTAACGACGCCATGCGCCGCGTTGAGCAGACGACGCAGGAGCGCATGGCTGGCTTCTCTGCGGGCCTCAATCTGCCTCCCGGATTCAAGATGCCGTTCTGATGACTACCCCGTCGAGCCTCGAGTCGTTGATCGAGGCTTTGCGTTGCCTTCCAGGCGTTGGTCCGAAGTCGGCGCAGCGCATGGCGTATCACCTGATGCAGCACGACCGACCGGGTGCCAAGCGGCTTGCCGAAGCACTTGCGGCGGCGCTCGGCGCTGTTCGTCATTGCCGTCGTTGCAACACCTTTACCGAATCCGAGGTCTGCACCCGCTGCCTGTCACCAAGGCGTGACGCCAGCCTGTTGTGTGTGGTCGAGACACCGATCGACATGAACATGATGGAGCAGACACATGCCTATAACGGCCTTTATTACGTTCTCATGGGTCGCATCTCCCCACTCGACGGCATCGGGCCGAGCGAGCTGCACCTCGAACGCTTGTTGGCGCGGGCCTCGGACAGCCTGGTCAAGGAGGTGATCATCGCGACCAACTATACCAATGAAGGCGAAGTGACCGCGCATTACCTCGCGGAAACACTCAGGCAGCGTGGAGTCAATGTTTCACGCATCGCTCGTGGCGTACCGGTTGGCGGGGAACTGGAGCACATTGACGCGGGTACCTTGGCGCAGGCTCTGCGCGAGCGTCGACCGCTTGCCGGATAGGCGCTTGACCGGGAGTCGGATTCAATCTGCACAGCGTTTGGGGTATAATTTTAGGATTTGATTACTACCGATTTTCTTTTCGTCCGGGGAAACAGCGCAATGAGCAATGAGTGCAAAGTGGACGGTGCGCGGCGGCGACTGGTCGTCGCGACGGCTGCCGTCGGCGGCGTCGGGGCGATCGCTGCGGTCGTGCCCTTCGTCGCCAGCATGCTGCCGTCCGAACGGGCCAAGGCTGCCGGTGCGCCGGTGGAAGTTGATCTCGGCAGCCTGGAATCCGGCCAGATGATGACTGTTGAGTGGCGCGGCCGGCCAGTCTGGATCATCAACCGCACGCCCTCGATGCTCGAGAGTCTGCCCAAACTCGACGACGCCGTAGCCGATCCAAAATCGGAGAAACCCATGCAACCGGCCTATTGCCGGAACGAAACGCGGTCGATCAAGGCGGAAATCCTGGTGGTCGTCGGGATCTGCACGCATCTCGGCTGTTCGCCCTCGGCAAAGTTCAAGAAAGGTGCCGAAGAAGGCATGGACAGTGCTTGGCTGGGTGGTTTTCTGTGCCCGTGTCATGGATCGACCTTCGATTTCGCCGGACGTGTGTTCAAGAATAAACCGGCGCCCGACAACCTCGAGGTGCCACCGCACACGTATCTGTCGGAGAAGCGCATTCTCATCGGTGAAGACAAGAAGGGGGCTTGAGTCATGGCGTCGCACACGGATTTCGAGAAGTACAAGTCGGACGGTACTCTGCAGGGCAACCTGCTGGAGTGGATCGACGCCCGCTTTCCAGCGACCTCGATGTGGCGCGGGCACCTGTCTGAGTACTATGCACCGAAGAATTTCAACTTTTGGTACTTCTTTGGTTCTTTGGCCATCGTTGTCCTCGTGATTCAGATCGTGACCGGCATCTTCCTGGTCATGCATTACAAGCCGGACGCCTCAATCAATGCGAATGGAATACCCGTCGCCTTTGCCAGCGTCGAGTACATCATGCGCGACGTGAGTTGGGGCTGGTTGATCCGTTACATGCACTCGACCGGCGCTTCGGCGTTTTTTGTCGTGGTCTACCTGCACATGTTCCGGGGCATGCTCTACGGATCGTATCGCCAACCACGCGAATTGATCTGGATTTTCGGTACTTTGATCTTCCTTTGCCTGATGGCCGAGGCGTTCATGGGTTACCTGTTGCCGTGGGGACAGATGTCGTTCTGGGGCGCGCAGGTGATCGTCAATCTCTTCTCGGCGATCCCTCTCGTTGGGGAGCCGCTGTCGATCTGGATCCGGGGCGACTTCGTTGTCGGCGATGCCACGCTCAATCGCTTTTTCTCGTTCCACGTCATCGCCTTGCCGCTGGTTCTGCTGGGCCTGATCGCAGCGCATATCCTGGCCTTGCACGAAGTGGGGTCGAACAATCCCGACGGCGTCGAGATCAAGAAGCGCAAGGACGTTCACGGTAACCCGCTGGATGGCATCCCGTTTCATCCTTACTACACGGTGAAGGACATCGTCGGTGTCGTCGTCTTCCTGATGGTTTTCTCGATCATCGTTTTCTTCGCTCCGGAAGGCGGCGGCTACCTGCTCGAGTACAACAACTTCTTCCCCGCCGACCCCTTGAAGACCCCGCCGCACATCGCGCCGGTCTGGTATTTCACGCCTTACTATTCGCTGCTGCGGGCGATGGTCTGGCCGTTGTTTGGCCTTGATGCGAAGTTCTGGGGGGTGGTGGCGATGGGGGCGGGTGTGGTCATTCTCATTTTCCTGCCCTGGCTGGATCGCAGCCCGGTGAAGTCGATCCGTTATCGGGGTCCGATTTTCAAGACCTTGTTGACCCTGTTCGTGATCTCTTTCGTCATCCTCGGCTTCCTCGGCACGCAACCGCCGTCGTACGCTTTCTTCGGTGTCATTCCAGGTGCCCCGATCGCCCAGATCATGAGCGCGTACTACTTCCTCTTCTTCTTGACCATGCCGTGGTGGTCCAAGATCGATAAGTACAAGCCGGAACCTGATCGCGTGACGATGTAAAGAGGATTGCCAATCATGAAAAAAGTGCTGACAGCCTTGCTTTTTGCTCCGCTCCTCGCCCTGGCGAGTGGGGCGGCGCTTCATCTTGACAAGGCCCCTGATGTCCAGGGCGACCAAGCGGCCTTGCAGCGTGGAGCGAAGACCTTCGTCAACTACTGTCTTAACTGTCACGGAGCGAGCTTCGTTCGTTACAACCGACTCATGGAACTCGGCTTGAGCGAACAGCAGGTCAAGGAAAATCTGATGTTCACCGCCGAAAAGACCGGCGAGCTGATGCGGATTGCTGCTCGCTCGGACGAGCAGAAAATCTGGTTTGGTGCAGCCCCTCCCGATCTGACCTTGATCGCGCGTGCTCGCGCCTCGGAAGCTGGCAGCGGTGCCGATTGGCTATACACCTACCTGCGCTCCTTCTACGTCGACGCACAGCGCCCGACCGGCTGGAACAATACGATTTTCCCCAACGTCGGCATGCCTCATATCCTCTGGGAGTCGCAAGGACTGCAGGTCCTCGGCAAGAACGATCATCTCGAACTCCTCGTCCCGGGTAAGCTCTCGCCGGCAGAGTACGACAAGCAGGTTGCGGACCTGGTGGGTTTCCTGGTCTGGATGGCTGAACCGGACGCCGGCTTCCGCAAGCGGCTTGGCATTGGCGTACTCGGCTTCCTGGTCGTACTCTTTGGTGTGGCCTATCCACTGAAGAAGGCGTACTGGAAGGACGTCCGCTAACAAGTTACGGGCGTTTCAGAGTCCACGGCATCGCCGGCCATGGCGCGGACAGCGCGCACTGCCTTCGCGATGCCGGTTGCTTTTTGAGGGTCTTGATTATGATGAACTTGTATTCGGGAACCACCTGCCCGTTCAGTCACCGCTGCCGCATCGTCCTCTACGAGAAAGGCATGGATTTTCAGGTGATCGATGTCGATCTTTTCGCCAAGCCCGAGGACATCGCGATCATCAACCCATACGGCCGAGTCCCTGTTCTCGTCGAACGCGACCTCATTCTCTACGAACCGAACATCATCAACGAGTACATCGACGAACGCTTCCCGCATCCGCAATTGATGCCGGCTGACCCGATCATGCGCGCACGCGCGCGCCAGCTGTTGATTACCATGGAACGTGAGGTCTTTGCGTACATCGAACCGCTGGAAAAGAACGGCAAGTCCGCTGACAAGGCGCGCCAGCAGATTCGCGACCGTCTTACCGAAATGGCGCCGGTTTTCGTCAAACAGAAGCACATGCTCGGTGAGGACTTCTCGATGCTCGACGTCGCGATCGCGCCCCTGTTGTGGCGACTTGACCACTATGGGGTCGAACTGTCGCGGGCAGCGGCACCGCTGATGAAATATGGCGAAAGGATCTTCAGTCGGCAAGGCTTCATTGATGCGCTGACGCCGTCCGAAAAAGCGATGCGCAGGTAGCTTCCCGAGTTTCAACAACGATGCCGGGGTAGCGCCGCCATGCATCGATTCGTGCTTCTTCGCAACCCACTGCCTTGGAGTGTGTCGTGGGCCTGCCATCGACCAAACCTTATCTGTTGCGAGCGATCCATCAGTGGTGCTCGGACAACGGTTTTACCCCCTACCTTGCGGTTACCGTGGACGCTGGCGTGCGCGTCCCGCGCGAGCACGTTCGCGACGGCCAGATCGTGCTCAATGTCGATTACGAAGCGACGGCGAACTTGGTTTTCGGCAACGATCTGATCACGTTTCAGGCGCGCTTCAGCGGTGTTGCCCGCGAGGTATCGATTCCCGTTGCCAACGTGATAGCGATTTACGCGCGCGAAAACGGAGCTGGAATGGCTTTCGAACCGGAAGCCGAGAAGGATGCCGCCGTCTTCGGTGCCGACTCCGCTGCGGGCGACGAACCTCCAGGTCCGCCCGATGGCTTTCCGCCGGCCGGCCGGCCGCGGCTGCAACGGGTAAAGTAGACTCGGCGCCAAGCCACCCTGGCGCGGACGCCGGCCGGGGTGGGTGGGGACCCCCTCAGACGACGCCGAGAAAGACAGCCAGCGCCCGGCTAATGGCGAGCATGTCCTCTTCCTGAACGTGGCCCTTCACATCGCCAACCTTGTGTCGGGCAACGGTTTGCACTTTGTCCGCCATCACCTCGTACGGTTGTTGAAGACGATTGACCTCGTTCGGTATGAGCGGGACGCGAAAGAGCGGGGTTTCTCGGAGCTCGCTGGTTACCGGGAGCACGCACAGCGACGGGTGCTCGGCAAAAAGATCGGATTGAATGATCAGTGCCAAGCGTGGCTTTTCTTCGCCTGCCGCCACTAGTACAACCAGGTCGCCGCGTCTCACCGCCAGCCCTCGTTGTCGGCTGCCTCGGCCAGCGAAGTCAGGGTTTCGCATTCGAGGGAATCATTGCGCAGCGCCAGCGATTGCCGCCGACATTCGGCGGCGAAACCATCGCGGCGCGTATCGGGAACCCAGATCTGCACTGGCCGTAGTCCTGCGGCCCGCAATCCGGCGCGATGTTTCTGCACACGTTCGGCAATGCTTGTCCGCATGAGCTGGCTCCTTCCGCGTTCCGACGGCATCGTACCTCGTTGTTACATGTAACGCAAGCGTGTTCTCATGAGGCCGTTCCTGGCGACCATCGAGGTTTATACTTCCCGCATGGGTATTGCATTATCGGCCGGTACGTCCCCGAAGAAGGACTGGCCCCACTCAAGCGTCGTCCTGCTCGTCGTTTTCCTTCTTTTTGCAGTTGGTCAGGGTCACGCCCAGCAGGCAAACGACGTCGATGCGGTCGTCATCGAGGCTTACGTCAGGGAAGGTTGCCCGCACTGCGACGCCGCCAAGGTGTTTCTTGCCAAACTCGAGAGCGAGCAGCCTGTCCTGCGCGTCGAACTCATCGACGTGCGTCGCGATGCAGCCGGTCTGACGCGCCTGCAGGAGCTTGCGCGTACTTTCGGTTTGCTGCAGATCGGTGTGCCGACGTTTCATGTCGACGGCTACCTCATCGTCGGCTTCGAGAATGCCGAAACCACCGGCGTGCAAATCCGGACGCGAGTCACTGAGGCCTTGGCGGTCCGCGAGCCAAGCCTCCGCAGCGGGCACGCGCAACCGCCCTCAAGCCCTTCGGGTGAGAAATTCACGATCTCGTTTCTGGATCGCCGAGTCAGCGTAGACGAGCTGGGATTGCCGCTGTTTACGATAGTCATCGGCTTGGTTGACGGTTTCAATCCCTGCTCGATGTGGGTTCTGATCCTGATGCTCTCAATGCTTGCTTCGATGGCTGATCGTCGCCGAATGTTGTTGGTCGCCGGGGTCTTCGTCGCCGTCGAAGGGCTGGTCTATTTCGCGTTCATGGCAGCGTGGCTCAACCTTTTCCTCCTGCTTGGCCTTTCCCGTGTTTCCGAAGTCGTCATCGGGCTGCTGGCGATCGTCGCCGGAGTAATCAACGTCAAGGACTTCGTCGCGTTCGGGCGCGGTTTCACGCTATCCATACCGCAGGCCGCCAAACCGGGCATCTACGCCCGCCTGCGCGCCATCCTCAGTGCCGAACGCCTCTGGCCTGCGCTGGTCGGTACGGCGATCCTGGCGTTCCTGGTACAGGTCGTCGAGCTCCTCTGCACTTCGGGGCTGCCGGCGCTCTACACGCGCCTGCTCACCACAGAGCAACTGGACGTTGCCAGCTACTATGCCTACCTGCTGCTGTATATCGTGATCTACATGCTCGACGACATTGTCGTGCTTGTCATCGGCGTGACCACGATGAGCCAGCAGCGTCTGCAGGAGCGCGAGGGCCGACTGCTGAAGCTTGTCGCTGGCGTCGTCATGCTGGTCCTCGGGGGATATCTGCTCCTTCCGGCGCGAGTCTAGTCCTGCTTACTACCGACGGGCGGGTTTGCGTCGAGGTAGGAGCGGCCTAGTCGCTGATCAGCGCCGACAATTCGCGCTGCAGCAGACCGTCGTCACCGAGATTCAGCTCAACCAATCGCCGCAGATGGGTGATGCTGTCGACGTCAATCGCCGTGCTGGCCAAGCCGGCGCGCCCTGTCGCGCAATGGACGACGGTACACTCCATGCAAATCTGGTCGCCGTCCTCGTCGAGCGTGAGCCGCAGGAAGCAAGCCGCACCGACAGCGAGCATCGCGTCCTCAGGTATGCCAAGGAGGGCTCCCTTGAGCGAAAGATCCAGCACTTCAACCGAAAACTCCGCATCATCGACAAGGATGTGCGCCGCGCTGTCGAACGTAATGCGGCAATGGCGCCGTCTCTCTTCACTCATCGTCGCTTCCCTGGGTGCTCACTTGCCCCGCATGTTACCCCAAAGCACCTTGTGCAACTGCAACTGGAAGCGCACCGGCAGGCGATCGGCGAGAATCCACTCCGCCAGTTCGGCTCCGGCAAGAACCTCATGCACCGGAGAGAAGAGTACGGGGCAGATGTCGAGCAGGCGGTAGCGCGCGATCACTTCTCGTGCCCAGTCGTAATCTGCGCGGTCGCGGAGCACGAATTTCAGCTCGTCGGCGGCCGTCAAGTGGGCGAGGTTCTGCCAGCGGTTCCTGTCGGCTTCACCGGAACCCGGGGCCTTGAGGTCGACCACGCGCGAAACGCGTCGATCGACCTTGCTGATGTCAAGCGCTCCCGAAGTTTCCAGCGATACCGCGTAACCGCAAACGCAAAGCGCGCTGAGCAAGGGTAGACAGCCCGCTTGCGCGAGCGGCTCACCGCCAGTCACGCAGACATGGGTGGTGGCGTAACTTTGGACTTCGGCCAGCACTTGCGACAAAGTCATCAATTGCCCGCCGGAAAAGGCGTAGCTGGTATCGCACCAGACGCAACGCAAGGGGCAACCCGTGAGGCGGACGAAGACTGTCGGCAAGCCGACACGCGTTGACTCACCCTGCAGGGAGCAGAAGATCTCGCTGACCTTGAGCGCCAGTCGGCTGCCCGACCCTTCCACGCGTCTACTTCTTGAGCCGCTGTCGGGCCGTGTTGGCTGCCGTGCTTTCGGGGTACTTGGCGATCAGTGCTTCCTGGGTGGTCCGGGCGCCCTTAACGTCGCCCAACTCCTGCTGGCAGGTCGCGATGTTGAGCAGTGCTTCAGGAGCTTTCGGATTAGCCGGCCAACGACTGACGACAAGCCGTTGCGCATCGATCGCCTTCCGGCAATCTCTTTGCGCATAGTAGGCGTTTCCTAGCCAATAGTAGGCACTCGGCGCCAGGGTACTGTCGGGATGCGCTTTGGCGAAAGCATCAAAAGCACTTGCGGCTTCCTTGAGCTTGTTCGCCCGAAACAGGTTGAGTGCGGCCTCGTATTCGCGCTGCTCGGCAGCCGGATCGCTGACCGTCTTTTTCGGAGCTTCGACGGCGGGCGCCTTGCTTTCATCGGGAGGACGCGTCTCCTGTACGGCAGCGGGCGTTTCGATCTTGCGCAGGCGCCCGTCGAGGTCGACGTAAAAGTCCTGCTGCCGCTTCCTGGCCGACTCCAGTTCGTAGGTCAGCGTTTCGACTTGACCACGCAGGCGTGCATTCTCGTCGCGCAAGACCTGGATCTGGTTGGCCAGTTCGATCTGTCCTCGGGACAAGGTATCGAGCCGCTCATTGGCTTTGTTCGACAGGTCCTTCACTTGGCGACGCGCTTCTTCGTCGTCGAAGAGGCCCGCGTAGACAAGCGACGAGCTGAAGCTGACAAGCAAGAGCGCAATCGCCCGGATCCGAGACACGTGCGAGCGGCAGCACCTTGTTTGAGACATATTCAGAATTCGCCGCTGTACAGCATATCGCCGCGACGGTTTTGCGCCCACGCCGTCTCGCTGTGCCCTTCGTCCTTCGGCTTTTCCTCGCCGAGACTGACCGATTCAATCTGGTCTTCGCGGACACCGAGCAAGGCGAGCATCCGCTTGACCGCGTCGGCGCGTTTCTGTCCCAGCGCCAGGTTGTACTCCCGGCTGCCGCGTTCGTCGGTGTTGCCCTGAATCAACATCTTGAACTGACGATTGTCGTTCAGGAATTTGGCATGCGCGGTCACCAAATCCTTGTATTCGGTCTTGACCTCATAGCTGTCGAAGTCGAAATACACGCTGCGTTTCGAAAGGATGCTTTTGGGGTCGGTGAGAACAGCCGGCAGGCCGCGGCCCTCGACGCCGCCGGTGGTGACGGTGGTGACGCTCCCGGGCGCGCCGCGGCTCTCCACCGGAGCGCCGCCCGAATCGGGACTTTCAGGTGTCGAACCACAGGCGGCGAGCAGAAGTGCGAGAACCGCCGGGATCAACAGTTGTTTCATGATTATTCTCCTGCGGCAACGCCGCACCAAAAAATTCTATTTGTTGAAGGGACCCCAGGCCGGTTCGCGGACGTCGCCCGCCGATACGGAGAGGCGCTGCTTGATGCGACCGTCGATCGATACTGCCGACAGCACACCGCGACCACCTTGTTCTGTGGCAATCAGGATCATCCGTCCATTGGGGGCAAAGGTCGGCGACTCATCCTTATGCGAATCGGTCAGCACCTGCACCTGTCTGTTGGCCAGATCCATGACGCTGAGGCGGAAACTGCCCTCGCGCCGGCTGATAAAGGCCATCGACTTGCCGTCGGGAGAAAGGCGCGGCGTGACGTTGTAGCTGCCCTCGAAGCTCACCCGCTGTGCCTCTCCGCCGCCCGCCGCGATGCGATAGATTTGCGGGCTGCCCCCCTGATCGGAAGTGAAATACACAGACTGTCCGTCCGGTGAAAAAGCCGGTTCGGTGTTGATGGCATTGCTGTTGGTCAGCCGCTGCACGCCGGAGCCATCGGCGTTGACCGTGAAAATCTGCGAGCCGCCGTCCTTGCTCAGGACGACAGCCAGCTTGCGGCCATCAGGCGACCATGCCGGCGCCGAGTTGGAACCTTTGAAGTTGGCGACGACGATGCGCTTGCCGGAGGCGAGCGAATGGACATAGACGACCGGTTTCTTGTTTTCGAAAGATACGTAGGCCAGTCGCGTTCCATCGGGTGACCACGAAGGCGAGATGATCGGTTCTTTCGAAATCAGCGCGACCTGTTCGTTCTGGCCGTCGGCGTCGGCGATGTGCAGTTCGTAGCGGGTAGAGCCTACTTTGACGACGTAAGCGATGCGGGTCGAGAAAATCCCCGGTTCACCCGTCAACTTTTCGTAAATGATGTCGGCGATGCGATGGCCAGCTGCGCGTAGCATCGGCTTGGAGGTGACGAACGCCGAGCCGGCCAACGCGCTCGCCTTGTTGACGTCGTAGAGGCGGAAGCGCGCCTCCTTGCGGCCGTCTGCGCTTTCACCGATGCTGCCGGCAGCCAGCGCGTCGGCACCACGACTTCTCCACTCGTCGAAAGCCGGTGCCGATGTTTCGGTTAAAGCGACGCCCCCGGTATCAACCATCTTGAACAGGCCGCACCGTTCGAGGTCGCCTCGAATGACCGAAGTCACGACCCTGCCAGCGCTGGCCTCGCCACCGAAGTCGGCAATCGCAACTGGAATGCGGTTTCCACCGGCACCGGTAATCTCGATCGTCAATTGGGCATTTGCCGTCGCCTGCAGCAGTGCCAGAATGCTGAAAACGAGCACGTGCAAACGGCGAAGTGAGGAAACGAGGGGCAACATGGGACGATCCAGAACAGAATGCGCGATTATATCGTTACTGCTTCGCCGCGATTTGTAACGATGCGTGATCCGGTCGTGCGCTGCATGCGGAGTACGTACGCCCTGCTCCGACCGCGGCGAGCCGGGCTGCCCGACTAGTCCTCATGAGGCTTGTAGGGGATCTTCAGGAGGCGCGAGAAGAGTTCCGGCTGTGCGGGCTTCGGCAAGGGAGACGACTTGCGAATCGCGCGCTCGACCGCTGCGTCGAGCGCCGGGTTGCCGCTCGACGATCGCAGCTTGACGTCAAGAACCTCGCCAGTCGGTAGCTGCGTCACTTCAAAGATCGCCTGTGGATTGCCTTGAATACCTGGCGGCAAGGTAATGTTGCCGCGGATCTTGGCGCGCACCTTGTCGATGTACTCGGCCAGTCCGCGCTTGTTCTCTGCCGTCGCCGCCTGTTCGGCCTGCAACTGCCGGTTCAGGCGCTCGCGCGCCTCAGCCCGCGCCCGCTGGTCTTCGGCCGCTTTCTGCTCGGCCTTCTGCTGCTGCAACTGCTTCTGCTCGCGCGCCAGTTCCTCGGCGAAGTTCGGGCGGCGTTCGGGCTCAGGTTTGCGGACTTCCTCTTTCGGCTTGACTTCTTCCTTTCTGGGTGGCTCCTTGGCTCTGATTTCCTCCTTCTTCGGCGGTTCCTTGATCTTCTTGTCTTCCTTCAGGGGGATCTCAGGCTTCACCGGTGGCCTGACCTCGGCCTTCGGCTCCGGTTTCGGGGGCTCCTTGGCCGCGGCACTGGGCTCCGGTTTGGGTGCTGGCTTCGGCTCTGGCGGCGGCGGTGGTCGGGGAATCGGTTTGGGCTCCGGTTTGGGCTCCGGTTTCGGTTCAGGCTTCGGCTCCGGTCTGGGCTCGGGACTTGGCTCTGCTCTCGGCTCGGGCGCGCTGACGACCGGTGCCGGGGTGGCGCGCCAGACTTCGACCTCGACCGAACTCGGAGGCTTGCTCTTCCATTGCACGCCCAGGAACAGCGCCGCGATCAGCAGGGCATGGACGCCCGTCGACAATGCCAGCGAACGCCACTTCGCCGGATCGTCCTGTGGTGGCCGGATAATGCGCTCGACAGCTTCCACGAATCAGCGGCTCACCTGGCGGTCGGTTGTACGAGGAGGCCGATGCGCTTGACCTGTTGCTGCTGCAGTTCGTCCATGACCTCGAGCACGGCTTGGTACTTGACGTTTCTGTCGCCGGCAATGACCACCGCCTGCTCGGGATTTTTGCGCTGCGCGGCACGAATCGCCTGCGCCAGTTCCTTGCGACTCATTGGAGCTTCCGCCTTGCCGGGGCTGAGCAAGGCGAGTGTCTGATCGGCCCGGACGAGCACCTGCAGCGCCTCGGCCGGCGGTTGTGCGGCCTTGCCGACCGACGGTACGTCGATGCTGGCAGTGGTCATCAGCGGTGCCGTCACCATGAAGATGACGAGCAGCACAAGCATGACGTCGATATAGGGAACGACATTGATTTCGTTCTTCAGGCGGCGCGGGCGCATGGCCTTACCTCATCTGTCTTTGCAGGATGTTGGAAAACTCCTCCATGAACGATTCGAAGCGCGAGGAGAGGCGGTCGATCTCGTGCGCGAAGCGGTTGTAGGCGACAACCGCCGGAATCGCCGCGAAGAGGCCGATCGCGGTGGCCACCAGCGCTTCGGCGATCCCCGGCGCGACGGCGGCAAGCGTTGCCTGACCGACGTTGGAGAGACCGCGGAAGGAGTGCATGATGCCCCACACGGTCCCGAACAAACCGACGTAGGGACTGACCGAACCGACCGACGCCAGGAAGGCAAGGTGCGAATCGATGCTGTCCATCTCGCGCTGGTAGGTCGCCCGCATGGCACGCCGCGAACCGTCGATGACGTCTTTCGGGTCGAGGTTCTTCTGGCTGCGCAACTTGGTGAACTCGCGAAAACCCGCTTCGAAGATGCGCTCCATGTTGCCGGTGCTGTGACGGTCATTGATCGCACTCTGGTACAAACTGTTGAGGTCGCCGCCGCTCCAGAAGTCGCGTTCGAACTGTTCGGTCTGCTGGCGCGCCGCCTTCACCGTGAACCACTTGCGAAAGATGTAATACCAGGACATGAAGGAAACCCCGGCCAGCAAGAGCATGACCGCCTGCACGACCGCGCTGGCGTTGAGGATCAGATGCAGGATCGAAAGATCTTGTGAGACATTCATTGCAGACTTTCCAGTTTAGTGCGGAGTACGGCAGGAATCGCGGTCGCCTTCATCTGCGCCGTGTTGACGCAGGCAATCTGGACGTCACCGCTGACCAGTTCATCCCAGCCTTCGGCGGCAGTCGCTCCGGCACGCCGTACGTGCTGGCGCAAAAAAACCTGCGCGCGACCGATCTTGACCACTTCAAGGCCGACCACGAGTTCGTCGTCAAGCCTTGCCGGCCGGTAATAGTCAACACGGACGCTGCGGACGACAAAAGCAATACCCGGATCGCGCAGCAGCTCGGCTTGCTGGTGCCCGATCTCGCGCAACCACTCAGTGCGGCAACGCTCGAAAAACTTGAGGTAGTTCGCGTAATAGACGACGCCACCGGCGTCAGTGTCTTCGTAATAAACCCGCACACCGATGGTGAAGGCGTTGGATTTTTGCGGATGTTTCATGGCGGCTTGAATTCTATGGCTGCCGTTTTTCGGGAATGTAAGGGTTTGTGACCTGGAGTCGATGCCGTGTGGCCTCAGGGCGCTTGCCAAAGTTCACCCTGCGCTTCACCGAGCAGGCCGTCGAGACCCAGATGGCGGTAAACAGCGGGCGTGGCGACCCGGCCGCGCGGCGTTCGTTGCAGGAAACCCTGTTGAATCAGATAAGGTTCGAGGACGTCTTCGATCGTATCGCGTGCTTCGCCGATCGCGGCAGCCAGGTTGTCGAGGCCAACCGGGCCGCCGCCGAACTTGTCGATGACCGCAGTGAGCAGTTTCCGGTCCATGACATCGAGGCCACCGTGGTCGACCTCGAGCATCCCCAGCGCTTGATCAGCGACTTCGTGCGTGATCTCGCCGCCCGCCCGTACTTCGGCGAAGTCGCGGACTCTACGCAGCAAGCGGTTGGCGATCCGCGGCGTGCCGCGCGAGCGGCGGGCGATCTCCAGCGCGCCGCCCGCATCGGCAGGCACTTTGAGCAGCTCGGACGAACGCGTCACGATCAGGGTGAGTTCCTCGGGTGAGTAGAACTCGAGGCGGGAAACGATGCCGAAACGGTCGCGCAGCGGGTTAGTCAGCATGCCGGCACGCGTGGTGGCGCCGACGAGCGTAAAAGGCGGCAAATCGAGCTTGACTGAACGCGCGGCCGGTCCTTCGCCGATCATGATGTCGATCTGGAAATCCTCCAGCGCCGGATAGAGAATTTCTTCGACTACCGGCGACAGGCGATGGATTTCGTCGATGAAGAGCACATCACGCGGCTCAAGGTTGGTCAGGATGGCCGCCAGATCGCCGGCGCGCTCAAGCACCGGACCCGAGGTCGCGCGCAGGTTCACGCCCATCTCGGCGGCGATGATGTGCGCCAGCGTGGTTTTGCCGAGACCAGGCGGACCGAAGAGGAGGACGTGATCGAGCGTGTCGCGGCGTCTCCTGGCGGCCTCAATGAAGATCGACAACTGCTCGCGGATCTTTGCCTGGCCGACGTAGTGCGCTAGGCGCCGCGGTCGCAGAGCGCGTTCGATGGCTTCTTCCGCAGTCGATTTCGACGCTGGCGAGAGCAGGCGATCGATTGGAACGCTGCCCAGATCGTCGGTTTCGATCATCGCGCGCTGCTCTCGGCGCCCGCATGCGCCAGCCAGGCGCGGATCAGGACGCGACCGAGTGCCAACAGCGTGGGCCCCAGGAAAAGCCCGATGAAGCCAAAAACCAGCACGCCGCCAAAAACGCCGACGACGATCAGCAGCAGCGGCAGACTGGCGGTGCGCGAGATGAGTACGGGTTTGAAGAAGCTGTCGACGCTGCTGACTCCGAACATTCCCCAGAGCACCATGAAGACAGCCCAGCCCGGTTGCCCCTCGTTATAGAGCCAGACGGCAACACCCAGCCAGATCAGCGTCGCACCGACCACAGGAATCATCGAGAAGAAGAAAGTGGCCACGGTGAGGATGACGACGCCGGGGACGCCGGCGATGATGTAGCCGACCATCGCGACCAGGGCCTGGGCAGCGGCGGTGCCGACGATGCCGACCATGACCCCGGTGACGGTCGCTTCAATCAAGGCCAGCATCCGCTCGCCGAGGTCGCCGGCCAGCGTGCGGCCGGCGGTGTGCAATGCCGCGGCGTAGATGTGCGCGTCGCGAAAAATGAAGAAAACAAAAAAAACGACCAGCAGCAACTGCAGCAGTCCCTGTGCCAGCAGAGCGACGGCGCTGAGGGCCAGGTTGTGCGTCGGGTCGACGAACTGCCGCAGGAGGTTGTTCAACTCCTCACGACTGGCGACCAGCTTGGGCCAGTAGCCAGCGAGATCGCTGCCGAGCAGCGGGATGCTTGCCAACCAGGCGGGCGGGGCGGCGGGCAAGCCGTGCTCCAGCAGGGGTTGCAGGTAGCGAACGGCCATCTCCACGCCGTCGGCGAGGGAACCCGAGAGCAGTGCCAGCGGCGCGACGAGCAAAATGAAGAGAAGGATGGACATCAGCAGAGCAGCGAGGTTGCTACGTCCACGGCAGAGCGCGAGCAGGCGGTTGCGAATCGGCAAGGTGGACACGCAAATCACGCCGGCAAACAACAGCGTTCCGGTGAATGGCAGCAGCACAGCAATACAGCCGATCAACAGCAGCGCCACGATGGCAATCTGGATCAGTTGCTTGTGACCAAAGTTCATTCTCGACTCAGAGTCGTGACAAGAGCTTCAATGCCTGACGGATGCCCTCCGAGACGGTCGTATCCGGCGGTAACTGCTTCAGTGCGGCCGCTGCTTCCCGGTCATTGTAACCCAGTGCCAGCAAGGCATTCAGAATGTCGCTGCGGCTGTCTTCGGCAGCCATCTCGCTGGCGGGCAGCACGTCAGCCAGTTTGCCCTTGAGCTCCAGGAGCAGGCGCTCGGCCGTCTTGGTGCCAATTCCCGGCACCTTGGTCAGGCGGCCCACTTCCTGCCGCGCGACGACCTGCACCAGGTCGCTCACCGAGAGTCCGGAGAGCACGGCGAGCGCAAGGCGGGCACCGACTCCCGAGATGCGCAGCAGGTGTCGAAAGGCGAAACGCTCGCTTTCACTGGCGAAACCGTAGAGAAAGTGTCCATCGTCGCGGACCAGCAAGTGGGTAAGCAGCGTCAGTCGTTCGCCGGTCGCCGGCAGATTGCAGAAAGTGCTCATCGGCACTTCCAGCTCGTAACCTACCCCCTGCACGTCGAGGACCACTCCGGGCGGCTTCTTGTACAGGAGAACGCCATCGAGTCGGGCGATCATGAGTTTCCTTCCCCTCGCTACTTGCTGACGATCAGCCGGCCGTTGCGGACGTGCAGGCCTCGGCTGGCCAGCGGCCCCAGTCCTTGACCACCGTGCGCGTGGGTAATGGCGCACGCCAGCGCGTCGGCGGCATCCGGGTTTGGTTCGCTGGGCAGGGCGAGCAGCCGGCGCACCATGTGCTGAACCTGCGTCTTCTCGGCGTGGCCATTGCCAACCACCGCCTGCTTGACTTGCAGGGCAGTGTACTCCGCCACCTCGACGCCGGCACTGACCAAGGCCGTGATCGCAGCACCCCGTGCCTGGCCGAGGAGCAGGGTCGACTGGGGATTGATGTTGACGAAAACGATCTCGACGGCCGCTTGATCGGGTCGATACTCGGCGACGAGTTGCTGCAGCGAGGCATGGATCGTCCCCAGGCGTTTGGGCAGCGAAGCGGCCGCCTCGGTCCTGATACTGCCACTGGCGATATAGCCCAGTTGGTTGCCACTCCGCTCAATCAGACCGAAGCCGGTGACGCGCAAGCCGGGATCGACACCGAGGATGCGCAGCACGGGAAGCGCGTTGCCGTTCATCTGCTTCTCGCACGCGCCAGGTAGACGCCAGCGACAGCGAGTACCATGCCGGCCAGTGCGGCGGGCGGCAGGGTTTCGCCGAAAAGCAGCCAGGCGATCAACGCGGTACTCGGTGGGGTCAGGTAAAAAAGACTGGCGACGTTGACCGCGCTGCCATTACGGATCAACACGTTGAGCAGGCTGATCGCTCCCAGCGAGAGTACTCCCACCAGCCACAGCAAGGCGAAGACGAAGTGGGGAGTCCATTCGACGCGCAGGTCTTCGCACAGCCATGCGATCGCTGCCGTCAGTGCAGCGGTCGGCAGGAACTGGATCACGGCACCGGTGCGCAGATCGAAGTGAGGACAGAAGCGCTTCTGATAGAGCGTGCCGACGGTGATGCCGAGCAGTGCGGCAAGCGCTGGCAGCAACATCGCCGCCAAGGGAACGTTCCCTAACTTGTCGGCGACGACTAACGCGACACCCAAAAAACCGAGCAGCAGGCCTAGCCACTGGCGTAGCGTGACGCGTTCGCCCAGCAGCAGGCCAGCGCCGAAAGCCGTCAGTAGTGGCTGCATGCCCACCACCAGCGCGGTCACGCCAGCCGGAAGCCCGCGCTTGATGGCGATGAAGACTCCGCCAAGGTAAACCGCGTGCAGCAGCAGTCCGGAGACCCCGATGTGGATAAATTGCTGCGGCTCGGCCGGCCACGGGGCATGCGTCGCGACTACCAGCAGCGTCATCAGGACGATCACCAGCAGGTAACGAATGAGCAGAAAAGTCAGCGGCTCGGCGTAAGGCAGACCGAGTTTTGCACCGATGAAACCAGTGCTCCAGAGGAAGACAAAGAGAAACGGCAGCCATGGGGACGAACGGGGCATCGGCCTGACCTTGCTTCGTCCGTGAGTCGCGCCGGCGACTCACGGGGCTCCCGTCGCCCTTTGATGGCAGGGGAGTTGAGGATGGGGAAAATGATCACGGTGTTCATCATCCGCTGTTGCCGAAAAATTAGAACCGTCGTGCAGGCCGCGAGTGTAACAAGATCGTAGACGCCGGCGTGATGATCTGTGCTGCGACGACCTTCGTGGCGTGCAAACGACAAACCCCGCCGCAGCGGGGTTTGCCTTCGCCTGACTCCGGCTCAAGCGAGTCGGCGATCTATTTCTTGGCTGCTGGTTCGGCGTCCTTCTTGGCTTTTTCGGACTGCTTCTTGTCGTCACTCTTGGTGGCGGGGGTGGCTGCAGGTTTTGCCGTCGGGCTTGCTGCCGTCGGTGGAGTCGGGGCGGTGGGTGCAGCAGCAGGTTTCGCAGGTTCTGCTTTTGCTGCCGGCGCTGCGGTTGCCGGTGCCGGGCTTGCTGTTGCGCTTGTCGGAGTCGACGCGGAAGCGGCCGGCTTGGCGGCTGCTGGTGCCGGGTTTGGCGCTGCCGGGCTGCTGCCCGGCTTGGCCGCTTCGGCGGCCGGGGTCGCTGCCGTCTTGGTCGTTGTTGGACCGGTCAGCGTGACGTCCGCTTTCATCTTGCCGAGAACCGCCGGGCCGATGCCGGGAACCTTGAGCAGATCATCGGCTGTCTTGAAGGCGCCGTTCTTGGTCCGGTATTCGATGATGGCCTTGGCTTTCGCTGGGCCAATGCCGGTCAGTGCTTGTAGTTCCGACTCGTTGGCGGTATTGACATTGACCGCGGCAAAGGCGTTCACCGCAAGCATGAACAGACCGACCAACAGGGCAAGGAGCTTGTGCATGGATTTCCTCCGGAAGAGATGAGATGGGCAAACCACCACGCCGACTTGGACGTGGCGCCCTGCAACCATGCTCAACGCGTAAGCCGGGCTCTGCGTTGACCCCCTGGGTCAAGTTTCAGGGCGCCTGATTGCCTCTTTCAGCAATGGCCGAGTCCAGGCAGCGACCTTTACCTCACCTGCGTGCGATCTTGCGGTAGCCCAAGGCTTGCGAAACTTCGCCCGCGGTGATCTTGATCTGCGCTGCCCAGTCCGGATGGTGGCGCTCGCTGGGAGCAGAGATCGACAGTCCGGCGACCATCTGCCCCTCATCGTTGCGGATCGGCGCGGCGACGCAGCGCAGGCCGACCTCGGCTTCTTCGTTGTCGAACGCCAGCTCGTGCCGGCGTATCTTGTCGAGCTCGCGCTCCAGCGCGTCGATCCGGGTCAGCGAATGGGGTGTCTTGCCGGGCAGGCCGGTGCGACGCGCGTAGGCACGGACGTCAGCGGGCTTGTCGGCAGCCAGAAAGAGTTTGCCGACCGAGGTCAGGTGCAGCGGCGCGCGGCCGCCGACCAGGTACACCACTCGCAGCAGCGAGCGACCATTCGAGGTGCGCTCAACGTAGATGATTTCGTCGTCGTGGCGAATGCCGAGGTTGACCGCTTCACCGATCAACTCGTGCAACTGTTGCATATACGGCAAGGCAACTTGCCGTATGTTGATCCGCGCCTTGACGAGGTTGCCCAGTTCGAGCAGGCGGATGCCGAGTGAATAGGTGCCGGCCTCGTGTCGTTCGATCAGGGCGGCGCTGGTCATCGCCGCCAGAATGCGGTGGGCCGTTGAGGGGTGGAGACCGCTGTGCTTCGCCAGAATCTTGAGACTCAAGGGTTCCGGGATGTCCGCGAGCACCTCGAGCAGCGACATCATACGTTCGATGACCTGAATCGACGGTCTTTCCGCCTGTTGTTCGATCATGGCTTGTCCGTCGAACCTTCCGTTTTGCCTCGGGGCAGAATAGTATTGGGCGCTTCGCCGTTCGCTCGCCACACCTTGTGCGACGCAATATCTTACCATCATGGGACGGGTGCCGATCGCCACTGGACCCGGGTCATTACGAGGACGAGGAAGATTCATGAGCCAAAGCGAGCCGGCCCGCGTGCTGCCGTTATGGATTGGCGGCCGTGCCTATCTGACGATGGCGCCCGCCTTTTGGGACGTCCGTGATGTACGTAGCGGCGAAATACGACGGCGGACGCCGCTGTGCGGCGCGGCCGAGGCAGCCACCGCAGTCGCTTCGGCGGCCGCAGCGCTGCCCGACTGGTCCGCGCGAACCTCGGTTGAACGCGCGACGCTTTTGATGCGTGTCGGTGATGCGCTGCTCGACTACGCGGCCCACCTTGCCGATCTGATCGCCGAGGAGACGGGCAAGGATGAGCAGCAGGCCGCGCTCGAAGTCGCGCAGGCGGTCGCGTTATTGCGTGCGGCTGCTGAAGGTGAGACGGCGTCGACACCCGACGGCGTGCTGGCGATTGTTACTGACGATCAGGTTCCGCTGTCGGGCCCGCTACGACACGCGGTGCCAGCCCTGCTGGCGGGTGCGACGGTCGTCCTCAAGCCCAGCCCGAAGGCCCCTTCGGCAACTTTCGCCCTGGCTGAATTGACGGCGCTCAACGGTTTTCCGGGTGGAGTGGTAAACATCCTGCAGGGCGATCTGGCGGCGGTCGAAGCCTTGTGTGCTGCGCCAGCAGTGAGCAGCGTGCGGGTGGCCGGCGATCCACTGTTTTGCGCCAGCGTCCGTGCCATCGCCACCCGCTACGGCCGGACGCTGGCAAGCTGACGCGATTCCCGGGGGGGATCAGCGCAGGCTCTTGGGCCAGGCAGCGCTGCGCGTAGACGGTCGAGCGCGCGACCGTCTACGCGGTATTGGGCACCTTCGGTCTCAAACTGTCGTTTGCCTGCGTCCGGTGCGCGCCAATGATGCCGGAAACGCTGAGCGCCTTGCCCTCACAGCCGTGTGGCTCATTTATCGCCGCTTTGTTTCCACTGCCAGAAGCATGGCATTGTAAACTTTTGCCCGTACGGGAGCTCAGGCGTTTCTCGCGGTGAACAATCCGGGGACGTGACGCCGGCGCCAACCGTTACAATGATGACCGAACCCCCGTCAACGCGTCATCTCTTCCGTTAAATCGCAGCGTTGCGGAGCAGATGGCCGTCCACCTTTCCGGCTTGGCACGGCAGTCCTGCGCAAGGACGCTGACCGTGATGAAGGAGGGGAACATGAAAACTGGCTCAGTCATTGCTTATTCCCGGGTGTCCCGGCTACGGTCGCTGCTCGTCCCGGCCTCAGGTGTACGCTTTCCCTCCTGCTTGGGCGCTGCGGATTCGGTGCAAATCTCGTGATCGGTCAAGGCGAGTTCGGGTGCACGTTGCGCCAGCAGACCGCCTGGTCGCTGTTGCTGGCAGTGATCGCCGTTATCCTGTCACAGACCGGGATCCTGCAGCGCTGGGATCTCCTGCTCTACGATTGGAATCGAGCCGCTTGGTCGCGCGCGCCGGCCGATGACATCCTGATCGTTGCCATCGACGAGCAAAGCCTGCGCGCGTTCGGACGTTGGCCGTGGTCGCGGCGGCATCACGCGCAACTGATTCGTGAGTTGAGCGCTGCCGGCGCCAGAGTGATTGTTCTGGACATTGCTTTCGCCGAGCCCGATCGCGACGATCCTCTAGCAGATACCGATCTCGCCGCAGCGCTGGCAGCCAGTGGCCGTGTCGTACTGCCGGTCCTGCATCAGCAGCACCACCTGGAGGGTCAGCTGCTGGAGACTCCGCCCATTCCGCTGTTTGTCGAGGCGAGTGTTGCCCTCGGTCATGTCGACGTCCCCCTCGATCTGGACGGTATCGCGCGCAGTGTTGCGCTGCAGGCCGGGTTTGGCGAACCGCGCTGGCCGACCTTAGCCCTGGCTGCTCTCGAAGCCGGCGATCCCGGCAGCGCACCGCCACTCACCAGGCTGCGCGCCGGTCGCCCGCAGACGTCGCCAACACTTGCCTGGCAGCGCGATGACTGGATTTTGATTCCCTTTGCCGGCCCGCCAGGGACGTTTCCTTCTCTATCGGCTCGTGACGTTCTGCGCCAAGACTTTCCAGTGGCGGCTGTTCGCGATCGCTTCGTGCTCGTCGGGGTAACGGCGAGCGGCGTGGGAGGTGAGCTGTCAACGCCGGCCTCCGGCTTGTCGCGGCCGATGTCGGCCGTCGAATTCCACGCCAACGTGCTCGACGCACTGCGTCACGGACTGATGATTCGTCCGCTGCCGTCCGCCGGCACACTGTTGCTCACCGCCTTGCTTGCCTTCGTATCGATCTTCGTCTACGCGGCGTGCCCGGCGCGCTGGGCGCTGCCACTGGCCGGCCTTGCCCTGCTGACCACGCTGACCGTCAGTTTTCTGCTGCTTCATCTTGCCGGACGCTGGTTTCCGCCAGCCGCCTCGCTGCTGGCACAAGCGATTAGTTATCCCTTGTGGAGCTGGCAGCGCTTGCGGCGCGCCCTCTACTCGCTCGCGGAACAGAAGGAGCGGGCACAGGTAACATTGCAGTCGATTGGTGATGCCGTCATCACCACCAACGCCCAAGGCGAAGTGGAGTACCTCAACCCGGTTGCCGCCGATCTCCTTGCCTGTACGCTTGAGACGCTGCGCGGACAGCCGTTGGGGCCTATCTTTCACATCGTCGAGAGCGGACAACGTTCGGCTGCCATTGACCTTGTCGCCTGGTGCCTGCAAGCGCGCGCGCTGGTCAGACTGCCCGAACCCTGCGTGCTGCATAATCTCTGTGCCCAGGAATACGCAGTTCGTGGCTCGGCAGCACCGATTCATGACCAGCAGCAGCGCATCGCCGGCGTGGTCGTCGCCTTTAGTGATATCAGCGAGAACCGTCGCCTTGGCGAACAGATGGTTTACCAGGCGACGCACGACGCCTTGACCCGGTTGCCCAATGTGGTCCTGCTGCGTGACCGCCTGCGGCACGCCATTGCGCGCGTGCGGCGTACGGGGCACAGCTTGGCGCTGCTGTTTGTCGACCTCGATCATTTCAAGCGCGTCAACGAGGGGCTCGGCCACAGCGCCGGCGACGCGCTGCTTCAGGCCGTCGCCGATCGTCTCCGTCGCTGCGCCCGCAAGGACGACACGATCGTCCGCGTCGGCGGCGATGAGTTTATCTGCATGCTCGAGGACGTGCGCCAGGAGGCGCACGTCCTCGACTTCGCGAGCAAGCTGGTCGCGGTTCTGGCGGCGCCGTTTCAGATTGGTGAGCACGAGTGTTTTGTCTCGGCCAGCATCGGCATCTGCCTCTTCCCGAAAGACGGTGAAGACATTGAAGCGCTGTTCAAGAGCGGCGACAGCGCGCTGTACCGCGCCAAGGCGAGTGGGCGCAACACGATTGAGTTCTGCACCGAAGACATGAACGCGCGCAGCTTCGAGCGCCTGACCCTCGAGCAGGGGTTGCGCCACGCCATCGAGCGCGAAGAACTTGAACTCCACTATCAACCGCAGATGAACCTGCGCGATGGTCGCATCGTCGGCGTCGAAGCGCTTTTGCGCTGGCGCTTTCCGCCACGCGGCCTGATTTCACCGCTTGACTTCATTCCCCTGGCCGAGGAGACCGGGCTGATCGACAGCATCGGTGAATGGGTGTTGATCACCGCCTGTCGACAGGCTGCAGCTTGGCAACGGAGCGGCCTGCCGTCGCTGCGCATGGCGGTCAACTTCTCGCCACGACAGTTTCAGCGTCCGGGTGTCACCGCAATGGTGGCCCGCGTTCTCGATCAGAGCGGGCTCGATCCTTGCTGTCTCGACATCGAGCTCACCGAAAGCTCGCTGATGAACGATGTCCCCGCGAGTATCGCGACCATGCATGAACTCAGGGCCATTGGCGTTACGCTGTCGATCGACGATTTCGGGATGGGCTACTCGTCACTCAACTACCTCAAGCAGTTCCCGATCGGCCAGCTGAAAATCGACAAATCTTTTCTCGACGGGATCCCGCTGGGTCAGGACGATGTGGCGATCACCCTGGCAATCATCGCCATGGCGCACAGCATGTCGCTGGCGGTGATCGCCGAGGGTGTCGAAACCGCAACCCAGGAAGCTTTTCTGCGCGCCAACCTCTGCGACGAGATCCAGGGTTATCACCTCAGCCATCCGTTGCCCGCAACGCAGATGGGAGCGTTTCTTGCCGTTCGGGCAGCGTTTGCGTTCGGCAGCGCGTCACACTTCAGCCCGCCGACATCCACTGTCGGCGTCCGCACTTGACATCAATACCTCTTTGAGAACCGAGCGCCTATGTCGTTTCCATAGGAAACGACATAGAGAACGACATAGGGCCGGGCGGTTCCACCAGCCGCGCCACATTCACTTTCGCCGGTGGTGTGCCGTGCAGCCGATCCCGCTCGATACATGCCAATCGTTGCTGGGCGTACCGTTTGCGTCAGCGCGAGACTTGCACACGGCTTATCCCCAACTGTTGAGCAATCGCCTTGTTTTGCATCCCCTCAGCAGCAAGCAGGACGATGCGCGCACGCTGTAGCAGCCTCACACTCGATAACCTGCTTGGAACGCACTCGCTTCGTCACCTGCTTCTTACCCGCTTTCCCAGTCACACCCGAGGCGCAAATTGAGGTTGCGATTGCCGATCTCATCCACCGAAGAGTAGCAAAGCCTCGTACCCAAAAGACCCTTCTCAGCACGTTGCACGTCCTATTCAAGAAAGATCTGTCCGAGCAACAGATCTCGCCACTGTTCGCGTCGTTGTGCAACCGCGGTGTCGTGAGGATCGCTGGAACCAAGGCGTCGTATGAACTGCCACATTGCATTGAGCACTAACATTGCGCTTGCAGGTTCCCGCGACGCTTCGTGCTCACTCCTCACCTTGAACTACATGGACTCCTCCAAAAAGCAACCGGGAACTGCGTCAGCGGTTCATGTGCCTCTGTTTTCCCCTGCTCTGAAACGATCTACTGGGGATCGTCCGCAGGTCGGGGCAGGTTGCGCTGCATCAGGATGAAGAAACGGTCGTAGAACGGACCCGCAGGAATGGTTTCGCTGGCGACCTTGACCAGAGAATCTTCACTCGCTGCCAGCGGGATCGACAGCGTACCGAAGGCGGCGACACCGACGCTCGCGGAGTTGGGGTTCTTCTTCAGCGCGTAGCGATCCTGGATCGCGTTGACGTAGGCGGTGCTCACCGTGTCGAGTCCACCTTCGGCTGCGCAGACGACGTGGAAGACGATCTGCACATGCACCTCGCCAGCGGGCTGAAAGTTCTTGCTCGCGCTGACGAAATCGCGCCGCACCGTGTTCAGCAG
>ERZ761603.359-NODE-359-length-39144-cov-41.437131_pt1 | contig 39144 bp, 41 predicted proteins | sample MGYA00511879_ERZ761603 | MGnify/ENA primary metagenome ERZ761603 (study PRJEB28899, sample SAMN02850040) | bioreactor sludge metagenome | biome: EBPR Sludge; feature: EBPR Bioreactor; material: flocular biomat | place: Australia: Thorneside Wastwater Treatment...
CGAGATCTACACTCTTTCCCTACACGACGCTCTTCCGATCTGCCGATTGCGGCAAGGTCTGGCCGCTGTTGCGGGCCGGGACGGGCGAGGCGGCCGGCGGTTTCGCGACCACGCCGACAGAACGCGCAATGGTGCCCGGCAGCCCGTTCGGCGCGCGGACGATGACTCCGGCGCCGCTGCCTTGCCCTGGCCCGGCTAGCGCTCGCGTTTGCTGCGTTGCCCGGTGTCGGGCGCCAGGAACATGCCGATGCCCAGCAGGATCAGCAGCACAGGCCACCAGGTGCCGAGCAGACGGACAAAGTCCACCTGCAGCCAACCCAGATTGCTTGCCAGAGCCAATACGCCGATCAGAATCAGTGCGCTGGCGCCGAGATTTCCTTTCATCGTCCTTCCTCCCGAGTCTGCCCGACAGCGGCAGCGCGCCGGCGACCCGCTCCGACTCCCGGCAACACGCCTGACGCCGATCAGGGCACATAAAGATCGAGGAAACTGCTCACGGCCAGATCCCCGAGTTGAAAGACGTCGCGCGACGCTGCTTCTATCTTCTGTTGCTGATCAGGCGAGAAGCGACCTGCCAGATGGGCGGTGAATTTATCGAGCAGCACCGGAATTCCCTCGGCACGCCGTCGGCAGTGACCGAGCGGGTACTCGACAACGATTTCCTGCGTCCGGCTACCATCCGTGAAGAATATCTGCATGGCGTTGGCGATCGAGCGCTTACACGGGTCCAGATAATCGGTCGAGAACCTGGGTTCCTCGCTGACCTGCATCTTCGTTCGCAGAACATCGATGCGCGGGTCTGCCGCCGCTTCGTCCTCGTAGTCCTCGGCGGTCAGGTTGCCCTTCAGCAAGCCAACGGCGACCATGTACTGCAGGCAGTGGTCCCGGTCGGCGGGATTATGCAGGGGCCCCTTCTTGTCGATGATGCGCATTGCCGATTCGTGGGTGCGGATCACCACCCGGTCGATCGTCTCAAGCCGCCCGGCCACCTGCGGGTGCAGCTTCAAGGCGCACTCGACGGCCGTCTGGGCGTGGAACTCGGCCGGGAAACTGATCTTGAACAGAACGTTCTCCATTACGTAGCTGCCATAAGGGCGCGGCAGGCGGAATTGCCGTCCTTTGAACAGCACATCGTAGAAGCCCCAGGTCGGCGCGCTCAACACCGACGGATAACCCATCTCGCCCTTCATCGAAATGAGCGCCAGGAGCACGCCGCGCGCTGTCGCGTCACCGGCCGCCCATGACTTGCGCGAACCGGTGTTTGGCGCGTGCCGATAGGTACGCAGCGGCTGACCGTCGACGAAGGCTTGCGAGACGGCGTTGATGACTTGCTCGCGATCGCCACCCATCAGCCAGGTGCAGACCGCCGCACTCGCCACCTTGACCAGCACCACGTGATCCAGGCCAACACGATTGAAGCTGTTTTCGAGCGCCAGAATGCCCTGAATCTCGTAGGCCTTGATCATCGCTTCGAGCACCAGGCGCATCGGCAAGGCTTCCTGCCCTTTGGCCACCCGGCTGCGCGACAGCCAGTCGGCAGTCGCCAGGATGCCGCCCAGATTGTCCGACGGATGTCCCCACTCAGCGGCCAGCCAGGTGTCGTTGAAGTCCAGCCAGCGAATCATGGCGCCGATGTTGAAGGCCGCCTGTACCGGGTCGAGTTCGAAGCCGGTACCCGGAACCCTGGCGCCGTGGGGTACGACGGTGCCCGGAACGAGCGGTCCGAGCAGCTTGCTGCAGGCCGGATAGGCCAGTGCTTCGAGGCCACAACCCAGCGCGTCGATCAGGCAGTAGCGAGCGGTTTCGACGGCCGCCCGCGAGCCGATGCTGAAATTCAGCACGTAGTCGGCGATATCGGCCAGCACTTGGTCGGGATGGCCACGTGTGGCGGGTATGCGTGTCGTCATCCGGCTACCTGGTGGCCCTCGTGCGGCAAGCGCTCAGGCGCGCTGAGCGAGCGGGACAAATTCCTGAACCTCCGGCCCGGTGTAGTTGGCCGACGGGCGGATGAGCCTGCCGTCGATGCGTTGTTCGATGACATGCGCCGCCCAGCCGCTGGTCCGGGCAATCACGAACAGCGGCGTAAACATCGGGGTCGGCACAGCCAGCATGTGGTAGACCACGGCCGAAAACCAGTCGACATTGGGAAACATGCGTTTCTGCTCCCACATCACCGACTCGATGCGGCTGGCAACGTCGAACAGCATCAGGTTGTCGCCATCGATGCACAACTGCTGGGCGACGGCGCGGATCACCTTGTGACGCGGGTCGGCGATCGTATACAGCGGGTGGCCGAAGCCGATGATGATCTCCCGGTTGTCCAGCCGTCGCCGGATGTCCTGCTCGGCATGCCGGGCGTCGTTGTAACGGCTCTGAATCTCGAAAGCGACCTCGTTGGCACCGCCGTGCAGGCGGCCGCTGAGCGCGCCGATGGCGCCACTGATCGCCGCATAGAGGTCGGCTCCGGTACCGGTGATGGTGCGTGCGGTGAAGGTCGAGGCGTTGAACTCATGTTCGGCGTAGAGCACCAGCGACTTGTCGAGACTGCTCGCACGCAGCGCCGTCGGCGCTTTGCCACGCAGGAGATGCAGGAAATGCGCGGCAATCGAGTCGTCGTCGGTCTCGGTGTCGATCCGTCGACCGTTGTGCGACCAGTGATACCAGTAGAGCAGCATCGATGCGAAGCTGGCAATCAGCCGATTGGCAATTTCGCGCGCCGCGCCCGGGTTATGGTCCTGCGCTTCGGGCAGGATCGTGCCGAGCGCCGAGCAGCCGCTGCGCAGGACGTCCATCGGGTGCGACGAGGCCGGCAGGTTTTCGAGCACCGGCCGCAGCATGACCGGCAAGCCACGCAGCGTCTTGAGTTTCTTTTTGTACTGATTGAGCTGGGTCAGGCTGGGCAATCGCCCATAGAGCAACAGGTAGGCGACCTCCTCGAAAGTGCCATGTTCGGCCAGGGCAATGATGTCGTAACCGCGGTAATGCAGGTCGTTACCGTTACGCCCGACCGAACAGATCGCCGTGTCGCCAGCCACCACGCCCGACAAGGCGACGGATTTCTTCATCTTGGGCAGATCACCTTCCAGCGCCTCGTCCATTCTGTCTCCCCCTTGGCTGAAACCTGCACCGCTGTCCAAATTCCGCAATCGGTGCGCGAGTATTCCCGAGTTTGGCAAGCCAGGTCAACTGGCCGCATGGCGGAACCGTCGGCGGCGAGTCCACGGTCGCCAGCCAGGTTGCGATCTTCCTACTTGTCGGCTCTGACAGCATCCCGCCCATCCTGCGCGTGCAGGTGTACCGGCGGCTGGAAGGCAAGCAGGCAGGCGTGTTCATGACCGATCAGGTACTTCGGCAAGGCGACGACTTCCACTTCGGCCACCCCGGCGTCGATCATGCCGAGGCGGACAGCCGCCTCACGCGACAGGTCGATCAGCCGACTGCGGTGTCCCATCCGGTCATTGATCCTGACCACCACGCAACGCGCCGACGGCACGCGGCGGACGGCCACCAGCGTGCCGAGAGGAAAACGATTACTCGCGGCCGAGATGATGTGATGCTCATAGCTGTCACCGGAAGCGGTCTTGCGGCCGCCAAACGCCGCGCCGTAGAAGCTGGCTCTACCGGAGAGGACCGGTGACGTCTCGGGCAGCACACCGGGCCGGCCGAGTGACGGAAGCGTCTCGGCCGCCGCCTGCCCGGAGAGCAGGCAGCAGAACGCCAGGAGAGCGTGTCGTACAGCGGTAGACGCCATGCGCTAGGAAGCGAGCCGTCGCGCAGGCTGCGCCGTACGGTAATCGCCATTGGCCGATGCGGCCCGCGCGGCGAAACTTCGCCCACCCTGCATGGCAAGCGACGCGCCTGCAGCCCGGGGCACAACCGGCGGCAGCCTACCCGAGAGCAGCGCCAAACACCGTTTGCAGTGGCAGCGAACTGCTGCCGGGCGGGTCCTGGCGAATCGCTTTTTCCTGTTGAGCGATGACCCGGAACAGGCCATCAAGGGCCTTCTGCGTAACGTAGCTATCAAGATTGGTGTCCTTCTCCCGCGGCAGACCCGGTGTGGCAGCCTGACCAGCGTACTGATTGTCTTGCTCGGCGGCTTGTCTCCTGACCGTCGCCAGCCTGGCGATCGGCAGAAAGCTCTCGCCAGGAGCCACCGAGGTGCTTCGCCTGAAGTATTGGGGGGGCAGCATCGTCACCATCGGCGAGGATTGTTCGGGCATCATCGAAGCTCATGTTCTGGACCGCCTTGATAAGAATCAGCCAAGCCTCGACCACCGCCGCTTCCACGCCCGGTGCATCGTCTCGATCCGCTCGTCGGCCTGTTTCCTCATGCCCGGGGCACGCATCGTCCTCTCCGTCGAGCGCAGCGCGAACGGCAACGGAATACGCGGTTGCGGGTCATCCATGCACCCGTTGCTCTCGCCGAGTTGGCCGACCGCCACGTCGGCCCCTTCTGACGGGACATCCCTGAGACCGGGCGCAGTCTCCCTGCTCGGCAACGCATTCACCCCGAGCGCAAACAGCGGCACACAGATCGGCAGAGCGCCTACAATCCCGGTTATCCGTGCAACGTGATACATGGCCAGGCTATCCGGGGGTAATTTGACGAGGATCGAGCTTCGAGCGCGTAAGCATAGCCTGCCCGCCTTGACGCGCACAAGCCGTCGTGTCCCACGGCGTGCCGCCCGGCACTCGCCGATGGCCCCTTCCGGCATACCGGCCGCACTCGCCAGCGCGGTGTGAGCAATGAAAACGCACGTGCTCCCCGACTGGCTGCGATATTTGCTGATGCGCAGTGTCGCGCATCGCTACTACTCGCTGGTGGTAACGGCGATCGCCTTCGGGTCGACGATCACTTTCAGTTTTCCCTTCGTCGCGGTGCTGATTCCTGCCGTCTTGCTGTCACCAGGGCGTTGGCGCACGCTCGGTCTGCTCTGCGGCATCGCCAGCGGCTGCGGTGCCGCCGTCCTGGTCGAAATCTTCCAGTACCTGGGGTCGGAGTTCGTTTTCGCGCACTACCCGGAGCTGCTGCAGAGCACAGCCTGGCAGACCGCCAGCGACTGGCTGCAGGACTGGGGCTTGCTCGCCATGCTGGTGATTGCCGGTTCACCGATCCCGCAAACCCCGGCCCTGCTCTTCTGTGCGCTGGCCGACTTGTCGAGTCTTGGCATCCTAGTCGCCGTGGGCGTCGGCAAGACAGTGAAGTACCTCTTTCTGGCCTGGGCAACCGCCCGCTATCCGGCGCGTTTCGTGCGCTACAACTGAGAGCCTGCGGCTCAGGCAACACCGGCGCTATGCGCCTGCAGGTCGGCCCAGTAGCTCGAGCGGACCAGCGGGCCACAGGCTGCCCCGCTGAAACCCATGGCCAGCGCCGCCTGCTTGTACGTCTTGAAGATCTCGGGATGAACGTAACGGGCGACCGGCAGGTGATGGCCGGAGGGCGCCAGGTACTGCCCGATGGTGAGCATTTCGACATCGTTGGCGCGCAGGTCGCGCAGAACGTCGAGAATTTCGTCGTCCGTCTCGCCCAGACCGACCATCAGTCCCGACTTGGTCGGCACCTGCGGATAGCGTGCCTTGAAGCTCTTCATGAAAGCCAGCGAATGCGCGTAATCGGCACCCGGACGGGCCTGCCGGTACAGGCGGGGAACCGTCTCCAGATTGTGGTTCAGGACGTCCGGCAGTGTCTGCCCGAGCACCTCGAGGGCAATCTCCATGCGACCGCGGAAATCGGGAACCAGGATCTCGATGGTCGTGTCGGGTGAGCGCTGGCGCACGGCGGCCACCACCTCGACGAAATGTTGCGCGCCACCGTCACGCAGGTCGTCACGGTCGACACTGGTGATCACCACATAGCGCAGCTTGAGCCGGGCAACGCTATCGGCGAGATTGGCCGGCTCGTTGATATCGGGCGGCAGCGGCTTGCCATGGCCGACGTCACAGAACGGGCAGCGGCGGGTGCAGATGTCGCCGAGGATCATGAAAGTGGCGGTACCGCGGCCGAAACACTCGCCGATATTGGGGCAGGCAGCCTCTTCGCAGACGGTGTGCAGCTTCTGCTCGCGCAGCATTTTCTTGATTTCACCGAAACGACCCGCGTCGTTGCCGGCCTTGACACGAATCCACTCGGGCTTGCGCCGGGGTGCCTGCGGGACGATCTTGATCGGGATGCGGGCAGTCTTCAGCTCACCCTTCTCCTTCACCCCGGCGATCCTGACGGCTCCTCTGGGCGCCTCCTGACCTTCGTTGTCACTGCTCATTGCTTGCGCTCCAGTTGTCTTGCGAGATGTTCCGCCAGCGCCGTCGCGGCTTGTCCCGGCGTCAGCACGATGCCGAGATCCCTGGTCTGCGTGACCGGCATGCCGGCATAACCGCAGGGGTTGATTGCCGCAAAAGGCGACAGGTCCATATCGACGTTCAGGCTGACGCCGTGATAGCAGAAGCTCTTGCGCACCCGCAGACCGAGTGCGGCCAGCTTGGCGGGACCGACATAAACCCCCGGTGCACCGGCGTGCCGCTCGCCCAGGACATCATGCTCGGCCAGCAGGTCGATCACTGCCTGCTCGATGGCGATCACCAGTTCACGCACCCTGAGGTGTCGCCGCGCCAGGTCGAGCAGCAGGTAGATCACCACCTGACCGGGACCGTGGTAAGTGATCTGCCCTCCCCGGTCGGTCTTCACCAGCGGAATTCCCAGGTCCGCCAGCAGATGCTCGGACTTGCCGGCCTGACCGAGGGTAAACACCGGCGGGTGTTCGCAGCACCACAGTTCGTCCGTTGTGCCGGCCTCACGCCCGGCGCTGAAGTCGACCATCGCCTGCCAGGTCGACCGATAGTCCCGGCGTCCGAGATGACGCAGCAGTAGCGGCAGTTGGTCAGGAGACGACGACAACACGATTTCCGCGCCGTTTTTCACAATACGATGCTGACCAGCGGATGGGCGCTCAGTTCCCGGTAAAGCCGGTCGAGCTGTGCCCGACTGGTGGCGTTGATCGTACACGTGAGGCTCAGGTACCTGCCCGCACTCGAGGCACGCATTTCCATCGTTGCAGCATCGAAATCCGGTGCGTGCCGCAACACGACTTCGAGAACCGCCTGCGCGAGGTCGTCGCTGGCCAGCCCCATGATCTTGAGCGGAAAGGCACAGGGAAATTCGAACAGGCTTTCCTGCGTTTCAGACATCGCCACCCTCGTCCCGCCGACCGGGAAGAAACGCGACCCCGCCGACGGCTACTTGAACCACAGGCGGACGGTATCCACCATCCGTCCGATGATCCCCGCCGCCGGCACGGCTGCGAGCGCCAGCACCGGGTATTCGCCGTACGCCTTGTCATCGAGGCTGACCTTCAGGGTGCCCAGCACCTGCCCAGGCGTGATCGGTGCGATCAGTGTCTGTTGCGCAACGAGTTCGGTCCGCAGCTTCGGCCCAAAACCCTTGGGGACGGCAATCACCAGATCAGTGGTGAAGCCGATCTTGACCGCACTTTCCTGACCCTTCCATACCTTCAGAGTGGAAACCGCCTCATTCTTCGCGTAGAGCTGCACTGCGTCGTAGAACTGAAAACCGTAGTTCAGCAGCTTGAGCGATTCCTGGGCACGCGTGCTGTCCGACGCGGCGCCGAGCACCACCGACAACAGCCGGCGGGAACCCCGCTTGGCCGACGAGACCAGGCAATAACCGGCAGCCTCGGTATGTCCGGTCTTCAGGCCATCGACGGTCGGGTCGATGTAGAGCAGGCGATTGCGGTTGGGCTGGGTGATGTTGTTGTAGCGGAACTCCTTCAGCGAGTAGTAACGCGCATAGTCTTCCGGAAAGTCGCGAATCAGGGCTGCGGCAAGGGTCGCCAGATCACGCGCCGTGGTGTAATGCTGCGCATCGGGCAGACCGCTCGAGTTGCGAAAACTCGAATCCTTCATGCCCAGTCGCTGCGCCTCGCGATTCATCATCTGCGCGAAGTTCTCCTCGTCACCGGCAATGGCTTCGGCAAGTGCCACGCAGGCATCGTTGCCCGACTGGACGATCATTCCCTTCAGCAGGTCCTCGACCTTGACCTGGGTACCAACCTGGATGAACATGCGCGACCCTCCGGTCCTCCAGGCTTTCTGGGAGACCGGTACGGTCTGGTCGAGCTTGAGCGTGCCCTGCTTGAGCGCGGCAAAGGCCAGGTAGGCAGTCATCAGCTTGGTCAGGGACGCCGGCTCGAGGCGTTGATCGGGCGCCTGCGCAGCGAGTTGCTGACCGGCGGCGACATCGACCAGCAACCACGACTTGGCAGCCAGGGCCGGAGGTGTCGGCAGTTGTTCGGCGAGAGCGAGAAGCGGCAGGCAGAGCAGGACCAGGAAAAGTGAGCGGAATCTGTGCATGGCTGATTTCGGCGCAAAGTTGTGATTATAACAAGCCGCCCGCGCACCACCTGTACGCGTTCTGTGACGACAACGACCGGCTGATTCCGGCACGGCGTGACTTACCACACAGCCAGTCCGGTGAAGCGGCCAGTACGATAGCCGCACTTTTCCGGCCGCCACCATTCACGACGAAGCACGCACGGTTCGACCCAATGCTGCCACCTTTTCGACCTCTATCGAATTCCCTTGACCTGCAAGGAGCTTTCGCGCAACTGTCACGGCGCGGCTTCGCCGGCCACCGGCTGGACGAAGCCCTGCGCCAGCTCACGGCCAGCACCGCACAGACCCTGAACATCGAGCGGGTCAGCCTGTGGGGCCTGAGCGCACAGCGCGATCAGCTCGATTGCATCGATCTTTACGAACTGTCGCGCAACCGTCACAGCAGCGGTCTGATCTGGCACGCCGGACGCTATCCGGAATACTTCCGGGCGCTCGAACGCGGCGAACCGATCGTTGCCGACGACGCGATGAAACACCCATCGACGCAGGAGTTCAGCCGTGACTATCTGCTGATGAACGGCATCAGCGCCCTGATCAACTCGCCGATCCATGCCGAGGGAGAGTTGCAGGGCGTGCTCTGCATCGAGCGCGTCGGCGAGCATTCAGCCTGGACGTCGGTGCAGCGCCTGTTCGTCCACGCTGTCGCCAGCCTCGTCAGCCTCGCCCTGCTGCAGCACCAGCTCCTGTCGAAAGAGGAGGAACTGCGTGACGCGAACAGCCTCCGGCAGGCGCTGTTCACCGGCGCGCGTGACGCCATCCTGATCTCGGACGCAAGAACGGGTCATATTATCGACGCCAACCCCCAGGCCGAAAAACTGTTCGGGCGCCGATTGCAGGAGTTGCTCGGCGTCCTGCAAAGCGAGTTGTACGTGCGCAGCGAACACCTGGACATGTGCGATCTCTTCCGGCAACTGGTCAACGGCGGAGGTATCGACTCGGTGCGTAGTGCGGTGCTGGCCGACGACGGCAAGCTGATCCCGGTCGAGATCAGCGGCCAGGTGGTCCAGCTTGGGCAAGGCAAGGAAATCGTCCAGGAAGTGTTCCGTCAGCTCGATACGGAAACGAACCGCTCCTGATCAGCGCGCCACGAAGGTGGGCTTGTACCCCAGGGCCAGGCGAATCCTCTCGGCAACCTTCTCGGCGTCGGCGCGGTTCGCGTAGGGCCCCAGGTGGACGCGATGCATGCCGCCGCCGGCGTTGATCTGGATTCCCTCGTTGAGCCAGTCCAGTTCGCGCAGCAGGTGGGCGCGCAGGCTGTCGGCATTGTCGGCGCTCGCGAAGGCACCGAGCTGCAGGAAGATGCCGCTGGCGGCAACCCCCGCCGGCACCGGCCTGGCGGTGGGGAGCGGTGGCGGGGTCGCTTCGTGTACCAGGGAAGGCATCGCCGCAGTGTCCAAGCCCAGTTTGACCGCCAGCAATTCAATCTCGTCACGTTCGGCCAGGCTGCCAACAGGCCGTGGCGGGCGGACCGGAGACATCACCTGAGCATAGCTCATCGTCGTCGCACCCTCGGGCAGAATGGCTTCCACCTCCACCAGAGTACTGCCATCATCCACGTAGCCCAGGCGATAGGCGGCGGCATACGAGAGATCGATAACCCGGTCGGCATGGAAGGGGCCGCGATCCGTGACGCGCACCACCACCGACTTGCCGGTACCGACCCGGGTCACCCGGGCATACGAGGGAATGGCCAGCGTCGGGTGGGCAGCGGTCATCGAAAACATGTCGTAGGGTTCGCCGATCGATGTCTTCTGGCCATGAAACTTTTTGCCGTACCAGCTCGCAACACCACGCTCCTGATACGACTTGAGACCGCTGTGCGGCTCATAGGCCTTGCCCAGCACGACGTACGGTCGATTGGCGAAGCGATGCAGGGGTTCGAGACGCGGCTGCGCGTCGGGAATGTCATCGAGATTGTCGGGAATCTCGTCCCCCGGGCCATCGTCCTTGTAATAGGCGCCACCGCGTTTCTGCACGACGCTCGACTTGCGGGGTGTCTTGGCGGGTGCTTTCGCCTGCTCCGGGCTGCGCGACGCGGCCTCGGGTGATCGTGCCGCCTGTCCGCCACACCCGGGCAGAAGGAAGGGCAGCAAGAGCAGGCAACAGGCGGCGTGCGACAGGCGGCCGGGCCACCGGGATTTTGGGCAACTCATTTCCTGACCAGCATGCGATGTGTCTGGATGCTCATCAGAATGCCGATGCACACCGACAGCGTGACGATGGCCGTTCCACCGTAGCTCATGAAAGGTAGCGGTACCCCGACCACGGGCAGGATTCCGCTGACCATCCCGACATTGACGAAGACATAGGTGAACAGACTGAGGGTGACCGAACCGGCCATCACCCGGGCGAAAAGCGTCGACGCGTTGGCCGCGATCATCAAGCCGCGGCCAATCAGCAGGAGATAGAGCAGCAAGAGGATCCCGTTGCCGAGCAGTCCACGCTCTTCGGAATAGACGGCAAAGATGAAGTCGGTGTGACGCTCGGGAATGAACTCGAGGTGCGTCTGCGTCCCGGCCAGCCAGCCTTTGCCGAAACTCCCCCCGGAACCGATGGCGATGGTCGACTGGATGATGTGATAACCGGCACCGAGCGGATCGCTGGTCGGATCGATCAGCGTCAGGATGCGTTTGCGCTGGTAGTCGTGCAGCATGGTCCACACAAAGGGGGCGGCACCCGCAGCGGCGGCCCCCAGACCGGCAATCACCTGCCACGGCAGGCCGGCAAAGAAAATGACGTAGAAACCGGCGGCGCCAACCAGGATCGCTGTCCCCAGATCGGGCTGCTTGGCGATCAACGCGAAAGGGAGCAGCAGCAGCAGACAGGCAACCACGTAATGGCGAAGCTTGAGTACGGCTTCGTGCTTGTGGAAATACCAGGCCAGCATCAGCGGTACGGCGACCTTCAGCAACTCGGAAGGCTGGATACGGGTAAACCCGAGCGACAGCCAGCGCGTAGCCCCATTCACCCTCACCCCGACGAGAAAAACCAGGAGCAGCAGGATGATACCCAACACGTAGAGCGGAACACCGAAACGCATCAGTTTCTGAGGCGGGAGCTGAGCTACCGTCCACATCACGCACAGGCCAACCGCCATGTTCACGGCCTGCGCCAACAGACGACTGTTGGCGTCGTAGGTGGCACTGTAGACCGTGGTCAGACCAGTCGCCATCAAGGCGAGGGTGATGAACAGGAGTGGCCCATCGATGTGCTCGACCAGACGGACCCGGGCACGGTGCAGGAACTGCTGCGCCATCAATCAGTCTTCCTCGACATCGTCTTCGCTGGCCGCCCCCTTGGGTAACTTGCCGAGCAGATAATAATCGAAGACCATGCGCGCAATCGGTGCTGCCGATTGCGCGCCAAAGCCACCGTTTTCGACCAGCACGGCGAGCGCGATCTTCGGCTCTTCGGCCGGGGCAAAGGCGATGAACAGCGCATGGTCGCGCAGTTCCTTCTTGACACTCGATGCCTTGTAGTCTGCCCCCTTCAGGCTGAACACCTGGGCCGTGCCGGTCTTGCCTGCCGAGACGTAGCCGGCACCGGCAAAAGCACGCGCGCTTGTGCCGCTGATGTTCACCCCGACCATGGCTTTCTTGATCACTTCGATATTCTGGCGCTTCCACGGCAGGACCCGCAGTGGCTCCGGCTCGATCATCGTCCGTTCCCCGGTTCGGCTATCGGTGATGTATTTGACGAGATGCGGACGATACAGCACGCCATTGTTGGCAATGGTCGCCGTCGCCTGTGCGAGCTGGATCGGCGTATATGAATTGTAGCCCTGGCCGATGCCGATCGAGATGGTCTCGCCAGCAAACCACTTCTGTTGCTCGGGCCGTTTGAAGCGGCGCGCCTTCCACTCGGGAGACGGCAGCACACCTGGCGACTCGCCTTCGATATCCACCCCGGTACGCTGGCCAAAGCCGAGCTGGCCCATGAAACGGGCAATCGCATCTATGCCCATGTCGTTGGCGAGCATGTAGTAATAGGTGTCGCAGGACTGCACGATCGACTTGAACATGTCGACACTTCCGTGGCCCCCCTTCTTGTCATCGCGGAACTGGTGCCCACCAAAATTGAACACCCCGGGATCCGAGATTGCCTGCCCGGGAGTGCGCTTGCCGGTTTCGAGCGCGGCGAGGGCCATGAAGGGTTTGAAGGTCGAACCGGGTGGGTAGGCACCATTCAGCGCACGGTTGAGCAGTGGCTTGTCGGGCGAGGTGTTGAGCTGATCCCAGTCGTCCGTCCGGATTCCGTCAACAAAAAGATTCGGGTCGAAGGTCGGCGTCGACACCAGCGCCAGAATGCCGCCCGTCGCGGGTTCGATCGCCACCAGCGCGCCACGGCGGTCACCGAAAGCCTTTTCGGCCATCTCCTGCAACTTGCTGTCCAGCGTCAAGGTCAGGTTGTTGCCCTGCACCGGCGCGCTGCGCGACAGGCTGCGCACCGCCCTGCCCCCGGCGTCGATCTCCACCTGCTCGTAACCGGTTTCACCATGCAGATGGAACTCGTACTTCTGCTCGATGCCCGACTTCCCGATATGATCGGTGCCCCGGTAGTTGGTGGTCTGTTCCTTCTCCTCGATCATCTCCATATCACGCTTGTTGATGCGACTGATATAGCCGAGAGCATGTGAGCCGATCGAGCCCAGCGGGTACTGTCGGAAGAGACGCGCCTTGACCTCGACGCCCGGAAAAAGATACCGGTTGGCAGCAAAGCGTGCGACCTCTTCCTCGGTCAGTCGTGTGCGAATCGGCAGACTCTCGAAGGTCTTGCTCTCCTCCAGCAACCTGCGAAAACGCTTCCTGTCCTTGGGCAGCACTTCGATCACCCTGCCAAGGCCCTCGATCGTTGCATCCAGGTCATCGACCTTGGAGGGCGTGATTTCCAGCGTGAACGCCGAGTAATTGCGCGCCAGGACCGTTCCCTTGCGGTCGACGATCACCCCGCGGTTGGGCACGATCGGCACCAGCGAAATGCGATTATCCTCGGCTCGCGTCGTGTAGTAATCGTGCTGCACCACCTGCAGATGAAACAGGCGGGCAATCAGCACGGCAAATGCAGCGAACACCGCCACTCCGGCCAGCGCCACCCGAAAGCGGAAGCGGTCGAGTTCGCGGTCCGGCGCATTCAGCGAAGACTGACGGGCAAGCATGGCGGAATCCCTCAGCCGCAGGAGCACACCGGGGCCATGCTGCCGGTCAGGCACCGGCGGCGGCTGGCCGGCGCAGACGGCCGGCCAACGGTTTCAGAGCGGCCGGTTGGCATCACGGTCTACCGGCTGATGCTGCGGCAGGAGCAGGAGAAAGGTCAGCACCGGCCAGAGCAGGGTAGACAGGAAAGGACCAAAGAAATAGGTGAATCCGGGGAAATCGGCACCGGCCATGATGCGCACGGCAACCTGCACCAACGGCACCAGCATGAGGAGCGGAAAGACCTGCAGCGCCTGCTGACCGAGCGGGAACCAGAGAATCCGGCGCGACAGCGACGAGCCTCCGTACGCCACCAGCACATAGGCCAGCGCATGCTGGCCGAGCAGGCTGGCATCGGCAACGTCCATTGCCACCCCGCAAAGAAAAGCCAGCCCCATGCCCACCCGCCGTGGCTCGCGAACGCTCCAGAAGACCAGCACCAGAGCCAGCCAGTCAGGCAGGCCCGGCCATGGCGAAGCCGGCAGAAAGTTCAGGAGGAGCGTCACCAGCAGGCTGAAGCCGATGAACCACGGGCGAACCGGCAGCAGAATGCGGGCTGGAGAATAATAGCTGGTCTGCATTGCGCTTACTCCTTCTTCATGCGCTTTTTGCGCACCTGCGGCTTCGCCTCGCGACCGACGGGCTCGTTTGCCAGCTGCGGCGGCAGCGCGACTGCCGGACGTGGGTCAAGAATCATGACCTCGCTGAAGTTCTCGACCCCGGCCAGCGGCATGCAGAAGATTCGGGCAAACGAGTACGAGGTGTCGCGCTCGATGTGCACCACCCTGGCCACCGGGAAACCCGGCAGAAAGATGCCGTCGAGGCCCGAGGTCACCAGCACGTCACCATTCTGGACATCGGCATTGGCCGGCAGGAAGCGCAACTCGAGTTGCCCCGTGCCAAGACCGAAAACCACCGAGCGCAGCCCCGTGCGTACGATCTGCACCGGCACGGCCTGCTCCTTGTCGGTAATCAGGGTCACCTCTGAAACGAAGGGAAATACCCGCGTCACCTGACCGACCACACCGACATCATCGATCACCGGCTGTCCGGCAGCAACCTTGTCCTGTTGCCCCTTGTCGATGACGATGCGACGCGAATAGGGATCACGGGCGGCATAAAGGATCTGTGCCAACTGGCCGCTCGCCTGTTTCCGTTCCTTGACACCGAGCAGTTTGCGCAGGCGTTCGTTCTCCACCTCGAGCTGCTGGGTACGCAACAGCGTCGTCACGTTATCCAGGCGTGCTTGTTTCAACTGGGCATTTTCATCGCGCAGACGGGCGACGCTGACAAAATAGTCGCCCGCGTTGGCAAGCGACTGCAGCGGGAGCTGGGCAAGCTGCTGCACCGGATGGGTGAACAGCGACAAGGCCTGCCGCACCACCTCCAGCGTCTGCAGGCGCGCATCGACGACCAGCAAGGCAACCGACAGTGCCACATAGAATGAAAGCAGCGCCACGGGTGCCGGCCCGCGCTTGAAAAACGGTGGCGGCTGATGTTCCATCGATCAGGCCTGGCAACTGGCGACGTGCGGCAACCACGCCGCCACGCGTCAATCGGAAGCGAAAATGCTGCCGAGGTTATCCATCTTTTCGAGCGCCAGACCGCAGCCACGCGCGACACAGGTCAGCGGCTCCTCGGCAACGATGACCGGCAGACCGGTCTCCTCCATCAGCAGTCGATCAATATCACGCAGCAGCGCCCCGCCGCCGGTCAGCACCATGCCCTTTTCGGCAATGTCGGCGCCCAGTTCGGGGGGGGTCTTCTCGAGCGCCGACTTGACTGCCGAGACAACGCTGTTCAGCGGCTCGGTCAGTGCCTCCAGGATTTCGTTCGACGAGATGGTGAACTTGCGCGGAATGCCTTCCGCCTTGTTGATTCCCGAGACCTCCATCTCGCGCACTTCGGCTCCAGGAAAGGCCGAACCGATCCGCTTTTTGATGTTTTCGGCGGTATTCTCGCCGATCAGCATGCCGTAATTGCGGCTGATGTAGTTCATGATCGCTTCGTCGAGCTTGTCGCCACCAACCCGAACCGAACCCGCATAGACCATACCGCCGAGCGAGATGACACCGACCTCGGTGGTGCCGCCACCGATGTCGACGACCATCGAGCCGGTCGGCTCGGACACCGGCAGACCGGCGCCGATCGCGGCCGCCATCGGCTCCTCGATCAGGAAGACCTGACTCGCACCGGCGCCAATCGCCGATTCGCGAATCGCCCGCCGCTCGACCTGCGTCGAACCCGAAGGCACACAGATGATGATGCGTGGCGACGGCGAGAGCAGCCGCGAGTCGTGCACCTTTTTGATGAACTGCTTGAGCATCTGCTCGGTCACGGTAAAGTCGGCGATCACACCGTCCTTCATCGGCCGGATCACGGTCAGCGCTCCGGGTGCCTTGCCGAGCATTTCCTTGGCCGCCTTGCCGACCGCCTGGATGGTTTTCTTGGAACTGGGCCCGCCTTCCGTCCGGATGGCAACCACCGACGGCTCGTCGAGAACAATCCCTTTCGAGCGCACGTAGATCAGCGTGTTGGCTGTGCCAAGGTCGATCGCGAGATCGTTCGAGAAATAACTGCGCAGAAAACTGAACATGCTTGCGAAATCCGTGATGGGCCCTGCAGGGGCTGCGGTGGGAAAAACTTTTATGATACCTTATATGGCTCCGTCGTTTACTACCTTAGTGATTTCGTAACCATGTCGCTTACCCTGGAACAGGTTCACCGTGTGGCCCACCTTGCCCGTATCGAAGTCAGCGACGCTGAAGCGCTCGGCACGCTTGACCAGCTGAACCAGATCTTCACCCTGATCGAAGCGATGCAGGCGATCGACACGCGCGGAGTCGACCCCATGGCGCATGCCCAGGACCTCGCCCAGCGCCTGCGGCAGGACTGTGTGACCGAATCCGACCAACTGACCCAGCGTACCGCCTTCCAGGCCATCGCACCGGAAACCGAGGCCGGGCTCTACCTTGTACCGAGAGTCATCGAATGATCGAGCTCAGCCTTCGGGAACTTGCGCAGTCCCTCGCCAGCCGGCAGATCTCGAGCGTTGAACTGACCCGGCTCTACCTCGACCGGATCGCCCGCCACAACGCCGAGCTCAACGCTTTCATCAGCCTTGACCCAGCCCGCAGTCTTGCCCAGGCACAAGCTGCCGACGAGCGCCTGGCACGCCGCGAAGGCGGCCCGCTAACCGGCATCCCGATCGCCCACAAGGACATTTTCTGCAGCCAGGGCTGGCTCACCACCTGTGGCTCGAAGATGCTGTCCAACTTTGTCAGCCCTTACGATGCCGCGGTAATCACCCGCTGCAAGGATGCCGGCGCAGTACTCCTGGGCAAGACCAACATGGACGAGTTCGCGATGGGCTCGTCGAACGAAACCTCGTTCTACGGACCGGTCAGGAACCCTTGGGATGTCAGCTGCGTCCCTGGCGGGTCATCGGGCGGCTCGGCCGCTGCGGTGGCGGCGCGCCTGGCGCCGGCCGCCACCGGTACCGACACCGGCGGATCGATCCGCCAACCGGCGGCTCTCTGCAACCTGACCGGGATGAAACCCACCTACGGCGTCATTTCGCGCTACGGCATGATCGCCTTCGCCTCGTCGCTCGATCAAGCTGGTCCGCTCGCCCGCTCGGCGGCCGACTGCGCACTCCTGCTCAACAGCATGGCCGGCTTTGACGCACGTGACTCGACCAGCCTCGACCGCCCGATCGAGGACTACAGCCGCGAACTGGCAGCCCCCGCCGGTAGCAAGCCCCTGGCTGGATTGAAAATCGGCCTTCCGGCACAGTTTTTTGGCGAGGGCTGCAGTCCCACAGTCATGCAGTTGGTCGACGCGGCGATCGCCGAGTACCGTAAACTGGGCGCTGAAACGGTCGCCGTCAGCCTGCCGAGCATGGAACTGTCGGTGGCTGCCTACTATGTGCTCGCGCCGGCGGAAGCGAGCTCGAACCTGGCACGCTTCGACGGTGTGCGCTACGGCTATCGGGCGCCGGAGTACCAGGACCTCAACGACATGTACTGCAAGAGCCGCGCACAAGGCTTTGGTGCCGAGGTCAAGCGCCGCATTCTGATCGGCACCTACGTCCTGTCGCACGGCTATTACGACGCGTACTATCTGCAGGCGCAACGCATCCGCCGGCTGATCGCCAATGATTTCACCGAGGCTTTCAGGCAATGCGACATGATCATCGGGCCGACCAGCCCGAGCACCGCCTTCAAGCTTGGCGAAAAGGCGTCCGATCCGGTGCAGATGTACCTGTCGGATATCTACACGATCGCCGTCAACCTCGCCGGCCTGCCGGGACTCTCCATTCCCTGCGGCTTCGCCGGTGGCCTGCCGGCCGGCCTGCAACTGATTGGCAACTATTTCACCGAGGCCAGACTGCTCAACGTCGCGCATCGCTACCAGCAGGCCAGCGACTGGCACCGGCAATGCCCGGGCGACTATGCCTGAGCCCTTGCCCAGCCGGTGCGGCAGGAGTACTACCTGCCGCGCCAACCGGCCGGCGCCGGCCAGAACCTGCGCCGCGGCTACCGTCCTTGCCTTGAACCTTGGATAGTGAGTAAGCAGTGATGAAACAATGGGAAGTCGTCATCGGCATCGAGACCCACGCGCAGTTGTCGACCCAGGCGAAGATCTTCTCCGGCAGTTCGACCGCCTTCGGTGCAGCCCCCAACCTCCAGGCCAATGCCGTGGACGTGGCACTGCCCGGAGTTCTTCCGGTGCTCAACCGGGGTGCCGTGGAGTGCGCCATCCGCTTCGGCCTCGCGGTCGATGCCGAAATCGCACCGAAATCGGTCTTCGCACGCAAGAATTACTTCTATCCCGATCTGCCCAAGGGCTATCAGATCAGCCAGTATGAATTGCCGGTGGTGCGTGGCGGCCGACTGGCCATTCAGGTCGGCGACAGCGAGAAAACCGTTTTTCTGACCCGTGCCCACCTCGAGGAGGACGCCGGCAAGTCGCTGCACGAAGCGGTCGGTCAACAGTTTCAGGGCCGCTCGGGAATCGACCTGAACCGTGCCGGAACCCCACTGCTGGAAATTGTCACCGAACCCGACATGCGCTCGGCCGCCGAAGCGGTGGCCTATGCGCGCGCCCTCCACGCCCTGGTGCGCTGGATCGGCATCTGCGACGGCAACATGCAGGAGGGCTCCTTCCGCTGCGACGCGAACGTCTCGGTGCGCCCTGTCGGGCAGGCGCATTTCGGTACCCGGCGTGAAATCAAGAATCTCAACTCTTTCCGTTTCATGCAGCAGGCGATCGACTTCGAGGTGCAGTGGCAGATCGCGACGCTCGAGGATGGCGGCAGTGTCGAACAGGCGACCGTCCTGTTCGATCCGGAGAGCGGCGAAACGCGCGCCATGCGCTCGAAGGAAGACGCACACGATTACCGCTACTTCCCCGACCCCGACCTGCTGCCACTGGTCATCGACCGCCAGTGGGTGGAGCAGATTCGCGCGCAGATGCCCGAACTGCCCACCGCCCGACGCGAGCGCCTGATTGCCGAATGGGGACTCTCGCCCTACGATGCCAAGGTGCTGACCGGCTCGCTTGAACTGGCGGACTATTTCGCAGCAACGGCTGCCATCGCCGGCAAGGACAACGCCAAAAGCTGCGCCAACTGGGTAATGGGTGAGCTCACTGCCCGCCTCAACAAGGAAGAACTGGAGATCACGCAGTCGCCGGTCGCGGCGGCACAACTAGGCGGGCTGATCGTGCGCATTGCCGATGGCACGATCTCGACCAATATGGCGAAAAAGGTGTTCAACACCCTCTGGATCGGCGAAGGCGGCTCCGCCGACGAAATCATCCAAAACCAGGGACTACAGCAGATCAGCGACAGCGGATCACTGGCCATCCTGATCGACGAGTTGCTGGCCGCCAACCCGAGCATGATCGCCGAGTTCCGGGCGGGCAAGGAGAAGGCGTTCAACGCCCTGGTCGGCCAAGTCATGAAGGCCACCCGCGGCCAAGCCAACCCGCAGCGGGTCAACGAAATGCTGCGCGAGAAACTCGGCTGACTAGCCGTTTATACCCACCCAGGCACCGTTACCCCGGCCGGCCTCAGGGCCGCGCCGCCGACGGCGGTCGCTTGGAAAGTTCGACAAAACGCCGCAAATCCTCGTCGTATTTCAAGCGAATGACCTCCCGATCCTTCCTCTTCGACTCGATCACCGTTTCCTGCGCCCTGATCTCCTGATCGGCATCGCGCAGACCCTTGCTCACCTCGGCCGGCAGTTGGCGGTTCTTGTAGAACTCCGCCTCGTCCTCGAATTTCTTGCGCTGCCTGCGGATTTCGCCGATCCTGTCTTCGGCCGCCTTGATCGCTGTGGCAATGTCCCGCTCCGCACGGCTGCGCATCAGCTCGATATCCTTTTCACTACCATAGGTATTGAGCAGCGCCTGATCCTTCCGCCTCTGCTCGTTGAGCAATCGTTCTTGCTCGACTCGGCGCTGCTCTTCAGCCGCACGCAGAACTCGCTGCTCCGCGGTCAACGGCGCCTCGACGGTTCTGATCGCCCGCCCCGACTCACCAAGCTCGCGGTAGGTACGTCCAACGCAGACCAATGGGAGAATGTCGCCACACACCTGTTTGCCGGTTCCGTCATGGCAGCAGAAGATCGTCGCGCCAGCCGAGCCGGGCTGCAGCGCCGAGAAAACAGCCAGCAGCAGAATGCTGCAGCTAGGTGCTACGCGCAATGCCGTATTCCTGCCGATAAGCAGCCACTGCTGCCGCGTGCTGTCCGTACCGCGCATCCTGCTGCAGGAAGCTCATCAGGTCGTCGAGTGTCGCCACGGCGACCACCGGAATCCCGTAATCCCGCTCGACCTCCTGCACGGCGGACAATTCGCCCTGCCCCCGTTCCATGCGGTCGAGGGCAATGACCACCCCGCAGGGTGAGGCTCCCGCGATGCGGATCAGGTCAACCGACTCGCGAATCGATGTACCGGCGGTAATCACGTCGTCGATGATCAGCACACGACCCGCCAAAGGCGCGCCAACGATCGTGCCGCCCTCGCCGTGATCCTTGGCCTCCTTGCGATTGAACGAGAAGGGCAGGTTACGCCCCGCCCTGGCCAGCGCGACGGCGATCACGGCGACCAGCGGTATGCCTTTGTACGCCGGACCGAACAAGGCGTCGGCAACAATCCCACTGGCGGTGATTGCGCTAACGTAGAATTCGGCCAGCCGACCAAGCGCCGCACCGCTGTTGAACAGGCCCGCGTTGAAAAAGTAGGGCGACAAGCGGCCCGCCTTGGTCTTGAACTCGCCAAAGCGGAGGACATCCTGAGCCACCGCAAACTCGATAAATTCCTGTCGGAAGTCCATGCCAACCGATTCGATCAAAGCCGTTCCCAGCACCGGGTAGCTATGTTACGCATCATTACGCTCAATCTCAATGGTATTCGTTCGGCATGGCGCAAGGGCTTCTTGCCCTGGCTTGCCGAACAGCATGCAGACTTCGTCTGCGTCCAGGAACTGAAGGCCCATCTGGCCGATCTCGACGAGGCAATGAAAGTCCCGGCCGGCCTGCACGCTTACTACCGGTGCGCCGACCGGAAAGGCTATAGCGGTGTCGGTCTGTGGTGCCGGCGACCACCCGACAAGGTCGCGCATCAGCTGGACAACGCCGAGTTTGACCTCGAGGGACGCTATCTGCGTGCCGATTTCGGCAATCTCTCGGTCGTCTCGCTTTATCAACCGTCGGGCTCTAGCTCCGGGCAACGTCAGGAGGCCAAGTTCCGCTTCATGGACATGATTTACCCGCGGTTGGCGGAACTCGCGCTGAGCGGCCGCGATGTCGTCGTCTGTGGCGACTGGAACATCGCCCATCAGGAAATCGACCTCAGGAACTGGCGAAGCAATCGCGGCAATTCGGGCTTCCTGCCAGCGGAACGCGCCTGGGTAAGCCGCCTGCTCGGTGAGGGCGGCTGGTGCGACGTGTACCGCAGGCTACACCCCGCAACCACCGATGAAGCCTACACCTGGTGGTCCAATCGCGGACGGGCCCGGGCCAGGAACGTTGGCTGGCGACTGGACTATCAGCTGGCAACCGCCAGCCTGGCCGCCCAGGCACAAAGGGCAGTAGTCTTCAAGGAGCAACGCTTCAGCGATCATGCCCCATTGACCATCGACTACGACTACACACTGCCGATTCGTTCTGGACATTGATCTTCACCCGCGTTTTCTATAATGTGAGTGTCTCGTCGAGCGCTCATGTGAGACCAACGCCTTTCCTGTCACCACCTTCCCCTGTGAGGCCTGCCATGTCCGAAGTTACCGATCTTTCCAACGCCAACAAACAAAAACTCGTCTCCGACATGAAGGTTGTGGTCGCTGACGCAGAGGAAATCCTGCGCGCAACTGCCGGCGTGGCCGGCGAAAAAATGGGAGACCTGCGCGAGCGCTTCGGTGAACGCCTGCGTGACGCACGGATCCGGCTGGCCGATGCCGAAGCAGCCCTGGTCGACCGCACCAAAGCCGCCGCGCGCGCCACCGATGACTATGTGCATGAGAACCCCTGGCGCGCCGTCGGCCTGGCTGCTGCTGTCGGCCTGCTGCTGGGCGTGATCATCGGCCGCCGTTGATTCGCCCCGACGAGTGATGGGCGAAACCTCCAGCATTGTCAGCGGCGGGCTGTTGGCTGCCACAAGGAACAGCGCCGCGACACTGCTGACCAGCGGGCGGACACGTCTCGAACTGCTCGGCAATGAACTCCAGGAAGAAAAGCTGCACGCCCTTCATCTGCTGCTCATCGCGCAGATGGGGGCTTTCTGCCTGATGGTCGGCACCCTTCTGGGCGTGCTCCTGTTGACCGTCCTCTTCTGGAACGAGCGGGTTGCCCTGCTCGCAATCCTGACCGCGGTCTTCTTGGCCGGCGGGCTCGCCTTCTTCATCACCCTCAGACACTTTTCCCACAGATCCCGGCACCTCTTCAAGACCAGCCTCGGCGAGCTTGGCGAAGACATTCGTCAGCTAAAGGGAGCGGCGCACAATGAACCAGGAACTGATTGACCTGGCCGTCGAGCGGGGCCGGCTGATCGAACGCATCAGCCAGCAGCGCCAGCTCCTCGACCAGCAATTGCGCCCACTGGGCGAGACGCTGGACACCGCCGATCGACTGGTTCTCACCGCACGCCGCTGCGGCACCTACCTGAAGCAGCACCCGGAAGTGGTCGCCGCCGGCGTGGCTACGCTGGTGATTCTGCAGCCGCGACGCGTCTGGCGCTGGAGCAGGCGCGGCTTCTTCGCCTGGCGCACCTGGCACAGGTTGCGCCGCGAACTTGCCGACCTCGGCCTGATCGGGCACGTTCAGCGACAACACCCATAGGCCTTTCGCTGCCCTCGGAACAAGGCCGCTTCGGCCGGCCAAAGGTTACAAAGCTTCAGTTGAGCTCCAGATGCCCAGCCCGACCAACTGCTGAGTTGCCGTGGCTGCCCAGCCCCGATTGGCTGCCGGGCTGGCCGGACTCGGATGCAGTACCCGGCCGATCCCCACCCTGCTTCCCGTCAGAGCTTCGGCTGCTCGAGCTTCAGCAAAAGCGCCGATACCGATCACCCAGGCCGGTTGCAGGGCCGCCACCACCGCCCGGAGGTGGACATCACAGGCAGCATGCAGCGGCGCCGCCTCGGCGGCCGGCAACTTGTCCGGCGTCAGGTTGCGGCCGCGGTCGAAAAACGCCAGGGGACAGTAATTGGCCACGAAGTGGTCGATAAAGAAAGCTTCGGCACTGCCAAAGCGGGTGCGGAACAAACCCCACAGGCGTCGCCCGCTCACCTCCGAACGCGCGCAGGCAAAGCCTTCGATGGGCCGCCAGGGATTCTCCACCATCGGTTTGCCCGGCTCGCTCTCGATGCCTAGCCAATCGCGCACGGCGGCGACCTCGCCGAAAGGTACGCCGGTCTGCACCATCCCGAAAGGACCCGGATTCATGCCGAGGAATACCACTCGCCGGCGGCTGGCGGCATAACGGCGCAGGTAGTGCTCGTGTGCTGGCCAAGCATAGGTCAGCGGATTGTAAGTGTGGCTTACCGGCGGCGCAAAAGCGAGCAGTGAAAGATCTGCCGACAACCGCCGGGCGGCAACAATCAGCTCTTCGGCAACCGAGGCGTCTCGTTCCATGGCGCAACCTTGAGCAACATTGCCAAGCCCGGTACAGCGAGCAGGAAACAAAAGATGAAGAAACTGACCCAGCCGACCGTTTCTGCCAGCCAGCCGGCACTGGCGTTGATGAAAGTCCGCGGAACCGCCGCCAGACTGGTAAACAACGCAAACTGGGTAGCCGTGAAAGCCGGATTGGTGGCGCGCGCGATGAAGGCAATGAAGGCTGCGGTCCCCAGGCCGACACCCAGGTACTCGGCGCCAATCACGGCAGCCAGTGCGGCGCGGTCAACGGCGTCGATGCTCGGCTGCACACCCCGCCAGGCCAGCCAGGCAAAGCCAAGAATGGTTATCATCTGGACCAGACCAAACAACCAGAGCGCGCGGTTGATACCCAGACGAACCATCCACAGGCCACCCAACAGACCGCCGATGACCGCCGGCCAGAGGCCGGCGTGCTTGGCAATCACTCCGATGTCCGTCTTGCTGTACCCGAGATCAAGATAGAACGGGGTGGACAGCGCCGTGGCGAGCGAATCGCCAAGCTTGTAGAGGAAGATGAAGCCGAGCACCAGCAGGGCACCCGACCAGCCCTGGCGGCCGATGAACTCGTGGAAGGGCTCGATCACTGCCTGACGCAAGGTCTTCGGCGTACCCACTACGGCCGGTTCAGAGACCAGCAGGACCATTACCATGCCTGGCAGCATGAAGGCCGCCGTAATCCAGAAGACCTGCGCCCAGGGCAGCAGGTCGGCGAGGATCAGGGACAAGGAACCAGGGACCAGACCGGCAATCCGGTAGGCGTTCACATGCACCGAATTGCCGAGGCCAAGTTCCTGGTCGGTGAGGATCTCGCGTCGATAGGCGTCCAGCGCCACATCCTGCGTCGCCGACAGGAAAGCCAGCGCTACCGACAGCCAGATGACCGGCGTCAGATCCGACGCGGGCGAGAAGCCCCCGAGCACGCCGATCGACAGCAACAGCCCCGCCTGCGAGAGCAAAATCCAGCCACGCCGGCGACCAAGCGGCAGGCGATAGCGATCAAGCGCGGGTGCCCAGAGGAATTTCCAGGTATAGGGAAACTGGATGAGCGCAAACAGGCCGATGGTCTTGAGATCGACACTTTCGCTGCGTAGCCAGGCGGGGAGCAAGTTGAGCAACAAGTAGAGCGGCAGACCCGAACTGAAACCGGTAAACACACAGATCAGCATCCGCCGGGTCAGCAGCAAGCGTAGCCAGTCAGGCATCAGTTCTTGCGCCCGAGACGATAGAAGGCGAGGCTGCCATTGAGATTGGGATCATCGCTGACCTCGCGACCAGCGTCGTCGAATGCCAGCCGCTCGCGAATCTCTATCCCGAGCCGAGCGCAAAGGTCCTCGAAGTCGGCGATGGTAAAGAAACGTACGTTGGGGGTATCGAACCAGTCGTACGGCAGATCCTCCGACACCGGCATGCGCCCCTCGGCGATGGCCAGACGATTGGTACGGTAGGCGAAATTCGGGAAGCTGACCACCGCCTCTACGGCGACGCGCAGCATCTCGCCGAGGATGCGCTCGGTGGTATGCATCGTCTGCAAGGCCTGCGAAATCACCACATGGTCGAACGAGTTGTCCTCGAAGCCCGACAGTCCACACTCGATATCCATCTGCAGGACATCCACCCCGTTGCGAATGCAGCCGAGCACGCTTTCCTTGTCGATTTCCACACCATAGCCGGCCACATCTCGTGTTTCGTTGAGGTAGCGCAGCAAGCGGCCATCACCACAGCCCAGGTCGAGAACGCGCTCGCCGGGTGGAATCCAGCTGGCGATCACCGCAAAGTCGAAGCGCTCGCGCTGTTCAGCCTTGGCTCGTCTCTCGTGCTCGGTCATACAGCGATGTTCTCCAGGTAAGCGCGCAGCAGAGCATGATAGTGGGGATCATCGAGCAGAAACGAGTCGTGCCCCGCGTCGCATTCGATCTCGGCATAGGCTACGTGCAGACGATTGTGCAGCAGCGCAAAGACGATCTCTCGCGAACGCGCCGGTGCAAAACGCCAGTCCGTTGAAAAGCTGGCGACAAAGAAACTGGCCTTGGCGCGCACCAGCGCAGCGGCCAGATTGCCCTCGTACTCATAAGCCGGATCGAAATAGTCGAGCGCCTTGGTCATCATCAGATAGGTATTGGCGTCGAAAAAGCTGGCAAACTTGTTGCCCTGATGGCGCAGATAGGACTCGATTTCGAAGTCCACGTCATAACTGAACTTGTGTTCGCCGTGGCGCAACTGACGGCCAAATTTCTCGCCCATCTGGCTGTCCGAAAGATAGGTGATGTGACCGACCATGCGAGCCAGGCGCAGACCTCTGGTCGGCACCACACCATGCTCGGCGTAATGACCGCCGTGAAAATCGGGATCGGAGATGATCGCCTGCCGCGCCACCTCGTTGAACGCGATGTTCTGTGCTGACAGCTTCGGTGCCGAGGCAATGACCATGGCGTGCCGGATGCGCTCGGGATACTGTATCGACCAGGCCAGCGCCTGCATGCCGCCAAGGCTGCCGCCGATGACCGCGGCCCAGGTGCTGACGCCCAGGTGATCCGCCAGACGGGCCTGCGCCGCCACCCAGTCCTCCACCGTGACCATTGGAAAATCGGCACCGTAGCGCTTTCCGGTTTCCGGGTTGATCGACAGCGGGCCAGTCGAACCATAGCAACCACCGAGGTTGTTCACCCCGACCACAAAGAATTTTCGCGTATCGAGCGGTTTGCCCGGGCCAACGAGGTTGTCCCACCAACCAACACTCTCCGGATCGTCCGCATGGCGACCGGCAACGTGATGGCTGCCTGACAGGGCGTGACAGACCAGCACGGCATTGGAGCGCTCGGCGTTGAGCGTCCCATAGGTCTCGAACACCAGTTCGAAGCCGTGCAGCCTGGCGCCGCTCTTCAGCCACAAGGGCTGGTCAAAGCCTACCCGCTGCGGCGCAACGACTCCGACAGAATTCTCTGATGACATCGCGATCTCATCGGTACCAGGGCATAAAGAAAAACCCAGTCAGCTGGTCAGGCGGACTGGGCATGCCGCGCTTTAGCCGTATTTGTAGGGCGCCCGCAAGCTGATCGTTCAAATCGGCGCCAAGGCGGCGAAACTTACCCGCAGCCTGCCAAAAAGTCAATTCACGCGCAGTTGTTGAGCTTCTCCAGCTGTTCCCGGATCTTCGCCGGCTCCTCATGACGCAACATGCGGCGCACAATCGGCGCCAGCTCGGCACAGTTGCTCTGCATGATTTTCTGCTTGACCGAGAGGATCTGTGCCTGATGCATCGAGAACTGGCGCAAGCCCATGCCGAGCAGCAGGCGGGTCAGCGCCGGGTCACCGGCCAGTTCGCCACAGATTGAAACCGGGATATTGACCTTTTCGGCGCTTGCAATGGTATGCGCCAACAACATCAGCACCGCCGGATGCAGAGGATCGTAGAGCGCGGCCACCTGTTCGTCGCTGCGATCGATCGCCAGCGTGTACTGGATCAGATCGTTGGTGCCGATCGACAGGAAACTCATGCGCCGCAGGAAGAGACCGACGGCCAGTGCGGCCGCCGGGATTTCGATCATTGCGCCGACCGGGATGGCCTCATCGAACTCCACCCGCTCGCCCCGCAGACTCGATTTGGCCCGCTCGATCGCCGCCAGTGTCAGGTCGATCTCGTGCGCCTGCGACAGCATGGGGATCAACAGCTTGATCCTGCCGTACCTCGAGGCACGCAGGATGGCCCGCAGCTGCGTCTGAAACATCTTCGGCTCGGCCAGGGACAGGCGAATGGCGCGCAGGCCGAGCGCCGGATTGCTCTGCAGGCGATCACCGTGCGCCTTCTCCGGATGCAGGTCCTTGTCGTAGCCAAGGTCGAAAGTACGAATGGTAACCGGCCGCCCGGCCATACCCTGGGCCACCCTTCGGTATGCCTCGAACTGTTCGTCCTCGGTCGGCATGTCGCCACGGTCGAGAAAGAGGAACTCGGTGCGGAACAGGCCGATTCCCTCGGCGCCACCATCGAGTGCATTGGCCACGTCGCCCGGCAATTCGATGTTGGCATGCAGCTCGATGTCAACCCCGTCCAGCGTGACCGATCTGGCTGTCTTGAGGCGCCTGAGTTTGGACCGTTCAAGCTCGATCTGCGTTTTTCTCAGTCGGTACTCTTCGAGTATGCGCGCATCCGGGTTGACGATCAGCACGCCGCGCGTGCCGTCGACGATCAGGACTTCCTTGTCGCGGATCAGTTGCCGGGCGTTCAGCAATCCCAGCACGGCCGGAATACGCAGACTGCGGGCAAGAATTGCCGTGTGCGAAGTCGAGCCACCGACATCGGTCACGAAAGCGGCAAAATGATGTTCCTTGTAGGCAATGACATCGGCCGGCGAGAGATCATGCGCCACCACGATCAGATTCTCCTCCTTGATGCCCTTGCTCGACTTGAGTTCGCTCCGCCCTGGCTGGCCGACGAGTTCCTTGATCACCCGCTCGACCACCTGCCGCACGTCGTAGCTGCGCTCGCGCAGGTACTGGTCGTCAAACTTCTCGAACTGATCGACCAGGACATCCATCTGTTGCACCAGTGCCCACTCGGCATTGCAGCGCCGCTCGCGGATCAGCGCCTTGGGCGTTTCCGCCAGTTCGGGATCGGCGAGGATCATCGAGTGCAGATCGATGAAGGCGCCGAATTCCGCTGAACTGTGCTGCATGCGGCCCTTGAGCGCCGCAAACTCCTCGCGCACACGCAGCAAAGCGGCTTCGAAGCGGGCGATCTCCTTGTCCACCATGCGCGGTGCGATGACCAGGTGGGAGACCTCGAGCGTCGCATGCGACATCAGGTGCGCCTGTCCGATCGCGATGCCTCCCGAGACCGCCAGTCCGTGCAGCGTGAAACTCATGGGGTGCTCACTCCGCCTCGTCGAAGCGTCTGGCGATCAGTTCGAGAATCGCCTCGCTCGCCGCCTGCTCGTCTGCGCCATCGGCCTCGACGATGACCGTCGAGCCTTTGCCGGCGGCCAGCATCATCACCCCCATGATGCTCTTCGCATTGATCCTGCGCACCCCCTTTTCCATCCACACCTCGCTGTTGAAGCGGCTGGCAAGCTGCGTCAGCTTGGCAGAAGCACGCGCGTGCAAACCCAGCTTGTTGCGGATTTCGGTTTCAGCCCGTACCATCCAGAATCCCCCTTATGTTCATCCTAAACCGGCGGTGGCAGCTTGACCACGCCGTCCCGCGCGCCACTGATCGCCTTTTGCAGCATCGTTTCCATGCCGCGTTCACGATACGTCAGGGCACGCAGCAACATCGGCAGGTTGACTCCCGCCACACCTTCGATCCGCCCCGGCTCAAGCAGCTTGAGCGCCAGGTTGCCGGGCGTCGCACCAAAAACGTCGGTCATCACCAGCACGCCTTCACCACCATCGACCTCCTTGAGCAACAGACGGGCAAGCGGCAGAACATCCAGCGGGTCGTCCTGCGCCGCCACCCCAAGCTGGGCAATCAGCGGGGGACGCTTGTTCAGTACATGGCAAACATTCTGAATCAGGCTTTCACCAAACGAACCGTGGGTTACCAGGAAAATACCGATCATTGCGCCACCCTTCACGACAGGTCGCCATTCTAAGCGATTCCGCAGGACTCGGCAGCCGCCGCCCGGAAACGCTCACGGGATCACCTCAATCGCCACTGGCCGGGCAACGTACTCGATCCGACGCTGCATCGCCTGACTGAGCTGCACGCCACCCTGGGCGTCCACGCGCAGAACATGCCCCACCTGCAACCGGCGCGCGAGACGCGGCCAGTCGCGACCGGCGATGAACAGCGGCTTCGAAGCGACATCCGACAGGGTGCCGGCGGCCCGGCGCGGAGTGATCAGGACCGTCACGGCCTGCGTATCGAACACCGGCTGGCCACTACGCGGATCGAGCAGATGAGAGTAGCGGCGACCGTCAAGTTCGAAGTAACGCTGATAGTCGCCCGAGGTGCCGATCGCTTCGCCGTCCGCCAGCTCGAGCGTTGCCAATGGTCCCGCTTGGCGTGGATGCTGTATGCCGACCCGCCAGCGCTGGCCATTCCTGCTGCCCAGCACCATGACGTTGCCACCGATGTTGATCAGCGCGTTGTGTGCTCCCTGTGCCTGGAGGATGCTCACGGCGCGATCGAGTGCGACACCCTTGAGGTAGCCGCCAAAGTCGAGCGCCAGTTGGCGTTGCGGACTGCTGACGTGCAGATCATCGAGTCGCAGGTCGACAATGCTTGGCCGATCGGCGACCCAGGCGGCCAGGGCAGCGGCGTCGGGCAACCGGACCGGCAGGTCATCGGACTGGAATCCCCAGAGACTGATCAGGCGACCGATGCCGGGGTCGAACAGGCCGTCACTGAGCCGCGTCAGGCGCTGCGCCTCGGCGATCAGTTCGCTCATTTCCTGGCTCACCGGCTGCCGTTTGCCGGCCGCAATCGCCGCATTCAGAGAGCTGAGTTCGGAGGGCTTCCAGGCATGGTAGGTTCGATGCAGGCGATCGAACTCGCGCAGCACGGCCGCCGCTGCCTGACGCGCCTGCGTCTCGGGCAAAGCAGCGATCATCACTTCGACGCGGGTGCCGAAGACAAAGGCTTCCTGATGATGCAGGGGCGCCCTGTCGCAGGCCACCAGTGCCCACCACAGCAGGAGCAGCGGAAAGGCGGCTAGGCGGCGACCACGCACTGACGCTCCAGCGCGGTGACGAACAGGGCGGCGCTGTCGAACCCGGTCTGCTCGGCAATCTCCACCATGCAGGTCGGGCTGGTCACATTGATTTCGGTCAACCAGTCACCGATCACGTCGAGGCCAACCAGCAGCAGACCGCGGGCCGCCAGCAGCGGAGCCAGCGCACCGGCAATCTCGCGGTCACGCGGGCTCAGCTCACGGGCCACGCCAGTGCCGCCGGCGGCCAGATTGCCGCGCGTTTCACCCGCTTTCGGGATGCGCGCCAGACAATACGGCACGACTTCGCCGCCAACGATCAGGATCCGCTTGTCGCCGTCGGCGATCTCCGGAATATAGCGCTGAGCCATGATCGTTCGCGTGCCGTGACGGGTCAGTGTCTCGACGATCACATTGCGATTCGGATCATCGTGACGGACGCGAAAAACCTCGCTGCCGCCCATCCCGTCGAGCGGCTTGAGGACCGTGTCGCGTTCGACCTCGATGAACGAGTGGATGACGCCAGCGTCACGCGCCGCCGTTGTCGGAATGGCAAACCGCGCAAACTCGGTCACCGAGAGCTTTTCCGAATGGTCGCGCAAGGCCCGCGGGCGGTTGAAAACGCGTGCCCCCTCCACTTCGGCACGTTCAAGCAACCATGTGGTGGTCACGTACTCCATGTCGAATGGCGGGTCCTTGCGCATCAGCACGGCGCGGAAATCCCGCAGCGCCACGACATGACGGTCGACCTCGACGAACCAGTCGCTGTCGTCGGCCAGCATCTCCAGATGTACTGCTTCGGCACACACGCCATGCAGGGAAGACCAGTGAATCGCCTCCTGCTGGATGACCCACACCGCGTGTCCAGCCGCCTGCGCCGCCCGCATGATGGCAATGCTTGTATCCTTGTAAGCCTTGAGTGACGGCAACGGGTCGACAATCAACGCTATGCGCATGGCACGGTCTCCTCCACGGGAGCGGTACGTTCGAGTTCGACCGAGGCGGCGAGCTGCGCCAGGCGAGCAACCACACCATAGGCGTAAAAGCGGTTCGGCGCGGCATCCGGATTCTGGCAATGATCGGGCAACGAGCAACTCGTCTCGAAAGCAAGCGGTTCGAAGTGCATGCCCGGGGCGTTGAGGTTCTCGTCCTTGCCCCGCCCGCTATGGACGCGGTAAAAACCTCCGACGACAAAGCGGTCGATCATGTAGACCACCGGTTCGGCAACCCCCTCCTCGCTTCCGCTACCGACCCGTTCGTAGGTGTGCACCCCTTCCTGAATGATCACCTGCGACACGGCGAGTCCTTCCTTGATGACCGACATCCTGTTGCGCTGCCGGCGATTCAGGCCGGTTACCTGCGAGGCATCCTTGACCGTCATCACCCCCATGCCATAGGTTCCGGCATCGGCCTTGACCACCACGTAAGGCGTCTCGTCGATTCCGTACTGGCGATACTTTTCGCGGATCAGCTCGAGAACCGCATCGACATTGGATGCCAGGCACTGTTCTCCCTGCCGTTGATGGAAGTTGACGCTGCTGCAGACCGCAAAGTAAGGGTTGATCCGCCACGGGTCGATGCCTGCCAGTCTGGCAAAATCACTCGCCACCTCGTCGTAGGCAGCAAAGTGGTTTGACTTCCGGCGCAGGGCCCAGCCGGCATGCAGCGGTGGCAGGACGAACTGGCCGTCCAGATCGTGCAGGATTTCGGGGATACCGGCCGAAAGATCATTGTTGAGCAGGATGGCGCAAGGCTCGAAATCCTTGAGCCCCAGGCGATGGCGACCGCGCAGCAGCGGTTCGAGGAGCAGGGTCGTGCCGTCCGGCAGGGCAACCGGGGTCGGCTGGTTGATCTCGGGCAGCAGCGAACCGATGCGCACCTCGAGCCCGGTCAGACGCAGAACGGTGGCGATCTGGGCGACGTTCTGCAGGTAGAAAAGATTACGCGTGTGGTTCTCGGGAATCAGCAACAGCCGTCTCGCATCGGGGCAGATACGGTCGATCGCCGTCATTGCCGCCTGCACGCAAAGCGGCAGAAAGGTCGCGTCGAGGTTGTTGAAGCCACCGGGGAAGAGATTCATGTCCACCGGCGCCAGCTTGAAGCCGGCGTTGCGCAGATCGACCGAACCGTAAAAGGGTGGCGTATGCTCCTGCCACTGGCCGCGAAACCAGCGTTCGATCTCGGGCATGGCATCGAGGAAACGGCGCTCGATTTCGAGCAGCGGGCCGTTGAGGACAGTCTTCAGACGTGGAACCATGGGCTTCTCTTGGCATGTGGCTTCGGGGATGCTCGGTGGCGAAGTGCGCCGCGGCGGCAAGGTGCAGTACAGGGGCAGCAATGGGTCATTTTACACTGCCACGTGGCAACAAGCCGCGCAGCGCCGCCGGAAGCGGTGTCTGCTCGAGACTGCGCTGGGTGAACAGAAAGCGGCCGTCACAAACGAAACCCAGATCAGCCCAGTCGACCGCGTTCAGCGCGCCGGCCAGAAGCTGCACATCGATCGCCGGGTCATGCGGGAAGATCGCCATCACGGAACCGTCGTAGTGGGTACACGGGTGGATGAAGAAGGGCTGCGCACGACGCGTCCTGTTGTTTACGTAAACCCTCGGCTGTGTCGACTGGTAATAGCCGCGTCCCCAATGCCACCAGTTGGACTCGTCAAAGGGACGGATGCGGCGCGCGATCAGTCGATCCTTGTGCGGCAGCAACGCCTCCGGCGGCGGCCTGCCGGGCTCGCACCAGAGCATGCGGCGGGTCTGACCGCTGGCAAGGGTCGCCGAGTACACGAAGCTGCGGTTGCCGCACACCTCGCTGGCGTAGAGGTCGTCGGCGCCGGACACCGCGCCGACCTTGACGAAGGCGATGTCGGTCAGATGCAGTTCGTAGTCGCCGCGCGTGAACAGGAGATGCCCGGCACTCTCGACGAAATGACGCTCCTCCCACTGCAACCTGGACAAACCGGCCAGACCGTCGGCGACGCCCTGCACCGCATAGCGCGTCCGGCGCGAGAAATTGCCACGCTCGAAACGCCAGATGGCGCAGTTGGGTGTCGCCCCGTCGAACAACCGCGAATCGCCGAGTTCGACGAAATCGGTCACCGTCCCGGCACCGTAGAGCAGCCGGTTGAGCGGTACCGCCGAGGTCGCCTTGACGAAATCGCGCGGCGTGATGAACACCAGTTCGCCGCCCGGAGCGAGGTGCCGCAGGCACTTCTCGATGAACAACAGATAGAGATTGGCACGTCCATCGAGCACGCTGCACCGGATCAGGCGGCGCGTCTGCAGCGCGATGTCCTGATAGCGCACATAGGGTGGATTGCCGATGATCGTCGCAAAGGACTCGTCTTCCGGCAAGGCAAAGAAGTCCATCACCCGGGCACCCGGCGGCGCATGTCGAGCATCGATCTCGAGGCCGACGGCGAACGGAAAGTGCTGCAGGAAGACTCCATCGCCGCAAGCCGGTTCGAGGACGCGGCCACAATTGCGCACCAGGGCCAGCATCGCCTCGACCACCGCCGGCGGGGTAAACACCTGTCCCAGGCTGGCCACGTCGCAGTCCGGCAAGGCTGGAGCGTTGGCTCTCATCGCCCCAGGCATCGCCCGCCGGCCGCAGCGCGCAAACCGGCGACGACCCTTGACAAGGGTGTTGCCATTCCGCGGACAGTCGCCGGCAGCACTCTCAGCGCTCCACCCAGGGCATCACCGGAACCGTCGAAATGCTGTTGGCCGGCGCACCATCGATCAGCTTGCGGCTGATCGCGAGATAGATCAGCGTGCGGTTCGGCTCGTCCCACATTCTGACGACGCGCGTTTCCTTGAACAGGATCGAGGTATCGCCCGAGAACACCGTGGCCTCTTTCGGCAGCTTCGCCGGCAGCGTGATCGGACCGGTCTGCCGGCAGGCCAGCGAAAACTGCGAGGGATCTTCCGCCAGCCCCAGCGAACCGCTCACCCCGCCGGTTCTCGCCTGGCTGACATGGCAGGTCACCCCCGGCACCTTGGGATCGGGGAAACTCTCGACACAGATCCGGTGGTTCGCCCCCACCAGCTTCCACTCGGTGGTCACGCAACCGACCTGTTCGGCCTGGACCAGCGTGCCCGCCAGCAGCAATACGCTGCAAAACCCTGCGACCCGGCAGCGGGTCATGTGCTTGATCATCATCGTCTCTCCTTGGCCAGCGCCGATCATGCATTCTCTTGGCCTCACCCATTCGCCAGAGGCCCGGCAATCCTCCGGTGCCGACGGCCGGCCGTCCCTCAGTCGGGAAAGCCGGCCAGGGTGACATTACCGATCTGCCCGACCGGCGAGCCGCGGCGGGCCCGCTGACCGAGGTGCCGGTCCTCGGAAAGCAACGTCTTCAATCGGTTGCGCAAGGTTCCCTTGATCGTCACCCTGGGCCCCCGGATCGCCAGCACGGCGCGCAGCGCCTCGCCATCGCGCAGACCGATGATCTGGACTCCCTTGCCGCTCGCCAGGCGTTTCATCTGCTCGCGCGGGAAGACCAGCAGGCGCCCGTCTTCCGATAATGCGGCCAGATGGTCCGTGCCGGCAAGTCTGATCGGCGGCAGAATGGTGGTACCTTCCTCGACACTGAGGAAAGCCTTGCCCGCCTTTTGCCGCGACAGCAGATCGCCGTAAGTACAGATGAAGCCATAGCCGGAGGTCTTGGCGACGAGCAATTCGTCCTCCGGCTGCCCGGTCAGCACATGGGCAATCCTGCCGCCGCCCAGGTCGACGAAGGAAGACAGGGGTGCCCCCATGCCGCGACCATCCGGCAGACTGGCGATCGCCACGGTGTACGCCCGCCCCTCGGTGGAGAGAATGACCAGCGAGTCGACCGAGCGACACTCCTGCGCCGAACCGGCGCGATCGCCATCCTTGAAGACGACCCCGGAGAGGTCCAGACCATGTCCCTGACGGACGCGCGCCCAGCCCTTCTCGGAAATGATCACGGTAACCGGCTCATCGGCCAGCGCGGCGACCTCGGAGCGTGAAGCGGTGGCTGCCGCCTCGATCACCGTGCGTCGGGCATCGCCGAACTTCTCGGCATCCGCCTTGATCTCGCGGATCACCTGCCGGCGCAGCAGCGCATCGCTGACCAGCAGTTTGCGCAGCCCTTCGCGTTCACCGCGCAGTTTCTCGAGTTCCTGCTCGATCCTGATTCCCTCGAGCCGAGCCAGTTGGCGCAGGCGAATTTCGAGAATGTCCTCGGCCTGTCGATCGGACAGCGCGAAGCGGGCGATCAGCGCGGCCTTCGGGTCGTCCGCCTGGCGGATGATGCGGATCACTTCGTCGATGTTCAGGAAGACGATGTGCCGGCCTTCGAGAATGTGGATGCGATCGTCGGCCTTCTGCAGGCGGAACTCGGTGCGTCGGCGCACCGTCCGGATGCGGAAGGTACACCATTCGCCGATCAGGTCGACCAGGGACTTCTGACACGGGCGGCCGTCGATGCCCACCGCCACCAGGTTGATCGGGGCCGAGGTCTCGAGGCTGGTATGCGCCAGCAGCAGCGCCACGAACTCGTTGCGATCGATGCGCGAGCTGCTCGGCTCGAAGACCAGGCGCACATCGTCGTCCTTGCCCGATTCGTCGCGTGCCCGGTCGAGCTGTGAGGCCATCAGGGCCTTGAGCTGTGCCGCCGATTGTTCGATTGCCTTCTTGCCCGGCCTGGGCTGCGGGTTGAGCAGGCCGCCGACCTCGGAGAGCACCCTGGCCGACGAGACGCCGGGCGGCAGCTCCCGGAAAACCAGTTGCCAGGCACCCCTGGCCATTTCCTCGAATTCGTAGCGCGCCCGCACGCGCAGGCTGCCGCGACCCGTGCCGTAGGCGACCACGATGTCCGCCGGCGAAGAGATGATCTGCCCGCCACCGGGGTAATCGGGTCCCGGAATGTGCTGCAACAGTTGCTCGAGGCCGGCCTGCGGCTGCTCGATCTTGAGGATCGCCGCCGCCGCGACCTCGCGCAGGTTATGCGACGGAATCTCGGTGGCCATGCCGACGGCAATCCCCGAGGCACCGTTGAGCAGGACGAAAGGCAGACGTGCCGGCAGGAAAGCGGGCTCGTCGAATGAACCGTCGTAGTTCGGCTGAAAGTCGACCGTCCCTTCGCCGATCTCGCCGAGCAGCAACTCGGCAATCGGTGTCAGGCGAGCTTCGGTGTAACGCATCGCCGCCGCGTTGTCGCCATCGCGCGAGCCGAAATTGCCCTGCCCGTCAACCAGCGGATAGCGCAGCATGAAGGGCTGCGCCACCCGCACCATCGCGTCATAGGCCGAGGTGTCGCCATGCGGATGGTACTTGCCGATCACGTCGCCGACGACGCGTGCCGACTTGACCGGCTTGGCGGTCGCCGACAACCCCAGTTCGCGCATCGCGAAAAGCACCCGGCGCTGTACCGGCTTCAAGCCGTCCTTGACATCCGGCAGAGCACGCCCCTTGACCACCGCGATGGCGTATTCCAGGTAGTCGCGCGCCGCCGAATCGTGCAGCAGGATGCTCTCGTCGTCGCTGGCGAGCCGGGGTGTGTCCGGCGGTGCCGGTGGTACCAATACCGGCTTCTGGTCCGCCGGCGGACTGCCGAACAGGTCGGGCGTCGGGTCCTTTCTCACGTCTGGCTCACCTTCACAGATCAGCGCCGATCAGGGCACCGTTTTCTTCCATCCATGCCCGCCGTCCGGCCGACTCGCCCTTGGCCATCAACATGTTCATGACCGGCCTCGCCACCTCGCTGCCAGGCATGCCGACGCGCATCAGGCGGCGGGTGTCGGGTGACATCGTCGTCTCCCAGAGCTGCTCCGGGTTCATCTCGCCCAGGCCCTTGAAACGCGAGATCGACACGGCTTCACGCTTCACTCCTTCGAGGCGGAGGCGGTCCAGCGACGCTTCCAGTTCGACGCCGTCCAGCGCATAGATCTTGCGCGGCGGGCGCGTCCTGCCCTGCCCGGGCACATCCAGGCGATAGAGCGGTGGCTGCGCGAAATGGAGATGGCCGCACGCGATCAGCTTCGGAAAGTGGCGATAGAACAGCGTGCACAACAGGACGCGGATGTGCGAGCCATCGACATCGGCGTCGGTCATGATCACCACCTTGCCGTAGCGCAGGTTGGCGAGCACCGCATCGGGTGCGCTGGCCGGATGCGGGTCGATGCCCAGCGCCACGGCGATATCGTGCACCTCCCGGTTGGCGAACAGACTGCCGGCCTCGACCTCCCAGGTATTCAGCACCTTGCCGCGCAAGGGCAGGATCGCCTGTACATCCTTGTCGCGCCCCGCTTTCGCCGAGCCGCCGGCCGAATCCCCTTCGACCAGGAAGATCTCGTTACGACGGGTGTCCTCGCTCTGACAATCGGACAGCTTGCCGGGCAGGATCGCCACCCCCGACTGCTTGCGCTTTTCAATCTTCTGGCCGGCACGTGTGCGCGCCTGCGCCGCGCGGATCGCCAGTTCGGTGATGCGCTTGGCCGCGTCCGGATGCTCGTTGAGCCACAGTTCGAGGCTGTCGCGCACCATGCGCGCCACCAGCGCCACGGCGTCGCGCGAATTCAGCCGCTCCTTGGTCTGCCCCTGGAAAGACGGGTCGAGCATGCGCACCGCGAGAACGAAACTGGCACGCGAAAAGACATCCTCGGCCGCCAGCTTGACGCCCTTCGGCAACAAGGTGTGATGCTCGGCGAAACTGCGGATGGCGTCGAGCATCGCCTGCCGCAGGCCGGCTTCGTGCGTACCACCGGCCGTCGTCGGGATCAGGTTGACGTAGGATTCGCGCGCCAGACCACCGTCGGCCGTCCAGCCAATCGCCCACGCGGCGCCCGCGCCCAGCGGAAAGCTTTCGTCACCCCTGGCGGCATATTTCTCGCTGCTGAACACCGGCGCCACCAGTTCGCCGTCGATCTGCTCGGTGAGGTACTGCAGCATGCCCTTGGCAAAACACCACTCATTCGTCGCGCCGTCCTCGACGGTCAGTGAGACCTGCAGACCAGGCAAGAGCAGCGCCTTGCTGCGCAACAATCGTTCGAGCTGCGCCAGCGGCACGGCCGGTGAATCAAAAAACGCAGGGTCCGGCCAGGCCCGCACGCGGGTGCCGCTCACCTTCCTGGGAGCATCACCGACCCGCTGCAGCGGCTCGACCACCGCGCCACCGGCAAAGGCCATCCGATGCCGCGCCCCGTCACGCACCACCTCGACCTCGAGCCGCGTCGACAAAGCGTTGGTGACGGATACCCCGACGCCGTGCAGTCCTCCCGAGAAGCGATAGGCCGACGCCCCGTCGTCCTTGTTGAATTTGCCTCCGGCGTGCAGTCGGGTGAACACCACTTCAAGGGTCGGCACCTTCTCGAGCGGATGCGTTTCCACCGGAATACCGCGCCCGTCGTCCTGCACGGTGACCGAGTGATCACGATGCAGGATCACGCTGATGCGCTTGCAGTGACCGCCGAGCGCCTCGTCGGCAGCGTTGTCGATCGCCTCCTGAATGATGTGCAACGGGCAATCGGTACGCGTGTACATACCGGGCCGATGACGCACCGGCTCCAGTCCCTTGAGAACGGCAATCGATTCTGCGGTATAACTCATGTGGTTCATCTCTCCAACAGGCTGCCACGGCGGTGGGCAACGGCCGTCATGGCAGTCTCTTGCCTATTCTACCGCCAGCATTACGGAAGACTCATCGCCTGACGATGGAGGACTGGAGTTGCCCCCATTTGGCGGACCCCCTACTGTTCATCAATAAGGAGTCCGAAA
>ERZ761603.360-NODE-360-length-39018-cov-35.506711_pt1 | contig 39018 bp, 28 predicted proteins | sample MGYA00511879_ERZ761603 | MGnify/ENA primary metagenome ERZ761603 (study PRJEB28899, sample SAMN02850040) | bioreactor sludge metagenome | biome: EBPR Sludge; feature: EBPR Bioreactor; material: flocular biomat | place: Australia: Thorneside Wastwater Treatment...
CGGCCGCCTGCACGCGGCGTGCCGTTGGCACGGCGCGGTGCTCGGTGGTGTGCGCGCGGCCCGGCCGGTATAGTGACGCCATGACCACCGCACGACCTGTCACGCTGTTCACCGGGCAATGGGCCGATCTGCCGCTGGAGACGATGGCGGCCAAGGCCAAGTCCTTCGGTTACGAGGGGCTCGAGCTGGCCTGCTGGGGCGACCACTTCGAGCCGGCCAAGGCGCTCGCGGACGCGGCGTACTGCAAAGGGCGGCACGACCTGCTCGCCAGGCACGGGCTGAAGACCTGGGCGATCAGCAACCATCTGGTCGGGCAGGCGGTGTGCGACGTGATCGATCATCGGCACAAGGCGATTCTGCCGCCGCATGTCTGGGGCGACGGGGAGGCGGAGGGCGTGCGCCAGCGGGCGGCGGCGGAGATGATCGTGACGGGCAAGGCGGCCAAGGCGCTTGGCGTGGGCGTGGTGAACGGGTTTACGGGTTCGTCGATCTGGGGGTGGTGGTACTTCTTCCCGCCGACCTCGAAGGCGGACGTGAAGAAGGGCTTTGACGACTTCGCGGCGAGGTGGGGCCCGATCCTCGACGCGTACAAGGCTGCGGGCGTGAAGTTCGCGCTCGAGGTGCATCCCGGCGAGATCGCGTACGACTTCCACTCGGCGCGGACCGCGCTGTCGGCGGTGGGGAACCATCCGGCGTTCGGGTTCAACTTCGATCCGTCGCACCTGCTGTGGCAGGGGATCGCGCCCAACGTCTTCATCGACGAGTACGCCGACCGGATTTTCCACGTGCACATGAAGGACGTGGCGGTGCACTACGGGGCGAAGGGTGGCGCGGGTGGTGATGGGCGGTCGGGCGTTCTGGGGAGTCACCTGTCGTTCGGCGATGCGCGACGCGGGTGGGATTTCCGCTCGGTGGGGCGTGGGCACGTGAACTTCGAGTCGATCATCCGGAGTTTGAATCGCGCGGGGTACGCCGGGCCGCTGAGCGTGGAGTGGGAGGATCCGGACATGGACCGCGAGCACGGGGCGGCGGAGAGCTGCGCGTTCGTGAAGCGGCTGCAGTTCACGCCGGCGGCGGCGGCGTTCGACGCGGCGTTCGAGAAGAAGTGAGTCGAGGTCCGAGAGGATGTGGGGCGGGGTTGCGGCGGGCCTGATTCGCGGACGCGGGCGTGTGTCCGATCACCCCGGGCGCGGTGATTTTCCGCGGTTTCCTCGGAACCCGGGGGCCCGCGCTCCCGTAGCGCATAGCGGAGGGTCCCGCCCGGTCGGGCGAGGCTTGAGAAGAAGGGTCTGACGAACGCAGGCAAGGGGCCGAGGTGCGGCTCCGGGTGGTCGGCATGGCCGACCGGGCTTCCCGCGGAGGGCGGGAGGGGTGTGACATGCGCGCAGGGGTTGCGATGGCGGTGTGCGGGCTGGCGGCGGGGCTGCTGGGCGTTGGCTCGGCGGCGGGTCAGTGCGAGGGCGTGCGGGTGCCGCTGACACAGGCGACGGCGTCGTGGACGCAGAACTGCTTCTGGTTCCATCCCGCGTGGATGGTCGACGGCCGCAGCGACACGGCGTGGGCGCTGGGGCGCTGCTTCGCGGGCGGGGACGAAACGCCGGGCGCGAGCGTGGTGTTCGAGACGGCGAGTGATGTCGCGGTTGGCGCGGGCGACGTTGTTGAGTACCGGATCTTCTCGGGCGGGTACTGGGGGTGCTGCGGCGGTGGGTTCACGACCCTCGGCGCGTTCAAGGTGTTCGTGACCGACGCGGACCGTTCGGCGTTCGCGGATGGGAAGGTCTCGGGCGGGCAGATCGGTTCGGCGTGGTACGAGGTGGAGGTGCTGGGCATCGAGGCGCGTGCGGCGGACCGGCTTGGCAACGAGTCGCTGGCGCAGTCGGGGCATCCGCAGTGGACGCTCGCTCCGTCGGGCGAGGTGCTGGTGACGGGAGAGAACCCGGAGTTCGCGGTCTACCGCGTGCGGGCGAAATCGCCTGTGGCGACGTTGCGGGGCGTCAAGATCGAGTTCATGGATCTCAACGGAACGTCGGCGGATCCGGTGGGCTCGCTGCCGACGGGCGGGCCCGGGCGGCACGCGAACGGGAACGTGATCGTGCGCGAGGTTGAGGTGCGCGTGGGGGCGTCGTTCGAGGTGGCGTGGGGGCCGGCGTCGCGGGTGCTGTGCCCCGGTGGGGCGGCGACGCTTTCGGTGGGCGTTGTGGGCGCGGGGCCGTTCTCGTACCAGTGGCGGAAGGACGGCGTGGCGATCGCGGGGGCGACGGGCGCGACGCACCTGATCGGTTCGGCGTGGGCGGGCAGCGAGGGCGTGTACGACTGCGTGGTGCGGAGCGGCGGGTGCGAGCAGGTGACGGCGGGGGCGACGATCACGGTGTGCTTCGCGGACTTTGACTGTGACGGCGATGTCGGCGCGTCGGACTTCTTTGAATGGTCGGACGCGTTTGAGAACGGCGAGGCGAGGTCGGACACGAACGGGGACGGGTTCCTGGACTGGTTTGACTTCGCGGACTTTGTGGATGCGTGGGTGTCGGGGTGCGGGTGATCGGGATGTGCGGGTGGTGAGGGTGGCGAGGGCGTGGGGCGGGTGTTTGCGTGTGCGGCGGGTGACAGAGGGTGGACGGGTGGTCGGGTGAAATGGAGTATGAGGTCGGCGAAGGGCCCTGATGCGGCGTGGCTGCCGATCGGGCGGAAAGGGCGTGGGTCATGCGAGGTTTGAGGACAGGCAGGGTGTCGGCGGGCGTGGCGGCGGGGGCCGCGATGCTCGCGTGGACGGCGGGGTCGGCGATGGGTCAGTGCGCGTCGGTGCCGGTCGGGCTTGAGAACGCGACGGCGACGTACACGCAGGGGTGCTACCTGTTCGCGCCGTCGTGGGCGATTGACGGCAAGCCGGGCACCGGATGGGCGCTGGGGCGGTGCTACGTGAAGCCCGAGCCGACGCTGACCGAGTCGCTGGTGTTTCACACCTCGCGGGACGTGGGGGGCGTGAACGCGACGCAGGTGACGGTGCGGCTTTTCTCGGGCGGGGCGTGGGCGGGCGAGGGCGGCGGCAACCTGACGATCGGGCGGTTCAGGCTTTGGGTGACGTCGGAGGATCGCGGGACGTTCGCGGACGGGAAGCGTCTGGCGGGGCTGATGGGGGATGGATGGCGGCTGCTGGACGTGGAGGACGTGAAGGCGGTGCGGGCGACGCAGGCGGGTGCGGAGAATCCGGCGCCGGGGGAGAACCCGTCGGTGTCGGTGATGGAAGATGGGTCGGTGCTGATGGTGGGCCCGAACCCGGAGTATTCGGTGTGCACGGTGACGTCGACGCTGGCGGCGGGGGAGGTGGTGACGGGGCTCAAGGTTGAGTTCATCGACGGCAACGGTTTGAGCTTTCTGTCGGCGGACGGGCTGCCCACGGGCGGGCCCGGTCGGCACACGAACGGGAACATGATGCTGAGGGAGGTGACGCTGGGAGAGTCGAGGCGTGCGAGCATGACGCAGCAGCCCGAGGGCGGGACGATGTGCCCGCGCGGGTCGTTCACGCTCGCGGTGCAGATGGACGGGAGCGGACCATTTACGTATCAATGGAGGAGGAACAACGCGGCGATTGCCGGGAGCAACTCGCCGACGCTGACGGTTTCGGGCGCGGACGCGGCGGGAGCGTATCGGTGCATCGTGCTGAGCCCGTGCGGGAACAAGGTGTCGGACGAGGTGGTGGTTCAGGTGTGCATGTCGGACTTCAACTGCGACGGGTTCCTGGACTTCTTTGATTACCAGGAGTTCGTGGACGCGTTCGACCGGGGCGACGAACTGGCGGACGTGAACATGGATGAGTTCGTGGACTTCTTTGACTTCCTGGACTTCTCGGCGGCGTTTGACGCCGGGTGCTAGAGGTTGCGTGCCCCCGTGGTCCGGCGGTTTCCGCGGCCGGACCCGACCCCACGGCCCGTCTCCCCGCGTTTGGTTGCGGGTTGAGGCGGGCCGATTTTCATGGCGGTACACTGGGCGCATGAAGATCCTGAAGATGGGCATGGTCGGCGGCGGGCGAGACGCGTTCATCGGTGCGGTGCACCGGACGGCGGCGTGTCTTGATCACGGTGTGCGGTTCACGGCGGGGGCGCTGTCGAGCGATCCGGCGAAGGCGAAGGCGTCGGGGAAGGACCTGGGCCTGGAGGATTCGCGGAACTACGGGTCGTGGCGCGAGATGCTGGAGGGGGAGCTCAAGAGGCCTGTCGGCGAGCGGATCGACTTTGTGTCGATCGTGACTCCTAACCATGTGCACTATGAGGTGGCGAGGGCGTTCGCGGAGGCGGGGATTCACGTGGTGTGCGACAAGCCGCTGTGCCACACGAGCGAGCAGGCGCGGGGGTTGATCGCGGCGGCGCGGAAGGGGAACGTGGTGTTCGCGGTGACGTACAACTATTCGGGGTACCCGATGGTGAAGCAGGCGCGGCAGATGGTCGCGTCGGGGCAGATCGGGGAGGTTCGGAAGGTGGTGGTGGAGTACAACCAGGGGTGGTTGGCGGGGAAGCTGGAGGAGAGCGGGCAGAAGCAGGCGGATTGGCGGACAGACCCGGCGCGAAGCGGGGCGGGCGGGGCGATCGGGGATATCGGGAGCCATGCCGAGCAGTTGGCGGCGTTCGTGACGGGGAAGGAGATCGAGGCGATCTGCGCGGACCTGACGACGTTCGTGGAGGGTCGGCGGCTGGATGATGATGCGAACCTGCTGCTGCGGATGACGGGTGGCGTGCGCGGGGTGCTAATCGCGAGCCAGATCGAGATCGGGCACGAGAACGATCTGCGGCTGCGGGTGTTTGGGACCAAGGGGAGCCTGGAGTGGCGGCAGGAAGAGCCGAACGAGTTGTGGCACCGGGCGATGGGTGAGCCGGACCGGGTTCTGCGGCGTGGGAACGGGTACCTGTGCGAGGAGGCGCGGGCCAACACGCGGATCCCGCCGGGGCACCCGGAGGCGTTCCTGGAGGCGTTCGCGAACGTGTACAACGCGGCGTGCGCGGCGATGCGCGCGGGGCGCGGATTCGAGGAGCGGGCGGCGTACCCGACGGTGGTGGATGGAGCACGCGGGGTGCTGTTCATCGAGAAGACGGTGGAGAGCGCGAAGAGCGAGCGGAAGTGGACGGCGGTGGGCGGGGTGGGGTGAACGCGGATAGATGCCAACCGACCGCGATTATTCGTGCAACCAGTGTAAATCGCGACCGATGAGGAGTTCGGTCATTTTTGCATGATGAGTGTTTTTCATTGCGACACACTCAGTCTTGAACGAGAAGCGGGCCGCGAGTTCCCGAACGTCCGGCGCGTTGTCATAGGTCAAGAGCACGTCACCGGCGACTTTCGCCGCCGTCGCAAACAGCCGTTCGTGGTCGAGTTCATGATGTACGTACAACCGCGTCCCCGCTCGTTTTCCGTTCGAGCCGCCTGCGGTATACGGCGGGTCAATAAAAAACACGGCCCGCTTCTTGCGGGCGTGTTCCCGCATGACCTCGATTCCGTCCCCACACACAAACGTGAAGCGTTCCCGGATATCGCCGATGGCCGTGATCCGCTTCGCCAACGTCTCGGCGTACCAGCGGGACCTCAGTCCCTTTCCGTTCTCGCCATACTTGATGAATGTCGCGCCCGGCGCGAGGATGCCGCCGTGAAAAGTTCGATTCTTGAGGATCGCCCCCCCACCAAAAGCCTGCTCCACTGAGCACTTCCGATCCGGACCCCGTATCCTTGCCAGTCAACGAACCGAAAGGACACGAGCACGAATGGCGAAAGGCCCCGCAAAAGACAAAAAGACCATCGGGGACGTCTTGCGGCGGCACGCAGGACAGCGGACGGTCCTCTACGTTGCGCTGGCGATCCTCGCGGAACACAGACGGGCGATCGCGGCGGGCACCGTCTGCGATGGCTTGCCAGAACGAGAGATCGTGAAGGTGTTCCGCGACTTCGCCAAGAAGTACGGCCACAGCGACTATCACCCAACGTACATCCAGCGGCGGCTCGGGCATCGCGGCTACCTTGAACTCAACGGAAGCAAGTACCGCTTCCGGTCCGCGTTGATGATCGATGTCACGACGAGGCAGTTGGACGAACTCCGTGACGAACTGATCCTGTCCTTGAAGACCGCCTTCGAGCGACGACAGGCAGTGATAAGACAGTTGGAACACACCGTCAATCTCCCGCAGGACAAAATCCAAGAACGTCGTGATCTCGTCGGTTCCTACTTGGATCAGATCGTCGGCAACGGCGGTGAAATGTTCGAGGTGGTGTCGTTCGCGGTGCTCCGCGAGTACTTCCGCACGTTCGGCTTTTCTCTACAACGCTTCTCAACAACGCACGCGAACGACGGGGGCATGGACTTCGTGGCCGGGGAGGCAATCTACCAGGTCACGGCAGATGAAAGCGCGAGCAAGGTTCGCCGCGACTTGGCCAAGTCTCCCGGGACCAAGCGTGTTTTGGTCAGGCCAACGGTCAACGAGGAGATCATCCGGCTCTGCGATGCCGAAGTCCTCGAAACGATTGAACTCAAAGACCTGCTGGATCACTTCATCGCGTGGCTACTTGCTCGCGACAACCGATCGCAGAAGTCACGGCACTTGCAGCAGGTTCTCCAGATCGCCTTGGACGAGTTCCGCCGTGAAAACAAGGCCGAAAGCGAGACCGCATGACCCACAAACGCCCTGTTGGAGTTTGTCCGCCTCAGCCGCAGTCCTCGGTGCTTGAGCCCGGAGATGGCTGTCCCTACTGCGCACGCCTGTTTGAGTCGGGAGCAGACATTCTGACATGCCCGCGATGCAAACGAGAAGGCTGCGATACGTGCTTGCCTGCCGGGGCTTGCTGTGCGGAGGATGATGGCAGTGAGCCAGCGTCGTACTCGCAGCGTCCGCCTCTGTGGACGCCCCAACGGGGCGTCGGGGTGTAGCCACGGGTGGAGCGAGGCCGCTTTGGGCCACGCGGAACCCGTGGAAAGTGTCTCCCCCTTCTTCCTTCTTTTCGCCCCGGAGGGGCGAAGGATTCCCGATGCCCGGCACTTACTCCCAACTCTTGCTCCATGTCGTCTTTTCGACCAAGGGCCGCGCTCCGTGGATCACGGCAGACGTCGCTGAACGCCTCTATCCCTACATCGGCGGCATCGTCCGGGCTGAGAAGGGTGTGCTCTACGACATCGGCGGCGTCGAGGACCACGTCCACATCTACATGCGGTGGCGGCCCGACGGCTCGATCTCGGATCTGATGCGCACGGTCAAAGCTCGTTCATCGAAGTGGGTAAACGACACGTATCCGAAGCTGGCCGAGTTCGCGTGGCAGGAGGGTTACAGCGTCTTCTCCGTCAGCAAGTCGCAGGAAGAAGCCGTGAAGAAGTACATCGGCGGCCAAGCCGAGCATCACAAGAAGGAAGACTTCAAGTCGGAGTTGTTGCGGATTCTCCGCGCTCATGGCGTGGAGTTCGACGAGAAGTACGCGTTTGACTAAGCGGGCTTGTGATGCCGTGATTCCTCTGCCCCTCCGGGGCAGGTCAAGGAGAAGACGCACCCTTCCACGGGTTTCGCCCGCGAAGCGCGGGCTTCACCCGTGGCTACACCCCTGCGCCCCGTTGGGGCGAAGACCGGCACGGTCTGCTCTCGCGCTTCTCGCGCTAAGGCACCTCACGCTGCCAGCTTCGCGGCAGCGTCCTCGGCAATAATCCGCTTCTCGCGGAACCGCACAGGGCACGTGATAATCACGTCGGTCCCGTCGAGGATGCTGCATACCCCCAGTGGGTTGTTCGCCTTGTCCTTGGTGCAGTTGGGAACCTTGTTGCCGAACGGACAGAGCGCGTTGTCGCGGCACCGCTTCGCCTCGGGGCTGTGATTGTTGATCGGATATCCGAATGCTTCGGCGAGCGGTTGTTTGGCCATTGCTGTACGTCCTCGGTGTCCGGATGGTACCCAGCCGGGACAAACCGTAGTTGGTGGTGGCGGGCAATCGGGGGTGAGAACTCACAGGGCGTGCGGAAGGGGTCAGGAATGGGTGTGGTGGTATGCTGCGCGCGGGTGATGTGGGTTTGCTCAGGAGCGTGGCATGCAGCGGAGCTCGTGGACGGCGGTTGCGGCGTTGTGCGGGGTGATGGGCGCTGGGATGTGTGGGGAGGCGTGGGGTGATGTGAGGCTGCCGCGGGTGTTGTCGGACGGGTGCGTGCTGCAGCAGGGGACGGAGGCGGCGATATTCGGGTTTGCGAGCGCGGGCGAGGCGGTGCGTGTGACGTCGTCGTGGGGCGCGAAGGCGGAGGGGAAGGCGGCGAGCGACGGGCGGTTTGTGGTGAAGCTGAAGACGCCGACGGCCGCGGAGGCGAAGGGGCCTCAGTGGTTCAGCGTGGCGTGGGATGGTGGCGAGACGCGCGTGTCGGACGTCTTGATCGGGGAGGTGTGGGTGTGCGGGGGGCAATCGAACATGGAGTGGCCCGTGTCGGCCTCGGATGGCGCGAAGGAGACGATCGCGGGGGCCAATGATGGGCAGATCCGGCTTTTCACGGTTGAGAACGTGATGAGTTTGACGCCGCGGGCGGACAATACGGGGTCGTGGTCGGCGGCGCACCCGCAGAGCGTTGCGGGGTTCAGCGCGGTGGGGTACGCGTTTGCGCGTGAGATCCGGCGCGAGGTGGGCGTGCCGGTGGGGCTGATCAGTTGCGACTGGGGGGGGACACGGGCGGAGGCGTGGATGAGCGCGGGGGCGTTGTCGGCGTTCCCGGAGATGAAGGAGCGGCTGGAACTGGTGCGGATGTCGCGTGACCCCAACGAGCGCGGGCAGGTGACGGAGCGTGCGCGGGCGGCGTGGTGGGACGGGCTGGATCAGCGCGGGCCGAAGGTTGGAGCGGAGTGGCCCAAGGCGGAGTTTGACGATTCGTCATGGAAGGTAATGGGGCTGCCGGCGTCGCTTGGGCCGGAGGGGTTGGATCGGTTTGACGGCGTGGTGTATTTCCGGGTGGCGGTGGAGTTGCCCGCGGAGGCGGCGGGGAAGGCCGGGGTGCTGTCGCTGGGGGCGATTGATGATCGGGATGATGCGTGGGTGAACGGCGTTCGGGTGGGCTCGACGCGCGAGGATGGGAAGTGGTCTGTGTCGAGGCGGTACGAGGTGCCGGCGGGGGTGCTGCGGGCGGGTCGGAACGTGGTGGCGGTGCGGATGCTGGACACGGCGGGGTTGGGCGGGATCAACGGGAAGGCGGAGGAGATGAGTCTGACGCCGGCGGGGATGAAGGGGGTTTCGCTGGCGCGTGAGTGGAGGTATCTGAAGGGTGCGGCGATGGGGGAACTGCCGGGGATTCCGGAGACGCCTCAGATGAACCCGGCGGCGACGGTGACGGGGTTGTACAACGGGATGGTGGCGACGATTGCGCCGATGACGCCCAGGGGCGTGCTGTGGTATCAGGGGGAGAGCAATCGGGATGAGCACGCGTTGTATGGGCGGTTGTTCAAGGGGTTGATCGCGGATTGGCGTGGGGCGTTTGGGGTGGAGGGGATGCCGTTTTACTTCGTGCAGTTGGCGCCGTTCCGGTATGTGGGGAACACGGAGTGGCTGGCGCGGGTTCGGGAGGGTCAGGCGAGTGCGCTGGAGTTGCCGGGGACGGGGATGGTGGTGACGACGGATATCGGGAACGTTGCGGACATTCATCCGCGGAACAAGGCGGAGGTCGGTCGGCGGCTGAGCTTGTGGGCGTTGGCGGATACGTATGGGAAGGCGGGGGTGGTCAAGAGCGGGCCGATCGCGAAGCAGGTGTCGTTTGGCGGCGGGTCGGCGCGGGTGTCGTTTGACCACGTGGGGTCGGGGCTGGTGGCGCGGGGCGGGGCGTTGACGCAGTGGATGATCGCGGGCGAGGACAAGGTGTTTGTGCCGGCGGAGGCGGTGATCGAGGGGGACGTGGTGGTGGTGAAGAGCGATCGGGTGAAGGAGCCGCGGGCGGTGCGGTTTGGGTGGTCGGACATTGCGGAGCCGAACTTGTTCAATAAGGAGGGGCTGCCGGCGTCGCCTTTCCGGTCGGACGATTGGGCGGATGGCTCGGCGAAGATGAACTACTCGGCGGCGGTGCCGGGGTATCGCGGGCGAGAGGCGGGGTTTGTGGACTTGTTCAACGGGAAGGATTTGGCGGGGTGGGTGAATGTGAACTGCGGGCCGACGACGTGGGGCGTGGGGAAGGACGAGGATGGCGGGGCGGTGATCACGTGCACGGGGAAGCCAACGGGCGTGATGCGGACGGAGAAGATGTACGAGAACTTTGTGCTGGAGCTGGAGTGGCGGCACCTGACGGCGGGTGGGAACGCGGGGCTGTTTGTGTGGTCGGACGGTCTGACGGCGCGGGGCGTGCCGTTTACGCGGAGTGTTGAGGTGCAGGTGATGGACGGGCTGGAGGCGGACTGGTTCACGAGCGACGGGGACATCTTTCCGATTCATGGGGCGAGGATGACGCCGGAGAATGGGAGGGGCGGCGATCGTGCGTTTCCGACGGAGCGTCGGATGCATCCGAGCCCGCACTGGAATCACTATCGGGTGGAGTGTGTGGATGGGGTGATCAGTCTGGCGGTGAACGGGAAGGTGGTGACGCGGGGGAAGAATGTGTCGCCGCGGAAGGGGTACATCTGCCTGGAGAGCGAGGGGACGCCGATTGAGTTTCGGGCGATCCGGATCCGGGAGTTGCCGGGGTCCGGGAGTTTGGGCGAGGGGATGGTGGCGTCGGCGTCGGAGGGGTGGACGGCGTTGTACAACGGGGAGAATCTGGCGGGCTGGCGGGTGGATGCGGAGATCGCGAAGCACTGGGTGCCGAGTGATTGGGTGCTGCGGTTTGATGGGAAGGCGTCGCACCTGTGGACGGAGCGGTCGTACGCGGACTTTGAGTTGATCGCGGATTGGCGGCTGACGGGCAAGCCTCGGGAAGTGGAGCGGCCGGAGATCGGTGCGGACGGGGTTGAGGGGAAGATGGTGAAGGTGATGGACGCTGGTGACAGCGGGATTTACCTGAGGGGGAATGAGAAGAGCCAGGTGAACATCTGGTGCTGGCCTGTGGGGTCGGGCGAGGTGTATGGGTACCGGACGAATCCGGAGATGCCTGCGGAGGTGAGGGCGGCGGTGACGCCGAGGAAGAAGGCGGATCGTCCGCTGGGGGAGTGGAACCGGTTCCACGTGGTGATGAAGGGTGACCGGTTGACGGTGCGGCTGAATGGGGAGTTGGTGATTGAGGAGGCGCGGTTGCCGGGCGTGGCGAGCGAGGGGCCGATCGCGCTGCAGAGCCACGGGGATCCGATCGAGTTTGCGAACGTGTTTATTCGCGAGCTTCGGTAGGGAATCGGAGCCGGCGGGTGGGGTCGATGGTGGAGCGTGCGGGATTGTCGGCGGCCGCGGTGGTAAAGACTGCGGCGGCGCGGTGCTTTGCGATGAGCGTGGCGCTGGCGTCTTCGCCCAGGATGCAGGCGGCGGTGGAGAGTGCGTCGGCAATTTCGCCGCGGTCGGCGACGACAGTGACGGAGCGGCGGGTGGTGAGGCCGAGCCCGGTGCGCGGGTCCATGACGTGGCTGAAGCGTTGGCCGTTGATGTCGATGAATTGTTCGGTGTCGCCCGAGGTGGAGATGGCGGCGTTGGCGAGGAGGAGGACGAGGGGCGAGGAGCCTGGCTGTTCGCTGTCGGCGGCGACGCGCCATCCGGTTTGGCCCGGGGGCGGGTCGCCGACGACGATGTCTCCGGCGAGAGCGACGCAGGCGGCGGAGAGGCCTCGTGAGCAGAGGAGGTCGAGGGCGGCTTGCGCGGCGAAGCCTTTGCCGATGCCGCCGAGGTCGAGGCGTGTGCCGGGGCGGGTGAGGGCGGCGGTGCGGGCGTCTGTGTCGAGGATGAGGGTGGAGGAGCCGATGGTGGCGAGGGCGTCGTTGATTTCGGATTGAGGTGGGAGTGTTGAGGATCGGCGAGCCTGGCGCCAGAGGGCGACGGAGCGGCCGACGGTGATGTCGAAGGCCCCGGCGGAGTCGGAGGAGAGTTGTTTGGAGAGTGAGAGGATGGAGAAGAGGTCTGGGGAGATGGGGAGTGGGCCTTTGCCGGCGTGGTCGGAGAGGCGAGAGAGCTCGCTGTCTGGGCGGTAGTCGGTGAAGGAGGATTCGAGGGCGTTGATGCGGTCGAAGGCGGCGGCGGCGGCGTCTCTCGCGGCGGCGGGGTCCCACGAATACACTGTGATGCGGGATTGGACGCCCATCTGGACGCGGACGAATTCGTGGCGTTCTGGGGGGACAGGAGCGGAGGGGGCGGAGACGATCGGACGATCGCCCGCGGGAGCGCAGGCGGGAAGCATGAGGGAGCACATGAGTATGGCGGCGAGCGAAGTTCGGGCGAAGGGCGTCATGGGGGCGTGGTCCGTGGTGGTGTGCGCGGGGCTTGCCGCGGTGGTGCTGGCGGAGCCGGAGAAGGGTACCGGCGGCGTTGCGGCGACGGCGGAGGTGGTGGTGGGAGGTGTGAGGGCGGAGGCGTTCAAGCAGGAGATTCCGGCGGGGGCGTTCGCGGTGGAGTTGACGCCGATCCCGGGGGACGAGGGGAAGAAGATCGAGCCGCTTTTCATGTCGCGGACGGAGGTGACGTGGGACGCGTTCAACCCGTTCCTGTACGCGAAGGATGACGAAGCGGGTCTGGCGGCGTTGGGGGCGGACGTGGTGACGAGGCCGAGCCGGCCTTACATCCCGCCGGATTGTGGGTTTGGAGTGCAGGGGTACGCGGCGATTTGCGTGCACTATCGGTCGGCGGTGGAGTATTGCAAGTGGCTGAGCGCGCGGAGCGGGATCGTGTTCAGGCTGCCGACGGAGGCGGAGTGGGAGCACGCGGCGGCGGGTGGGACGGAGAGCGGGCGAGCGGGGGGGTATTGGTTCGGCGAGGTTGGCGAGGGGAACAAGGAGCTTGATGGGGTGGCGTGGTTCGAGGCGAACAGCGAGGAATCGCCGCACCCGGTGGGGAGCAAGCGGGCGAATCCGTGGGGGCTGTTTGATGTGCACGGGAACGTGGCGGAGTGGGTGCAGGAGTCGGAGGGGAAGCGGGTGGTGAAGGGTGGGTCGTGGCAGGACAAGGCGGAGGATCTGAAGATCGGGGCGCGGGCGGAGTATCGGCGTGACTGGCAGAAGACCGACCCGCAGATCCCCAAGAGCCAGTGGTGGATGAGCGACGGGCAGCACGTTGGGTTCCGGCTGGTGGCGGAGATGGACCAAGCAACGGGGAAGCCGAAGCGGGTGGAAGGTGCGAAAGGGGCGGAGCCTGAGCCGAAGAAGGAGGCTCCGGTGAAGGCTGGGGCGTAGGCGCGAGGATCAGGTTGAGTGATCGGCGTGCTTGAGGAAAGCGCGGCGGGCCTTGCTCGCCTGGCGCTTTCGTTTTTTTCTTGAGCGGGCGGGGAGTTTGTTGAGAAGACTGTCGCCCCAGATGCGGCCTGGGAGTCGGCGGGTGTTGGTGGAGCCGTCTTTCATGGTGGGGGTTACTTGGGTCGGTCGGCGAGGCGGGCGCCCTGGGGCATGAGTGCGTCGGCGTCTGGGTGTTCGTAGGTATCGAGGAGGATGAAGAGGCACCAGTGCCAGACGGTGGGGAAGGGGTCTTGGGCGAGCGGGGCGTTGGCGTTGTGGGCGTGGATTTCGTCGACGGTGCCGGAGGTGAGGTTGGCGCGGGCGATGGTTGCGGCCTCGCCGCCTCCGGCGAGGATGACGATGCCCTGGGGTGGGGTGGGGGATTGCGTGGAGTCGGCGGCGGGGAGGATCATGGCGCCCGAGGCGTCGAAGGCGAGGCCCGCGAAAGTGTCGGCGAAATCGCGGAGCGTGGGGTGTGCGGCGGGTGGGAGCGGATCGGAGGGGCGGTCGGTGGGTTCGAGGAAGGCGGGGAGGAGGTCGAGGGTGAGTTGTCTGGCGCGGTCGGCGGGGAGGCGATCGATGGTTTTGCGGACGGCGGCGTACCAGGCGAGCATGGGGGCCAGGTGGGTTTCGATGCGTTGGCGGAGGTCGGCGGCCCAGCGAGAGATCTGCCACTGGAGGACGAGCCCCAGAACCAGGCCGATGAGGGCACCGAGGAAGGGGCCTTTGAGGCCGACCCCGGGGACGAGAGCCATGGCGATGAGGCCGACAACGAGGCCGAGAATGGGGAAGAGTGTTCGAAGGTCTGCGGCGACGGGTCGCTGATCGTGGGTCATGGGGTGATGGTACGAGGTGGTGGGAACTCACCGGGTCGGCGGGTGCGGGGAAATGAGGTGGCGGGTTTGGTGGGGTGTCGGTATTCTGCGGGGACGCGCGGGCGGGGAGACCGCCGGCAGCGCGACAAAGGAAGCAGACGCGATGACGACCAACGTGCAGACGTCGGGGACGAACGAGGCGAAGTCGGAGGGCGTGGTGGCGGTGGATCGGCGCGACTTTTTGCGGAGCGCGGCGGCGGCGGGTGTTGGCGTTGGCTTGTTGGGCGGAGGGTTGCTGAGCGAGGCCGGGGTGGCGCGCGCGGCGTGGGCCGGGGGGTCGGACACGCTGAAGGTGGGTCTGGTGGGGTGCGGCGGGCGCGGGGCGGGGGCGGCGTTGCAGGCGCTTCGGGCGGACAAGGGGACGGTGCTGTGGTCGATGGGCGATGTGTTCAAGGATCGCCTGGAGAGCAGCATGAACGGGCTGAAGGAAGAGCTGAAGGAAGAGCTGAAGGACGAGCCCTCGAAGCTGGATGTTGCGGAGTCGCGGAAGTTCACGGGGTTTGACTGCTACAAGGGCGTGGTGGACAGCGGCGTTGATGTGGTGGTGCTGACGAGCTATCCGAACTTCAGGCCTGCGCATATCCGGTATGCGCTGGAGCGTGGGAAGCACGTGTTCGCGGAGAAGCCTGTGGCGGTGGATTCAGCGGGGATCCGCTCGGTGTATGAGAGCGGGGAGATGGCGAAGGCGAAGAACCTGGCGCTGTGCATCGGGTTTTGCTGGAGGTATCACCCGGGGATGCGGGCGGTGTTCGAGCAGATCAACGGCGGGGGGATCGGGGACGTGGTGAGCGTGCACACGACGTACCACGCGGGGACGCTGCCGAAGCGGCCGAGGCAGGAGGGGTGGTCTGACCTTGAGTTCCAGATGCGGAACTGGTGGCACTTCACGTGGATCAGCGGGGACCACATCGTGGAGCAGGCGATCCACTCGGTGGACCGGATGGCGTGGGCGGTGGGTGACAAGCTGCCGACGCGTGTGACGTGCCTTGGCGGTCGTCAGGCGCGGAGCGGGCCCGAGCACGGGAACGTGTACGACCACTTCGCGGCGATTTACGAGTATGAGAACGGGATTCGTGCGCACCACACGTGCCGGCAGATGGAGGGGTGCCCGGCGGACAACACGGACTACGTGTACGGGACGAAGGGGCGTGCGGTGGTGAACGGGTTCAACAACGTGTTCCGGACGTTTGATTACAGCGGGAAGCAGACGTTTGAGTACAAGGGCCCGGGCGGGGACATGTACCAGATCGAGCATGACGAGCTGTTCAAGAGCATCCGCGACGGGAAGCCGATCAACGATTGCCCGCGTGCGGTGCACTCGTGCCTGATGGGGATCCAGGCGCGGATGGCGGCGTACACGGGGCAGGTGGTGACGTGGAAGCAGGCGCTGGAGAGCAAGGAAGATCTGCAGCCTGCTGAGCTGGCGTGGGACAAGCCGGCGCCGGAGCCGGTGATCGCGATTCCGGGGAAGACGAAGCTGGTGTGATGGATGTGGCGTGAAGGTGTGATGGCGGGCGCGGCACGGGAGCGTGTCGCGTGGGTGGCGGATCGGAGGCACGATGAACGAGGACATGACGCGTCGCGGGTTTGCCGGGCTTGTTGCGGGCGGGGCGGCGGCGGCCGCGATGGGCGGGGCGATGGTTGGAACGGCGGGCGGCGCGTGGGTGCCGGCGGACGGGGTGGAGGTGGCCTCGAAGGGCGTGAGGAGCGTGGCGAGCCTGAAGCGGACGCTTCGCAAGGCGGTGATGATCGGGATGGTGGCGGAGGGGAAGACGCTGGCGGAGAAGTGCGAGATCGTTCGCGAGGCGGGGTTTGAGGGGATGGAGATCGACAGCCCGACGGGGCTTGATCTGGATGAACTCAAGGCGGGAGCGGACAAGGTTGGGTTGGTGTTGCACGGTGCGGTGAACAGCACGCACTGGTCGGTGCCGCTGAATGTGCCGGACGAGACGGCGGCGGCGAAGGCGCTGGGTTCGCTGGAGACGTGTCTGCGTGATGCGAAGAAGGTGGGGGCGAGCAGCATTCTGCTGGTGCCCGGGGTGGTGAACGCGGATCTGGCGTATGACGAGTGCTGGACGCGGTCGGTGGGGTTGATCCGTCGGGCGATGCCGCTGGCGAAGGAGCTCGGGGTGGTGATCGCGATCGAGAACGTGTGGAACGGGTTTCTGCTGAGCCCTCTGGAGGCGGCGAGGTACGTGGATGAGTTTGCGGACCCGATCGTGAGGTGGCACTTTGACATCGGGAATGTGATCAACTTTGGGTGGCCTGAGCAGTGGGTGCGGGTGCTGGGTTCGCGGATCGCGAAGCTTCATATCAAGGATTTCAGCCGGAAGAAGCGGGACAACGAGGGGCTGTGGAAGGGGTTTGCGGTGGAGGTTGGCGAGGGCGATGCGGGGTGGGCGCGGGTGATGGCGGCGCTGGACGAGTGCGGGTACTCGACAGCGGCGGAGGGTCGGTGGGCCACGGCGGAGGTTCGCGGGGGCGATCGCGCGAGGCTTCGGCAGATCCGCGAGCAGATGGACGCGGTGCTTGCGATGTGAGCGTGTCGGGCGAGCGATCAGCGTGCTCACGGCTGGACGCGAACGCGGAGGTCGAGGGCGCTTTCGAGGACGTCGGCCTTTCGCTGGGCGGCGCGTCGTTCGGCGCGGGCGGCGTCGGTGGAGGCTGGGGCGATCAGCGGCTCGAGGATGAGGGTTCGCTTGTCGCGTGTGAGGCGGACATCGCGGACGAAGGCGGCGTGCGAGCGGTCGAGGCCGTCTGCGACGCGGAGGATTCCGGCGAGGAGCCGGACGAGTGATTGCTCGGCGTCCGAGAGAGCGGCGAAGAGGCGGTGAGAGGGCTTTGGACCGACGCGGCGGTGGTAACGGGCGAGGTTGGCGAGGATGAGGATTTCGCGGTGAGAGAAGCCCGGGATGGTGGAGGAGAGGATGATGTCGCGGGAGTGTTTGTGGTGGCGTGCGTAGCCGACGAGGACGCCGATGTCGTGAAGGATGGCGGCGGCGGAGAGCAGGTCAGCGGCGCGGCGGTGTGGCTTGAGGATCTTTGAGGCGGCGGGGAGACGGCGGACCTGGTGGAAGAGGCGGCCGGCGAGGTGCTCTACATGGAGGGCGTGGGGGCGTTCGAAGCGGCATCGCTGAGCGAGTTCGAGCGCGGCGTCGCGTGGTGATGAGGCGAGACGGTGGGCGTCGACGAGAGACCAGCAGATGCCCTCGCGGAGTCCGCCGTGGTGGGTGTGGACGACGTCGGTGCCGAGATGGTGCATGAGTCGTTCGAGGACGACGACGCCGGCGAGGAGGACGTGGGCGCGGTCGGGGCTGAGGCGAGCGACGGCGGGTGGGAGGTTCGGGGCGTGTGCGCGGAAGAGGCGGATGAGCTTTCGGACGGCGGAGTGGTCGATGGTGTCGTCGATCTTCTTGGCGGTGCCGCGGGGACGGAGAAGATCCGCGACGGCGGTGATGGTTCCGCCTGTGCCGGCGAGGAGCGTCGGGCGGAGGGTCTCGCGGTCGAGGGATCGGGCGATGACGGCGTCGGCGTGGCGGGAGAGCTTGGGGAAGGCTTTGGTGGCGATGAGTGAGGAGGGGCCGAATTCGTCGGTGAGTCGGACGGCACCGAGCGGCATGGAGAGTGTTCGGACGGCTACGCCGTGGGTGGAGAGGATGATCTGGGCGGAGCCTCCCCCGATGTCGATGGCGGCGGCGGGAGATTCGGCGATGTCGAAGCGGTGGGAGAGGGAGAGGAAGGCGAGGGCGGCTTCTTCGTCGCCGGAGATGACTTCGAGGGAGAGGCCGGTCTTTTGCTGGACGAGCGAGACGAAGCGCTGGCCGTCGGAGGCGTCGCGGACGGCCGCGGTGGCGACGGCGCGAATGAGGTGGACGTCGTGGGCGAGGGCAGTGGCGCGGAAGCGGGCGAGGGCTTCGAGAGATGCCTGGACGCCAAGAGGGTTGAGTTTGCCGGTGGTGGCGAGGTCCTTGGCGAGTTGGGTGGGCTGGCGATCCTCGGCGAGGGTGGTGAGGCCGCGATGGTCGTGGCGAGCGACGAGGAGTCGGACGGCGTTGCTCCCGACGTCGATGGAAGCGACGCGGAGGGGTTTGGGCGTGGGTCGGGTACGCGTGGGCATGGTGCGTGGGACATGCTACCCGTTGGGCGGGAGCGGATGTGGTGGCCGAGTGTGAAGAATGGGGCTTGGGGTGGTCGGGGGAGAGGGGGCTAGAATCAGGGCCCCGCGGGAGGCGGCGAGGCCTGAGGTCGGCGTGCTTGGTGGCATGCTGCGGGCGTTGCGGCGAAGCGGGTCGAAGGGAAGGATGAGCGATGGCCGATCAAGGAGCCGCCGGCGAGCAGCAGAAGCAGATCCAGTTGCGGATCGACGAGAGCCGTATGCAGACGACGTACGCGAACACGATCCGGACGAGCACGACGCCGGACGAGGTGATTCTGGACTTTGGGATCAACCTTCCTGCGCAGGGCCCGGGCGGGGAGCCGATGGTGACGTTCAACGTGGGGAGCCGGGTGGTGATGAACTGGGCGGGGGCGAAGCGTCTGGCGATGAGCCTGGTGAACGTGGTCCGCCAGTACGAGCAGGCGAACGGTGAGATCGCGGTTGGTCCTCGCGGCGGGAACGCGCAGGGCGGCGGCGGTCCGAAGCTGGCGAACTGACCGGCGGACACGCAGGATCGGGCGGAAGCCTGGTGCGCGCGTGGCACGAAACGTGAAGAGCCCCGGTCGGCAGGTGTCGGCCGGGGCGTTGCTTTTGTGGGTGTTCTCGGTGAGGGTGATGTGATGATGATTCGGCGTGCGGCGGTGGACGACCTTGCGGGGATCTTCGAGATCTACGACGCCGAGGTGCTGCGGGGGATCGGGACGTTCGACACGGTGTGCAAGACCGCGGCGGAGCGGCACGACTGGCTGGCGTCGCATGCGGCCGCGCGGTACCCCGCGCTGGTGGCGGTGGAGCCTGACCACGGCGGGACACGCGTGCTGGGGTGGGCGACGCTGTCTCCCTGGAGTACGCGGTGCGCGTACGCGAGGGCGGCGGAGAGCAGCGTGTACGTGCACGCGTCGGCGCGTTGGAGGGGCGTGGGGCGGTCGCTGATGGAGGCGCTGCTGGGCGGGGCTCCGGCGCAGGGCGTGGCGCAGGTGCTGGCGCGGGTGGTGGAGGGGAATCCGGCGAGCCTCGCGCTGCACGAGCGGCTTGGCTTTGAGACGGTGGGGGTGTTGCGGCGTGTGGGCGAGAAGTTCGGGCGCGTGCTGGATGTTCGGGTGATGCAGAAGGGGCTTGAGGGCCCGGTCTTCGGGGCTAGCTGTTGAGCCCTTGGGTGGCGATGCCGTCCTGCACGCTGCGGTGTGCGAGCGCGAAGAGGATGAGCACGGGGACGATGGCGATGAGGGTGGCGGCCATGGTGGAGTTCCACTCGGCGCCGCCGTGCTGTGATTGGAACATATGGAGCCCCAGGGCGACGGTGTAGAGGTCCTGGTGGTTGACGAAGAGCAGCGGGGAGAGGAAGTCGTTCCAGGAGGCGACAAACTGGAGGATGGCGGTGACGGCGAGAGCGGGGGCGGAGATGGGGAGGATGACGCGGGTGAAGAGAGAGAACTCGGAGCAGCCGTCGAGTCGGGCGGCTTCGTCGAGTTCCTTGGGGATGGAGAGGAAGAACTGGCGGAGGAGGAAGATGCTGAAGGCGCCGCCGAAGCAGGCGGGGGCCCAGAGCGGGAGGAGCGTCCCGATCCAGCCGAGATTGCGGAAGACGAGGTAGAGGGGTGCCATGACGACGGGGAAAGGGATGACAAGCGAGGCGAGAACGAGGGCGAAGACAGCGTCGCGGCCTTTCCAGTTGAGGCGGGCGAGGGCGAAGGCGACAGCGGCGGAGGAGAGGGTCATCGCGGCGGAGGCGAGGAACGAGACGACGAGGGAGTTCTTGAGGTAGAGGGGGAAATCGGCGATGGGGCTCGAGAGGACGTTCTGATAGTTGGCGGCGGCGTCGCGGAGAAGGTCGAGCCAGGACTGCGCGGCGAGGATGGGGCGGTCGTGGTCGAAGAGGGGTTTTCCGAGGCGATTGGTGGGTTGAACGCTCGCGATGAGCATGGCGAGGAGGGGCATCGCGAAGCCCACGGCGACGGCGAGGGTGAGCAGCGTGAGCAGGGTCGATGCAGAGCGTGTGGCGGCGAAAGGCTTCATCGGAGTGGGCGTGCGTGGGAGAGTGATGTGAGGATCTTCAGGGCGAGAGCGACGAGGATCGCGGTGGCGAGGAACTGCACCCACGCGAGGGCGCAGGCGTAGCCCATGCGGCCGAACACAAAGGCGTTGTTGTAGACGTGCATGGCGTAGGTGAGAGTGGCGTTCTGGGGGCCGCCGCGGGTCATGATGAGCGGCGCGGCGAAGGCCTGGGTGGACCAGATGAGTGACATGATGATGTTGAGGGTGAGTGCGGGCGTGATCATCGGGAGAGTGATGTGGCGGAGTCTGCGGAGGGGGCCCGCGCCGTCGATGAGTGCGGCTTCGTAGAGGGCGGCGGGGACGTCGCGGATGGCGGCGCCGGCGATGACGATGGCCGAGCCGATCGACCAGAGCGAGACGATGATGATGGCGGGGAGTGCGAAGCGTGCGTCGCCGAGCCAGTTGGGTGTGGGGAGATGGAGGAAGGCGAGGGCGCGGTTGAGGATGCCCTGGTCGGCGTTCAGGACCCACATCCAGCCGAGCGAGCCGGCGACGATGGGAACGAGCGTGGGGAGAAAGACGATGAGGCGGGCGAGGGCTGAGAAGGGGAGGCGTTGTTCGAGGAGCAGGGCGATGGCGACGGAGAGGATGGTGCCGATGGTGACGTTGAAGAGGCAGAAGAGGATGGTGTTGAGGGTGGCTCGGCCGAGGGCCGGGTCGGCGAGCATTTCGCGGTAGTTGTCCAGGCCGACGAAGACAGGGGGATCGAGGAGGGAGTAGTCGGTGAAGGAGTAGGCGATGCTGAGGGCGGCGGGGAGGAGTGTGAAGAGGGCGAGCCCGATGAGGAAGGGGGAGGCCCAGATCCAGCCGCGGAGATTGGAGGCTTTAGTCGCCATTGGACCTCCGGCGTGCGATGTCCTGCTGGCGGTCGATGAGGATGCGGAGGCGAGCGGCGAGGGGCGAGAGGACGGAACGGACGTCGGCGCCGGCCCAGATGGCGTCGTAGGCGGGGAGGAGCAGCTCGCTGTAGTTCTTCCAGACACGAGTGCGGGGGAGCACGCTCACGCGGGGGCTTCGCGCGACGGCTTCGAAGGCGGCGATGCCCGGGTGCGGGTGGGTGGAGAGGAAGGTGGGGGAGAGCGAGGCGAGCGGAGAAGACTTGAAGTGGTCGCGGCAGAGGGATTCCTGGATGTCCTGTCGGAGGGTGAAGCGAACGAACTCGGCGGCTTCTTCGGGGTGGGGGCAGCCGCGGGGGATGATGATGACATCGCACTCGACGAGCCCTCGGGGCTGGAGTGGGTCGGGGAGGCCGGCGGCGTGGGGCATGGGGATCACGCCGAAACGGAGCGTGGGGGCGTAGACGCGGGCGAAGTTGGCGAGCCAGGGGCCTTGAAAGGCCATGGAGCATCGGCCTGAGAGGAAGGGGTCTCCGGCGTTGTGGTAGGAGCGAGCGAAGCGGTCGGCGAAGGTGCGGACGTCGGCGAGGCCGAGGCGTTTGGGGAACGAGGCGACCCATTCGAAGGCGCGGACGCAGGCGTCGGAGTCGATGGGGGCGGTTGGGGCGTCGGGGGAGGAATCGTCGTAGAGCAGGCCGTCGGCGTAGACGGGCCAGAGGTAGTACCACCACCAGGGGAGGCTTGGGAGGAAGCCGACGCGATCGATGGAGCGGTCGGGAGCGCGGCGTGTGAGGGCGACCGCGGTGTCGGCGAGGCTTTCGAGGGAGGTGGGTGGGGCGAGTCCGGCCTCTTCGAAGTGGTCGAGGTTGTAGTAGAGGGCGAGGGAGTAGGAGGTGTTGGGGGCGGCGAAGAGACGACCTTGGTGGCGGAGGACGCGCTCGATGGCGGGGGTGAAGAAGCCGGGGCCGGGGTCGAGGCCGAGTTGATCGAAGGGGATGGCGGCGCCGGATTCGGCGTATTGGGGGACGGAGTAGGAGAAGAGGCCGGCGAGATCGGGCGGGTCGCCGCCGCCGATGGCGACGAGGGCCTTGCTGTTCTGGTCGGAGACGGCGAGCCGTTGGACGTAGATGCGGTCTTGGGATGAGTTGAAGGCATCGACGACGCGTTGGATGGCTTCGCCTTCGGGGCCGGTCCACTTTTCCCAGTAGGAGAGGACGGTGCGTCCATGGGGGATGTCGCGGCGGGAGCGGGGGGTGGAGGGCCAGAAGGCGAAGGCGGCGGCGCCGGCGGCGAGAGCGCCGATGGCGGCACGGCGGGAACGATCGATGATGGGCCCGATGGGCGGCACGCGGGCATGCTACCCGTGCGGCGGGCTCGGCGCAGGAAAAAGGCCCGCGCGGGGCGGGCCTTGGTAGGGGACGGAAGAGGTTACTTGACGATGAGGACGGAGGGCGTCATGAGGAGGACGGGCTCGCGGCGGAGCTGAAGGACGCCGGTGATGGCCTGGCGGACCTGGGGCCACGCGGGGCCGAAGATCTGCTGACCCGCGGCGGCGAGGGATTGCAGGGGCGAGGCAACTCCGGGGGCGGCGGCGAAGGAGCCGAAGGCGTCTTCGAGGACTTCGGGGAGGCTCTTGGGGCCGGGGTAGTGCATGACGTCGAAGTCGCTGAGTTTGAGATCAGCGGCGAGATCGGTGACGGCCTCGTGGAGGCCGCCGATGCGGTCGGCCATGTTGAGGGTGATGGCCTTGTCGCCGGTGAAGAGTCGGCCTTCGGCGGTCTTGGCGAGGTCGATGCCGGGCCTGCCCGCGACGACGCGGCTGGTGAACTGGTTGTAGGTTTCGGTCATCTTGGCGCGGACGGTGGCGACTTCGGCGGGGGACCAGGCGCCGGTGGAGCGGAACATGTCGGCGTTGGGCCCGCGGGAGCGGGAGACGACGTTGACCTTGAGGTTGGAGTAGAGCCCGTCCATGGCGAGGCGGCCGCCGACGACGCCGATGGAGCCGACGATGCTGGAGGGGTTGACGTAGACCTTCTGGCCGCCGACGAGGCAGTAGTAGCCGCCCGAGGCGGCCATGGAGCCTACGGAGATCCAGACGGGCTTGGAGGCGGAGAGCTTTTTGAGCCCCTGGTACATGACTTCGGAGGCGGAGGCGGAGCCGCCGGGGCTGTTGATGCGGACGACGACGCCTTCGATGAGGGGTTGGTCGATGAGTTCTTCGATGGTTCGGCGGAAGGAGCGGGAGCCGACGGATTCGCCGCCGCCCATGAGCCCGCCAGAGGCCGAGTCGCCGTCGATGATGGTTCCGTTGAGGTGGAGGACGGCGATGGAGGGCTTCTTGGGGGTGGTGTCGGGCGTCTGGGAGAGCTTGGAGAGCATGGCGAAGGGGTTGGACATTTCGAGCTTGGCGTCGGCGTCGGAGCCGAGGAGCGAGGAATCGAGCTCGACTTCCGTGCCGTAGACCTTGTCGAGGTGCGCGACGATGGAGGCCCAGTCGACTTCGGCGTCGATGAGCCCGAGATCAACGGCCTTGGCGGCGTCGGCGAGCCAGGCTTCCTTCATGGCGGTGTCGAGCTTGGCGTCGTCGAGCTTTCGGCCGGCCTTCATGGGGGCGCGGACGTTGGCGTACATGCTGTCGAGGAGCTGGTTGATGTTCTGGTCCCAGGCTGGGCTGGGCTTGCTGTTGGACATCATCTCGGAGGCGCCCTTGTAGTCGCCGACCTGGACGAAGTCGGCCTTGACGCCGATCCACGAGAGGGTGTCGGCGAGGAACATCTCCTCCATGTGCATGCCCGAGAGCATGACGGGCGCACCGGGCTGGGCGAGGGCTTCGTCGGCGTACGAGGCGAGAAGGAAGTAGGGGGTGGTGTAGGCCTCGGCGAAGACGTGAACTTTCTTGCCGGCCTTTCGGGCGGCCTTGATGGCGGTGCCGAGTTCTTCGGTCTGCGTGGGGGAGAGTTCGGCGTCCTTGAGCCGGATCAGGATGCCCTTGTGCGCGGGCGAGCGAGCGGCGGTGTGGATGGCGCTGGTGGCGGCGGAAAGGGTGACGTGGTCGCCCGAGCCGAAGAGCCACTCGAGCGGATTGGGTTGCTCGTGGAGCGGGCCGTCGAGTTCGAGGAGCGCGACTTCGGCGGGTTGGACGGCGTGGGCGAGGCCCGCGGAGGCGGAGAGGGCGAGCACGAGAGCGAGACGCGAGAATCGCATGAGAAACTCCTTGAAAGGGGGCGTCGGCCCCGCGGTCATACCGGGAGAGGGTAGGAGAGGTTCACGGTTGATCGGGCGATTTGGGGGTCAGTCGTAGCCGAGGCGTTCGAGGTCGTCCTCGTCGAGGCCGAATTGGTGCCCGATCTCGTGGAGAAGTGTGACCATGATCTCGTCGTAGACCGCGTCATCGGCATCGGGCTGGTCCCAGCCGCCGGCGAGATCGATGATTCCGATCCGGAACAGGTGGATGTTGGACGAGAGTTCCGGGCGTTCGACGCTGGCCTCGGTGAAGGAGGTTCCGGTGTGGAGCCCGCAGAGTTCGTCGGCGGCCTTGGTGTCGGCGGGGTCGATCCCGACGGAGCGGAGCATGTCGGGCGTGGGGCGGTCGAGCACGATGACGGGGACTTCCTCGATGAGATCCGCGAGGGCTGGGGGGAGGTTCTCGATCGCTTCCTCCATGAGGGCGTCGAAGCGCTGGCGCTCCTGCGGTGTCACGGGCGGGCTCCCGCGTCGGTGGATGGGGCCGGTTTGGCGAGAATGTGGTCGAGGGATAGCGGTGGGGACATGATGGCGTGGCGAAGGCGGATGCAGTCGATGAGCACGCCGCCGAGCCCGAGGGTGATGAGCAGGGAGCCGACGGCGATAAGGAGCGAGCCGATGGTTCGGGCGGTCTCGGTGGGGTCGGACTCGATGCCGGGCGAGGTGAGGCGGAGGCAATCGCCCAATGCGGCAAGGCCGACGGCGCCGAGAATGACGAGAAGTGTCTGGCGGTCGACGCGACCTGTGCGCATGAGGAGCGAGCGGGAAACGAGGAGGCGGCCGTTGGGGCGGATGCCGAGAATGATGACGGCGATGCAGGCGGCGCACCCGAGACGGAGCATGGTGCGGACGGTGGACCAGTCGGCGTGGGCGAGGTAGGGGTCGGGCTCACGGAGATCGAGGACGGCGTGGATCTGCCACATGAGATATGCGAGCGGGAAGTGGGCGAGTGCTCCCAGGAGGGCGGCGGCGGAGGTGATGGCAGGGATGCCCGCGTGGGGTCTGATGAAAATGAGCGAGGCGAAGCCCGCGAAGGCGATGCAGATGGAGGGGGCGTGGTTGAGCAGGTCGGTGCTCGCCAGGGTCGGCCCGTCGAGCGATCGGGCGAGTTCGTTGAGTCGCAGCGTGAGCACGGCGAGTGCGGCGGCGAGACAACTCGCCGCCCAGAGGACCAGCCCAAGGGCGATGACCCCCGGGAGCGGAATGGGGCGGAGTTCGGAGGCGAGCGGATCGACGGTGGCGAGGATGGTGCCGCGGACGGGCGTGCCGCATTCCGGGCAGATGGCGCGGACGGAGAGCCCGCGGAGGTTGTAGCCGCAGCGTGCGCATGGGAGGTCGCCGCCGAGGGTTCGGGCGAGGAGCGAGGATGGCTCGGGGGCGGGGGGTTGGGTAACGGCGTGATCCACGAGAGCCCCGGCAGAGACCGTTCGGACAGCCAACGGCGGCCCCCGGGCGGAGACGCGAGCGTCGGGAGCCGACGCGCCGCCCGGGCTGATAGTGTAACGAGGGCGTCAAGAAAGTGCTGGGGATTGGACAAGCAAGGCCGGGGGGTCCCGGAAGGAGCGAAGGGTCATGGCGAGGGTTGTGAGGCTGGTGCAGACGGGGCCGATGAAGATCGAGCCGGCGCAGACCAAGCCCGTGTGGGTGTGCGCGTGCGGGCTGTCGAAGACGTTTCCGATCTGCGATGGGAGCCACAAGACGACGGCGAAACAGGAGCAGCCCGGGAAGCTGTACCACTACGACCCGTCGACGCTCGATGTGAAGCGGATCGAGGACGACCCGATGGCCGAGGCATCGGGCGAGGCGAAGGGGTAAGGGCGGGTCAGGCGAGCAGCGAGGCGAGAATCTCGATGGGGTGCGAGGCCTCGCGACGCGTGCCGTCGTGGATCTGGTGTCGGCAGCTTGTGCCGGGCGCGCAGACGCGTGCGTCGGGGTTCTGGCGCAGGGCTGGGAAGAGCGTGAGCTCGCCGATCTTCATGGAGAGGTCGTAGCGGTCGGCGGTGAAGCCGAAGGATCCCGCCATGCCGCAGCAGCCCGTCTCGAGGACGCGGAGCTTGTCTCCCAGAACCATGCGGAGGACGGCGGCGGAGGAGTCGACGCCCCAGAGTGCCTTCTGGTGGCAATGCCCGTGCAGGACGACGGGGGGGACGGACTCCACGCGGCAGATCGAGCGGAGGCGATCGGCGAGGGCGGGCGTCGCGGCGAGATACTCCTCGGGCAGGAAGCACTTGGCGGCGAGGCGTCGGCGGGCGTCGATCGGCGTGCGGAGCGACAAGTCGAGCCAGTCGTCCTTGATCGCCGACAGGCACGAAGGCTCGGCGACGAGGATCGCGTCGATCGCGGGGTTGTCGGCCAGGGGCATAAGGCGCTCGAGCGTCGCGTCGATCTGGTCGATCGCCTGGGGGAGCAGGCCTGTCGAGATGAGCGATCGGCCGCAACAGCCGGCGTCGGCGAGTAGAACGCGGAAGCCCAGCGCCTCGTACACGCGCCGTGTGGCGAGCCCGATCGAGGTTTCGTTGAACATGGTGAAGCAGTCGCCGAAGAGGGCGACGGCGTGCTGCGAGGTGTTCGGCGTGAGCGTGTGCTGGAACGCGGACGCGCCCTTGAAGTGCTTGGCGAGCGACGGCGCGAACGCGGGGACGTCGCGGCGAGGATCGATCTTGGCGAACCTGCGGAGGAACCACTTCGCCAGGGGCGTGCGGTTCATGCGGTTGGCGATCGCGGGCGTCAGCGACCCGAGGCGGTTGAGCACGCGGACGTGCCCGAACAGCAGCGCCGAGAGCGGCGTTCGTCCGGCGGCCTGATATCGCTGCGAGGTGTACTCGGCCTTGAGCCTGGAGATGTCGACATTGCTGGGGCACTCGCTCTTGCATGCTTTGCACGAGAGGCAGAGGTTGAGCGTGTCGATGGTGTCGGGGTCGTCCCAGGGTTGCTCGCCGGGAGAGACGGATTGGCCGGTGATGGCGAGGCGGAGCGCGTTGCCGCGGCCGCGGGTGCTGTGGCGTTCGTCGAGCGTGGCCTGGTAGCTGGGGCACATCGTGCCGCCTGATTTCTTCCGGCAGACGCCCGCGCCGTTGCACATCTCGACCGCGCCCTCGAACCCGTGCTGATCGGCGAAGGCGAACGAGGTTCTGATGGCGGGGTATTGGGCGGGCTTGCCGGGGTCGGGTTCTACGCGGAGCGAGCGGGTGATCGACTCGATGGCGCGGGGCTCGACGATGTTGCCGGGGTTGAGGAGATTGCGCGGGTCGAAGATGGACTTCACGTCGCGGAAGGCGCGCATGATGGTTGGGCCGTAGAACCGTTCGAGGAGCGGCCCGCGGACGCGGCCGTCGCCGTGCTCGCCGGACATGACGCCGCCGAGTTCCTTGGCGAGGTCGGCGGTCTCGACGGCGATCTGGCGCATGATCTCGCGGTCGGAGGTGCTGTGAATGTCGATCAGCGGGCGGACATGCAGGACGCCAACGGAGGCGTGGGCCCAGTAGGCGGCGATGGTGCCGTGGCGGGTGACGATGGCACGGAGCCGTTTGACGAATTCGCCGAGGCGTTCGACGGGGATGGCGTTGTCTTCGACGAAGGTGATGGGCTTGCGGTCGCCGGGCACGCCGTGGAGGAGGGGTTCGCCGGCCTTGCGGAGCTTCCAGGCGTTGAGCATGGCGCGGGCGTCGGTGTGATCGTGCTTGGCGATGCCCGGGACTGCCCGTGAGAGCTGGGCGAACTTCTCGCGGATCTCGTCCTGGCCCGTGGTCGAGAAGTACTCGACGTACAGGACGGCCTTGAGCGGCTTGCCGTCGGCGGGCGGCGGCATGAGATCGACGTAGCGGCGGTACTCGGCGTTGGCGGCGGCGAGGCCGACCACCATGTCGTCGAGCAGCTCGACCGCGCTGGGGCCGGTCGCGAGGATGGGCAGCACGGCGGCGATCGCCTCGTCAAGGTCGGAGAAGCCCAGCACGCTGAGCCCTTTGGCGCGCGGCTTGGGGTGGAGTCTGAGGTGGGCGCCCAGAGTGACCGCGAGGGTGCCTTCGCTGCCGCAGACGAGGTGCGCGAGGTTGACCCGCGAGAGCCCGGCGGGGTCCTTCTCGATCCCGTCGAGGATCATGTCGAGGGCGTAGCCGGCGTTTCGGCGGACGGTCTTCGGGAAGCGAGCGCGGATTTCGGACGCGAGCGGAAGGACGACGTCGGCGACGCGGCGGGTCAGGGCGTGGACGGCGGGGTCGCGCAGCGCGGCGCCCTCGTCGAATTGGCAGCGAGAGCCGTCGGCGAGCATGACGTCAACGCCCAGCAGGCTCTCGGAAGTGCGGCCGTAGCGGATGGATCGAGCGCCCGCGGCGTTGTTTCCGATGGCTCCCCCGACGTTGCAGTGTCGGCTGGTTGCGGGATCGGGGGCGAAGAACCAGTCCTTCGCCGGCCCGCGAGAAAGCTCGTCGTTGAGGTCGTCGATGGTGATGCCGGGCTCGACGCGGCAGGTGCCGAGGGTTGGGTCGGCGTTCAGCAGGCGGTTGCAACGGGCGGAGAAATCGATGACGACCGCGCGGTTGGTGCATTGACCGGCGAGCGAGGTGCCTCCGCCGCGGGGGAGTATCGGGAGCGAGCGTCCCGCGCAGAAGGCGACGGCCGCGACGGCGTCGTCGATGTCGTCGGGGATGACCACGCCCAGAGGCTCGACCTGATAGAGCGACGCGTCGGTGGCGTAGAGCAGGCGATTGTGCCGGTCGAAGCGGACTTCGCCCCGGACGGCGTTGGCCAGCTCGCGGGCGGCGTGGTGGCGCTGGGCCGGGGTCAGCTCGGGCGGGACGGGGACGTGGGACTGGAGCACGGGGAGGCTGGGCACGCACCAATATAGGATGAGGCAGGCCCGGGGTTTGTGGGGTGTCGGGCGGAGTTTCGTGCGGATGCCGTGAACCGGCCGATGATCCTCGGCGCTCCATGCAGGGTCGCGGTCGGTGTGAACACTCAGAAGGAGACAGTCCCGTGAGGAACGTGATGCTGGCTGGTCGGGTGCTCGGTGTGGTTCTGGCGGCGGGTCTGGCGGCGTCGATTGTGCCGGCGGCCTTGGCTCAGCCCGGCGCGGGCGAGTCGCTCGTGCGGGCGGGGAAGAACGACTCGCTCGATATCCGCCGGATCACGCTGTATCGCTCGGGCGTGGGGTCGTTCCAGCGGGGCGGGAAGGTCGAGGGGGACGCGACGATCGCGCTTCGGTTCAAGACCGAGCAGGTCAACGACATTCTCAAGTCGATGGTGGTGCTCGATCTTTCCGGCGGGACCATCGAGGGCGTGTCGTACGCGAGCAAGGAGCCCCTCGCGAAGCGTCTGGCGAGCTTCGGCGTCGATATCTCGGGCGATCCGAGCCTGCCGGCGCTGCTCGGGAAACTCCGGGGTGCCACGGCGGCGGTGACGACGTCGGACGGGAGTGTCTCCGGGACGATCCTGGGTGTGGAGACGCGGAAGGTCGCCGCGGGCAAGGACGTGCCGCCGGTGGACACGCCGTTCATCAACCTGGTGACGGGGACGGGGATTCGGAGCTTTGATCTGACGCGGGTGAGCAACGTCGAGTTGCAGGACAAGGACCTTGCGGGCGAACTGGCCAAGGCGCTGGCGGCTCTGGCGGAGCATCGCGCGGACCGGACCAAGGCGGTGGAAGTGAAGCTTCGCGGGCAGGGCTCGCGCGACGTGGTGGTGAACTACATCCACGAGATGCCGGTGTGGAAGGCGAGCTATCGGCTCGTCCTGCCGGACGAAAAGAACAGCGACAAGGCGAGCCACTCGCTGCAGGGGTGGGCGATCGTCGAGAACCCGACGGACGAGGACTGGAACGACGTGCGGCTGAGCCTGGTGAGCGGGCGACCAGTGAGTTTCCAGATGGACCTGTACGAGCCGCTGTTCGTGTTCCGGCCTGAGATTCCGGTGCCGACGGTGCCGGGGGTTCTGCCGAGGATGTACTCGCGCGGTCAGGCGGAGATGGCCAAGGCGGGTGCGCCGGATGCGGGCGCGCCGGGGGCACCCACCGGGCGACCGGCGGCGGCGCGAGCGAGGGGAGCGGGCGGGGGTGGGCCCGCGCCGGCGATGGACCTCGGGGGCATGGCGGAGAACATGGTGTTCATGGGCGTGCAGGACGCGGCCGCGATGGCCGACTATTCGGCTCGCGCTCAGGCGCAGGTCGTCGAGAGCGGTGAGGTCTTCCAGTATGAACTGGCGACCCCGGTGACCATCGCCAGGCAGCGGTCGGCGATGCTGCCGATCATCAACCAGGGCGTCGGCGGGCGGCGCGTCTCGATCTATAACCGCGCCGATGGGTCCGAGCATCCGATGCGGGGCGTCGAACTGACCAACAGCACGAATCTGCAGTTGCTCCCCGGGCCGATCAGCGTGTACGACGGGTCGGCGTACGCGGGTGATGCGCAGATCGGGCACGTCTCCCCGGGCGAGAAGCGGCTGCTCGCGTACGCGATCGACCTGGACGTGAGCGTGTCGGCGGACGATCAATCCTCGGGCGACGTGCGGAAGCTCCGCATCGTGAACGGGCTGATCGAGCAGACAAGCCTGGCCCGCATGAACGTGACGTACAAGATCAACGGGAAGGCGTCGAAGATCGATCGCACCGTGCTCGTTGAGCATCCCAAGCTGCCCGGGTACGAGCTCAAGGAAGGCAAGCCCAGCGAAGAAGCGGGCGGGCTGTACCGCTTCGAGGTCGCGCTGGGCGCGGGCAAGAGCGAGTCGCTCAAGGTCGTGCAGGAGCAGACCTTCAGCCAGCAGATCGGGCTGACGGACATCGACCTGCCGACCATGCTGGCGTACCAGACGCAGGGCAAGGCGAGCAAGGCGGTGGTCGACGCCTTCCGCGAGGGGCAGAAGAAGCGCTCGGAGATCGCCGAACGTCAGCGGCAGATCGAAACGATCGACCGCGAGCGTGCCGAGATCGACAAGGATCAGGCCCGCGTTCGCGAGAACATGAAGACCATCGAGCGGGACACGGACCTCTACCGCGGCTACATCAAGCAGTTCACGGATCAGGAAACTCGTCTCAAGGAGCTCGCTTCGCAGGCGAAGGTCCTCCGCGAGCAGATCGATTCGCTCAACCAGGCCTTCGCGCAGTGGGTCTCGAATCTCAACGTCGACTGAACAGGCCGAGCGGCCGGTCGGACGAACCACGCACGGCGGGCGGACCCGGCGAACCCGGGGACGCCCGCCGATTTACTGCGCGTCGTCGTCATCGTCGGCTTCGGTGTCCGCCGGCGCGGGCTCGTCGGGCGTGGCGATCGAGCCGCTGCGGCGGACGACGTCCTGGCTGATCGTGTCGTAGCACGAGGCGAGCAGCCCCACCAGCGGGAAGGTCGAGTTGGTGAAGGGGCTCGCGCCCAGGCGACGCAGCAGCGGGTGGATCAGCGGCGGGGGAAGGATGCGCGTGTCGAGCTCGGCGAGTTCCGGGCCCGCTTCCCAGAAGCGAGGCACGCTCTGCAGCAGGTCCGGGCGCTCGCCGTCGCTCACGCCCGGAACGCGCCCGACGTACAGCCCGGCCCCGCCCGTGCCCGCGGTGCGGAGGTGACGCAGGCGATCGACCAGCTCGGACGCCGGAAGCCCGCGGAGGCGGAACATGAGGAACGGATCGTTGATCAGACGGTCGGCGACGAGGTACGCGGCGCAGAGCGCGTGCTTGCACCAGCGGAAGGTCTGCGGCTGCGCCGGGGCGGCGGGCGTCCCGGGGGCGGGCGTGGTCTGCCAACTGCGGCGGCAAGTGCACTGGGCCGAGAGTTCGGAAGGTTCGGTCGGGAAGAGCTTGAGCCCGGCGGGGATAAAGACCTCCTCGATGCTTGCCGGAAGCTCGTTGGCGAAAATCTTGGCGCTGTAGGCGGATCCCTCGGAAATCGCCTTGAGCACCACGAGCCACTGCTCGTCGGTGTAGGTGGGCACGCTGATCTTGCAGGCGTAGGCCCGGTCGGCACGCCCCTGCACCACCGCGGTGATGAGCCCCGGGTCAACCGCGAGGGTCTTGGTCTGACCGAGGCGGGCGTACTCGAGCCCTTCCTTGAGGTTCTGCCCGTCGGCGTGCTCCTCGATGAAGCGGACCCAGCGCTGGGCGGCCCATGACCCGTCCCACGGCGACACGCCTTCCTCGGGCGTCGGGAGGCGGATCCCGCCGCGGACCTTGCGGGGATGAAGCCTCGGCGGCGTTTCTCGGCGGGTGAAGTTGGGGTTGAAGTTGGACATGGGTCAGGCCTCGTCCACGATCGCGTCGTTGCGCAGGGTGAGCAGGTCCCGGAGCTGGGTCGTATCGAGCTCGGTCAGCCACGACTCGCCAGACCCGATGATCTTTTCCGCCAGTTCGGTCTTCTGCTCGATCATCTGGTCGATGCGTTCTTCGAGCGTGCCCTTGACCACGAACTTGTGAACCTGCACCGTCCGCGTCTGCCCGATGCGGTAGGCGCGGTCGGTGGCCTGGTTCTCGACCGCGGGGTTCCACCACCGATCAAAGTGGAAGACGTGCGTTGCCGCCGTGAGGTTCAGGCCCACGCCGCCCGCCTTGAGGCTGATGATCATGATGGGCGAGCGGCCGTCGGCCCGCTGGAACTGCTCGACGATCTGGACGCGCTGGGCCTGCGGCGTGCCGCCGTGCAGGAACAGCACCTCTCGCTGGAGGTGGTGCCGGATCATCGCCGCGAGGATCCCGCCCATCTGGCGGAATTGCGTGAAGATGAGCGCCTGGTCCCCCTCGGCGAGCATCTCCTCGAGAATCTCCAGCAGCCGGATGCATTTGCCGGAACGCCCGGGGACGGGCGGCTTTCCCGAGTCGCTCGTCCAGTCCTTGAGGAGCTGGCTCGGGTGGTTGCAGATCTGCTTGAGGCGGATGAGCCCCGCGAGCACCATCCCGCGACGCTGGATCCCCTCGGAGTTCTCGACCTCTGAGAGCATGCGCCGGACACAGGTCTCGTACAGCTCTGCCTGTTCGGGCGTCAGCGGGGCGAACTCGCGCGTCTCGACCTTCGCGGGCAGATCGGCGACCACGGTCGGGTCGCTCTTGAGTCGGCGAAGAATGAACGGGCGGACAAGCCCCTTGAGCTGCTCGGCCCGGGCGCGGTCCTTGTATCGTTCGACCGGGACGGCGAACCGCGTGCGGAACCCGCCCGCCGAGCCGAGGTACCCCGGGTTGAGGAAGTCCATGATCGACCAGAGCTCGCTCAGGCGGTTCTCGACCGGCGTGCCGGTCAGGGCGACGCGCTTCTCGGAACGGATGTTGCGGACGGCCTGGCTTTGTTTGGCGACCGGGTTCTTGATGTACTGCGCCTCGTCGAGCACGATCCGGCCCCACTCGGCCTGCTGGATCAGCTCGCGGTCGCGGTGCGCGAGCGTGTAGGTCGTGATGACCAGATCGCTGTCCGCCGCGCGAGCAAGGAACGTCTCGCCCAGCAGCCGCTCGGCCCCGTGGTGCACCAGCACACGCAGATCCGGGCAGAAGCGCTGCGTCTCGTGGATCCAGTTGCCCACCACCGACATCGGGACCACCAGCAGCGTGGGCTTGATCGGCGCGGGGGCGTCCGGGGGCAGCCCCGCCTCGGCCCGCGCTCGCTCACGCTCCAGCGACAGCAGCGCGAGCAACTGCACCGTCTTGCCCAGTCCCATGTCGTCGGCCAGGCACATCGACAGGCCCATGCGCTCCAGGAACGCCAGCCACGACAGGCCTCGCAACTGATACGGGCGGAGCGTCCCATGGAACTTCGCCGGCGCTTCGACGGGGGTGAGCGTCTTGTAGGCGGCCTCGGCGTTCATCAGGCTCGCGACCCACCCGGTCGCTTCGAGCCCGAGCACGGGAATCCCCGTGTCCCTCACGTCCGACGCGTACGCCACGCGGAGCGCCTCGCCCACCGTCATCTGACCGCTGGTGTTCTCGTGCATGAAGCGGATCGCCGCCTGCACGTCCTCCGGACGGATCTCGACCCATCGCCCGTTGACGCGGACGAGCGGCGAGTTCTTCTTCGCGAGCTGCTCAAACTCTTCGAGCGTGAGCGTGGTCTCGCCCAGGGCGATCTCCCACCGGTACTTGACCAGCGCACCGAGCCCGAGCTGGCTGGGCCTCGCGCCAGAGCCCGTCGCGCCCCCGGGAGCCGAGCCCGGCTCCGTCTCGTCGCTCTCGATCTTCAGGCGTGCACCAAGGCGAGACAGCGGGCTGTCCCACCAGTCCGGGCTTTGCACGGCGAAGCCCTGTTCCTTCAGGATCGGTCCCACCTCGCGAAGGAACTCGTAGGCCTGCTTGGTGTTGAGCGGGAGATCCACAGGCTCGGAATCGTCGAGCGCCTTCTCGAGGCGCTTGTACATCCGGCTTGCGCGGCCGAGCTCGCCCAGCAGCAGTTCCTGCGGCTGATCGATCCGTCGCCCGGAGACCGTCAGCGAGTCGCCCGGAAGCCCCCAGACGTCCGCGGCGTCGACGATCAGCGTGGGCACCTCGACGCTCTGCAGGTGGAAGCTGAGCGGCCACATCGCGTCGTCGGCGTTCGCGGCCGAGCGGGCTCCGCTTGCCGGGTCCGGCATGGGCGGCTCGCTGAGGCGCAGGAGCAGACGCCACGCGCTGCTCGCGCCGCGATCTTCCAGCACGCTGAGCCACTGACGGATTCGGCGGGCGGTTTCCTGTCGGGCGGCGGGTGTGCCCTCGACGGCTTCCGACTCCCCCAGAAGCCCGCGCAGCATCGCCACAGGCTGGTCACGCGAGGGGTCCTTGTCTGCGACGGCGTCGAAAAAGCTCTCGCCGATCAACGCGCGGCGGGCCCAGGCGTCCGTCACGCGGCACAAGACGTCCTCGACGATCGCCCAGGCGTCGTGCCCGAGCGAGTCCGACGCCGCCCGCGCCGAGCCCGGCATCGCCGCGACGAGCATCGCCACGCGTTCGGCGGCCTTCTCGTCCGAGAGCCAAGGCTGCCACCCGGCCGTCGCGTTCCCGTCCGAGCCCTGACGGACCACGGGCACGAACCGCTGCTCGGCCAGCATCGAGAGCGCTACACGCGACACGGCGGCGAAGAACGCCACGCTATCGCCCAGCGCCAGATGCTCGTGGCCGGGGGTCGACACCAGATCCAGCAGATGCTCGAGCAGTTCGGGAGCGGTGATCGCAGGCGTCGAGAGCCCGTCGACCACCCAGGGCGAGGGGGTGCCCGGCTCGGCCGAATCCGGCACGCCCCGCAGGTGCGCCAGCGTAGGGCTGCCCGAGGGGCGCCCGTCCCGAGAGGGGAGCATCAGCGTCGCCCGAGATCGTCGTGCTGTGATCGCCCCGGGGACCAGCGGGAGCATCGCGTCCGGGTCGGCGGCAAACGGATGGACGTCCGCTTGACGGAAAGAGGCGACCTCGGCACGCCCGTCCTCCGCCCAGAGGAACAGCTCGTGACCTGCCCACGCCGCATGTATCACCAAGGTGTCCGACCGCAGAATCCCGCTCCTCCCGATCACACACTTGCGAAGGGCTTTGGGGCGTCCGTGTCCCCGGAAACCACAGCTCGCGAATGAGGGCGCAGGGACTCGAACCCTGGACCCGCGGCTTAAAAGGCCGCTGCTCTACCGACTGAGCTACACCCTCGCGAAAGGCCGACCCGAAGGATTCGAGGCCGACCGTGCGCCAGACGCGATGGTAGGGACTCCTCTCGCGGAAGTCCTTGACACGAGAAAGGGAGCTTCGAACCCCCTGGATAAGGTCGTCTCGCCGGGGTCGGTCAGGGTCGGGTCGTCGGGATTGACCATGGTGGTGGAGCACCTACGATGAGGTGTCTTTCGGAGCCGACCGCGACGGAGGCCCGGCGTGTGAGCCGGGACGAGGCGCGGGCAGGGGCTCGCCCAGCGCGGCTGGTGGCGGGTCCAGCTTCGGGTCGGACGGGACGTTCCCGGGCCGACCTCAATGCCGCGGCAACCGTCTCTCGCCCCCTCCGGGGCTGACGCGAGCCGCAGCGGGCTTGTGTCGTTGGTGCCGAGTGTCGGCACGACTGAGGGCGGAGAATCACAACCATCGTTGGGCGATGGTGTAACGGCAGCACAGCAGATTTTGGTTCTGTTTGTCCTGGTTCGAATCCAGGTCGCCCAGTCTTTCCTCCGGGCGCTTTCTCGGAGTTTCACGCACCATGCACCACGAGCTGACACGTCCAACTGCCGTGATCCTCGCCGCCGGGAAGGGCACGCGGATGAAGTCCGACCTGCCCAAGGTGGTTCACCCGGTGGGCGGGCGTCCGATGATCTGCGCCGTGGTGGACGCCTGCCGCGCCGCCGGGTGCGGGCGCATCATCGTGGTGGTGGGGTACATGCAGGAAAAGGTCCGCGAGGCGCTCGCGGGCTTTGATGTCGAGTTCGCCGTGCAGACCGAGCAGCACGGGACCGGGCACGCCGTCATGTCCGCCGCTCCTCTGCTCAGAGGCTGCGAGGGCGAGGTGATCGTTCTGGCGGGCGACGGCCCGCTGATCCGCCCCAAGACGCTCCGCACGCTGCTGACGCGGCACCGCCAGTCGCGCGCCGCCGCATCGCTCGCGACCAGCGTGATCGAGGATCCGACCGGCTACGGCCGCATCATTCGCGATCAGGAAGGCCGCTTCCGCTGCATCGTCGAGCACAAGAACGCCACCGAAGATCAACGCAGGATCCGCGAGGTCAATCCGAGCTACTACTGCTTCAGCGGCACGGACCTCTTCCGGGCGCTCGAACGCGTCGGGCGCAACCCCGCGAGCGGCGAGTACTACCTCACGGACGTTCCCGAGCTGCTGCTCAAGGACGGGCGCACGGTCGAGGTCATCGACGCGGTGCCGCCCGAGGACATCCTGAGCATCAACACGCCCGAGGAGCTCGACCGCGTCGATCGGGTCTTCCGTTCGCGCGTGGAACGGTGGATGGGCGACGGGTACGACACCCACGACATGAAGATCTTCGCCGGGCGTCACAGCCGGGCGCTGACCGACCGCGTCTGCACGCACCTGATGATGCCCGTGGGCGTCGCCAAGACGAACGTCTTCCCCGACGGGGAGATTCTCGTCAAGCTGGAAGAGGACGTTCGCGGCCGCGACTGCTTCGTGGTGCTCTCGACGGGCGCGCCCGTCAACGAGAACATCATGGAGCTGCTGATCTTCATCGACTGTCTCCGCCGCGCGAGCGCCGACCGGGTGACCGTCGTGATGCCGTACTTCGGCTACGGCCGCCAGGACCGCAAGGACGAGGGGCGCGTCCCGATCACGGCCAAGCTGGTGGCGAACCTCGTCACGGCGGCGGGCGCGAACCGCGTGATGGCGATCGACCTGCACGCCGCGCAGATCCAGGGGTTCTTCGATCTGCCCTTCGATCACCTCACCGCGACGCCGGTGTTCTACGAGTATTTCAACAGCATCCGCAAGTCGCTGGGCGACCTGTGCCTCGTGAGCCCGGACGTGGGGAACGTGAAGGTCGCCGAGAGCTTCGCGAACCTGCTGGGCGCGGATCTGGCGATCATCAACAAGCGCCGTCTCAGCGGCTCGGACGTCACGACGGGCAACCTGATCGGCGACGTCGAGGGCAAGACGGTGCTCATGTTCGATGACATGATCTCGACGGCGGGCACCGTGTGCGAGGCGGCCCGCCTGGTCAAGGACCGCGGCGCGAAGGACGTCATCGCCGCCGCCACCCACGCCGTGCTCGTCCACCCGGCGATGGAGCGTCTGGCCCGCTCGCCCATCAGCAAGATCGTCGTGACCAACTCGGTCCCGCTGGGCGACCGCGTCGCCCCGATCCGAGACAAGGTCGTTGAGTTGTGCGTCGGTCCGCTGCTCGGCGAAGCGATCCGGCGAATCCACAGAAACGAGTCGATCTCCGCCCTGTTCCACAAGACAGCCGGAGTCAAGAGGTAAGTCAGTCACCCGGCCCGGGGCGATTGAGCCCCCAAGCCACCAAGCAGGAGTCAGTCATGCACGAGAAGTCCCCGGTTCTTCAGGCCCAGCCCCGAGAGAAGCTCGGTTCACGCTACTGCCAGCGCGTCCGCAAGCAGGGCAATCTCCCCGCGATCGTCTACGGCCACGGCGCAGCGCCGAGCCCGATCCTCCTCAACCACAAGGAGGCCGTGTCGCACTTCGTCAAGGGCGAGAAGGTCTTCCGCCTCGACTTCCCCGGCCAGGGGAACAAGGACGAGATGCAGATGGTCCTGCTCAAGGACCTTCAGTACGACTACCTCGGGACCAACGTGGTTCACGCCGACTTTGCCCGCGTGGACCTCAACGAGCGCGTTCGCTCGCGCGTCCCGATCCACCTCGTGGGTGAAGCCAAGGGCCTCAAGCAGGCCGGCGCGATCCTGATGCACCCGACCAACGAGATCGAGGTCGAGTGCGCGGTGAAGGACCTGCCCGACTACATCGAAATCAACATCAACGAGCTCGATGTCGGGCACGCGATCACGTCCGCCGAGGTCAAGCTGCCTGTCGCCGACATGAAGCTGATCACGGACAAGCACGCGATCGTGGCGCAGATCGTGATCCAGGTCGAGGAGGTCACGGGCGAGGCGACCGCCGCCGCCGCGGGCGCCGCCGAGCCGGAAGTCCTGACCGCCAAGAAGCCCGCCG
>ERZ761603.361-NODE-361-length-38988-cov-22.114427_pt1 | contig 38988 bp, 40 predicted proteins | sample MGYA00511879_ERZ761603 | MGnify/ENA primary metagenome ERZ761603 (study PRJEB28899, sample SAMN02850040) | bioreactor sludge metagenome | biome: EBPR Sludge; feature: EBPR Bioreactor; material: flocular biomat | place: Australia: Thorneside Wastwater Treatment...
ACCAGCAACTGGGCCAACACCTCATCTACATCCAGCGCGGTGCGGAACAGATTGGTGCGCTCGTTGAACTCACGGGTCCGACGCTCAGACTCCTCAGCCTCGGTCATGATGTCGATATCCCAGCCGGTCAGCATACTGGCCAGACGCACATTCTGACCGCGACGGCCAATAGCAAGGCTAAGTTGCTCATCGGGCACCACCACGTCCATGCGGTTGGCCTCGTCATCCAGCACGACCTTGGCTACTTCCGCCGGAGCCAGCGCGTTAACCACAAAGGTAGCCGGATCAGCCGCCCACGGAATGATATCGACCTTCTCGCCCTGCAACTCCTGCACTACCGCCTGCACACGGCTGCCGCGCATACCGACACAGGCTCCGATCGGGTCGATGCTGCTGTCGTGCGAGAGCACGGCGATCTTGGCCCGGCTGCCCGGATCACGCGCCACCGCCTTGATCTCGATGATGCCGTCATAAATCTCGGGAACTTCCTGCGCGAACAGCTTGGCCATGAACATGGGGTGGGTGCGCGAGAGGAAAATCTGCGGGCCGCGGGTTTCCTGACGCACGTCGTAAATGATGGCGCGGATACGATCGCCGACCTTGTAATGCTCACGCGGCAGCAGCTCGTCGCGACGCAGATAACCTTCGGCCCGGCCCAGATCGACAGTCACATTGCCATACTCGACGCGCTTGACGCTGCCGTTGATGACCTCGTTGACGCGATCCTTGTACTCTTCGAACTGGCGTGCGCGCTCGGCGTCGCGAACCTTCTGCACGATAACCTGCTTGGCGCTCTGCGCTCCGATGCGGCCGAACTCGACCGGCGGCAGCTCTTCGGTCCAGACATCCCCGAGCTTGGCCTCTTTTTCGACCTTGAGAGCATCCTTGAGGCTGACCTGCTGCGCGGCCAGCTCCGGCTCCACAGCTTCAACCACAGTGGTGGCGCGGAACACCTGCATCTTGCCGGTCTTGCGGTCGATCTTGGCGCGGATATCCAGTTCACTGCCATACTTGGCCTTGCCAAGCTTGACCAGCGCCTGCTCCATCGCATCAAGCACTTCCTCGCGTTCGATATTCTTCTCGCGAGCGACAACTTCGGCCACCTGCAACATTTCGGTCATCATCATGACGCTTTCTCCTTTTTCGTACTCTTGGTCTTACGCTCAAAGGTTGGCTGTTTTTTCGCCTTCCCCGTGAATTTCTTTTTCTCGCCCTTGGCGAACACTTCGTCAGCGATATCCAGACGCGCCTGCGCAATATCGGCAAAGTCGATTTCGCGGATCACGCCGTCAACCTCAAGGCGCACTTTGGCACCATTGGCGCCGCGCAGCTTGCCTTTATAACGCTTCTGACCGTCAACTGCGACACCCAACTCCAGACGGGCCGTTTGTCCGGAAAAACGCTCGAAATCAGACAGGCGCACCAGCGGCCGGTCAACACCGGGCGAGGAAACCTCAAGCATGTAACGGCTGCGAATGGGATCGGCAACATCGAGTAGCGCGCTCACCGTGTGGCTGATCTGCTCGCACTCTTCGATATTGAGCTGGTTGGTCTCGCCGCGCTCCGCCATGATCTGTAACGTGCCGCTCTGAAAGCTAACGCGCACGAGCGAAAAGCCCATACTGTTCAAGCTGGGTTCGATAATCTCAGCGACCTTCTGCGTCACATCCACGCGATCTGCTCCAAATGCCTTCGGGGCGCTGCGCGGGGCAGCACCCTCTCTAACGTAAACTCAGCACACAGGCTGAATTATTGTGGGATTTACGGATGGGGTTATAACCGATAACACCTAGCCTTTGCAAGACTTATGTAACGCCATGGAATCATTGCAAAATGCACGCTGCCAGCAGGCCTTTGACTTTGTTTTCAATCAATTGTCTTTCAGCTCTGTAGGTGTATGTAACTAACCATCATGACAAAAACAGCCAAATCCCCCAAAACTACCTCCTGTGACATTGCTATCGTTGGCGCTGGCCCGGCGGGCCTGTCGCTGGCGCGCGCGCTGAAAGAGAGCGGGCTTGATATCCTGATGCTGGAGAGCAGCAGCGAGAATGAGCTGAAAAATCCCAAGCCGGACGGCCGCGATATCGCCCTCACCCATCTCTCGCGCCAGTTGATGACCGAGTTGGGCCTGTGGCAGAAATTGCCGAAGAACGAGATTAACCCACTGCGCGAGGCGCGGGTGATTAACGGCACCTCCCCGTACTTTTTGCATTTTGAAAAGCCAGATGCGCCTGATGCCACACTGGGTTGGTTGGTACCCAATTACCTGATCCGCAAAGCGGCCTATGAGTGTGTGAAACCGTGCAAGAACGTCAACTTGCGTGCGAATAGCAAAGTGGCACTGACCCGCACCGACAGCGAAGGCGCAACCATTACACTGGAAAATGGCGAGATAATTACCGCCAAACTGGCGGTAGCGGCGGATACCCGCTTCTCGCAAACCCGCCGTCAGGTGGGCATCGCCACACGGATGCGTGACTTTGGCCGCTCGGTAATTGTCTGCCGCATGAAACACGAGCTATCCCATGAGGATATCGCCTATGAGTGTTTTATCGATGAGCAAACACTGGCGATTTTGCCTCTGTTTGGCAAGAATTGCTCGGTGGTGGTGACACTGCCCAGTTACGAGGCAGCACAATTGCAGGCCATGTCACCGCGCGCGTTTGCAGCCTACATCGAAGAGCGATTCCAGCACCGCGTCGGCAAGATGACGCTAACGGGCGAGCGTGTGCTCTATCCGCTGGTAGCGGCCTATGCCGATCGTTTTTATGCCGAGCGCCTCGCACTGGTGGGTGATGCCGCTGTGGGCATGCATCCGGTGACAGCGCATGGCTATAATTTTGGCCTGCGCGGCGCGGTGGATCTGGCCCAGCGCATTGCCAAGGCCCATGAAGCAGGCGAGGATATTGGTGCCACACCACTGCTGGCCGCCTATAGCCGCCAGCACCGCAAGGTCACGCGCCCGCTCTATCTGGCCACCAACGGGCTGGTTGAGATTTATACCAAGGATCACCTGCCCGCGCGTCTGTTGCGCCGTGGCCTACTACACCTTGGCAATGCCCTGCCGCCCGTCAAGCGCCTGCTGATGAACCAACTCACCGAGCTGAGCGCGGCCTAAAACAGCACAACCTTACGCAGGTCGTGCGCGAGCCGTGATTGCTCCAGTCGGTGCTGCCGATCGGTAGCGGCGCGGGCTTTGGCCAGTGCCTCAAACCGCCGCATCACCGCAGGATCAACCGGCTGTAAATTCTTCAGGCGATCCAGCGGAGATGGGGTTTGTGACCATGCCATTATGCCAGCTCCGGCGAACGGGGGACGCGTGGCGTGATACCTTTCTCATCAATCGGGGTGCCGCCAATACAGGCCACACGATCAGCGGCGTTCCGAAATCCGAAGGCAGACAAGCCAACTATCAGCGGAAGAGTGGCGTAGTTCACCAGCGTCCGCCAGAGCAAGACGGGGCGCGGGACGCTATTCATCATGACGCCAAACGCAGCGCCATACTCATCAGTGTGATAGGTTACCGTGGCGCCAAGGCACGGCTCACCGCCGATAATTCGCCATTGTTGATATGAGCTGACAAACGCCGAGTCACGTTCGCTGCAAAAATGGAACCTTTCCATATTCTTGAAATTACGCGCAACCCAAGCCCTGCGCATGATGTCATAATCGATAATCCGAGCTGTTTTGGGCTGCCGCACTTCATGAATTTCCAGCGCTAACTGGCGCAGGGGATTGCCGGTAAAAAACACAAGCGCCCCACGCTGAACACCCATCTCACTGAATTTTTTAGAAACAGGACTTTCAGACGCCTGATACCCCTGCCCATTTGCTGCCGTAATGGCCGCCCGCCGCTCCGTTATCTGCCCAAGAAACGCATACTCATCAACACTCCAAACATAGCCCCAGTGCTGGCTGCGCGCCGAGGCTCTGCGCTGCTGCTCCGCCTCCCAGGCGGCACGATTCTCTGCCGTTACGGGATTGCCCCAAAAATCTTCTTGCGGTTCTTCTGACATGAACGTGCCCCCCTTGTTTGGGGCAACGCTAACGCAAAGAAATTCAATCGCAAGTTTTTATTTGCGGACAAAAGTTAAGAAAATCGGCCGCCCATGCAGGGCTTTCTGCTCATAGCGGGTGGGAGGCCAGTCGGCCGGGCGGTGTAGCCACTCATGGCACTTATCTAGACGCCATGAGAAGTCGGGGCGGATTCGCATCTGCCCGATCATCCAGCGTTTGAGGACGGGATGATCGCTGGCCAAGCGCAGTTCAGTGCCCGGCTTCATCAACCGTGCCAAGCGGTCGAGATTGGGTTGGCCGATAAAGCGCCGCTCGGCATGCCGGTTCTTGGGCCACGGGTCGGCAAACAAAACAAACACCCGATCGAGACAGGCATCCGGCAGGGCATCAAGCAGTAGCCGGGCATCATCGTCAAAAATGCGGACGTTTTTGAGGCTCTGCTCCTCTACATACTGGCAAAGCTTAGCCACGCCATTAATAAACGGCTCGCAACCGATCATCAGAATATCCGGGTGGGCAGCCGCCTGTGTGGCCAGATGTTCACCACTGCCGAAACCTACCTCCAGCCATATCTGTTTGAATCGGCTGGCATCCTCCGGCAGACCACGCGGACAGCGGATTTGCGGCAACACATCCTCGACCAAACGGACACGGTTACTGCGCAGTTTCTTGCCTTTGCGGCGGCCATAAAATTTTTCGCGACTTTCCGTCATAGACCCCAACTTTAGCTTGATTTCGTCACGCCTGATCTGATACACCCCCGCCCAGAAAGAGCCAAGAGGAACCGCCGCAAGAGGTAGCGAGAAGAATATGCGCAAGCCGTTTCATATACTGAAGCTGTTTATTACCGCTCTACTGCCGTGCAGTTTCCGGCCCATAGGGCCTTTTTTTATGGCCAGACCACTGGCTGGGGAGGTTTGAGATGCCCTGGATCATCAAACTGGAACCGACCGACGCCGACCGCGCCGAAGGTCACCTCCGACCGCGCTTTGCCGAGCCCGAAAGCGGACGCATCGGTATGCGCCCCTCAGGTGAGGAGCCGAGCTACTTTCGCCCTGAATTCGTGAAACACGCCGGCATGCTGGTTTATATCACCGACTGCGCGACGACCTGCTGCCGGGACAAGGCGCTGCGTCTGCCGCTGCATCGCCGGGCTGAAGCGACGGCGCTGGTGGAGGTCTTTAACGAGCATGGGCAACACGCGCAAGTCTGCTACGATCCGCCGCGCCCACTGAGTTGGGCCGCGCGACTGTTCCGCAGCTGGCTGAACGTCAAAGCCCCAGCCTGCGGACACGCTCCGGCACGACCGGTCAGGCCGGCTACGCAGCCTTCTTGAGTGCCTCAACGAGATCAAGCTTTTCCCAGCTGAAGCCGCCGTCGGCGTCCGGCTCGCGGCCAAAATGGCCATAGGCCGAGGTGCGGGCATAGATCGGGCGATTGAGCTTGAGATGCTCGCGGATACCGCGCGGGGACAGGTTCATCAGCTCTTGCAGGGTCTTGCTCAACTTCTGCTCATCCACCCGGCCCGTGCCATGGGTATTCACATACAGGGCCAGTGGCTTGCTGACGCCAATGGCATAGGCCACCTGAATGGTGCATTTATCGGCCAAATCAGCGGCCACCACATTCTTGGCCAGATAGCGCATGGCGTAGGCAGCTGAACGGTCAACCTTGGTCGGGTCCTTACCAGAGAAAGCACCGCCACCATGGGGCGCGGCACCGCCATAGGTATCGACAATGATCTTGCGACCGGTCAGGCCCGCATCACCGTCCGGCCCACCGATGACAAAGCGCCCGGTCGGGTTAACGTAAAACTCACTCTCCGGGCACATCCATCCTTCCGGCAGAACCTTCATGACGTAGGGACGAACAATCTCGCGCACAGCTTTCTGATCGAGCTTGTCGTGATGCTGGGTCGAGACCACGATGGACGAGGCGCGCACCGGCTTGCCATTTTCATAGACGAGGGAAATCTGGCTCTTGGCATCCGGGCCGAGCAAGGGCTGCTCGCCGCTGTGGCGGGCTTTGGCCAGCTCTTCGAGAATACGGTGCGAGTAGTGCAGCGGGGCCGGCATGTAGCACGGGGTTTCCTTGCAGGCATAACCGAACATGATGCCCTGATCGCCCGCGCCTTCATCCTTGTCGGCGGCGGCATCGACACCCTGCGCGATATCCGCACTTTGCGCATGTACCAGCACGTCGATCTTGACGGTGCCCCAGTGAAAGCCTTTTTGGGCATAGCCGATGGAGCGGATGGCTTCCCGCGCCGTGGCCTCCAGATCGTGCGGACCGATATGCTCGGGCCCACGCACTTCACCGGCCAGCACAACGGTGTTAGTGGTGGCCAGTGTCTCCAGCGCGACACGCGAATAGGGGTCAGCCTTCAAATATAGATCAACAATGCTGTCGGAAATGCGATCGCACACCTTATCCGGGTGACCTTCGGACACGGATTCGCTGGTGAAAATGTAATTGTGGCTATTGCTCATAACGGGCTCCGGCAAGGTAAGTGATCTGTTCGTGATAGCGGGTTTATCCAACTAATCAAGCGCCTGTTTCACATTCAGTTTTGCTGGGCTGATTCAATCAGGCTTTTGACTATGGTCAGGATCTGGCGGCGCAACTTCGGGTCGGAGACGGAAGAAAACAACTGCATCAGCTCGGCGGCATCACGCGGCAGCACGGCCTCGGCCTTGTAATCTGCACCCTCCTCCGCCATACCGGGAACAGCGGGAGCCATCCCCTCAAAGAAAAAGCCAACCGGCACGCCAAGGGCCTGACTGAGCTCATACAGGCGACTGGCCCCAATCCGGTTGAGACCGCGCTCATACTTCTGGATCTGCTGGAATGTGATGCCCACCGCCTCGCTCAACCGCTCCTGACTGAGACCAAGAACCGTGCGGCGTTGCCGCAACTGCTGCCCGACATGCAGGTCAGTCGGGTTCGGCGCACCTTCTTCGCCACGGGTACGGTTACGGGTTATCATGCTCAATCCACTAAGAGTAGGGTGCCCCAAGGCAGGTACCTTAGCCTACACGCACAGCCCGGGCATGTTAAGTCAATTCCGAGCGACGACCCGCAAGGAAAAATGCTACGCCGGTGAGCAGCCACAACAGCACGACCCCGGCGGAACCGTAAGATGCGAACGGTGCTGCTTTCTGCTCAAGTTGAATATCACTGTCGAGTACCCCGCCGATGCCAAGTGGCAGCGAGGACTGGACCTGTCCATCAGGCCGAATGATCGCCGAGATGCCGCTGTTGGCCGATCTCACCAGAACACGGCCCTCTTCAACGGCGCGCAGACGGGCAATCTGCAAATGCTGGTACGGACCATGCGTGAGTCCATACCAGGCGTCATTAGTAATATTCAGCAGCCAATCCGGACGATCTGTCACCACACTCACAGCACCCGGAAAGATGACTTCATAACAGATCAGAGGACTGACTTTGGGTAAGCTCCGAAAACTCAGGCTTTGGGGACCCGGACCAGCGCTAAACTCACCCGCGCCGGCAATCGGATCAAACGGCAACCATTGCCGGAAGGGAATATACTCACCAAAGGGGACTAGGTGCGCTTTGTCATACGCCCCCAGGACCTGCCCCTGCCCGTCCATGGCAATAAGGCTATTATAGAACTTGTCACCGTCATCACGCACAACTCCGGTCAGTAGCACACTTCCTGCAGGCAGGTTGGCAGCGATGCGGGCCCGGATATCCGGGCGGGTGGTCAGGCGATACGGCACGGCCGATTCGGGCCAGATTACGGCGTCCACCTTCCCCGGCACAGCCGTATGAGTGAGCAGACGGATAAGCTGCTCTTCGCGGGCAGCAGGATCCAGCTTGAGAGTCTGTTCGATATTGGGCTGAACCAAACGCAGCGTCAGCTGGGGACCCGGCGTGGCAGGAACCGACTGCCAGTACAGGCCCCAGCCCCAGACCAGTGCTACCAGCACCAGTGCTGTCGCCCCCATAACCCGGCGCTGCGATACTATGCTCCACGCAACCGGCAAACAGGCAAGCAGCACGGCGACGAAAGACAGGCCATAGACTCCAAGCAGAGCCGCGAGCTGGCGGACGACAGCCACATCATTCCAGACATAGCCGTAGAGCAACCACGGAAACCCGGTGAACAGGTGGCCGCGCAACCACTCGGCAATGCTCCACAGCAGCGCGAACAGCAGGGCTTGCCTCAGACCGGGTCGAGCCCAGCGCTGAGTCAGTACAGCAACCAGCGCGACATATAGCGCCAGCACCATGGGAAGGCCCGCCACCGCCAACGGCAAAGCCCACCAGAACTGGACGATATCGACAAAGAGGGCGTGGGCAATCCAGTACAACCCGAACAGAAAATAGCCAAAGCCGAACAGCCACCCCGCACGAAAGGCTGCCCAGCCCCGCAGCGGAGAGAGGATCCACAAAAACAACGGAAAGCAGACAAAGCCAAGCGGCCAATAATTATAGGGTGCGTGAAACCAGCCCAGCAGCCCCCCAAGGGCCAGCACCAGACCGGCGCGACGCCACCCCGCCAGAGCGGTGAGTTTATCCGCCAGCACGCTTATTCGCCTGCGGTTTCGCGCACAGGCAGCTTGCGGATCCGTACCCGCTTGACGCGACGCGCATCCGCTTCCATCACTTCGAACTCAACGCCATTGTCATGACGGATCAGCTCACCGCGGCCCGGCACTCGCCCGGCCATGAAAAAGAGCAGCCCGCCAAGGGTATCGACATTCTCACGCGCGTCATCCTCTAGCAGCAGTCCGGTATGTTCTTCCAGCTCATCCAGCGGCAGGCGTCCATCAGCCATGACCGAGCCGTCGGGCTTGAGTGCCATTTGTGGCGCTTCAGACTCATCATGCTCGTCTTCAATCTCGCCGACAATTTCTTCCACCAGATCTTCGATTGTTACCAGACCATCGATCCCGCCGAACTCATCCACTACCAGCGCCATATGGCGGCGCGAGGAGCGCATCTCGACCAGCAGGTCCATCACCGGCATGGAGGGGGCCACAATCAGAACATCGCGCAGGATCGCCTGTACATTGAACTCGGCTGGCTTACCGGCCAGCGGCAACAAATCCTTGATGTGGATCATGCCCAGAATGTCATCCAGATCAGCACGGTACACCGGCAGGCGGCTATGCCCCTCCCGCGCGACCAGAGTCAGAATATCAGGCAAGCTTGCCGTCACGCTGATGGCGATGATATCGGCACGGGGCAGCATGATATCGCCAACCTTGCGATCGCGTACGCGCAGGATATTGGTGAGCAGCTGCCGCTCGGAATTCACCTGTGAATCCGCTGCGCTATCGGATGGCGTATCGATCAGCTCCTCAATCGCCTCACGGATATCCTCATCGCTACGCTTGCGGCGCAGGCTGTGGCTCAGGCGGGTCAGAAAGGCAGAGAGCAGTCGGGGCGGCTCATTGGCCGGGGCGGGGGCGTCACTCATGGCGGCTGCGCATTCTAGCGGGCTGGCGGACTTTGTCGATTCCCAGCATGGCGGGATAAGGGTCGGGGATCCCCAATCCGGCCAACAGTTTGATTTCCTTGGCTTCCATGACATCCGCATCCGGATCATTTTCGTGGTCGTAGCCCAGCAAATGCAAGGTACCGTGGATGAGCAAATGCACATAGTGCTGCTTCAGGCTTTTACCCTGCTGCCGCGCCTCACGCACCAGAGTCTGCCGTGCCAGCACGATGTCGCCAAGCAGATAGCCCGCTGGGGTGGGTTGATGCATGGGAAAGGACAGTACATTGGTGGGCTTGTCTTTCCCGCGCCAATTGCGGTTGAGTACCCGCACGCGGGCGTCACTGGAGAGCGAAACCGTAACCTGCATGGCCTGTTTGCAGCGCTCGCGCTCCAGCACATAGGCGATGGTTCGGCGGGCCACTGCCGCCGCACCATGCAACTGACTGGGCCAGAAGCGGTCAGGCAAGGTGACATCAATTTTATGGATCAGCGCCATGATGAGCCGTTAGCGCTGACGGCCACGCGCGCGAGCATCGCGCAGGTCGTAGGCTTTCACGATCGCCCCGACCAGTCGGTGGCGCACAACATCATTCTGGTCAAACTGTAGCATGGCAACACCCGGTACATCCTGCAATGTCTCGCAGGCATCAAACAGGCCCGAGCGCTGCCCGGAGGGCAGGTCGATCTGCGAGAGATCGCCGGTAATGACCATGCGACTGCCCTCGCCCAAACGGGTCAGGAACATTTTCATCTGCACCGGAGTCGTGTTCTGCCCCTCATCAAGGATGACAAAGGCGTGGCTCAGCGTACGGCCGCGCATGAACGCCAAGGGGGCAATCTCAACTTCGCCTGCCGCCAACCGCTTCTCCAACTGATCGGCCCCCAATGTGTCATGCAGCGCGTCGTAGAGTGGGCGCAGATAGGGGTCGACTTTCTCTTTCATGTCGCCGGGCAGGAAGCCCAAGCGTTCGCCCGCCTCAACCGCGGGGCGCGAGAGCACTAGACGCTCAACCTCGCCCGCCACCAGCATCTCCACCGCACGGGCAACCGCCAGATAGGTTTTACCGGTACCCGCCGGGCCAAGGCCAAACACCAACTCGTTGCGGCGCAGGGCGGCAATATAAGCCGCCTGATTTTCGGTGCGCGGCAGAATAGTTTTCTTGCGCGTCTTGATGGCAAAATCGGCATAGCCGCTGGCCAGCGCCAAAGAATCGCGCAGCTGGGTCTCGGTGCTGGCGAGGGCGATTTTATCGGCGGTGCGCTCAAACTCGCTGGTATCAAAATGGCCACCATTGACCAAGCGGCTGTAGTACACGTCGAGCAGAGCTTTGGCATCGCGGGCACGATCACCTTTGATGGTGACATGGTTACCGCGGGCAGTGATATGAATGTTCAGCTTGGCGCCAAGTGCGTGCAGGTGCTGGTGATGGGGGCCAAACAGCTCCTGCGCCAGCTTATTATCGGGCAGATGCATCTGCAATGGGCCGGAGGTATCGGTATCGGGACTATGGCTGGTCATGCGCTGACCGGGCGGGACAGTGTCATGCTCTTATTATAGCACCCAAAATTATTGAGGGAATGCAAAGATTGTAACAGATTAATGAGAATTAAGGATAAATCCCCCCCCGACGACCCGTCCGATCAGTGAATTGGGATGGGCGCTGTCGATAGCGACGTTGACGATCTGGCCAATCAGGCTTTCCGGGGCCTCGGCAACGACCGATTGCAGCCAAGGCGATTTACCAATCAGCTGGCCGGGTTTGCGGCCCGGTTTTTCGAACAGCACTGGCAAGGTCTGGCCTACCTTGGTGGCGCCAAAATGCTGCTGCTGCCGCCAGATAAGATCCTGCAGCCGGTGCAGCCGCTCCTGCTTGACCGCGTCCTCCACCTGCTGACCAAGACCGCTGGCGGGGGTACCGGGGCGGGCGCTATAGGCAAAGCTGAAGGCGCTGGCGTAGCCAACCTCCATCACCAGATCGAGTGTATCCTGAAAGTCCTGCTCCCGCTCACCGGGAAAGCCGACGATGAAGTCGCCTGAGAGGGCAATATCGGGCCGGGCGGCACGGAGCTTATCGATAATCCGCTTATAATCATCACGCGTGTGTTTGCGGTTCATGGCGGCCAGAATAGCATTGCTGCCGCTTTGCACAGGCAAATGCAGATAGGGCATGAGTACCGGAATATCGCGGTGCGCGGCGAACAGATCATCGCTCATGTCGCGCGGGTGGCTGGTGGTGTAGCGCAGCCGCTTGAGGCGGCTGTCTTTGGCCAGCTCCTCAATCAGCCGGGCCAAACTCCATATGCTGCCATCGGCGGCGGTGCCGTGAAACGCATTCACATTCTGACCGAGCAGAGTGATTTCCAGAATTCCTTTATCCAGCAGCCGCTGCGCCTCGTCCAGAATGGGCTGCACGGTGCGGCTGGCTTCAGCCCCGCGCGTGTAGGGCACCACGCAGAAGGTGCAGAATTTATCGCAGCCCTCCTGCACACTCAAAAACGCGCTCTTGCCCTCAATGGCCTGCTCGGCGGGCAGATGGTCAAACTTGCTCTCCACCGGAAAGTCGGTATTGACCAGCCCGCTCTCACGCGCGGCGCGGCCCACCATCTCGGGCAGGGTATGATAGGTCTGCGGACCGAATACCAGATCGACATTGGGCGCACGCTTGATGATCTCGGCCCCTTCGGCCTGTGCCACGCAGCCTGCCACCGCCACCATCATGCGCCCGCCCTTGGCGGCTTTGTCTTGCTGCTGCTCCTTGAGGCGGCCCAGTTCGGAATAAAGCTTTTCGGAGGCCTTCTCGCGGATATGACAGGTGTTGAGGATGACAAGGTCAGCGTCCTCTGCCTCGTCCGTTAGACCATAACCCAGCGGGGCCAGCACATCGGCCATGCGCTGGCTATCGTACACGTTCATCTGACAGCCCCAGGTCTTGAGGTGCAGTTTGCGGGCGGGCGAATTGCTCATAACGGGCGGATATAGCAGGAAAAAAGTATTAACGGCAAGATTTGCTTGCAATCGCCCAATCCGCCTTGATAAAAATGAGGGCAAGATGCCGAAGCCAACCCCACAGCCGGTACTGGCAGCCAGAGCTGCGACCCTCCAGCGTATTTTTGCTACGATCTCGGTTGCGTGCGCTCTGGGTGGTGGACAAGCCTTAGTCGCCTCGTCTGATATGTCGCCGACACCTGAGCCGGGGAAACTTGGTAGCCCCAAGGTATGGAATATGATCGGCGGCGCAGCGCTGCTGGGCAATGCCTGTCTTCTGGCCCTGTTTGCACGCAGTGTTCGGCGCGTCAGAGAGAATTATGAAGGCAAGAGACCGATGAGCAACAGTGAGTTGATCGACAGCCCTTTTTTTACGATCGACTTTTTTCTGCGACTACCGGAACATCTATTTAATGCCAAGGCTGGTCCGTTTCCTAAGGCGAGGGAGGCGGCTAGGTCACCAGCTACAGATGGCATTATCGCGCCTGATGGAAAATTGATCCAGCCGGGGACCTTCGTCCGCTCGTCCTCCTCGAACCCCAATATCTTGCCGTAGCCACCATTGCGAGAGCCATTTGCACCATGACACCCCCCCATCTTAGCCCTACCAAAGCTTTTGACCGCACCCTCGCCGGGCTTGCGGTTGCCTGTCTGTGTTTTTCTGGCTGGCAACTCCATAGCGCCGCACAGACCCCGAACTTGAGTCTTGACGCCCCCATGCCGAGTGAAGCCCTGCGTGGTTTGGCTGGACTGGCATGGGGCGGACTCGCTCTTCTTATCCGGCGGAACACACGACGCGCACATAAGGAGACCGAGCACAGCACGCGTGAACAGGCCGAGCTGCGCCATAATCACCGCAAACACCGTGTTGCCATGGCGGATATATTGGCAAATTTAGCAACGCTTGATCCGCGCCTGCGCAAACTACACAAGGATGTCGTCATGGGTGGCGATGTCCGGCCATCGGCGGACGGGCCATCACCCCTTGAGCAATTTGAACTGGATCAACTCGCCTATCGGCTGTCCGTCCGCGACGGCCGCCTGCGCCATACGGGTGAGGTCGTGACGCGAGTGGAACCCGCCGGGACTCAGCGGACGCCCAAAGATAACCCGCACTTTCACTGAGCGCAGCTGACAAAACTGCCAGAGATGCGGCAACAGCTCCATATCGCCAAACCACGCATAAAGCTGTTTGGCATGGCGGTCGGCCACGGTGCCATTTACTTCACTGCAAAATACACTGACGGGCTGAATGACCAGCGGCAGCTCACCCGCCTGATCAAGCACAGCCTGAAATAGTGCGCGGCGAAACGGCAGTACGCGCAGACCGTCACTGCTGGTCCCTTCCGGAAACAAGACCAGATCATCACCGGCTTTCAATCGCGCCAGCAGAGCGGCCTGCCCCTGCCCGACTTTGCTGACGCGCCGGTCGATAAACAAGGTATTCTGTAGCTTGGCCAGCAACCCAAACAGCGGCCATCCCGCCACCTCGCGCTTGGCGACAAAACAGGCTGGCACTAACGAACCGAGCACCGGAATGTCCAGATAAGAACTGTGATTGCTGACATACAGGCAGGGGTGGTGTGCAGCCGGCTGGCCGACGACTTCAACCGTAATGCCAAACAGCTTGAGGCATTGGCGGTGATACCAAACGGGAAAAAGCCGGGTGCCGCGCGGCCAGATGAAAAACAACACAAGCTGAACCGGCATGCACAGCAGCGTGAAGAACAGATACAGACCCAGCCGCCACGCTGCCCGCAGCATCAGACCTCGTCCTGCCCGGTCTTGCGCTCATAATGCTTGAGGTAGCGGTCGGAGATTGTCTCGCGCTTGACGATCATGCACACATCGGTGGTGCCAAACTCAGGGTCGATCACCGCGCCCTCACCGACGAAACCGCCAAGCCGCAGATAGCCCTTGATGAGCGGCGGCAAGCTGGCAAAGCCGCGGCGCGGATCGATCTCGCCCGGCTCCATCCGGCGCATATCGACATAGCGGCTGGGCAGCGCCCGCACACAAATCGCCGGGGGCGCGAGGTGATGATAGTGCAGATAGGCGAGTGGAAGCGCCAATGCATCAGGATCGGTGCCGGGCAGACTGGCGCACCCAAACAGCATGGTAATATCGTAGTGAAAGACATAGGCCGCAATACCCTGCCAGAGCAACTGCATAGTGCCACGGGTGCGATAGGCCGCATCCACGCACGAGCGACCAACTTCCAGAATCTCCCCTGCGTAATCGAGCACGGGCTTGAGATTGAACTCCTGTGCGCTGTAGTGTCCGCCGTGCAAAAGCGCCACCGAGCGGCGCAGCATGCGATAGGTGCCCACCACTTCATTATTATCTAGGACAATCAGGTGGTCGCACACATTGTCGTAATGATCGAAGTCGAGCTGAGCCGCCGCTGCCGCCTCGGACGGGCGCGCCTTCATCTCGTCATAAAACACCCGCCAGCGCAGCTTTTGCGCGGCCATAATCTCAGCGGCAGATTCGGCAAGGCGAACCTGCATGGAGCCGGCTCGAATATCCACCGGGCGGATTTGGCCATTTTCGGCCACAAGCTTGAGCGACGTCATGACGGGCTGCTTCTAGCGGCTTTCGGGCAAGGCGGGCAAGCGGAATCTTGCCGCGCCGCGCCTGCCCCTTTGATTACATTGGCTTTTTCACAATGAGCGCCATGGTCAGCGCCGCTGACCCGTCGGCATAATAGTGGGGTCGACGCCCGAATGGGGTAAAGCCAAATTGATGGTAGAGGGCGCACGCTGGCTGATTGCTTTCTGACACTTCCAAAAAGATACGATCACCATCGCTGTGGGTGATGAGCTGCTGCAACAGTGCGCGGGCCCGGCCCTGCCGCTGCAGGGCCGGATCGACCACCAAAGTCAATATCTCCACCTCATCGAGCACACGGCGGGCGAGCAGGAACGCGCCGGGAAGCATCCAGCCATAAGCACCGCTGCGGATCAGCTCAACGAAGGAGGTCTCCAACCAGCGGTCACCGGGAGCAAATCCCGTTGCGTGCAGCCGGGCCAGTTCCGGGGCATCCGCTAAAGTCAGCGCGACGGGGATCATAACGCGGCCGGAAACGTAACATCCGGCGCGCGCAGATAGTAGGGCGTGGCCGGAGGTAGCTCGCGCTTTGCCTGAAGATCTGCGTAGACTTTTTGCGCGGCGAGCTCGGCAGCCAGTGGCAGCGGGGCGACCGGACGCGCTGGATCAAGAGCCATGAGTTTGGCCACACCATCGCCCGCCACAGCACCCGGCCACCGGGACAGAATATCGGCCGGAAGGAGCATCTGCGGCTCGTGACCGGGTATCTGCACGAACACATCAGCACGCAGAGACTCAAACACCAGCGCCGTTTCCGGCGTGCGCAATAAGGTGAAACGATCATAGCCGGTCAGTGCACAGTTCAGGGAGCGCGCCAAGCCCAAGCTGGCCGCAATCCCCAGCCGCAACCCGGTAAAAGACCCCGGACCGGTGACGACGGCCAGCGCCGCCAGATCGCCAAGTTCGGACTTAGCCTGCACCAGACACTCATCAACAAGCGCTAACAGCACCTCCCCTTGCTGTCGACGTTGCTCGACCGAGCGCGACGCGACCACCTCGCCGGTGCGGCACAGTGCCACCGTCAGCAGCAGGCCACTGCTATCAATCCCCAGCGTCAGCATCAGGCTGACCGGACTTCTTGGACATCGGGAATATAATGGCGCAGCATGTTCTCAATGCCGGATTTAAGGGTCGCGGTCGAGCTCGGGCACCCCGCACAGGCCCCCTTCATGGAGAGATAGACCACACCGTCTTCAAAACGATGAAAGGTAATATCGCCCCCATCTTGCGCCACAACCGGGCGGATACGGGTATCGAGCAGCTCCTTGATCTGGGCGACGACCTCACTGTCATCCCCCTGCTCATGCGCGGCATCCACATCCCCCTCCACCGCCGCACGGCCCGAGGTGAAGTGATCCATGATTACACCCAGCACCGGCGGCTTGAGCAGAAGCCAGTCCTTATCCTCACGCTTGGTAATTGTAATGAAATCAAGACCCAGATAGACGGCCACCACACCGTCAATGGCAAACAAGGCCTGCGCGAGCGGCGAACGGGCAGCGGCCGCAGGATCACGATACTCGACACTGCCCTGCGGCACGACCGTCTGACCGGGCAGAAACTTCAAAGTGGCGGGATTGGGCGTAACTTCGGTCTGAATGAACATGCGTACTCCTGACTTAGATAATGGCGTCAATCTGCTCGGCGCTGAGCGAACCGGGCACCAGCACCAGCGGGACCTGCACCCGCGAGCCCATACGCGAGGAGAGGTAGCCTATGAGCGGGGCCGGCCCCTTCTCACGATGGCTGGCCGCCAGTACCAGCATGGAGAGGTTGGCTTCTTCCTGCTTTACCACATCGCGCACCGTTTCCTTAAGCGGACCCTCGCGGATCAGCCGGAGCGGTGCCTGTCCGGTAATTTTCTCACACAAGGGCGCGAAAGTATCCAACAGGCGCTCGGCCTGCGCCCGCTCTTCGGCCTGGACCACATTCTGGATCATGCCGATGTTCAGCAACCCCTCTGGCTCGATCACGTGCAGGAAGGCGACATCATCACCCGTACGGGTGGCCCAATGCGCTGCCCACGTCACCGCGGCGCGTGTGCTGAAATGGTTATTGACTAGCACCAGAACTTTTTTGAGCGAAGGTTCAACCGGCATGGCCTAACTCCGTTGCAGCAGGGTTGCGCTCGACCACCCCGCCAGCAGGGCCAGAACGAGCGCGAGTATGGCATAGACCACAGCGTAATCTTCGGCAATAACGCTGACATCAGCCATACTACCTTCTTTGCGCAGGGTCAGACTGGTCTTTTGCGTCCCCACCAGCTCACCCGCCTGAAGCAGATAGGTGGTTACCGTATAGTCTCCGGTGGGGGCATTGGCGGGGATATGAACATCGGCACGATACAGCCGCCCCCCCATGACACTGGCCAGTGCAGGCTCGGCCAAAAACAAGCCTTCCTCAATGCGTAGATCAATCAAGGCCTTACGAAAGGTGGCTAAATCCAGATAGTTACTGGCATTGCGTATGATAAAGCGCAGATGATCGACACCCAGATGCTGCGCTGTCAGCCAGCTGTCGGGCGCAATGTCGGCCAATGGGCGCGAGGCCGCTATCCAGTAAAAACCGGGGACCTTATCGTACTCGACCATCCCTTGGTTGAGCCAGACACCAAGGGTTCGCTCCTTGCGGCGCACACGTACTACGGATTCAGGCCCGGTCACGGTCAGGATGACATCTCCATTCTCGGGCAAGGCCCCAAAGAGCGTGGTATCAGCACCACTAAAGCCAACTGTAATGGCAATCCGGCGATCCGAGACATCGGCAATGATATCATCAGCCGTCAAGGCGGGCGACTCCTGCGCAATAGCCGGGGGCGCAAAGGCAAGCAGGACAAGCAGAACAATTAGGCGCAGGCTCATGAAGGCACCGCCTCCCAGCTGAACGGCATATCCGGCGGGACCGTCAGGTCAAAGAACAGTTTTACGGCAATGCCCAACAGGATCAGCGCCAACAGCCAGCGCGCGAGATCGGGACGGATGCGCCCGGCAAAACGCGCGCCCACTTGCGCACCGATGACAGCCCCGACCATGAGCGCGAGAGCCAGAACAATATCGACATTCTGGTGGTTGATGGCATGCAGCGCCGTCGCGGCACCAGACGTAAAAATTACCTGAAACAGCGAAGTCCCCGCGACCAGCGCAGTCGGCATGGCCAGCAGATAAATCATGGCCGGTACCAGCAGGGACCCACCCAGCCCGAGAATAACCGTGGTAACACCGGTAAAAAATCCCAGCAGCACCGGAACCAGAAGACTGATCTCCAGCCCTGAGGTTGGAAAGATGATTTTGAAGGGCAGCTTTTGCAGCAGCTCAGGCACACGGCGGATGGGGGGCGTTGCCGCCGGATTATCGCGCTGACGCAGCAGAAGACGCGAGCTCTCCAGCAGCATGATCCCGCCAATGCTGCCCAGCAGGGTGACATAGAGCAGAGCGATGATGAAGTCGATCTGTCCGATTTCCTGCAACCAGCCAAAAACCCAGCTTCCGACCAGAGTCCCGCCCGCGCTTCCTGCCAGCATGTAGAGGGCAAGGCGAAAGTCGACATTACGGCGGCGGCGATGTCCCAGCATCCCCGCACAGGCCGATGCCACCGCCTGATTAGCCTGTGTGCCCACGGCAATCGCTGGGGGTACCCCCACAAAAATCAGCAGCGGCGTCAGCAAAAACCCGCCGGAAATACCAAAAAATCCCGACAGAAAGCCTATGCAGCCGCCGATAATAATCAGCAGCGGGGCAGACAGGGCCATTTCGGCGATCGGGAGATAAACCTGAAACACGGGCAAAACCTCGGCTGCTAGCCTATCATGGATTACTCACCTTCGGCCAGAGGCGGCGGTGCCCCTTTCGGCGCGCGGCGACGCAGCAGACGCACGACATCGGTAAGCTTTTGCGCGCCGGTCACGTGCGCGAGCCCGAGATAACACAGCCCGGAGCCGCCGATCACCGCGCTCAGGGCCAGAATCTCCACGAGTGTGCTGCTCCGGAAATAGGGTTCCAACGCGCTGCGGGCGGCCAGCACGACCACAGCCATTACACTGCTGGACAGTAGCAACGCGCGCAAACGCTGCAACAACAGGGGATCGGCCTGCAACTGACCACGCCGGTGCAACTGATGGGCCAGCAGGGTCACATTCAGCCATGCCGTAAGCGCCGTCGACAGTGCCAGCCCTGCATGAGCAACCGCCGTATATCCGGCTGCCATCAATCCATAGAGCAGACTGGCACTGATGATAACATTAATCGCGACCGTCCGCAGGGCAATGGTAAAGGGGGTGCGAGTATCTTCCCGCGCATAAAACACGGTCGTTAGCACCTTGCTGATCATATAAGCCGGAATGGCTAACGCGTAGGCTGTCAGCGCGTAGGAGACCATGCGCGTGGTCTCGGCCGTAAAAGCCCCGCGCTCGAACAACACAGCGAGTACTGGCTCGGCCAACAGCGCCAGCCCAACCGCCGCCGGCAGGCCGAGATAAAGTCCGAACTCAATCGCGCGATTCTGCTCGGACAGAACTTCGGTGGGTGTATGACCGCGCAGAATATGACTGAGGGCCGGCAGCAAGGAGGTGCTGATCGCCGCACCAATGACCCCTACCGGCAACTGGAATAACCGGTCGGCATAATTAAGGTATGAAATCGCGCCTTGGGGCAGCTGGGAGGCTAGGATCATATCAATGAACAGCCCGACCTGCATGACCCCGGCCCCCAAAGCCCCCGGGCCAATCAAGCGTAGCAGGCGGCGCACCCGGGGAGTCAGTTGCGGACGTTGCAGGCGCAGCCTCCAGCCCGCCCGGCGCACGGAATAGATCAGCCAAAGCAGTTGCACCACGCCTGAGATACTGACGGCCCAAGCTTGCGCCGTTGCGGCCTGCACATCGTTTTCATTCCACAGCAGCAGCGCCGCGATCTGCACCAGATTGAAGGCAATCGGGGCGGCGGCGTACGGACCGAACCGCCCAAGAGAATTGAGAATGCCACCAAGCAGCGCTGCAACCGAGATGAGTGCCAGGTAGGGAAACGTAATCTGTGACAGCGTTACTGCCAAAGCAAATTTTTCCGGCTCGTCGGCGTAACCGGGGGTAATGACATGCATGATCCACGGCATGCCCGCCATCATGAGCAGGGAGAAAACCAGCAGGGCCAGCACCAGCACCGCCAAGGCCTCCTGCGCAAAGGAGCGGGCCGCCGCATCACCTTCCCTGAGGGATTTGGTAAACAGGGGAATAAAGGAGTTACCGAAAGCGCCTTCCGCAAACAGGCGACGAAACAGGTTGGGCAAGCGCAGCGCAATAAAGAAAGCGTCGGCGGCCATTCCCGCCCCCAATACATTCGCTGCCATAACATCGCGCACAAAGCCGGTCGCCCGGCTCAAGAGGGTAAACCCACCCACAGTAAAAAAAGCGCGCTTGAAGGCCATGACGGGAGCTTATACAGATAATCGGGCATGTCCACCAGTCGCTCCTCACCCGCTGAACTCATCCGCATCAGTTGGGTTTTGGCTACCCTGTTTACGGCGCTGGTGCTGCTCGGCTTTGCTCTTCACCATCTCGGGCTGGTCCTGACCCTGACCGGGCCGGATCTGATTGCCCCTAACGGCATGCCAGTCGGCGCCGATTTTATCGCCTTCTGGAGCGCGGGTTGGCTGGCCCTGACCGGTAATCCGGCCGGGGCCTATGATCTGGCCACCATCCAGTCGGTCGAGCAGATGGCTGTACCCGCTAGCGGTGCCCTTACGCCGTGGTTATATCCGCCGGTTTTTTTATTGCTGGTCGCGCCCTTGGGGGCCTTGGACTATGTGCATGCACTGGTAGTATTTATTGGGCTTGGTTTATTGGTCCTGCTGCTGTGCCTCTGGCGCATCCGCCCGCACTGGAGCACACCGCTGCTGGTCTTGGCCTATCCCGCTCTATGGCTGAATGTGTTTAGCGGGCAAAATGCATTTATCACCGCCAGCCTGTTTGCGCTGGGCGTGCTGGCGCTTCCCCATCCGCGGGCTGGTCTGTGGATCGGTTTGTTAAGTTACAAACCGCAGCTAGGCGTGCTGTTCCCGGTTGTCCTGCTGGTCCAGAAAAGCTATCGCGTCCTGATTGTTGCAGGCTTGGCCGTTTTGGGGGTGTGTCTGCTAAGCTGGGGCATCTTTGGCACCACCGCCTGGCAGGCTTTTTTCAGTACGCTGGGCAACCCGGTGAACTATCTTGAGCAAGGGCGTATCCCGCTGCACCAGATGGCCTCAGCCTTCAGTGCCCTGCGGCAGGCAGGCGCCTCTGTTGCTGCAGCCTATGCGTTTCAGGCGCTGTGCGTCGGAGTTGCCTTAATGGCGGTTCTTGCGCTGTGGCGCAGTGCAGCTGCCCCCCGCATTAAGCAGGCCAGCCTTGTCCTCGGAGCCCTGATGGTGACGCCACACCTGTTTCACTATGATCTTGCCATTCTGATTCTACCCCTGCTGCTCTGGCTGCGCGAGGCTGAAGCCACCCACTGGCTACGAGGTGAGCGGCCCCTGCTTTATTTCAGTTGGATTGCACCACCGCTACTGATGCCCCTCAATGAAGAGTTACGCCTTGGCCTCTATCCACTGCTCTTCATTACCCTGCAACTCATGCTGCTGCGCCGGGCACACTACTCGGCCAAAGACTTGAGCTTATAAAGCGCCTCCAGCGCCTGTTTGGGTGTTAGCGCATCGGGATCAATCGTTTTGAGCTCAATTAGTGCGGCTGAGGGTGGTACTGGCTCGGCGGGGCGAGCAGGGGCAAACAAGGGCAACGCGCTTGCTTTGCCCACTCCGGCTTTGGCTTCCAATTGCTTGAGTAGATCACCGGCCCGCTGCAGCACCGATGCAGGCAAGCCCGCCAGCTTAGCCACATGCAGGCCGTAGGAGCGGTCAGCCGCGCCAGCCACCACCTCATGCAGGAAGACAACATCGCCGTGCCACTCTTTTACCCGCAGACTGGCGCAATAAAGACGTGCAAGCTGCGCTTGTAGCGCGGTAAGCTCATGATAGTGCGTGGCAAATAATGCCCGGCAGGCGCTGACATTATGGAGATGCTCGACCACCGCCCAAGCGATCGACAAGCCATCATAGGTGGCGGTACCACGGCCGATTTCATCAAGAATAACCAGCGAGCGGGAGGTCGCGAGGTTGAGAATGGTTGCGGTCTCCACCATCTCGACCATGAAGGTACTGCGCCCGCGTGCAAGATCGTCCGCCGCACCGACCCGGCTGAACAGACGGTCCACCACACCAATACGCGCACTGGTGGCGGGGACATAGCTGCCCATTTGTGCCAGAATAACCAGCAGGGCATTCTGGCGCAGGAAGGTGGACTTACCAGCCATATTGGGGCCGGTGAGCAGCCACAAGCGCTGCGCCGGAGCAAGATCGCAATCATTGGCAACAAAAGCCGGCCCGGCCTTGGCCTTGAGCGCCGCCTCTACTACCGGATGGCGGCCGCCAACAATAGCGAAATCCGTGGTGTCATCGACCACCGGGCGGCACCAGCCGTTATTCTGCGCAAGCGTAGCCATGGCCAGCGTTACATCAAACAGGGCAAGAGCGTGTGCCGTGGCTTGTATTTGGGCCTGTTGCTCAAGCAACCGGGTGCGTAGCTGCTCAAACAGATCAAGCTCCAGCGCAATAGCTCGGGCAGCGGCCTGAGCCAGATCACGCTCCAGCGCGGCCAACTCGGTAGTGGTAAAGCGCACCGCCCCGGCCATGGTCTGGCGATGAATGTAGATAGCGTTCAGCGGCGGTGCGAGCAGCCGCTCGGCCTGCGCTGCCGTCACCTCAAAATGATAACCGATGATATTGTTATGTTTGACTTTAAGGGTCTGTAGGCCGGTTTCCTGCAGCGCCCGCATCTGCAGTGCGGCAATCAGGCGACGCCCTTCATCGCGCAGCGTGCGCTGCTCCTCCAGCGCAGCCGAATAATCCTTGGCGATATAGCCGCCATCGCGGGCCAGCAATGGCAGCTCATCCGCTAGCGCCCGGCGCAGTTCATCAATCAGCCCGGTATGTCCCTGCAGCTGGGTGGCGGCGGCGGCCAGCTCAGATGGCATGTTCGCCTGACCAAGGCTAATATATATCTTCTGGGCCGCATCGAGCGCATCGCGAATAGCCGCCAGATCCCGCGGACCACCACGGCCCAGCGCGAGGCGTGAGAGTGCCCGCTCCAGATCGGGAGCGGCCTTCAGCGTAGTGCGCAAACTTTCGCGTATAGTGGCAGCCCCCAACGCCCAGCTGACCGACTCATGGCGCGCAGCAATGGCGGCCACATTGGTGAGCGGGGCTGCCAGACGCGCTCCCAGTAACCGCGCACCCGCCGCTGTTACCGTACAATCGATCACACTAAGCAGGCTGCCGTGGCTCTCACCACTGGTGGTGAGGGTCAGCTCAAGATTACGGCGGGTGGCGGCATCAATCTCCAGCACTTCGCCTTGCCCCTGACGGCGGGGTGGCTGCAGCAGGGGGCGACTGTCAAGCTGGGTCAGGGACAGGTAATCGAGCAAGGCACCAGCGGCTGTAACCTCGCCAACCGTAAATGCGCCCCATACATCCGGCGTAGCAACACCATAAAAATCGAGCAGACGGGTACGGCAGTTCGCTCCATCAAAGCGCGACAGCGGCAAAGTCGTAGGCGCGGCGCCACTCTCTTCAAGAGCCAGTTTCACATCGTCCGCTGCGGCCAGCCCTTCGGGCAACAACACTTCTCGCGGGGCAATGCGCGCCAGTACATTGGCCAGCTGGCGGCGCGGCACACTCTCAACCTCGAACAGACCGGTCGAGAGATCACAGCAGGCAAGGGCCAGTTCCGTCTGGCTTTGCGCGACCAGCGCGAGCAGGAAATTATTGGCTCGAGCGGGTAATAGTGTTTCTTCGGTGAGAGTGCCGGGGGTTATGATACGAATAACCTTGCGCGCGACCAGCGCCTTGCCGCCACGCTTCTTGGCTTCCTCCGGCGTTTCGGTCTGCTCGCAGATCGCAACCCGAAAACCGGCCTTGATGAGCCGCGCCACATAGCTGGTGTGCGAATGCACCGGCACCCCGCACATGGGGATATCCTGCCCTTGATGCTGCCCGCGTTTGGTGAGCGCGATATCAAGCGCGCGGCTGGCGGCCAGCGCATCGTCAAAGAACAGCTCATAAAAGTCGCCCATGCGATAGAACAGCAGGCAATCGGGATTGGCCTTTTTGACGGCTAGGTACTGGGCCATCATCGGCGTAACTTTGCTGCCATCGGCAAGGAACAGATCAGGAGCGCTCATGCGGCTGGTTGTAGCGCAGACACCGGGCGGCGGGCAACAGCGACTCGGTGAGTAATCTGGAGCAGCAGGGCCAGTGGTAGTAAAAAGCCAAGCTGCAATCTGTGATCAAAGACCGACTCCGTCCAGTGTGGAAAGCGGTTAATCAGGATCGGCCAGACATAGGCCAGCGGCAGCAGGATTTTGTCACTCCACCGCCAGCCCTGATCTTGCGCCCGCGCCAGCAACAGCACCAGTGCTACACCCAGCAGTGCGTAGTCGTAATCATAGACAAACGGGGTCGCCAGCAACGCCCCCACCGCCAGCGCCGCTCCACGCAGGACGAAATCGCTGGAGCGAAACCAGATCCAGCCAACCAGACCAGCAACGGTCAGCGACAGTGCGCCGTGCGCCATCACCGCGCTATCAAAACCAACCAGCTGCAGCCGCAAGGTGGCATAGAGGCTGGGCATGCGCACCCACAGGCTCGGGTTATGCTCGAGCGCAAAAACTGCAACCTCGGCGCCAAATGTGGAGGCCAGCCAGGTGTGAATGCCAAACGCCAAAACAGATGCAAAGGTAAGACCCAGCGCAGCTATGATAGCAAAAAAGAAGGCGCGGTAATGCTGTCCTGCCAACAGAACGATGGGCCAGAGCAACCCCAGGTGTGGCTTGTAGCACAGTATCCCGATCAGCAGCCCGGCCAGTGTGGGGCGATGCGGTAATGCGACCAATGCCAACGCAAACACACCTGCCGTCAGCAGGCCATTTTGCCCAGTAACGAGGTTCAGCCAGATAGCCGAGAACCCGAGCATGAACAGGATAATCCAGCGCTGACGCACCAGACACCAGAGCCCGGCCAGATACAGCGCGGCGGTACTGGCAAAATAGACCAGCAGAGCGGGCAGATATGGCAACCAACCGAGAGGCAACAGAAAAAACAGATAGACGGGCGGGTAGTAGAGCGGACTGAGCAGCCGCGTGACGGTTTCCGGCTGTGCACTGAGTGCGCGGACTTTTTCGGTCAGAACGGCGGCCAGATAGGGCGCATCCGGCAATCCCTGCGCGATCAGTTTGGCACTAACCCAGAACTGGGCAAAATCACCACCCGGTGGCAGGCCGGGAAAGAGATTCTGCGCTGACCGGACCTGCAACTCAAGACCATAGAGCACCAAGGCTGCGGCACACAATAACAGACCAAGGCCCGCAGCAACGTGATTAAGTTTAAGTTGCATGGTCATCCTCATGCGCAGCCAGACGGGCAAGAGTTACAAGAGCCGCCAATAAAATGAACGGCGTGGGTGCGACCCCGACCTGCGCCGCCAAGGGCGCGTGAATAACCGGTGCTAGGTACAGCAGCACGGCCAGTACCAGCCCGGATGGCTGCCAGTGCGACGCGCCAATATGCCTTAACAAAACGACTAAAGGGACCAGCAGCAGGGCGAGATCATACAGATACACATGCGGCATCACCAGCAGGCCGGCGAGCACCAACGCCGCCACAGGCAACTGCGGACTTACGGCGTGGCGACACACCCGGCCCAGATAGAACAGGCTCATCAGTATTATCGCTCCCTGCCCAGCCCATGCCAGTGGCGCCCCCAACCCAGCGGTGCGCAGAGTACCATAGAGACTCACCAGTTGATGGCTGGCGATATGATCGAAGTTCTGCAACCGTGCGGCAGGTTCGCCGATCTGGTGCAGATATGTCAGCCAAACGCCTGCCCCGTAGCGAAGGATGCTGGCGAGTACCAATCCCAGCACGACCAAAAATGCCACCATGACGATCGCGTAGTTTTGGCGCCACAGCAGCACAACCGGAGCAAGCACCCCAAGGTGCGGCTTGAAAGCCGCAAGGCCAAGGGCAGTGCCAGCCAGCAGACTCTGGCGCGCTACCGCCCAGAGCAGCACCAGATAGAGGGACACCAGCAGGAGACTATTCTGGCCGAAACTGAGCGCCACCCACACCCCCGGAAACCCGATCGCCAGACAGAAGAGATCGAGCCGACGCCACAGCAACATCAGCAGTACTAGGCCCACCGCACACAAACTCCCCCAGCTATAGACCAGCCACGCTTGACCGAAGGAGAGGTAACCAAGCGGCTCAAGCAGTAACAGGGTCGACGGAGGATAGAGAGACGCCCGCACAGTCACCAGATGGGCAAGAGCGGCGACAGGGGCCTGTGCCGCCAGTGCGGCGGCGTCATAAGCCTGAGCGGGTTGTCCGCGTGCTGCCAAGTGCGCTTGCGCCCAGAAGAGGCGAAAGTCACCCCCGATCATGGTCTGCGCAACCTCTGCGTCACTCAAGGCGTGCGTGACAAGATTAGCGCGGGCGAAGTTGGCATAACCAAGCCCGGCGGCCAGCAGCCCGAACAGGACAAACAGAACAGCTGCCAGCGTGTGCGCGCGAGACATGAGCTGTTCTAGCTGTTATTGGCGGGCACTTCAACGGACTGCTATCAAATCCATACGCTCGGACAGGTTATAACGGCGCATGGCCGCCTGAACGCGCGCCGCATAACGGCTGCCAATCCCTGGTGTAAGCGAGTGATACCCCGCGATACCACCCCATAGACTACCCGTGTAAGAAATACGCTGACGCAAGATCCAGCCGGCAACGGCCACATTAACGCAGGAGTCATCGCGCACCCAACGCCGCGCTGTGGCAGGATCGGTCTTCCACTTGGTGGCAAGCGCCTGCAGCCAGACCGTATTGATCTGCATGATGCCCAGATCCGAGCTACCATTGGTATTGCGTACTTCCTGACCCGGACGACCACCTTCAACCTGCATGATGCCCAGCATTACCCCCGGCGGTACCTGATAGGTTTGCGCCGCAATGAGGACGCAGGCAGCCAGAAGGGTGTTGCTCATGGGCAGGTCAGGACACCGGCTCGCTAGCGGTGGCTGCCCCCACCGTCGCGACTTTAGGAACCGGCGGAGCGGCCATATAGCCCGCAAAATTGGTGAGCAGATCCACCTTTCGATCAAAGGTTTCCCAGATCGCCATCATCGGCAGCTCCCCTGTGCCCAGCGCCTGCCGCTCGGCAGCGCTTAGGCGGCTGAGCCGCTCGGCCTCTGCAAAATGCGCCTCGGCATATTGCTGACCGGTCGAGAGCAGGAACGCCCCGTAGACCGCGTGCCATTCATCAAGCGTACTGCCGGTGCCAAGCAGGCGGCGGGTACACATAACCGACTTATGCTGTAATTCCATGGCAATTTCGGTCATCAGGACCAGGGGATTACGTCCGAAGGCATAGCGCGAAACAGCATGAATAACCGGGGGGACAGCCTTAAGCATATCCAGCGCCAGACGGGCCTGTGTGGCACTGCCCAGACCGGGCATCAGATCTTCCCGCCGCGCGCCATCAATCGCGATCTGGGTGACGGCGGCGACCAGCTGTCCGACCATGCCACTGGGCTGGAGCAAGCCCGAAGCGCGGTAATGCGCCCCGGCACAGTCGCTGATGGCTTCCATCAGCGCCCAGCGCAGCGGCTCGCCATTCCAGCGGGCAATCGCATCGCGGCCGATGTCCAGACTCATGGCGGTACTGCGGCCAATGGCAACCACCTGCTGGACCAGCTGGGCATAAGCACGGGCCTCATCGGTTGTGCTCACGCTCTGGCCACGCTCGCGCAACCCGGCGGCAACTTCGCTGACAGCGGACTGAAGGGGGCTGCCAATCCCCCGTACAACGCTCACCAGCGCATGCACGCGCGGGGCCAGAACGGCCGGCGAGACGACAGGAGCAACCGGAACTGAAGGGTGGGCAGCAGCTGGTGGCTGAGCAGAGGCTGTCTCGGCCCCCGGTGAGCGGGCCGCCAGTTGCACCAGCGGGTCTGGCAGGGCGCGACGCCGACTTTCTACCCAACTGTGAACCATCGTTCCCCTGCCTCTCAATCGAAGTGCGGCGTCAGCTTAACCTGCTTCGCCGCGCCGGAAATCCTGCAAAACTTCCGGACATATAAATATGTTAAGCGTGGCAACTTTCGGGCAATTCTTAGCAAATTATTACCAAAAAGTCAAATATTTAACGATTGTTAACTTTTGGGGCCGGTTTACCCAGTTCTGTTAACGAAATGGTGATGCCCCTGCGCCAGAGTGCCAGTTGGGACTTCTCCCCGAACTGGGCTCCGGAGCAGGCGCGTGAACGAACCTATTGGCAGCATTACCCATGTCAGCGGACATATCGTCGAGGGTGTGGTGTACATCCCGGCGGGCCTGACCCCCAATACCGTGAGCGATAACACGCCGCGACAAGGCTCGCTGATCCGGATCGATACCCCCGGCTCGATTGTGTACGGCACGATTTCCGAACTTGAGCTACGCGCCAATACCACACCGAGTGAGTATGGCTGGGAGGCCGCAGCCCGCATTGATCTGCTCGGCGAAATGCTACCCGGACGAACACCGGATGACTGGCGCTTTCAGCGCGGTGTCTCGGTGTACCCTGTGCTTGGCTCGCCTATTGCCATCGCGCCACCGGATGAAATCGGTCGGATTTACGCCCGCCCCAACCGCCCCTCGGTGCGGATTGGAACCCTGCACCAGAACAGTGCGGTTCCGGCCTTCGTGAAGATCAACGACATGATGGGCAAGCACTTCTCGGTCCTCGGTACGACCGGGTCCGGTAAGTCGAGTACGGTTGTCCTGCTGCTCTCGGCACTGCTCGAAAATCTGCCGCGAGCGCATATGGTGCTGATTGACCCGCACGACGAATACAGCACGGCTTTTGGCCCGCTGGCCGAGGTGATCGGGCAAGATACCCTGAAGATGCCCTACTGGTTCATGAACCATGAGGAAATGTGCGAGATGTTCTGCTCAAAGAACACCAGCACCAGCGATGCCGAGCGCCTGATCCTGAAGGACGCCATCACGGAATCGCGCCGACAGTATCTGGGGGAAAACGCCAAGTTCTCACCGAATGTCGATACCCCGACCCCGTATCGTATCCAGCAGTGCTACAAGATGATTGAAGAGGCCATGGGCAAGCTGGAAAAGCCGGAAGGGGCCCAGCCCTATATGCGCCTGCTTACCCGCATTGACGGCCTGCGTAATGATACGCGTTACGCTTTCATGTTTCCCGGCATTTCGGTGACGGATAACATGGTCACGGTGCTGCAGCGGATCTTGCGTCGCCCGGTTGATGGCAAGCCGATCACCATCCTGAACATGGCCGGTGTGCCCGCCGAGGTAGCCGATGTGGTAATTTCGTTCGTCTGCCGTACGATTTTTGCAACCGGTGTCTGGGCCCCGGACCCGCGCGTGGCCCCGGTGCTGCTGGTGTGTGAAGAAGCCCACCGCTATGTTCCGCGCGACGAAAACATCGGCTTTGCTCCGACCCGCCGCGCCATTGCCGCGATAGCCAAGGAAGGTCGTAAATACGGTATTTCACTGGGCCTGATTACCCAGCGCCCATCGGAAATTTCGGAAAGTATCCTCTCACAGTGCGGCACGCTGTTTGCCCTGCGCATGAGCAACGATAAAGACCAGACCTTCATCAAACACGCCATGCCGGAGGGCTCGGACGGCTTCCTCAAGATTCTGCCTACCTTGCGCACGCAGGAATGTGTGGTGCTGGGCGAAGGCGTCGAGTTGCCGATGCGCGTGAAACTGGACGACCTCCCGCCGGATCGTCGTCCGCGCTCGGATACCGCTGATTTTGCCACCGCTTGGCGGGTGGGCGAAGACAATCCGCAGGAGCTGGCCAAGACCGTCGAAAACTGGCGCCGTCAGAGCAAGTGGTAAGCGCCTAGTTTGCCCCGTCGGTAAAGCGGACCGGGGCCTGATCGATAATCCGAATGCCCTCCGGACGCAGCTCATACACCGCGAGGCCGCGTGAGACAGTGCCATTGGCATTGAGCCGGAAAATACCGTCAGTACCGGCAAAACCGGTGGCGCGCTGCAACTGGGCGCGCGCAAACCGCTCCGGGGCACGCGACAAAACCGCGGCCAGCGCCGTGGCATCGTAGGCCAGCGAGGCGATAGGTGTTGGCGGGGCACTGTAGGTCTGCTGATACCGGTTCTGGAAACTCTGCCGCAGTGAGGACGGAATGGCGGCAAACCAGCTGCCAGCCAGCGCCGGTTCAGGCGTGATCGAGTCCCATTGCGCCGTACCCAGAAAGCGTGTGCTCACCCCTGCCTCGCGCAGTGCCCGCGCTAACAGGGGTGCCCGCGCTGCCGATTCACCGAGCAGGATGACATCAGCCCCACCGGCTTTGGACAAAGCGCCAGAGAAGGAGGCGGCGACCAAAGCTGGATCAGCGCCGGGCGCAACCCGCTCAATCGGGCCAAGACTCATGCCCTTAGCCTGGACCTGCTCTTGCAAACTGGACTCAATACTGTCACCAAACGCTGATGCAGGGAGCAATGCAGCGACACGCAGCAGCTGTTTTTGCCGCGCATAGTCAAGTACGCGCACCACCTGCGCGTCCGGCGACTGCCCGAGAATATAAACATCGCGCCCGGCCAGCTGTTTGTTGTTGGAGAGAGCCAGCAGCGGTAGCCCGCGCTGACGGGTCAGCGGGGTGACAGCGCTGACCTCGGCACTGAAAACCGGGCCGATCATGAGTTGCGCACCGCTCTGTAAGGCCTGCGTAGCGGCCTGTGTTGCCCCGGCGGGAGTTCCTGTGGTATCAAGTGGCAGCAGGGTCACGTCGGTCACCCCGACATCGAACAGGGCCATCTGGGCGGCGTTAAATAAACTCTGACCAAGTGCAGCCTGCGGACCGGAGAGCGGAAGCAGGAGCGCGACTTTAGCTGGCCCCGTAGTCACGGCTGGCCGTGTCGCTGACGTCGTGCGGCTGGATGTGCTTTGCGAATTGACGGTTTGCAAACAGGCCGTCAAGCTGAGCAGTAGTAAAACAGCAAATGAGCGGATCCATGTGCGCACCGGCAACCCCTTTCCCTGATGATGGACCGCACCCTAGCGGAGCCGGACCCGACTGTAAACTCGCCCCCGGCTTTTATTTGGTTGCCACGCCGATTGGCAACCGGCGCGATATTACCTTGCGCGCGCTTGACGTGTTGCAGGCAGCCGAGCTGATCCTGTGCGAGGACACCCGAACCAGCCGGATTCTGCTCGAGACCTACGGGATCAAGGGCAAGCTCGTCAGCTGCCATGAGCATAACCAGCGGCAACGACTGCCGGAGATTGTTACCGCCATCGGGGCCGGGCAGGTGGTCGCCCTTATCAGCGATGCGGGCATGCCTCTGATCTCGGATCCTGGTGCACCGCTGGTCACCGGACTGATCGAGCAAAACCTGCCGATAACCGTTATTCCGGGAGCCAATGCGGCCTTGAGTGCGCTCAGCCTGTCCGGGTTGCCGGGCGAGCGCTTTCTGTTTGCCGGGTTCCTGCCACCCAAAGCGGCGGCACGACGGCAGGAACTGGCCACGCTTGCGGCTGTTCCGGCAACTCTGATTGTGTATGAAAGCCCGAACCGGCTGTGCGATCTGCTGCAGGATATCCAGACTCTGCTGGGTTCGCGCGCGATTGCGGTGGCCCGGGAGCTGACCAAGCACTTTGAAGAGGTTCAGCGCGGCACAGCCGAAGCGCTGCTGGCGCATTTTACCACGCATCCGCCACGCGGCGAAATCGTGGTGGTGATCGGCCCGCCCGCCGTTCAACCCGACTGGAGCGAAACCCAGATTGATGCCGCGCTCGCCGCGCTGCTGGACACGACCAGCGTACGGGACGCTACCGCACAGGTGACCGCGCGAAGCGGCTGGAGCAAGCGCGACGTCTATGCCCGTGCCGTGGCACTTGGGCAAACCGGTAAATCCCGATGAGCCGACGGCGGGCCTATCACCGTGGCTTATGGGCCGAAGAATTGGCCAAGTTATGGCTACGGCTTAAGGGCTACCGCATTCTGGCCCATCGGCTGAAAACACCCTTGGGCGAAATTGACCTGCTGGCCCAACGCGGGGCTTATCTGGTCATCATTGAGGTTAAGCAGCGCGCCGAGCTGGATGATGCGGCTGGAGCAATCAGCTTACGTCAGCGTCAGCGCCTGTTACAGGCTGCGCGAATAGTACTGGCCCAGCGACCCGAGTTGAGCCAGCATAGTGTTCGATTCGACGCGCTGCTGGTTAACCGCTGGGGTTGGCTACGGCACTCTACGAATGTGTGGTCTGAGTCTTGAACCATGTCCTACAAGTATCGCCCCTCCATGCCCCCGATTGATGGCCCGGATCCCGGCCCCGGAGCCAAGGTTTTTTTGCTGGCGCTGGCCGTGGGCGTCCTGATCGGCGCCTTGGGGAGCTGGTTTTTCCTGAAGCCGGATCCTGCTCCGGTCCCTCCGGTTGCTGTTTCGGGTACCGAGCTGAAAACCTGCCAGACGCAGCAGGCTGCAACCGCTCGCCAGCTCAGTCAGTGCCAAAGTAATCTGAAACAGTTGCAAACACGAGTGATGGGCGCTGCACCCAGCCAATTTGTGCCAGCAATTGCTGTCGCGGATCGCGCACAGGCCCAGACCGCTATTACCGCGTCTCCGCCACGACCGCGGCCTCGCCCGACTGCTCAACCGTCACCACCCCCCACCCCGCCCGTCAGCACAGCACCCTTGGCCCCGCCTGTACCTGCTGCTGCGCCGGACAATTTGGCTCCAGTCTTTATTGAACCACGCCCGCCAGCCACCGAGTGGCCACAGGGCATCCCCGCTGCACCCAAGCCACGCCCGGCGCTTGTTCCACCCGAGCGCAAGCGCACCGAAGTTGTCCGGCCTGACCGCGAGAGTGCGGTTGTTCCGATTGAGCCAGCTCCCCAGTCGGCTGTACCATCACGCGGCGAGGCGGCACCAGACCGGGCCATGGTTGGCGCTCATACAGTCGATCTGAAAGTGGGTGATGAGAAAAACGTTACCAGTAACTATGATATCCGGCTGGTAGCCGTCAGTCGTCGCAAGGCTGGCCGCTACTGCGTGCTGGCCGGCAACGGCATGGACAGCATCCGCATTCTCTCGGGAACCAGCCAGACGGTACGCTGGGGAACCGCACGCACGACCCTGACCGCCACTGTGCAGGACAGCAGCTCATGCCGCGTTCGTGTTCAACCAGCGCCCTGATCGTCCTGCTGATCAGCTTAACGGCCTGCGGCCCGCGTGATCTGCTGCTGGGAACTGGTGCGGCTGTTGGAACTGCCAGTTTACAGGAACGCGGTCTGCGCGGGGCAGCCAGCGACTATGGCCTGCGCCTTGCGATTAACGATGCGTGGTTTAAAGCCTCGCTTGACCTATATGAACGCGCCAGCCTGATGATTAGTAACGGTCGGGTGGTTATGATTGGGCGGGTTCCTTCAGAAGAGCTGCGGATACGCGCACACGCCTTGGCTGAAACTGCGGCCCGACGGCCTGTCATCAACCGCCTGACGGTTGGTGACGATCTTGGTTTTCAGCGCGAACTGGCCGACAAATCCATCTCTCTGCAGTTGCAGTCAGCGTTAACATTTGACCGGGACGTCAACGCCGTGAATTATGACGTTGCAACCGTGAACGGGGTGGTTTACCTAATCGGCGAAGCGCAGAACGAACGCGAAGAGCGGCGGGTGCGCTATCTGGCGACCACCATTTCCGGGGTTCAGGCCGTTGAGAGCTTTATTCAGGTGCCCGAGATTTTATGAGCGTTCTTGTCCGTCTACCCACCCGAAACCAACCGCAGGAAGAACTGCAGGCTTGGGCGCAGGTGCCTGACGACCTGATCGATATTGGAGCTGCCGCACTGGCCTTCGCCGCCTTGCGCCTGCCTGAACGCGATCTCTCCGTGTATCGGGAGCATCTCGACCGCCTGATCGCGGAGGTGGCCGAGATGGCGCGTGACCTGCGCCCGCAGCGGGTGGAACAGGTCGCCGCCTGCCTGCGCGAAGTGATTGCCATACGCCATCGCTATGAGGGTGATACACTCAGCTACGACAGCCCGGATAACGCCAACCTCATCAAGGTGATGGAGCGGCGCAAAGGTTTGCCGGTTACACTGGGTATCCTGTACATCGCGGCAGCCCGGGCCAATGGCTGGGGCGCCGTGGGGCTCAATTTTCCCGAGCATTTTCTAGTGCGGCTGGAATTTGGCGGGCGCCGTCTGATACTCGATCCGTTTGCCCGAGGTGAGATCGTCTCGGTGCCGCGGCTGCGGGAGCTGGTCAAGCTCACATTAGGCCCCACCGCTGAGTTACGCCCGGACTATACCGAAGCCGCCAGCACGCGTGACGTGCTGCTGCGACTACAGAACAATCTCAAAATCCGCTTTATCCGGGCCGGCATGGATGAATCAGCGGCCGATATCCTGGAGGCCATGCTGTTGCTCGCCCCGGATCATGCGGCACTGTGGCGCGATTATGGGCTGATCCTCGCGCGCCTTGGGCAGGAGCATCGCGCGCTGGTTGCGCTCGAAAACTTCCTCACCCTGTCGACTGATGAACCCACCCGGCACCAGACCGCCGCGCTGGTGGAGCAGTTGCGCGCCCTGACCGCCCTGAGCGGGGCCTAAGCCAGATCAAACAACAGCAGGTCGGCAGATCCATCTGCCTGCAAGTGCAGAGCTGAGGTTTGGCTGAGCGCCAGCCCATCGCCTGCGTCAAGCCGCTGACCATTCACCGTCAGCGGCCCGGCGATCACTTGCAGCCAGACATGACGAGCGGGCGATACTGAGACAGGACGCGCCTCCCCTGCTGCCAGCACCACCCGGCTTAGCCGTGCATCCTGATTGATGCCTAACGAGCCGTCAGCGCGATCCGGGCTCACCAGTACATGCACCCCCGGCGTTGCGCTGTGGGCAAAGTTTTTCTGCTCATAACTTGGTGGCAAGCCCTGCCGCTCAGGGTGCAGCCAGATTTGCAATAGATGCAAGGTGTCCGTGGCGGAAGGATTGAATTCGCTGTGCCGCACACCAGTCCCGGCGCTCATACGCTGCACCTCGCCGGGGCGAATAAGTGCTTCATTCCCCATGGAGTCACGATGTGCGACAGCGCCCTGCAGTACGACCGTGATAATTTCCATATCGCGATGGCCATGCAGGGGAAAGCCGCCACCGGGAGCGATCCGATCGTCATTGATGACCCGTAAGGCGCGAAAACCCATATGCGCGGGATCGTAATACTCGCCGAAGGAAAAACTGTGATAACTGGTGAGCCAGTCCAGTGAAAACTGACCGCGGGCAGCAGCAGGGCGCAGGACCATCATACTGGCGGCCTCCTTTGCCGCTTGCCCTTACATGGTATCTCGTCTAACACATTGCAAGTGCTTGAGTTTTTGTAGTCACTTTCGCCATCTTTTCGCCGTATGTCTCACCCGTCAACACTCTCTCTGCCTCGCCTTGCCCTGCGCTGCGCCCGGCGCGCTCTGCTCGTGGGTCTGAGTACGCATCTACTGGCCGGACTGATTGGCCTGCTGCAAGCTCTCACACTGGCCGAGGTCCTGCTGCGTGTATCCGAAGGCACTGATTTTACCCGCCCACTGCTACTGCTGGCGGCACTCCTGCTCCTGCGTCCGCTGCTGAGCGTCGTGGCTGAGTGGAATCAGGCGAAGGTCAGCGCCGCTACCCGTGCCGATCTGCGCCATAATTTGTACCGCGCCCTCATGGCGCAAGGGCCGGTGCGGCTGAGCGCCACCACCAGCGGCACCATGGCCAGCATTTTTGTTGAGCGGGTGGAGGCCTGTGATGGCTTTCTGACGCGTTATCTACCTGCCATAACCGGTGTTACCATTTTACCGGCGGCCAGCCTGCTGTTGATGATCTGGCTTTGCCCCCCCGCAGCCCTGATCTTGCTGGCGGTGCTGGTGTGCATGCCGCTGCTGCTGGCCATCTTTGGCGTCCTCGCCAAGACAGCCAGTGAGCGGCAGTTTGTTGCCCTCACCCGCATGGGCAGTTTGTTTGCCGATCGGTTGCGTCATTTGACGCTGCTGCGCATCCTGGGCGCGGCGGTGCGCGAGCAGGATCATCTGGCGGCGAGTGCCTCGGCGTTCCGAAGGCGCACTCTGGCCGTGCTGCGTGTAGCCTTTCTTTCCGCTGGCGTTCTGGATGTTCTGACGGCTGCAGCCATCATCGCGCAGGTCGTACTGTTGCTGCACGTGCAGGCCCCGCTGTCGTTAGCACTGCCTGTGCTTCTGCTCACCCTCGAGTTCTTTGTGCCGTTACGCGCCTTCACGGCGGGCTATCATGACCGGGCCAGCGCCAGCGCGGCCCTGACCGACATCGCCCCGCTCCTGACCCCGCTGGCTGAACCGGCAGCTGGTCGGCGCCAGCTGCCCGAACCGCTCCGGCACCCCAGTCTTGATATACTCAAGGTCAGCTATACGTATCCGGGACGCACGGCCCCGGCCCTCAGGGAGTTTTCCCTGCACGTTGATGGTACTGAATTTTTGGCGCTTACCGGACCGAGCGGGAGTGGCAAAAGCACGCTTTTACAATTGCTGCTTGGCTTCATTCGCCCGGACAGTGGGGCCATCGCCGTGGCACAGCAGCCACTCGACCAGATTGACCCGCAGCAGCGGGCGCGACTGTTCAGCTACATCGGTCAGCGCACCCGCCTGTTCGCCGGCTCGCTGGCTGAAAATATCCGTCTGGGGCGACCCACCGCCACGGATGAGGAGGTGCGCGCGGCCGCCCATGCCGCCCGACTGGATGACGTGCTGGAACAGCTCCCCGATGGATTGGAAACAATCGTTGGCGAGCGCGGGTATGGTCTGTCCGGCGGGCAGGCCCAGCGCGTGGCCCTCGCACGTGCTTTTTTGCGCAACGCGCCAATCCTCTTGCTGGATGAGCCGACTGCCGGGCTGGATCGCGAGACTGCGTACGAATTGTTACTAGCCATTCGCGCACTAGCGCGCGAGCGCACCGTGCTGATGGTTAGCCATGATGAAGAGGCTCTGAAGATGGCGCAGCGCATTATGCGTATGGGCGAGGTGTCTCATGCGTGAGTTTACCCGCCTGCTGCGCCTGTTCGCTCCCTGCGCCCCCTGGCTCCTCACGGGTCTGCTACTGGCTCTACTCGCGCTCGCGAGCCAACTCCTGACGCTGGGCAGTGCGGGTCAGGCCGTGCTGGTGGGGACGGGTATGATTGGCTGGCTCAAGCTGGCAGGAAGTGCGCGACCGATGCTGCGCTATGCCGAGCGCCTGCTCACCCATAGCGCAACGTTTCGGGTACTGGCCCGGCTACGCCTATGGCTGTTTGCACAGCTGGTGCCGCTCGCCCCACAGCATCTGGGGACACGTCGGGCCGGAGATGTGCTGGCCCGGCTGCTGACTGATATTGAAACGCTTGACGGTTTTGTCTTACGCCTGTTGCTGCCTGTCGCCCTTGGTGTCAGCGCGGCGACTCTAGCTGTCGGAGCGTTAGTTTATATCCACGGTCCGGCCACGCTGGTAGCAACGATACTGCTCGGCTTATTCCTCATATTAGCTCTCTGGATCATGCGGGGACGGGCCCAAGTCATTACGCTTCCCGAACGTCAGTCGGATCTGCGCGTACACGTGCTGGATGGCTGCGAGGGCTTGGCAGATTTGCTGGCCAGCGACGCAGCGGACCGGCAGCTGCATCGCATCACCCAGGCCAGCGCGGCCCTGAACCGCGCGCAGCTGGCCCACGTCCGGCTGCGTCTGGGGGCGCTGCTAAGCAGCCAGCTGGCATGCGCCCTGATCCTGCTGCTCCTGCTACCGGCGTTTGCCCGTATGGATACCGGGCTTGCCCTCTCCGCCTCTTTGATCACGCTAGGCGCACTGGAGCTGCTTCCGGCGCTGGCCTTAGCGGGCGCACACTGGCCGCTTATGCAGACCGCAGCTGCGCGGATTTTTGACCTCGCAGATACACCAGTAACTCTGCGTGAGCCAGTGCAGTCAGCCTCCTTACCGACTAGGCGCAGCATCTGCTTTGAGCATGTTCATCTACACTATGGCCGGGCGAAGGCCGCGCTTGATGCCGTCTCCGTTGAAATCCCGCAAGGCGCACGTGTACTGATCAGTGGACCGAGTGGAGCTGGCAAAACATCACTCCTCAATCTGCTGCTCAAGTTTGCCACCCCCACTCAGGGGCGCATTCTGATTGATGGCGTCGACCTGCAGACACTGGACGGCGATATCTGGCGCACGCAGCTGGCGTGCCTGACGCAGCAGACGGCTCTGATGGCTGGCAGCGTGCGCGAGAATCTTCTGCTGGCGTATCCTCAGGCGAGCGATGCAGCTCTCTGGGATGCCCTGAAGGCAGCCGGGCTGGACGATTTTGTCCGAAGTCTGCCCGATGGACTGGAGTGTTGGACGGGCGAAAGTGGCGCACAAGTCTCGGGCGGGCAGGCGCGCCGACTGGCAATCGCGCAGATGCTGCTGCGTGATGCTCCGATCTGGCTGCTGGATGAGCCGACCGAGGGTCTGGATGCAGCAACGGCACAATCCGTGATGGCCACTCTCGCCGCGCGCAGCCACGGAAAAACAGTCCTGCTGATTACCCATCAGCCGGAGCTGGCCGACCGATTTGGCATTACACATCGCCTAACGCTCCAGCGTGGGCGGCTCCTCTCTTAAGAAAATTGGCGATTTTCAAGCAAATCCCGCTCTTGCATCCGCGGCCCAGTTTCGCTAGTTTGCGCGGGCCAGACACTGGCTGTGCTGCAGTAGCTCAGGGGTAGAGCAACTGATTCGTAATCAGTAGGTCGTAGGTTCAATTCCCACCTGCAGCACCATT